>Ga0208329_1000251_pt1 | contig 11829 bp, 9 predicted proteins | sample DeeseametaMP2053_FD_184177 | JGI IMG/M metagenome (GOLD analysis project Ga0208329, IMG submission 184177) | Marine microbial communities from the Deep Pacific Ocean - MP2053 (SPAdes) | ecosystem: Environmental > Aquatic > Marine > Oceanic | place: West of Cabo San Lucas, Mexico, North Pacific...
GCTCGGTCTACTTCCTAGGCAGCGGACCCAGCCTGTACGAGTCAGTCGGCGATCTGGCCGAATTCAACTGATTGCTTACCACTGAATCACAGGATACCCTTTGACTCACGCTGTTTCCGCCAACCACTGCTTCATCGTGCAGGCCTGGCATACCTCACGGCTGGTTATCTCGCCGCACTCGCTGCAACTGTTCACCTCTGACTTGGAGTTCTGGTTGGCCACCCGGTGCAGCCTGCGGATCTCGTCGAGCGAGTGGAGGAGGCCGTGCCGAGCACCGGGGGTAATCGACTCTAGCTCGGCGACGATGCCGCGACTCTGCTGGCGCATGGCCCCGCGGGCGTGAGGGCAGTCGCCGTGGTAAATCGGTAGGTTCTGACAGATTGCATGCGCGTGTATCTCCTGCTCGGGAATCCAGCGCAGTGGCACGATCCTGGGGGCGATTCCCTCAATCGGGTTATCGGTGTGCGGGGCCAGCCTGACCGAGCGGTCGATCTCGCCCTTCTGGAGGTTCATCAGGATGGACTGGGCCATGTCATCGAGGTTGTGTCCGAGCGCCATCACGTCTGCGTTGAGTTTCCGTGCGAGGGCGTTCAGGCCCTGACGCCGGAACACGCCGCAGTACGAGCACGGCATCAGCCCCTTGGCCTCGTCGTGGTTGTCGGCCATCGCCGGCATCCTCGTGACGACCTCGTCCATGCGCTCGTAGCCCATCTCCTCGTAGCTCATGGTCTCGAAGCGCACCTCCAGGCTTGCCGCCAGTTCCCTCGCGCAATCCAGTGAGGGCGCGCGGTAGCCGTCGATCCCCTCGTCGATGCAGCCTGCGATCATCTCGACGTCGCGACGGCATCCGAGGATGTCCACCATCATAGTGAGCAGGACTGCCGAGTCCTTGCCACCCGATATAGCCACCAGAATTCGGTAGGGCGAGCCGTCCTCGTGCCTAGCGTCCTTGGGCAGGATCAGTTGCTGCCTGAGCTCCCTCGAGGTGCGCTTGCGTATCGAAGCCGACAGGTGCTTGCTGCAGAAGTGCTGGCCGCTGTACGCCTGGTGGATGACCGAGGTCGAGTTGCAGCGACTGCACTTCTCTATTGCGAGTCCCTCCGCCATGAGTCGGGCTCGATGGAGTCGGGCTTGAACCCACTCATGTCCCAGAACTTCGATTTGCGGTGCATTCATGGCTCTGAGGGTGCTGAAACGGGCATGGCGGATGTCGGGCCACTGCCCGGAAGGCCGGTTGGGCAGGCCCCATTGGACTCGTCGCTGCTCGAGAGGGTGAGCTTCGTTTTGGCCGCCGTGGCCGTCCTCCTGCTCTTCCCGGGTGCCTTGGCCGCGGTCGAGCCGTACCTCGGATCAACCGCATTGCCGGCCACGTTCTGCATCGCGTTGCTGGCAGTCCCTCTTCTCGCGGAAGTGCTGGTGCAAATCGCAGCCCGGTTGGGCCTGTTCCCCTAATCGGTCGAGCGGATCCTGCTCATCCCAGTCTCTAGGATTCCAGTCACCCTCTGCCACGGCAGGACGAAGCGCATGCCGGCGACGACCAGCAGGAACAGCCCGGCGGAGATCACCTTGCCGTAGGTGAGTTGCAGTTCGAGCGACTCTTGGACTTGCTCGGACCACTGCGACCCCTCCAGGACGCCGACCATGGAGATGAGGAAGTCGTCGAACTCGAGCGCTATCGCGGTCGCCAGACCGACCACGGCCATGATGCCGACCAAGTGGACAATATGCGAGTTGAGCACGTTCTTGAATTGAGTGACGTACTCGGGATTCCTCTTCGCATCCTCCGGGAGCATGGATGCATACTCGAGGTGGGTGATGACGGCAAGGCCAGCTTCCATGAACACGAGGATAAGCAGCGAGATCTCGAGCAGCGTCAGCGCCAGCGGCGATACCAGACCGCCGTACAGCGTGGCATCGCCGATCTGCGCCGGCAGGGGCTGCAGACCCACGTCAACCGCATCGGTGATTCCCTTGAAGGTCAGCATGGCGTGAATCCCGACCACCATCAGGAAGTAGCCCACAGCCCAGGTGATCATCCTGCGAGAGAGCCCCCAGATGCCCATCAGCCCGGCCAGTATGGGCGCGAAGACGATACCGAGGAAAACCACCTCGAAGATGAACATGAACGGGGCCCAAAGGTGGTCGATGTGGTTGAACGCGGGGTTGTCTTGGCCGAACGGCAAGTGGGGTCCACTGAGCACCATCGCGTAGATCCACGACAGCAGGAACGGCAGGACCATCCATGCCACGAAGCCGATGGAGACCGCCCCGTTGGCCCACTTCTGCACCTTCTCGCTCTGTTGAAGCAGGAAGACCCAACCTGCTGTGATGGCGATGCACATCACCAGAGGCGCCACGAAGGTGGCGTCTCCTGTGAGCGGCTCCCCGGCTAGGCTGGTGAGTCCGTGCAGGAAATTCGGCAGGATCAGTTCCACTGAGCCCCCGCCTTGCCAGTAGTTCAAGCCCCTAGTGTGCTCGTATGCCGGGCACCAGTAAATGGACTCGATTCCGCCTGAATCCTCGATGAACTCCTCGGTGCAGGAGCCGAAGACGGTGTTCATCCGCTTCATCAGCATGAACAGGGAGGCCGTAGAGATGAGTTGGAGCAGGAGCACCTGCCAGCGCCGGCGCAGCTTCGGGATGTGGAGGGTCTTCGAGTCGGGTACCGCTTCCATTGCCATCACTTCACCTCCTAAACCGTCCTCACTTGCAGCAGAGCCTGAGAGAGCTCGACGTCCGGCATCCAGTCGATCACCTTGGCCCCGTAGCCGGAGAGGGCAGTCAGTCGGTTCTGCCTCTCCAACTTGAGCACCTCATAGGACATGCGCGGGATCCTGCTGATCAGCCTCTCGAGGTCTATGCTGCTCGGGGAGAGCACGATGACCTCGTGCCCCTTGCCCGCGAGATCGCGGATGGCTGGCAGCGTGGTGCCGTCTCCCTCGAGGCTGCTGATGATGAAGATCGGGGAGCCGCGGCTTACCCGGGAGGACATCGCGTTGGTCACCGCCTGCAAGGGCATGGAGCCCTTGGCTCGGACCGCGGCCAATCTGCTCAGGACCTTGTAACCCTGGTTGTCCCCGGTCTCCGGAGACAGGTACTCCATCCTCTCGCCATAGGTGACCAGAGCGACCGAATCGCGTCTGCGGATGAAGTAGTTCGATATCGACGCGGCGGCGATCGTCCCCATCTCCAGCGGATTCTTGAGGACGGTCCCGATTCTGGACACGTCTCTGGTGTCGAGGATGATGAAGACGTCCGTGACGGCGTCTCTCGTCTTCTCGTTGACCATCAACTCACCGGTTCTGGCGAACGCCTTCCAGTTGATCGAGCGGAAGGCATCGCTAGGCAGGTACTCGCGGAGCGAGTAGAACTCCATTCCTGGGCCTGGGGTCTTGAGAGTGGTCGCTCCGGTGTACATCTTCGGTACGTCGGAGCGCAGTAGGGCCTCCTCGATCTCCCTGACTTGGGGGAACACCGTGATGTCGGTCCTGTCCTCCAATTGGGACTCGGTCACGAAGAGGTTGAACGCGTTGCGGTAGCGCACTGATACGGGACCTATGGTGTAGTGCCCGCGCAGCGGGCATCGGACCTTGTACCTGATTCGCGCGGACTGACCCGGCCCGAGGTTCATTCGCATCTGGTTGATGCCCTGTCGCATCTTCATCTCGTGCGGGACGTTGTCGTAGACCTCCAACTGCTGGGTCCTTCGATATGAGTTGTTGGAGATGGTGATCTCTACAGTCACGTCGTCCCCCTTGTAGACGTTGACCATAGGGGTCTCCGTGTCGTTGATCGTCCGCGTGATCTCGAGTTCGGAATGTCCATACACCCAACCATTGATGGCCAGGAACGAGATGAAAGTCAGACCGACTATCATCAGCTGGAAGTTGGATATCATCATCCCGATCAGAATCAGGCTGACCCCGCTGGTCAGCATCAGGGATGCCTTGCGCGTCCACATGACTACGCCTCCGCTCCCGTGTCGGTACGACCCCATTCCTTGATTCGCTTGATGACGCCCACCAGCTCGTCGGGCTTGTACCTCCTGTCCTCGAAGATGAAGTTCACGAGGACTGGGTCCTCTACCATTCGCTGCAGCTCCACAGCGGGCAGAGCGTCGAACTCCTCACGAGATAACGTGTTCAGGTTCCTGACGCGAGACAGCAGGACCTGTCGGATCTTCTCGGGGCGCTGGTAGTACTCGTAGCGCCTCGCGTCGCCGAAGCCGTAGTAGATGATGCGGAACACGTGGCGCCAGTCCTCGGGGTCCTCCTTGCGGATTAGAACGGCCTCGAGGATGATGAACAACGTGAGGAACAGCAGCAGCATCGCCATCCAGTCGTTGGTGAAGTAGATCAGGAGGTAGTAGAGCAGGTTGTAGGTGTCTCCGAACAGCGTTGGCTGCTGGTGGCGGCTCTCATCGAAGATGACAATGGCGTTCGAACTGGCCTTGGTCGAGTTGGGGTGCACGAGCAGGGCCTCGGCGATGATGTCCAGAGCCCACTTGCGATTGTCCGTGTCCGGCATCGAAATCGCCACGGTCGAGCCGCCACCAACTGCGAACTGACCGACCGAAGCCGGGTCATACAGGGAGTTGATCAGAATCGAGCCGTCGGCCACGAAATGCACCCTGCCCGAGTCGGCGTCGATGCACAGCCTGTCCTGACAGTATCGGACGTAGACTGCGAAGGGACCCTGCTCGTCGCCTTCGATTCCAAGCGACTCGAAGCCGACGGTGAGGTTGCCGTCGTCGTTGGTATCGAGGTACGAGTCGAGGGTAGACCTGCCTATCACGTACCGATTTTCAACGGGGTTGTACGAGGTTGCCTTCTCGAAGGCGGATGGCGCGTTGGTCAGGAGGTGGTAGCCCTCCGAGAAGTCCCACCCGTCAATGGAGGAGTAGCGATGGGCGCATAGGCCCGCGTCGGCCTCGGTGACGAAGGCCGAGATAGTCGGGTCCAGAGGCTCTGGGTCGAGGATGTCGATGACCCCGTCGTTATCGAGGTCCCTGAGGCAGGGGTGGATTGAGGCCAGAGAGCCGGAGTTGGTCGTGAAATTGAAGGCGGAGCCGGTGTTGATCCATACGTAGTCGGCTCCGAGCTCCACTGCGTACGAGCCCTCGTCGTACAGCCTGTGGCCAGAGAACTCGAGGCCGAACTGCTCAGCGAGGTTGCTCGAGTAGCCGAAGTCGTCCATCAGCAGGACGGTTCCCCCTCTCTCGACGAAGGCCTCGATGGCCAGTATCTCGGATGTGGTGTATCCTTCTCCTTCGGAGAACTCGATGACCCTCTCGTCCCCGGTGAAGCGAGGCAACGATATGGTGTCCCGTTCGACTCCCGAGACGATGAAAATGGCCTCCTCCGGATGGTCGATCTCGCTCAGCAGGAGAGGGCTGGAGACCAGAGCCGTGGTCTCCACTCCCATCCTGCTGATGTCCCCTCTGAAGGCCCCTAGGTCATTCCAGTCGTCGCCATACGCCGACTGGTGGGTCTGCCCGGGGACGATGTAGGTCATGGCCACCGTCGAGACCAGAATCAGCAGCAGTGCCCAGAAGGAGAATATGACCGCACCACGGCGAGCGCTGCGCGATGTCAATCGCTTGGAGTATTCGCGCCAATCCGCCATGCTGAGAGCCTCCGTTCCGTAGGAACGGGCTACGAGCCTCAACTTCGTCTTAAGACCGTTATGTGGTGCTGAACGGACCGTGCATCATAGTCAGCGTGATAGTTGGACCGTCGCACCGACTGCAGTGACTTCCTCGACTGGGACTGAGAGGAGTCCGTCCACGGTAGGCCAGGGCAGCAGAGTGGGATCTATGTCAGGCTCGATCGAGACCAAGAGAGCCACGATGCTGCCAGTGTCGGTGTCGAGCCTGAAGTCGGCCATGTGACCCAGCTTGTCACCGGATTCGTCGACGACCTCTCGCCCCAGGATCTCCCGGCCGAAGGTCGTCGGCATTATTCTACCTCATACTGATTCGATGCCCGAGAGGCCGTCGGGCCGACGGCGGACTGACTCGAGGCCGCTGGTGAGCATCGCCTCCATACGACCGTAATACTCCATCATCTCATCGGTCACGGTGGGGCGTACGCGCTTGATTGCCTGCTCGAAGTTCTTCTTCGAGACTGTTTTGCGCTCGGCCCTCATTGCAATCAGAGCGGCCTCGCGACAGATGGCCTCGACATCGGCACCGGTGTAGTTCTGCAAACCTGAAGCGAGGTCGTCGAGTTTGAACCTGCCAAGCGGCATCCCAGCGGTGTGGATCTTGAGGATCTCCTTGAGCGACTCGGTATCGGGTGGTGGGATGTGCAGCACACGCTCGAACCTGCCGCTACGCAGGAGCGCCGGGTCGAGCATCTCGGGGCGGTTGGTCGCGGCGACCACGATGACGCCGTCCATGCCTTCGATGCCGTCCATGCTGCTGAGGAGCTGGTTCACGACGCGGTTCATGACGTTGGAGCCATCGCCCGAACCGGTTCGACGGATGCTGGCGATGCTCTCGAACTCGTCGAGGAAGACGATGGAAGGACTGGATTGCTTGGCTTTCTTGAAGATCTCGCGGACTGCCTTCTCGGACTCGCCAACCCACTTGGAGATCAGTTCCGGTCCTGTGATTGTGATGAAGTTCGCCTTGGCCTCGTTGGCTATCGCCTTGGCGAGCAGCGTCTTGCCTGTCCCTGGGGCACCGAACAGGATGATTCCCCTCGGGGGGCTGATTCCGAAGTGCTCGAACAACTCGGGCTTGGTCAGAGGCCACTCGACGCTCTCCTTGAGCCTCTCCTTGATCTCGTCCAAGCCTCCGACCTCGTCCCAGGAGACGTCGGGAACTTCGAGGTAGATCTCGCGCAGGGCGCTCGGCTCGATCTCTTTGATGGCCTGACGGAAGTCGGACATCCTGACCTCCATCTTCTCGAGTACCTCGGGCGGAATATGCTCCTCGTCGAGGTCTATCTCAGGAAGGTACCGGCGTAGGGCCTTCATCGCCGACTCGCGGACCAGTGCCGAGATATCGGCCCCTACGAAGCCGTACGAGTTCTCGAGCAGATAGTCGATGTCGAAGTCATCGCTGATCGGCATGCCACGAGTGTGGATTCCGATGATCTCGGCCCGGCCGTTCTTGTCGGGCACGCCTATCTCCAGCTCGCGGTCGAAGCGGCCGGGCCGGCGTAGCGCCGGGTCGATGGCGTCACGGCGGTTGGTAGCGCCGATCACTACGACGTTGTCGCGCCCCTGCATGCCATCGAGCAGGGTGAGGAGCTGGGCCACGACCCTGCGCTCGACTTCGCCGGTGACGTCCTCGCGCTTGGGCGCGATGCTGTCGAGCTCGTCGATGAAGATGATGGCGGGTGCGTTGGCAGCGGCCTCGTCGAAAATCTCGCGGAGCTGCTTCTCGCTCTCACCGTAGTACTTCGAGATGATCTCCGGGCCGTTGATCGAAGTGAAGTGGGCCTGTGTCTCGGAGGCGACCGCTTTGGCAATCAGGGTCTTGCCGGTCCCGGGCGGACCGTGGAGCAGGACCCCTCTGGGCGGGTCGATCCCGAGCCGCCTGAACAGGATTGGATGCTTAAGCGGGAGCTCGATCATCTCGCGGACCTTCTGCAGCTGCTCCCCGAGACCGCCGATGTCCTCGTAGGAGATGGTCTGGACTCGGCCTGGTTCCTCCTCGTCTACGGCCTCCTCCTTGATGATGATCTCAGTGTCTGGCAGGACCTGGACGATGCCCTTCGGGTTGGTCGAGACGATTGCGAACGGGAGAGCCTCGGCGAACAGCGTCATGCCGGGGATGAAGATGCGATCGCCGGCGACCACAGGGCGCTTGTTGAGGCCGCGTCGGGCGAAGCCCTCGATGCCCGGCCCGAAGCGGACCTTCTGCTGTTTGGCCATCACGGGGCTGAGCACCAGCCGCTCGCATGGGTTGGTTTCTACCTTAGTGATGGTGACCCGGTCACCGAGGCTCACACCGGCGTTCTTGCGGATTATTCCGTCGATTCTGATAACTCCGAGGTTGGCATCCTCGGGTCGGCAGCGCCAGACGATAGCGGCAGTACGCTGGTCGCCTGCTATCTCGACTATGTCGCCGGGCTTGAGACTGAGCTCATTGTCGAAAGGAACGCGCGCGCGACCGTGTCCCACGTCGCTTGGGATGGCCTTCGCCACCCTGAGGATCAAGGATTCTGACGAGTCTTCTGACACAACGGCACGCCCCTGACAGACACTCTTCGTTCATGAGGCTAGTTAAACCTACCAACAGAGGGGTGTCCTTTGGGTCGGAACGGTTATCGGAATGATGGGGCCCGATGAGTAGGATTCATGGCGTAAGTGCGATTCGCGGTGGCCATGACCCATGTGCTCGAGACCGGTTTCGAAGTGATGGAGAGCGACAATCCCAACGGGAGCCCGAAAGTTCGCGGTTACAACATCGTCAACGGGCAGTTGACTCTGGCCAGGGACGGAGGCACCTTCGAAAGCCGCAACCCGGCTTGGCTCGACGACTGCCTCGGCGAGTTCCCACTCTCCGAAAAAGAGGATGTTCACGCTGCCTTGAGTGTAGCAAAGGCGGCCTTCCCGGGCTGGGCTGCAACGCCCGCTCCCACGCGCGGTCAGATCATAGGAAACATGGGTCGCCTGCTGATGGAATACAAGGACGACATCGTTCGAGTCGAGACTCGCGAGATCGGCAAGACGCTCAAGGAGAGCGCGGGCTCGGTCCAAGAGGCCATCGACACCTGCCTGTTCTTCCAGTCCGAGGGTCGCCGACTGTACGGTCAGACGGTCAACTCCGAATTGCCGGACAAGGAGCTCTTCACCTACCGCCGACCCCTGGGGGTCTGCGGCATCATCAACGCCTGTAACTTCCCAGCCGCAGTGCCGTTCTGGAAGATGATTCCCGCCATCATGTGCGGCAACACCTGCGTCTGGAAGTCGCCGCAGGACGCGCCTCTGCTATCCTTCATGCTAACGCGCATAATGCACGAGGCTGGTCTGCCTGATGGAGTCATCAACCTCGTTCACGGAAAGGGCAGAGGTGCCGGTCAGAGCCTGGTCGATGCCGTCGACGAGGGCATGGTCAACAAGATCAGTTTCACTGGCTCGACCGCAGTCGGCAAGATGATCGGCGAGATCTGCGGTCGCAACCTAGTCTCCTGCTCGCTAGAGCTCGGCGGCAAGAACCCACTCGTGGTGATGCCATCAGCCAACCTTGACAATGCAGTGGAAGGAGCCTACTGGGCGGGCTTCGGCACAGCGGGTCAGCGCTGCACTTCGCTTGGCAACCTCATCATCCACGAAGACGTCTACGACGAGTTCATGTCGAGGTTCATGGCTAAAGTGGAGTCGACGAGGGTCGGTGACTCGATGCGTCACGACGATATCCTGTACGGGCCGATGCTGTCAGAGAAGTACGCCAGGAACTTCCTGAGCGATCTCGGGATGTGCGAGTCCAGCGGTGCGATCAAACTCTGGGGCGAGGGCATAATTACGAACGAAAACAAGCCGATTAACTTCGTCGGAGACGCCTCCGAGGGCGTCTACATGTGGCCTCACGTATATGCCGATGTGACTGAGGACATGGAGTGCTTCCACGAGGAGATCTTCGGCCCGGTGGTCACTGTAGTCAAGGCAAGGGACTTCGACCACGCTCTGCATCTGGCCAACGCCTCGCCATACGGCCTGTCGAGTGCCTGCTACACCAATGACAGGCTCGAAGCCTACCGATTCAAGACCGGCATCAAGGCCGGAATGACGGGAATCAACAACTCGACCACCGGGGCCGAAGCCCACCTACCGTTCGGCGGAGTCAAGGGCAGCGGCAACGGAACCCGCGAGTCAGGCATCTGGGTCATCGAGGCCTACTCCTACTGGCACGCCGTCAACGATGAGCTCAGCGGCAAGCTGCAACTCGCTCAGATGGACGTCGACGAGGTCCACATCGAGGAAGCAGACGCCGACTACGCCGGCCTCGCTTAGATTAGCATCTCACCACACTTGGGACAAGGCAGCCCCGGCAGCCACGCACCGGGCATGTGGCCGCAGTTGGGGCAGATCGAGGATTCAATGTCGCCACCGAGCATCTGGGAGTGCAGTGCAGACGGGCCGCTTTGAACCCTGCACCGGCAGAAGACTGGGCCCCACAGGGGCCCATGCAATCCCTTATGGGGCTATGACTGTGCGATGCGGCCATCAGGGATGAGCCATGAGCGAGGGCATGAAGCTCCCGATGAAGAAGGGCTTCGGTGCCACAGACCGGGTCGATGACTGGTGGAAGAGCCCGAGCGCGATGGCGGCGTATCTCGGGATCATGATCGTCTACTCGACCTGGCGCGGCATGATGGAAGCCGACTTCTGGTTCTTCGAGGAGTTCGGCAGGAGCGCCGGGCACCAGACAATGTGGATCGAAAGCGAAGGCAGCCACGTCCTGAGCCCGCTGTTCTCCCCGCTGGTCATCCCTGGGGGTGATGGCTTGGGCTCGATGGTGCCGCTCTGGCTGGCTTGGATGTCCCCGGCGATGTTCATACTCATCTTCCCGATTGGGTTCAGGGCGACCTGCTACTACTACCGCAAGGCGTACTACCGCGCTTTCATGCAGCAGCCTACCGGATGCGCGGTCTCGAAGCCATGGGACGAATACAGCGGAGAGACCGGACTGCTAGTCGTGCAGAACCTGCATCGCTACTTCATGTACGTCGCTCTGATCTACCTGCCGATTCTGTCCTACGACGTCTGGATGTCGGTCAACTTCCACGAAAGCGCAAGCGATTTCAACCTAGGTAGCACCGATGCCTACGGAGTCAGCGTCGGCTCGCTCATACTTCTGATCAATGTCATATTTCTCGCTGGCTATACCTTCGGTTGCCACGCCTTCCGCCACGTGGTCGGTGGTGGTGCCAACGAATGGACTGCCACCCCGATGAGTCGGCTCAAGTACAAGCTCTGGAAGTTCTCCACCTCATTCAACGAGAGCCACAGGGAATGGGCCCTCTACAGCCTGTTCTGGGTGATGCTTGCTGACTTCTACATCTACGCCTGCACCGACCCTATGTTCGGCTGGACCGATGTAATCCTCTGGGGTGGTCTGTGATGGATGAGATAGTAACCCACGAGCACGACGTCGTGGTGATCGGTGCCGGTGGCGCCGGGCTGCGCGCGGCCATCGAGGCAAGCGCCGCAGGAGTTAGTGTCGCCATGATCTGCAAGTCGATGCTCGGCAAGGCGCATACCGTGATGGCCGAGGGCGGCGCTGCCGCAGCGCTGGCCAACAATGACCCACGCGACTCATGGCAGACCCACTTCCGTGACACGATGAAGGGAGGCATGTACCTAGGAGACTGGCGAATGGCGCAGATTCACGCGCAGCAGGCGCCGGACCGCATCCGCGAGCTCGAGCAGTGGGGCGCGGTGTTCGATCGCACGCCGAAGGGGATGACGAGCCAGCGCAACTTCGGCGGCCACACCTACCCGCGGCTCGCCCACATCGGCGATGCCACCGGCCTCGAGATGATCCGCACGCTGCAGCAGAGAGGGATCCACATGGGAATGGACGTGTTCATGGAGTTCACAGTGCGTAGGCTGTTCAAGGCCGATGGACGTATCTCCGGCTGCTTCGCCTACGACCGCAACGACGGCTCACTCCATGTCTTCAAGGCCAAGTCAATCGTCCTCGCTACCGGCGGCATCACCCGCTGCTGGGAGGTCTGCTCCGGCTCCTGGGAGTACACCGGAGAGGGTCACGCTCTGGCCTACTGGGCTGGGGCCGAGATGGGCGACATGGAGTTCGTCCAGTTCCACCCCACCGGCATGATCTGGCCGCCATCGGTCAAGGGCATACTGGTC
>Ga0208329_1000258_pt1 | contig 11650 bp, 8 predicted proteins | sample DeeseametaMP2053_FD_184177 | JGI IMG/M metagenome (GOLD analysis project Ga0208329, IMG submission 184177) | Marine microbial communities from the Deep Pacific Ocean - MP2053 (SPAdes) | ecosystem: Environmental > Aquatic > Marine > Oceanic | place: West of Cabo San Lucas, Mexico, North Pacific...
GAAATTAAGATATTTCTGTATGGTTTCCAAATCAATACCGCCGTACTGTCGCACTCCGTCAGTTGCACCGGTATTTTCGGTTTTGTGATCTTTCATCAAATCACAGGCCCTTTGAACAATACGCCCTACGCCGGTTTCTCCGACAAACATGTGATGCGCCTCCTCTGTCAGCATAAAACGACAAGTACGGGACAATGGATCAAATCCGGATTCGGCCAGCGAACCCAGTTGGAAATTACCATCGCGATCGGTAAAATATGTGAACATAAAATATGAAAGCCAGTCCGGAGTCTCTTCGTTGAAGGCTTCCAGAATCCGGGGCTTGTCCGGATCTCCTGAATGCCGCTCCAGCATGGCTTCTGCTTCTTCACGTCCATCACGCCCAAAATAGCCCTGTAACAGATACACCATGGCCCACAAATGTCTGCCTTCCTCAACATTGACTTGGAACAAATTACGCAAATCATAAAGTGAAGGACATGTTTTTCCCAAGAGTCTTTGCTGTTCTACAGAGGCAGGTTCCGTATCACCCTGAGTAACAATCAGCCGACGCAATTCGGAACGGTATTCGCCCGGGACTTCCTGCCAGACCGGCTGTCCTTTGTGAATTCCGAAATTTATGGTCCGATCAGAATCAGAAGGCGTGAGGAAAATGCCCCAGCGATAATCCGGCATTTTTACATAATCGAAATGCGCCCAGCCTTCCTTTTCTACACTAACTGCAGTTCTGAGATAGACTTCGTGGCCAGTACTTTTTTCTGGACCAAGTTCATCCCACCATTTCAAATATCCAGGCTGCCAGCGTTCCAGTGCCCGTTGTAGACGTCGGTCACTGCTTAAGTTGACATTGTTTGGAATTTTTTCGCTGTAATTTATTTTCATAGAAACCTTTGTGTTTTTTGTTATCCTGTAAGAGAATTCAACAGTCACGAGTTATATCGTTTCATCCCTAATGTATGTGGGGGATACTATAAGATATCAGCACTTTATCAGGTCTACCACTTCGGTCGAGATGAAATATAGAATGTCCTATTATCAAACCCGTTTTTTATCGAAACCGGCCTGTTTACCGGTACCATAGAGTTTAAGCGCGCCCTGCTCGCCAACTGCGTTTGGACGCTGAAAAATCCAGTTCTGCCACGCAGTCAACCGACCGAAAATTTTCGTTTCCAAAGTTTCCGGACCAGCAAAGCGCAAAGATGCTTCCATTCCGGTGAGTGCATCCGGTGAAAAACTGGCGCGTTCTTCAACTGCAATCCGGACTTCATCTTCCCAGTCAATGTCATCAGGAATAAAAGTCACCAGACCCAACTCATCTGCAAAAACTGCATCCAGATCCTTACCGATTTCTGCCCGGACATTTTCCACATTTTCCGGATCATTAAGAAAACGGGTCTGCAAACGTGTCAATTCGTTGCACATTGGCAATGGACCAAAATTCATTTCAGTTGAACGAAGCATAGCCGGCACTTCATTGCCTCCTTCAAAAGTGCCGTCCAGCATGTAACTCCGGTCTGCGGCAAATACCAATTCGAGCAAAGTGCCCGCAAAACAACTTCCAGGTTCAATCAGGGTGACAAGACTGCGTGATGCCAGATCAAGACGTTTGAAAACCCGTTTGATATTCAAAATTATTTCACGTACCAGCCAATGCTCTTGATGTCGGATCAAAGTTTGATCGATAATAGTGATTTGGTCTGCTTCGCCTTGTGTACGCAAAACCCAGGTGCCTAGTTCCAATTCGTTAAAAGATAAATGCATAATTGCATCGTCGAGTTCACGTGCCATTGCTAAAGGCCAGTAGTTTGCCCCGGCTGCATGAATGCTTTCCAAATCAGTCGGCAAATCTCCATCGGGAGCGTGAATCGTGAGATTTACGATTCCGGATTGCCGCTCGTATTCGACACTCACATGTTCATAAGTAATTCTATTTTCTTCAATTTTGCGGTTTAGCGGATTGAGAGCAATGCCTTTTGCGTCAGTTGGACGTGATGATTTGTTTGCAAACTCAATGGCACGTTCCTCTACTTTTTGCTCAAATTTGGAGCGCGGTACAAGTTCGTCTATCAATTTCCAGTTTTCTGCTCGTTTGCCGCGTATTCCCTCTGTGATGGTGCAAAAATAGTCGGCATGATCGCGGCGTACTTTGCGTTTATCGACAATCCTGGTCAAACCACCAGTCCCTGGAAGTACAGCTAAAAGTGGAACTTCCGGTAAAGAGACAGTACTGGATCCGTCATCAACCAGCATGATATATTCACTCGCCAGTGCTAATTCGTATCCTCCTCCGGCAGCAGTTCCGTTGATGGCAGTGATATATGTTTGTCCTGAAAACCGGCTTGCGTCCTCAATTGAGTTTCTGGTTTCGTTTGTAAATTTACAAAAATTCACTTTATGTGCATGAGTAGAAAGTCCGAGCATTTTTATATTTGCTCCTGCACAAAAAACTTTATCCATTGCTGAAGTAAGAACAACAGCTTTTATTTCCGGATGTTCGAAGCGTAAACGCTGCACTGCATCATGCAGTTCGATATCCACACCCAAGTCATAAGAGTTGAGTTTTAATTTATATCCGGAATGCAACCCTCCATCTTCGTTAACTTTCAACTTTAATGTTGCAATAGGACAGTCAAAATCTATAGTCCAGTGTTGATACTTGTCCGGGTGCGTGTTAAATTCTATCATTCTTTAAAATTTCGCCTCGTTATGAGAGAGTAAGGGCATCTAAAGACAAAAATCCTTTGATTTTGAGTTCGACAAATATTATGATTATATTAACAGGAAGATATTCCCCAGTCCACTTTTAACCCGCCAAATGTCTCTATTATCTGAAACGGCTCTACCACCTGATTCTGAAACTTTCACTGCAGACGAATTAAACGAAGGTCAGGAACCAGCAAAAAAACGGGTATCTTTTCATACGCTTGGATGCCGCTTAAATCAGTCCGAAACAGGAGTATTAGCGCGCAGCTTTGAGCAGCAGGGTTATGCTGTGGTTCCTGACTACGCTCGGGCAGAGGTTTACGTACTAAATACCTGCACGGTTACAGAACACAGTGATGCCAAAAACCGTCAAATAATTCGTAAACTTCATCGTCAAAATCCGGAGGCGATTATCGCCGTTGTCGGCTGTTATGCGCAAATTGATCCGGAAGCCATCGCAAAAATTGAAGGGGTTAGTCTGGTAATCGGCAGTGAAGAAAAAATGCGGATAACAGATTATTTGGCTCAAATCGATTCCCAAAACACAGTTTTAATCGTCCGGCCCAAAATAAACAAAACGACTTTCACTGCTCCTGTAATTCCTCACAGCTCAACTTTATCTACCCAAAAACTGCGAAAACAAACTAAAACAATTGAACGTGACGTGGTCCCCGCTAACTCAACGCTTCAATTCTCTGGTACCACAACCTCTCATCAAAGCACTCGTACTTCGCTAAAAATACAAGACGGCTGCGATTTCATGTGTGCATTCTGCATCATACCTTTTGCAAGAGGTCGATCCCGTTACCGAGAATTCTCGAATTTGCAGGAAGAAGCCAGGATGCTAGTTCAAGAGGGCATACGGGAAATTGTAATTACCGGAGTCAACGTTGGAACATATAAAACTGGAAAACGGACTTTAGTGGACGTAGTTGATTTTCTCAACACTCTTCCGGGACTGTCCCGGATCCGGATCAGTTCAATCGAACCAACCACAGTTCCGGAATTACTTTTTCAATATATGTCAGACGCGCAGCATAAACTGGTACCGTTTTTTCATCTGCCTTTACAATCCGGATCTGACATTATTCTGCAAAAGATGAAGCGCCGTTATTCTGCCGCAGAATATACAGATGAAATATGGCGAGCATTCGAAAGTGTCCCGGACTTGTGCATCGGTACAGATGTGATGGTGGGGTTTCCTGAAGAAAGTGAAACTGAATTTAAAAGCACTCTCAAATTACTTAAAAAACTGCCTCTAGCATATTTTCATGTTTTCCCATTTTCAGCCCGTAATGGAACACCGGCATTCAAGATGAAAGAACAAGTTCCCCCAACTGTCAAACAGCAACGAGGTGAAAAGTTGCGTTTGTTAAGCACAAAAAAACGTCGTGTATTTCATCAGAAATTTTTGGGACAATCACGAGAAGTACTTTGGGAATCCATGAAGCCGGATGGCACTATCAGTGGATACACAGACAATTATATCCGTGTAGTACTGAATGAATTATATAATTCTGATTTACGAAATCAGCTTCTTCCTGTCCGATTGAAAGAGCTTAAAGGGCAAACGATACTGGGAAAGTTTGAATCAGGTTAAAAACATATGTTAACTATTGTAAGTTGGAATATTCAGTATGGCAAAGGAGTAGATGGACACATCGACTTGAGCCGAATTGCCCGGGAAATCCTCATTGACGGATTTCCGGATTTAATTTGTTTACAGGAAGTTTCCAGAAACTATCCTGCCACCGACAACGGGAGTGATCAGGTTGCAGAATTGCAGAAATTTTTTCCGGAATACGAATCTTTTTTTGGAGCGTCACATGACCGTTCAGGAGGAGTAAACGGAGGTCGGCGACAATTTGGCAACTTGGTGCTGACCCGGCATTCACCGTTACAGGTACTGAATCACCTGTTGCCCTCTCCTGCAGATCCAAAAGTAAAATTTATGTCGAGGCAAACAACAGAACTTGTTATTCCCACCAGTTCCGGAGCATTTCGGATGATGAATACACATCTAGAATTTTTTTCAGAAAAACAACAATTGTCACAAGTCCAGCGTATCCGTGAGTTGCACGAAGAAGCCTGCATTCAATATAATGAACCTGGACTGGATTTACCGAATACTCCGTTTGAGAGAGTTGATCGTCCAGAAAAAATGGTGATTTGCGGTGATTTTAATTTCACACTGGACAGTGTTTCTTATCAGCGAATGACCGCTCCGTTTCCCGACAAAATTCCGGATTTGTTTGACGCCTGGAATGTAGTGAATCCTGATGGGAACAGGAGTCCAACCTGTGGAGTGTTTGATCACAAACAATGGAAAAACGGTCCGCACTGCCGTGATTATTTTTTTCTCAGCGAAAATTTTCTTCAGCAAATTCAAAACGTTTCTGTCAACACCGATACAAATGCCTCAGATCACCAGCCGATCCGCTTAACATTAAAGGTTTGAAATGTCACGCTGGGATTTCATCTGTTGACTACAATAATTATCGGATGTTCGGTACTACATCACTCTAGGATCCACCGATCAGCCATAAACTATTACGTCTCTTGTACACCACATGTCTTTTTCCGCTACAGCAAATCAGAGCCTATCTTCTTCAGAGATTATCGTGTTTTAACAGTTGCTCCCTGGGAAAAAAATCCTGAAATGATTATAGAGTGCAACTGATAATACTAAAAAATCAGGTATTGAACGGAGTAAAATTAATTGATGAAAATGGCAGAAAAATAATGGTGTGCGGTTTGCACAATACTGGACAGGGAAAAAATATAGAAAATTTTTCCCAATGGACTTGTAATTTATTAGCAAGCTGCATAGTGTATATAAATTGACTTTTAAGCATTGTACTCAGTTATCTGCTTGCTTTCTTATTATTAACACTGTAACGGACAAAGCATTCAAAGATAATCATCTCACCGGTTTTCTTTGGTCTTCTGTTAAAAATGACAACTATAAGCCCGTATACCCGGGTTATTGCTGATTGTTTAGATTCGCTTTCCGAGGCCAGTTCGGAAGAATCAAACTGCAACGTAAAGCAGGAAATGCAACTGCTGGTAAACATGCTCCAGGGCAGAATGCTGGAACACATAAAACAGCGAGTCAGCAGCTACTACCATATAGAACCAGAGGCACTGAATGAAGAGTTCTCTGTTTCGTTGATTGAGGTTTTTGCAGAAATTTTTGGTCTGTTTCGGAATAAATTTGAAGAAATGCCCTGGCTGGTAAACGAGATCGCAAAGCGTATAGTTGAAGTTGAATCAAGGAATGGTTCAAAAACAGAAAGGCGCATCAATCAACTTTACCTCTCCATTTTCTGCAAGCATTTCGAATATAAAAACATCGAAAAAATAATCTCCACCCTTCAAACAGATCCGCGAATCCAAAACGCGATTTTTACCGCACTTCCCACTGCCGCACACTCTCCTCTTAATTTTAGACCAGCTATTGCAAGTAACTGATCAAAGTTTTTCAGATTGCTCTGAGAAATTTTTCAATTTAGCTCTGACAAACTATTGTGTCCATTCTGAGGAACAGAAAACATTTGATGCTCAGAGCTTTGTGTGACGAATAACCAAGATTTAAGCTAAAGCTTCCAGCATCTTTTCGCCAATTTCTGCCGGAGTTTTCACTACGTGGATGCCTGCCGCCTCCAAAGCATTCATTTTTTCAGCAGCCGTACCATGTCCACCTGAAATAATGGCACCGGCATGTCCCATGCGACGGCCGGGGGGGGCTGTTTGACCTGCAATGAAACTTACAATGGGTTTGGAAACATTATCTTTTGCATATGCAGCAGCCTGTTCTTCTGCATCTCCGCCAATTTCTCCAATCATGACTATGGCTTCAGTTTGCGGATCTTCTTGAAACAGTTTGAGGCAGTCAATGAAATTTGTTCCATTCACAGGATCTCCGCCAATACCGATACAAGTCGATTGGCCCAAACCAACACGGGTGAGTTGTCCAACTGCTTCATAGGTAAGCGTTCCGGAACGTGAAACTACACCCACCGGTCCGGTTTTATGAATCGATCCGGGCATGATGCCTATTTTAATTTGTCCCGGAGTTATAATACCCGGACAATTCGGACCAATCAAACGGGATCCTTTTTGGTATACAAAAGATACTGCACTCACCATATCCAAAACTGGAACTCCCTCGGTAATGGCAACTATTAAAGGAATTTCTGCATCTGCTGCTTCCATGATTGCATCTGCAGCAAATGGGGGCGGAACAAGAATCATCGAAGCATTTGCACCTGTAGCTTTAACTGCGTCCTGCACCGTGTTATAAATCGGTACACCTTCAAAATCCTGTCCACCTTTACCTGGAGTTACTCCAGATACTACGTTAGTTCCGTAATCTCTGCAGCCTCGAGTATGAAGCATACCTTGTGAACCAGTGATTCCCTGAACAAGTAACTTAGTATTATTATCGATAAGAACAGACATGAATTTTTGAATCAATTTGGAGAAAAATACGTTTTGTATACCAGTATAGACGAGCTCATTCTATGAAGCAAGAAATCAGACAGGAACTGCGGATATTCTTACAACTATTGTAATTTATATTCCCCTATGTTTTATTTTATTTATATCTAAATTTCCAAAATTGTAGATCCAGTTGTTTTGCGACTTTGCAAAGCACGGTGAGCATTTGCCGCATCCTTCAGAGGATATGATTGATTAATAGATATTGATAGACAATCTCTTACTGCTTCGAACAGGGGAGAGCTAATTCCCGCGGTAAGCTCTGCTGTTGCTGTGTGTGGATAAAGACTAGGCCTGGTAATATAAAGAGCTTTTTTTGCCAACACTGCTACTGATAACTCAGGAGGAGGTCCTGAAGAAGCACCGAAAGACACCAAAAGGCCAAAAGGGGAAAGACACTTTAAAGATCCTTCAAATGTATCTGAACCAACACCGTCAAAAACAACTGGAACTCCTTTCCCGTCTGTTATCTCTTCAACGCCCGCAGTGAAATCCTCAAGAGAGTAATTTATAGTGTGATGGCATCCGTGAGCCTTAGCTATCTCAGCTTTTTCATCTGAGCTTACGGTACCAATAACTTCAACACCAAGTTTATTTAGCCACTGGCAAGCAATAAGTCCTACTCCTCCTGCAGCGGCATGAAACAATACTGTTTGACCTTTCTTAACTGGAAAGGTTTTATTAATTAGATATGATACAGTCAAACCTTTCAATAGTATTGCTGCTGCTTGAGAGTCAGAAATATAATCAGGTAGCTTAATTAACCTTTCTGCAGGGTATAAACGACTCTCTGCATAAGAACCAGGCGGCCCCATAACATAGCCAACTCTATCACCAACTTTAACATTTTCTACATCTTCTCCAATTGTGTCTACTACACCAACCCCTTCCATTCCTATGCTGGAAGGCAGGCTTAACGGGTAGCTTCCAGATCTTTGATAAACATCAATGAAATTCAAGCCAACTTTCTTTTGATCAATTAAAACTTCACCTCTTCCAGGATGCTGAGGTGGAATTTCTTCCCACTTCATGACCTCTGGGCCACCATGTTCATAAACAAGAATTGAATGAGACATTGATTTTTCTCTATAATTTAGATTTTTTCTTCAACTTCCTTTGGATGGGCATCATATCCACCAGAAATAATTAAGTCTTTTTCACGGTCCTGAGAATTAATAACAGGATGGGGCCTAACAGTAGAACAAATCCGGTTGACGAAAATGCCCAAAACCATGCCTCTGAGCTGTTATGACCTCCAAAAGTATTGAGGACTAATCCAAAACCAATAGGCCCCAGGAAAGAACCGATGAAGCCTATGCTTGAATGGACGGCCATTGTAACTCCACGATTTCCCTCCGAAGCATTTTCAATTGCACCAGTGGTGATTGAAGCAGAATCTCCTGTAACAAAACATCCATAAACAAGGACAAGTGCAATCAACAACGGTGCTGAAAGACCAATACTGTTTCCAACCACAATGGCTAAAACTGCTGAGAGACACATGATACTTACTACAACACGTATTCTGCCGTAACGCATTGCCAGTTCATTGCCGATGACGCTGGACGGCATTCCAAGAAGGACCCCAAAGAAAATTATGTTTGTAGGTTGAATTAAGAAACCACCAGTTACACCAGTCAAAGCAAATGTCAGGTAAACAACAATCCATGATCGGAATGCAAACAGTTCATAATTATGGGTTGTATAGCAGGCGATCCAACCCATTGCATTTGAGTTTCTTATTACAGGCCTGAAGTCCAGTGAACGAAGACCGGAACGAGACCCAACCCGGTTTGGACGATTTTCCAATACTTTAGATACAATCAGCAGTGCCAGCAAAGCACATAAGCCGGCAATCCAGAAAGCAATTTGCCAGGGGAACCATTTGAGAATAGAGCCTCCAATCAAAAATGAAAGTGCACTACCGACACCAAATGAGGAGGTATAAAAAGATGTGGCACGAACCCTAGATGTACCCGAGAGACGGTCTGTCAGAGCTTTCAGCCCGGGCATGTAAGTTCCTGCCAGACCTATTCCTCCCAGGGCTCTGAATAACATTGCACTCCAGTAACCCTCAACAAACAATGCGAATCCTATGCAACTGATAAGAGTAATCAAAACACCGGTGATGTATATTTTTTTCGCATCAATCCAATCGGTAAGGCTGACCAGAATCATGACAGATATCATGTATGATCCATAGTATATCCCGCTGATCCAGCCCGCGTCAATACTGTCCAACTTCCATTCGGCTAAAAAAAAAGGAAGCATGGATGAAAACGTAAAGACTCCCTGCATTGTCAGGATTTCTGCAATGCAAATCCAGAAAATGATCCGTATCGAGGATTTCTCTTGAAGTAATGGCTTGGTTGTCATGTTTTGGACAACAATTTTAGGACTTGAATGTATATGACAAGGCTTTGTATATACCTGTAAATAATGTCAAAAAACCTGCAATTATCAATAACAGGCAGATTGGACGCGATAAATATTCCAGCACATCATAATGTACCATCTGCATTCCCTGGGCAAAATTTTGTTCACCGATTTTACCAAGAATAATACCTAACACAATTCCAGGGATAGAATAACCTGAGCGTCTAAGCAAAAAACCCATTATTCCAGTACAAAACATTATCATTACATCAAGCACCAGACCGCGTCCAATATATGAGCCAATACTTGCCAGCAGCAAAATCATCGGTGCCAAAAATTGAAAAGGTATTTTTAGTAGATGTAAAATCGTCTTAGTTTCAAGTAAACCTATGAAGAGAATTGATACATTTGCATAAAACATTGCAGCAAAAACGATCCATATCAACTCAGGTGAATTATAAAAAACCATTGGACCTGGTTCCAGGTCGTGCATCTGAAAGACCCCTACCATTAATGCTGTCATAGCACCGCCTGGAAGACCGAGTGCCAGCAACGGGATCATTGCGGCCCCAGTAGCAGCATTATTAGCAGTTTCAGAAGATATCACCCCTTCTATATTCCCCTTTCCAAATGAATCTTTATTTTTAGACCAGCGTACTGCCTCACCATAGCCCATAAATGCCGCAAGGGTTGCACCGATTCCAGGAAGAATTCCGCAAAAAAAACCAACCAGGATGGATCTTAACACAGCAATTTTATGAGACCATAGTTCTAAAATAGTAGGGAAATCAAGACTAAGTTTAGGGGCTTTATACATGCCAACTGCTTTTTTTTCTGCTTGAACGAAAATTTCAGAAACTGCAAAAAAACCCATAATAGCAGGGACAAATGCTATGCCCGCAGCAAGATCAGAAATACCAAAATTGTATCGATTTATACCTCCCACCGGATCCTGGCCAATCGTAGCAATTAGTAAACCGAGTAACACAGACATCCAACCCTTCCACATGGTCCTTCCACCTACTGAGGAAGCAACAGCAAGACCGAAAAATACCAAAGCAAATATTTCTGGAGGCCCTATATTGGAGATTGCCCAGTTCGCCAGAGGTTCTGTTGCCACCATCATTATCAACGCAGATGAGACACCACCGATTGCAGAACACAAAACTGCTGCTCCAACTGCTTTTCCAGATTGACCTTTGCGGGTCATAGGATACCCGTCGAATGCTGTTGGAGCATTTTCAGGAGCACCGGGTATATTAAACAGAATTGCCGTAATAGCTCCACCGTAAGTGCCTGTACAATATATTACCGCAAAAAGCATCACACCTTGAGCTGGCTCAAGACTAGCTGTGAATGGCAACAATATAGCTGCAAGAGTTAACATACTAACGCCGGGAATGGCACCAAACAGCATTCCACCTATAACACCAAAGATAAATACTCCAATAGTGAAAGGATCTCCAAAAAGAGCTGCACTACCAGCAAGAAAATTATCAACCATCTGTAAATTAATAATTAAGTGATTGGTGTAGTTTGGTATTTAGAGTCAACATGAACGCACTGAAATCATAGAATGGGGATATATTACCCTGAGGGAGTGGAGCATTGAGGATTACCATAAACAATAATATCAGAACTAAATATATGAATAATGTAATTCCTAAAACCCATTTTATCCGTTTTTCACCTAATAGCATAATTGTGAGAGCGATGAAAACAGGTGTCGCCGAATAGAATCCTACCGGTTTTAGCGACCATGCAAATATGAGAGGCATAGCCAATATTGCTATCAATTTCTTGATAGAGCCAATTCCATCATAGGAAATGTCTTCTTCCTGATCGGTTATGCCAACCCGTCCCTGCTGGGCCTCTGAACCTTTTTTGTAAAGGTGCAAAAAATTTCCTAGTGTAACCAGTAAAAGAAGTCCCAATACAACTCTGGGCCATCCTGTGGCACCGAATTTATATATTTCTATTTCCTGACTAAACTCAAAAGAGTAACCAAAAAAGACAACCACAATAGTTAACCAGATTAGGGTTTCAACTTTGTGGCTTGTCTTTAACTTGG
>Ga0208329_1000267_pt1 | contig 11455 bp, 10 predicted proteins | sample DeeseametaMP2053_FD_184177 | JGI IMG/M metagenome (GOLD analysis project Ga0208329, IMG submission 184177) | Marine microbial communities from the Deep Pacific Ocean - MP2053 (SPAdes) | ecosystem: Environmental > Aquatic > Marine > Oceanic | place: West of Cabo San Lucas, Mexico, North Pacific...
GGCACCATCAACGCTAAGCCCCCCAGGGCCGTCAGGATGCCCCGGCCTCCCTTGAACTGAAGGAATACCGGCCAATTGTGGCCCGCCAGCACGATCAGTCCGGCGGCTACCTCAGCGCCGTTGGTGCCGATCACTTCCCGGGCGAGGACCACCGCCATCACCCCCTTTCCGATATCCAGAGTGAGTACAACAACGGCTGATTTCGCGCCGCCGGTGCGGAGTACGTTTGACATCCCGGTACGCCCGCTGCCGAATTCCCGTACGTCCACGCCCATCTTCCACTGCAAGAGCATGTAGCCCCAGGAGATGGAACCCAGCAGATAGGCCAACGGTAAAACAGCGCTGTATCGGGCCGCCTCAGACTGGCCGTCCATGGTCAATAGGACGATCACGACCCCGGCGATTATGAAAGGAATGGCTACCGCCTGGATGATGATTGATTTGAAGGGTCTATTCATGGAGTTGACGTTGCGGACGGTCGCTCGGATTCAAAGTAAATCACCGGGCTCTGAACACCAATTTCAGGTGGGTGCGGTCAAAGCCGAATGTGTCGCGAATCTTGTTTTCCAGATAGCGCTGGTACGTGAAGTGTACCAGTTCAGGATTGTTGACGGTGAAAAGGAAGGTCGGCGGATTTATCCCAACCTGCTGCAGCCGGTTGATCTGCACCCGCTGGCCCCGGTGCTTCCTGACCACCGGCGGTTGGTGGTCGGCCAACGCGTCGGCCAGCATGAACTGGAGGTCCCGTGAGCGCACCAACCGCATGCGTTCGGTCCAGAGGTCCTGGGCGGTGTCCATCAATGTCTTGATACCCTCGCCCTCCAATGCCGATGTGAAGACGATCGGCACGTAGGGCATGAAATGGAGCCGGTCCCGGACGGTGGCTGCGGCGCGGTAGCGGGCGCCGACGCCTTCATCGGCGAATAAGTCCCATTTGTTGATCACCACGATCAACCCGCGGCAGATCTCCCAGGCCAGGCCGGCGATGTGGGCGTCCTGGCTGGTGGCCAATTCTGAAGCATCGGTCACCAGGAGCGTGATGTCGCTGCGGTTCACCGCGCCAACGGCCCGGATCACGCTGTATTTCTCGATTCCCTGGGACACCTGGCCAGGGCGGCGGATCCCGGCGGTATCTATGACAATGACTTCGCGGCCGTTGTAAGTGATCTGTGTATCCAGAGCGTCCCTGGTGGTCCCGGCCACCTCGCTTACGATGGAGCGTTCTTGTCCCAGAATCGCGTTTAGCAGACTGGATTTACCCACGTTGGTCCGGCCCACGATGGCCAGGTTCAACGCGCCCCGCTCGTAGGCGGGTGCGGCCTCATCCAGCTGCTGAAGTTCTTCGTCCGGACCTACCGGGTCGGCCACCATGTTGGCGGTTACCCGCTCCATCAGGCTGTGGATGCCGTAATTATGAAAGGCGCTGATGGGCTCCGGGTCGCCCATTCCCAAGCCGTAGAACTCGGGAGCGCCGAATTCCCGAGTGTCGTTGTCGACTTTATTGACGGCCAGCACCACCGGTTTCTTGGTGGCACGCAGCATCTCGGCGGCGGTGATGTCCGAGGGAGTCATGCCTTCCACCACGTCGGTCACCAAGATGATCACGTCGGCGTCGGCCACCGCCATCTCGGCTTGCTCCTGGACCAACTGCCTGATGACGCCTTCCGGGTTGGATTCCAGACCGCCCGTGTCCAGCAAGATGAAATGGTAGTCCTCCCACCAGGCGTCGGCCATCAGACGGTCGCGGGTGGTTCCCGCCACGTCGCTGACGATGGCCTGACGTCGGCCGACGATCCGGTTGAAGAGGGACGACTTGCCGACGTTAGGCCGGCCTATGATTGCGACTATGGGGATTGCCAAATCAACACCACTAGCAACGACGCTCGAGAATTTGGGCCCGTCCTGGGAAGGACTCAGTTCCCGGCGAGTAGAAATTCCAAGACTGTTTTTTGGGCGTGCAGCCGGTTGTGCGCCTGGGTGAACACCACCGATTGCGGATGCTCTAGCATGCCCCGCGGGACTTCTTCTCCGTAATGGGCGGGCATATCGTGCATGAACAGAGCGCCGGCATTGGCCCGCTGCATAAGTTCAGGGTCTACGGCGTAGCCGTCAAAGGCCGACTGCCGGGCCATGGCTTCTTCGGGGCTTTCTTCGACACCCATGCTGGACCAGACATCGGTATAAACCACGTCGGCCCCAGCCACCGCTTCCGCGGGGCTGGCGACGGTCCGTACTTGGACCGATGACCCATTGGCCCTGGCTCGGGCTTGCTGCACCGATGCTTCATCTAAAGTATACCCTTGCGGCGAGGCGCTGGTGAAATTCATTCCCATCGCGGGCAGGGCTAAACAAAGGCTCCGCGCCACATTATTTCCGTCGCCCACATACGCGAGGCTGAGGCCATCCAGGCTGTCTTTGTGCTCATAGATGGTGAGCAGGTCGGCCATGATCTGGCAGGGGTGCTCCAGGTCTGACAGTGCGTTCACCACCGGGATGCTGGCGTACTTCGCCAGTTCCACCAGCAGTTCGTGGTCGGAGAGACGGGCCACGATGCAGTCCACGTATCCCGATAGCACTTTGGCCACGTCGGATACTGGCTCGCGTCCGCCCAGTTCCACCTCCTCCTTTGCCAGGAATACCGAATACCCGCCCAATTCCTGGATGCCCACCTGGAAGCTCACCTTGGTGCGGAGGGAAGGCTTGTCGAACAAGAGGGCCACGGTCTTGCCGGCCAACGGCTTGGGGCCCTGTCCGTCTTTGGGCGCCAGCTTGATTTCCTGGGCCCGTTTGAGCAGGTGCAAGGTCTCGTCCGGCGTGATGTCGGTTACGGAAAGAAAATCTCGTTTGGTCGGCATGAAGGAGGTCCCTTGAGTTTCGGACACGTTCCCGCCGCGTCCGTCAAAGCATTTGTACCATTATAGGGGTTGTACGAAAGGGTTAAAACCGGCCCTGAATCGAACATCAGCCAAGGCGTGGATTGCGCCTAGCGGACTATCTGCTATCATGGGTGAGCGAACGCCCGAAGCCTGGACCGGCTGCGGTGGGGATTCGCCGGCAAGATGAGTCCGCTGGAGGACAGACGGCATGGCTAGCCCCGATATCAACCCTGGCATGAAGGGTGAAAAACAAACGCTGGTGTGCGAGCACAACGTGGCGGGCCACGTAAGTAAATTCAGCACTCCCGCGATGATTCAACTTATGGAACAATCGGCCATGGCCGCTCTCGCCGGCCACCTGCAAGACGGAGAGGTTTCGGTCGGTATCGAAGTGAACGTGCGTCACCTTGCGCCGGCCGATATCGGCGCCACCATCATCGCCCACGCGGAACTCATCGAAGTTGAGCGCAATCGTCTGACCTTCCAGGTGGAGGCTTTCGAAGGCGACACTAAGATCGGTGACGGCACCCACAAACGGGCGATAATCAAGACCAGCAGCTAGGTTAGAGGGCCGGCATTAGGGTCTTCGCGGCCCGATTCGATTCTAGTCTGGAGCATATAGCATGGCGAATATGGAGCATGTACAACTCGTTAAGCGGGGCCGCGACCACGTCGCCCGCTGGCGGGAAGCCAACCCCGACGACAACCTGGACCTGAACGCAGCCTACATGAGCTACGTTAGGGCGCCTCAAGTCGACATCAGCGGCGCCGACATCAGGGACGCTGACCTCATGGGAGCGGTCTTGCAGCGCGCGAATCTCTCCGGCTGTTACATGAATCCATGCCATCTTTACCACGCGAATCTCAGGGAGACCAACCTCACCCGCACAAGGCTGAACGGCGCTAACCTGCGGGGCGCGGACCTCCGGGGCGCCGACCTTTCGGGCGCCGACATGGACCGTGCTGTCCTCTCTGAAGCCAACCTGACCGGCGCGAAACTGGTCAACGCCAATCTCTCCAGGGTCAACCTGTCCGGGGCAAACTTGACCGACGCCGATCTGACCGGCGCCAGCTTTGCGGGAGCATCGTTGGTCCGGACGAATATGACCAATGCTAAGTGCACCGGCAGCGACTTCTTCCAGACCCAGTTCTGGAGCGTTAACCTGACCGATGCCGACATGACCGGCAGCCTGTTTGGTTATTCGGTATTCCAAGACTGCGACATGAGTGGTACTAAAGGTCTCGACCAAGTCCGGCACGATGCGCCGAGCACCATCGGCCTGGACTCGTTGTTCCGCTCCCACGGCCAGATACCGGAAGCGTTCTTGCTGGGCGCCGGCCTGCCCGCCGCCGCCACTGGATTTTTGCCGGCGGCCAATGCTGATGCCACCAGCCTGAGGGAATGCTTCATATCTTGTATCGACGAACAGGAAGAGTTCGCCAAAACTCTGCGGGACGACCTGCGGGAACAGGGCGTGCGCTGCTGGGTGTTCTCCCAGGTGGTGCGCGGAAACGCCTTGGTGGACCGGCATAGCGCCTCGGACCAAGAGGAGATCGAGCGTTGGCTGCGGAACTACGACAAGATGGTGATCCTGGGGTCGGCGGCTTCTTTGGAGGTGGAGACGATCTTGAACGACATCACCGCCGCCAAGCAGATGCAACTTTCAACGGAGAACTGGTGTCTGTATCTGGGCGCGACCGACGACACGCTAACGATCCCAAAGGTTCGGACCGCTCGAAACCTTGCCGCGGAGCATGTGGTTTTTGATCTGACCGGCCAGTCCGGCGACCGCGACACTTACCTAAAAGAGGTGGCCCGCCTGGCGGAGGCCCTAAAACAGGACCAACCGGCCAGCGACGGAATCCCAAAACCGGACATCAGCGTGGACCAACTCTAGTAAGACCCAGCAGCACCGCATACCAAACATGAGGCGTTCCGGAGTTTCCCGTTGGATGGCACACTGTTGGGCAAATGGCGTTGAAGCGACTCTCATCGCAATGACAGTGGGGCAGAGCTACCACATTCGCTACCTGTCATTCTGAGCCAGCGGCAGCGGCGAAGAATCTCTTTGCTTGACTTCAAAGCTGGTATCGTCGCGGGACCGGCAGTTAGTCTCCCATCAGCGACGAGATTCCTCTCTTCGCTCGGAATGACAAAGTCGGCGGTCTCCCGTGTTCAATGGCAAACCGGCCCCACGTCCTTTTTGTGCCCTGTGTTGCTCTCCCTCTACGTCGGCATCCACCCCGCAAACTCCGGGATGACTCATGTTTTTCTTTCGCCGGAGGGTGATTAAACACGCGCAGTCTATAATGGATGAACATCGTTTTTGTCCAAGGCGCCGGTTAGACCGGCGTTCAACTGGGCCAAAAGGACCTCTTGAAACAACCATAATAATATGACGGAACTCCGTGTCCTGGTGGTCTCTCTCGACCGTTTGTCCCGCGCCGGCCTGGCGTCGGTGCTGGACCAGCAACCGGGCCTGACAGTGGTGGGGCAGGTTTCCGGAGATGAAGACTCGTTCCTGTCGGCGGACGTTTATGACCCGGACGTCATCGTGTGGGACGTTTCCTGGGAAACGGCGTCGGCCTCCCACAACCTTGGACTCCTTTCCGAGAACTCCCCTGCAGTGCTGGCACTGGCTGCCACGGTGGACCAGGCCGGCCAAGCGCGCAAAGCAGGCGCTCAAACGGTCTTGGGCCGAAACTCATCCCCAGAGACGTTGGCCGCAGCCCTGGCCGCACTGAGCCACGGGCTGCAAGTGACTGACCCTGCACTATCCGGAGACCTAGGCCTGTCCCCATCGGGCCCCGGATCCGTCTCGCCGTTGACTCCCCGGGAGAACGATGTCCTGAGGCTTCTCGCCGAGGGGCTGCCCAACAAAGGTGTGGCCTCCCGCCTGGAAGTGAGCGAACACACCGTCAAGTTCCACGTGAATTCCATCATGGGCAAGCTAAATGCCCAGAACCGCACCGAGGCAGTGACCCTGGCCACCCGGCTGGGACTGCTTCCCCTCTGACCTGCCTGTTGTTCTAGGTCCGGCCCTAGCCGGATGCGGGATGCCCCGGCTGCTCCCCGTTGGTAGCCTGGATATAAGCGGTGAGATCACCGCGAAATCCAACCGGTTCGCCTTCACCACCGAACTTGAGGCGATCGTGGGCCGAGAATCAGGAGTCGAATATGTCAACAGTATTGCCCGATCTTTTAGACGCCTTAGCAGACGCGGTTGCGTCGGCGGCTGACGGCCTGGTGCGGGTGGAAGGGCGCGACCCTCTGCCAGCCACCGGTATCATCTGGGACGCCGAGGGGTTGATCGTTACCTCTCACCACGTATTGGAACGGGACGAGAATATCAAAGTTGGGTTCCAGGACGGGGAGTCCGTGGCGGCCGAGCTCGTCGGCCGTGACCCCAGCACTGACCTGGCGCTGCTTCGAACATCTAAACAAGGGTTGAAAGCACCTGAATAGGCCGATCCCGAGAATCTTCGTGTGGGCCACTTTGCCTTGTCGCTGGGCCGGCCGGGGGCCAACGTCCGGGCCACGATGGGAATCATCTCGGCATTGGGTAAGGCTTGGCGCACTCCCGCCGGTGGGCCCGTGGACCGTTACCTTCAGACCGACACAGTGATGTACCCCGGGTTCTCAGGAGGGCCGTTGGTCGACGCTCAAGCGGCCTGAACACCTCGGCGTTGGTGCGCGGCGTCTCGATCACCGTGCCTGCTCCGACTCTCGAACGGGTGGTGCGCGACCTGCAAGAACACGGCAGCGTTCGCCGGGACTACCTCGGCGTCGGCGCCCAGCCGACCCGGCTGCGGTCGCCAAAGAGCTGGATCAGGAGACAGGGTTGTTGCTGGTCTCGGTTGAGCCGGACAGCGCGGCTGAGAAGGGTGGGTTGTTCTTGGGCGACACGCTAGTTGCCCTGGGAGGGTCCCCTCTACGGCACATGGACGATCTATTCAACGGATTGGACGGCGACCGCATCGGAAACTCGGTGACGGTGCGAATCCTCCGGGGCGGCGAGTTGGTTGAGTTGACCGTTTCGCCAACGGCCCATCCGTAGGCGGGTGAAGATGACTACTTTGATACCCCAATTGAATTCAGATCTCGGCGAATTTGCGGACCGGGTGCGAAAAAGCCTGGTCCAAGTAACGGCGGGACACCATGGGTCTGGCTCGGGTGTGGTGTTCAATTCTGACGGGCTGGTCGTCACCAACGCCCACGTAGTTTCTGGGAAAGGACGCCGCCGCAGTACCGGTGACAGGCTGCAAGTGACCCTGCCGGACGGCGTGGTGGTGACCGCGGAGTTACTGGCCAAAGACGAGGACTCCGACGTAGCCGTATTGAAGGTCGAAGGTGCTGATGGGGACCTGTCGGAACTCTATCCCATCGAGGTGGGAGACTCCAGGTCTTTGCGGGCGGGTCAGTGGGTGATGGCCATTGGTCATCCCTGGGGTGTGTCCGGCGCGGCCGCCGCTGGGATAGTGATCGGCGCTGGACCGGACCTGCCTGAAGCCCCAGGCGAGGGAAGGGACTGGGTCGCAGTAGACCTGGCCCTTAGGCCCGGGTATTCAGGCGGTCCGCTGGTGGACCACCAAGGCCGCCTGATCGGCATCAGCACCATGATGGCCGGCCTGGAAGTCGGCATGGCCGTTCCCGCGCATGTTATCCAGGAGTTTGTGGCTAAGGTCCTCGCCGGAGGCGCGGGGGAGGGTGATGCGGCGTTGGCGTAAGCGCCGGTAGACCGCTGGGCACTAAACATAAATAGGCCGTCCCGATTTATCGGGACGGCCTATTTTGTTGCCTACGGTTTGGTGGGTCTGGTTGGCTACTAAATGTAGTCTTCCATCTCCATCATTGCGAGGTTGTCACGGCTCTGACCCATACCGACCTCGAGGTTCTCTTTGAACTCCTGCAGCATCTCGTCACTGACGGCTCCGCCAGCTTCGGTAGCCTTGGCTTTCAGGTTCTCGAAGGCCCAGTTCTCGGTGTCGCCGGTAGGCATGGAGTTGAAGAACTCGCGCTCGAACACCGGCAGTTCGCCGGGTCCGAAGTAGCCCTTGCCCTCTAGCTCGTAGCCTTCTAGGTCATGGGTGCCCTTGCCTAGGACCTGACCCGTCTCAGCATAGTGCGTCATGACGGTAGCCATGCCGTACTTCTGGATGGGGCAGACCTTCATGCAGACACCGCAGCCCAGGTAGCGGGCCATGACGGGGCGGCAGCGCTTGAAGTAAAGCTTGTGCTTCTCGATGCCTCTCCACCAGACCTTGTCGCGCATCAGTGCGCGGCCGGGGCAGCGGTTCACGCAGACCTGACAGACCTGACAGAAAGCGTGGATGCCGTAGTCGACGGGCTTGTCATGGGTTACGTTGGCGTCGGTGGTTATGATCATGATGCGGCAGCGGGAGCCGACATGAGGGGTCAGCAGGTAGCCGCATGCGCCCAAGGAACCAAGACCGGCTTCCACGAACATGGGGATGTAGGGGCCGGTGTTGTCGTTGGGGCTGTGGACCTGGGCGCGGTAGCCCAGACTCTGGATGAACTTTGCCATCTCCAGACCCGCGGCGCCTTCGGTGCGGTAGGTGCTGGAGTGGACGATCTCGGCGTCAACGCTGGGAATCGTCTGGGTGGGCTCGAAGTCCTGCTCATAGGCCAAGCAGAGGGCGTGAGGGAAGAGGACCCAGTCCTTCTTCGATTGGTAGGTGTACCGGTGGTCGTAGGCGGTGAAGCCCACTTCGATGTAGCCAAGTTCGCGGGCCTTGGCCTTGATGACATCGGTGACATCTTCGCCGGTGGCCTCAGCCGTCGGCTCTTGGTCGCCGGTCAAGCGGGCGGCCATGATCAACGGGCGGTTCAGGTTGTCATGCTCTTTCCGAATCTCACGCATCTCTACGTGGGTATCACGGATGGTGTTTGCCCAGTCACGAGATGCCCTCTCTGTGATGTTCATGGTCTCCAGAGGATACTCGCGGGCGTACCAGTCAACCTCACGGTGCTCCAGGGGGATGCCCGGAACCGTTTCTAATTCTTCAGGAACTGGAATCGTTACAGGTTCGTCACCTGCGTGTAATCCAGGCCTAACGACCTCATGGCCAATCTTTAACATGCATGTCCCTCCCAAAATTGTATATCGCTGGGCTCGGGGTTTAGCCTTATCCATCACATTAGCGGCGGCCTATTTATTTGTCAACCCTATTTCTTGGCCAATACAGTATTCGATTATCCAATAGACTTCAAAGGATTATTTGATATTTTCGAGAGTCGTAGGTTTTTCTACGATGTACTCGTATTTACCGCTCGATATCTTATGCATATCGTCAACAATTGCTTTAACCGCCGGTCCGGCGGGCGATCATGGCATCCGCAAGAGGGCTGGCGCCGGACCGGATCGCCACATCAACCAGGGCAGGACGGCCCGATGCCAAGGCCCGTCCCACCGCTGGCCCGACATCCGCCGGTTTGTCTACGTGCTCGGTGTAAGCGCCGATGGCCTCCACGACCTTGTCGTACCGTATCGGCCGCAGGTCGGTCCCCACGGCGCGGTTGTAATAGGCCACCTGGAACGTCTTGTCGATGCCCCAGGTGTGGTCGTTGCCCAACACGGTGGTTATGTTGATGTTGTGCCGGATACAGGTGTCGTATTCCATGGAATAGAACCCGAACGCCCCGTCTCCTGAAAATGCGATCACCTTGCTTTCGGGATAGGCCAGTTTGGCGGCCATGGCGTAGGGCACTGCCGCGCCCAGGTGGCTCAAAGGACCAAGCCTCTGGAAACGGCCCGGCTTCCGGGCCTTCAAGAACGACCGGCCCCATTGCACATAATCGCCGCCGTCCATCACCAGCACCGTGTCCTCATCTATATGTTGTTCCAGGTTGGTGTAGACGTCCAGGGGATGCATGGGCTCTTGGCCGTCGGCTTTGGCCCGCAGCTCGGCGTCCCAAGCCGACGCATCTTTGTTGAGTTGTTCAAGCCATGGGGCGATGTTCTCCTTAGTACCGCTCGCGGCCTTGCAGGCAGCGGTGATCTGTTCCACCACCGCGCCCAGGTCCGCTTCGATCCCCACGGCCACGCCCCGGTTGCGGCCGATCTCAGCGGCGGACGGGTCTGCTTGAATGATCTTGGCCGAGTCGGAGAAAATACCGCCGTAGCGGTACCGGTGGTCCAGACGCTTGCCCAGGAGCAGGACGACGTCGGCCTCCCGGAAGCGCCGCGCCGTTGGGTTCAGTGCTCCGTCTGCGTAGCCGAAACACAGGGGATGTTCGTCGTCCAGTAGGCCCCGGGCCTGCTCCACGGTGAACACCGGGATGCCCGTCGATTCGGCCAGCTCTTGGAGTTGGGCCGGGTCCACCGAATAGCGGGCCGGGTTGCCGGCGATGATCACCGGCTTCTTGGCGCCTCTTAATAAGGAAGCCGCCTGTTCGATCAGGGCGGGGTCTCCCTGAGGACGTCCCGTTGGCCGGTATTCTTGAGGCATGTATTGAGGGAGTTCGTCTTCGGAGATCTCCGCTTCTTGAATGTCGATGGGCAACGTAAGGTGAACGGGGCCGGGCCGTCCGGTAGTCGCGGTGCGGAAGGCGGTGGCCACGAACTCAGGGATGCGGGTCTTGTCGTGGATCAGCCATGAGCCCTTGGTCACAGGTGTGGTCATGCCGATCTGGTCGATCTCCTGGAAGGCCGACATACCCTTCTCGGGCATCTCGGCCGCCCCGGCGATGAATATGACCGGGGTCTCGGAGGTGTAGATGGCCGGAAGGGCGGAAATGGCATTGGAAAAGCCGGGCCCGCCGGTGAAGATGCCCGCCGCCGGACGGCCGGTGATCCGGGCATATCCGTCGGCCATGTGCAGCGCCGCGCCTTCATGCCGGGCGTCGATGAACTGGATGCCCTCGTCTTCCGCCGCATCCACCAAGGGCAAGATGGTGTCGCCGACGATGGTGAACACCTTCTCGATGCCCTCCAACTTGAGACATCGAATGAAGAGATGGGCTCCGGTCAGCTTTGCCATTTTCCCTCCTGGGCGATTCGGTTTATAAGTCGAGCGTTCTGGATAACCTTCAGACCGCCTAAGAGAGCTTACTTTGGGAGTACTCATCCGGCAAGAGCCGGTGCCATATAATGAACGGCGCGCAGTGATTTTGGACATATCAAAGCGGGAACAGACGGTGCCAACCTTATATATAGTAGGGACCCCCATCGGGAACCTCGAAGACCTGACGCCCCGGGCGGCCCGGATACTGGCGGAAGTCTCTCTTGTTGCGGCCGAGGACACCCGGGTAACCCGGCGTCTATTGAGCCACCTGGGCATCCGTCCCCGGACCACCAGCTTTCACCAGCACAATTGGCGGGAGAAGATGGACCGGGTCTTGGCGGAGCTTGCGGAAGGCGACGTTGCTCTCGTCACCGATGCCGGGATGCCGGGGATCAGCGATCCGGGGAGCGAATTGGTGGTTGCTGCCGCCCAGGCCGGTTTCAAAGTTGAGGTTGTGCCGGGCCCCTCAGCGGTTACCGCAGCCCTTGCGCTCTCAGGGTTCTCCGGCGACGCCTTCATGTTCTTAGGGTTTCTGCCCAGGCGCAAGAAGGACC
>Ga0208329_1000270_pt1 | contig 11391 bp, 4 predicted proteins | sample DeeseametaMP2053_FD_184177 | JGI IMG/M metagenome (GOLD analysis project Ga0208329, IMG submission 184177) | Marine microbial communities from the Deep Pacific Ocean - MP2053 (SPAdes) | ecosystem: Environmental > Aquatic > Marine > Oceanic | place: West of Cabo San Lucas, Mexico, North Pacific...
TCGGTCTCACTTCCTGTGCTTTTTCAAAGTGTGCCCATCGATTGACTGACTCTATATCTAGCCGCGCCACCAATTTTATTGATATAAGGTTTAGGTCTCCCTAAATCATTACTGAATCGTAGTACTGGTAGTCTATCGATACTTCTGGAAAAGCCATTACGTGCCGCCAAAAACCATATCGTGCGCGACCCGCCGTCAATCCTCATGACCGGCGAGGGTGTATTGCGTCTTGCAGTCTTGTTGACTATCCTAGTGATGCTGACATCCTGGCTTCCGATCAGTTCGCCCCTCTATGTTCTCGACGACTTGGATGAACGCCGAGAGCAGATTGGAGGTGGCGGGACATTGGAACAACAATGCAGTTCAATCACCTTCGAAGACATGTTCGAGTACAGCTCGGCTATCTTCGACATCAGAATCTCCGAAGATTGGAATTCGGCTGAGGTCAAGGGCGTCGCTTGGGTCAATGACAGCCTCGCCGATGTGGTCAGAGACGCCTTGGACGAGTATGTCGCAGCCGTCTATCCGAGTGGAGATGACGATTGGATGTCAACCGATGAGAGGGAGGGCGTACGCGCGATTGCCTCTGAGTGCGTCGAGCACACGCTGACTCGCATCGGAATTCGAGGTGGTTCACCCCACCGAGGAGGTGTCGGGACCTCATGGAAGAACACGACGTGGACAGAGGACCAAGTCACGGTCGAGGAATGGAATCTGGTTCCTGCGCGACATTCGGAAATCAGGGATTGCACATCTTTCGGCAGCAGCAGTGATTGTGTTGAAGTGCCGGTTTTTCCCGATGAGAATCGAGATTGCGACACCGATATCGATGCCTCTTCCGGAGTTGATGAATGCAGGTTGATTCTCTGGTTGAATGCCAGTCTGGACCTCAGCGGAATTTCCGGCCCTGAACAATTCACAATCGCTTACAATGCGTCGAACACATCGAATATCAAAGCCCGATTCACTTTCCCTGCCACACCAGATCTGCGACTCGATATGTGGGAGGAGTGCGAGGGGCGCGATGTATCTGCAGATCGAGATGATTTTGCTGGTTCGGCGCCGATTCGAGGCAGTTGCGTCGGTGACGGCTCAAGCACTTACGAATTGATCGAGAATGAAGACGGTTCACTGACTTACATTATTGCGCCGAACATGCCTAACTGGCCCTATGGCGAAGACATCTTCGCGGACTTCACCACTGCGCCCATTCCAGTTGATGACCCCCCAGAATGGACCGAATCGGCTCCTGCGGATGGGATTCGATTCGCCGAATTGAGCTCTGGAAGTCATGTGGTTGCGGACTGGGATGACATCTCGACTTGGTTCAGTGACGAGGCTGGAGTGGCTTCCTTGGACATTCGCTGTCACGACGGTGAGGGGGACATCGATTTGAATCGTAACAGCCTCTACGTCAATGTTCCAGGCGATGGAAGCATCAACGTCTTCACTTGCGAGGCTGTCGATTCGGCCAACCAATCCTCGGGTGTTCGCTCGTGGGAGATCGGCATTCCATTCAGTGTCGGCACCTCTTCCTACGACCTGCTAGACCCTCATCCCCTTACACTCACCCCCAGTGGTGGTTGGCCAGATCTGTCAATCTGGGTGATTCTGAGCCAACCAGGCGAAGACGGTGGTTATCAGAGGAGTGGACCGCACACTCTGGGACAAGCGGAGGTTGAACTCGGGATTCCATCTTCGGCGATGGCGCCCGGAGAGGTCTTGTTCGGATTCGAAATCGAAGCAGAGGGAGTTCAAACCTCATTCGCTTCTATCTATCTCAATGTCAGGAAAATAAGTGAAGCGCCGACGATTGTCGTCAATTCGGAGGGTTGGGATGGTGATTCATGGTCGATGGGCGGTCAGTTCTCCGACCCCGATGGAGAGGTTGTGACTTTCGAGCAGTACATCGATGGTGCGCTGGCTGGTTCGGTCGCGGTCAGTGGTAATTCCTGGTCTTCAGCGGCGATAGATTTCTCGGTCTGGTCAGAGGGAGTTCATACGGTGGTGATTCGCGGCTGCGATGAATCCAATATGTGCGCCAGCGTAGAGCGTGCTGTCGACAATTCTCACCTCTTCGACGAACCTGAACCTGTTGAGCCCGAACCGACCGTGAATGGCAATCGAGGATTCTCACTGCCAGCGATGGGGCTGCCAGGACTGCTCCTCGCTGCATCTGTGGCCCTCATATACTCGGGGCGACGCGGTTTGAGAACATGAGTTTCTCCGGCAACGTCGAGAAGAAGTCTCACGAAGGTGGGCTTCTGGTTGCGTTCGAGGGGCGTGCACCGCGCCTCGGCGCGATGATTCGCGTGGTTGGCGGAAAATCTCTGGGCCGTGTGAACACGGTCATAGGAGCGGTCGACAGAGCGCTGATTCACATTCATCCTCTGGATTCCGAGGTCGATGCGGCGAGCGCTATTGGCTCGCCTGTCGAAATCGCACCGCGCGAGGACCGCAGAGGTGGTTACGAGCGTCGTGACCGTCGAGATAGCGGTGGCTATCAACGGAACGATCGTCGAGATAGCGGTGGCTATCAACGGAACGATCGTCGAGGACGTGATGGTGGCCGAGGTCGTGATGGTGGCCGAGGACATCAGAGTGGTGGCCAGCGCTATGAGCGTCGAGACGACCGCAGCGGCAGAGATCAAGGCAATCGCGGTGGCGATTGGACCTGCCCCAAATGCAAGAATTCTAACTTCGCCTTCCGCACCGAATGCAATCGTTGTGATGCGAAGAAGCCCGAAGGAGCGGGTGATCGAAGTGACGGTGGTGGAGGTTACCGTGGTGACCGCGGTCACGGTCGAAGAGATCGTGGCGGTCAACGTGGCGACCGTGGGGGATACCGAAGCGACCGCGGCGGTCGAGACGGAGGCCGCAGCGAGAAGAGAGGAAACGACCGCGGTGGCGACTGGCATTGTCCGAAATGCAATAATTCGAATTTCGCCTTCCGCACGGAGTGCAATCGCTGTGATGCGAAGAAGCCCGAAGGCGGAGGTGGCCGAAGCCACGGAGGTGACCGACGAGGCGGCGGCAGTCGAAGTGACTACCGAGGCAAAGATCGCGCTGCTGGAGATCGCCGAGGTGGAGACAGCCGCGGCGGTAATCGTGGTGGATTTCAGCCTCGCAGTGATCGCTCAGGATCATCTCGAGGCCGGGCCCCCGGTAGTCGGAATCGTCCTCGTCGCAGTGGGTTCCGCGGCACCAACAAAGGCAAAGACAAGCGTTGAGTTGCAAGCCTGCAGCACCGCTTCGACGCCTGAAATTCATGACTTACCGATGCGAGCATTCATCTCCGCTCGACATGAGGGGCATTCATGGCGCAGAGCGCGGAGATGCTGTGGATCGACGCGCTCGAACTCGATCAGGCGGGCGATATCCAGGAAGCGCTCGAACTCGCCCGTCAGATCGTCGAGATTGATTCGAGACATTCAGATGCGTGGATGATGATAGCACGGCTCAGCCTACCACCTCTCAATCGCGGAAAACAGGTGATGCCGACGCTGGCGCAGGCAGCGACCTCACTCTCAGCCCTGCGCCGCGTCGTACAACACGACCACGACAACAAGGAAGCATGGATCCTCGGGGGCGCATTACTCGTCGACCATCTTGGGATGATGGAGGAGTCATTGGCGTGGTGGGAGCAGCGGCGAGATGTCGAGCCACGAGAGGTGATGCCATTGATCGAGCAGATTGGAGTCCTGATTCGGCTCGGCCGCTACAAAGATGCTGGTGAGCGGCTTGAAGAGATGTTCAGCGATGAGATGGAACCGCCGGATAACAAGGGCTTGATGGGGATGGATAAGGTTCGACGTCTGGTCGAAAATGCAGCGAAGATGGAGAAGGATGATGTCTTCAGGCCAGCGAATCACAAACACAAGCGTTGGGCTGTCATCGATCGGATGAAGACTCGAAAACCGATTTCCCCGACTTTGTTTCTCTTCACTTTCGTAGCTCCTATCGTCTTCCTGATAGGTACCGTCGCCATGACCTTGGTGGGAGGATCGTTGTTGGGCTTCGTCCTCGTCTTCTTCATCATACTCGGCTTGTTCATGGTTGTCAGCAAATTTGCCACGGGCCTGCTCCATAAACTGAATCGTCACGCATTGGATCTCGACCGAGCTCTAGATGTCGAGATGAGCACTGGAAAGATCTGTATTCCTGACGATATCCGGGGTAGCAAGTTGTACAATGCCATGCTCGGTCAGCGTCCGCCCGCCTTCGCCGAGCGCCTCGAGAAGATTGCTGAGGTTGGCGAACGGCTCTCGTATCGATGGAAGCCTGATCTTCCCAATTGGATGGTTCTGGCTGATGCTGACTATGAGGATGAGATCGATGAATCGGAAGAGGATGTGCCTCTGGAACTCGATGGCATCGAAGATTGAGTAACCCGGTTCAAGTGCCGGCGCTGTAATCGCTGGCGTAGGCGATCTGTTTGGCGGTCAGTTCATCGATGCTGAAGCCTTCTGCTTTGAGTTTGAGGGCTGCTAGATCCCTGTCCTGTTCGGCTGAGATGTCGTAGACGATATTGTCGTAGCCGAGTCCTTCGGCTGCTAATGTGCAAAGTGCGAGGAATTGGTTTGCGAAGGACATGTCCATGACTTCACTGGGGTGGCCTTCGGCGGCTGCGAGGTTGACGAGCCGGCCGCGCGCCAGCAAGTGGATGGTTCGATTGTCACCCATTTCGAAGGCTTCGTTATCTTCACGAATCGTGTAGACGTTGGTAGCGCGCGACTCAAGGTCCGGGATGTTGATCTCGCAATCGTAATGACCAGTGTTGGCGACGATTGCCCCGTTCTTCATCGAATCGAAGTGGCGACCGACGATGACGTCCTTCATGCCAGTGGCTGTGCAGAAGAGGTCGCCGATTGCAGCCGCTTCGTCCATTCTCATCACCCGGAAACCGTCCATGACGGCTTTCAGTGCCGCCAGTGGATCTATTTCCGTCACCACTACATTGGCCCCCATTCCCCGCGCACGCATCGCGAGCCCTCTGCCACAGTGGCCGTATCCTGCGATGACGAAGGTCTTGCCAGCGAGCAGAACGCTGGTGGCTCGGATTATGCCGTCGAGAGTCGATTGTCCTGTGCCGTGGACATTGTCGAAATCCCATTTCGTCGAGGCGTCATTGACCGCGATGACCGGATAACGTAACTCTCCTGCCTCGCCCATCGCTCGGAGTCGATGAACTCCGGTCGTGGTCTCCTCAGTGCCGCCGATGATTGAATCGGCCAATTCGGGATAGGTCGTGTGCACACGATAGATCAGGTCGGCGCCGTCATCGAGGGTGAGAGTCGGCTTGAACTCCAGAGTGCGATCGATCGAGTCGTAGAACTCCTCGCTGGTCTGCCCGTACCAGGCGTGGACGCTGTAACCACTTCGGGCCAGCCAAGCGGCCACGTCGTCCTGGGTCGAGAGCGGGTTGCAGCCGGACCAGGAGATCTCTGCGCCGGCTGCGGCGAGCGTCTCGATGAGGACAGCGGTCTCCTTCGTGACGTGCAGACAACCAGCGACTCGCTGTCCAGCCAAGGGCTGAGTATCCTCCGCCTCCGCCCTCAATGCGGCCAACGCTGGCATACGGCTGCGAGCCCAAGCGACCTTCAATCCACCAGCGTCAGCCAGCGAGATGTCAGCCACACTGTAGCGATCGTTCGCGTCCATGCCCAGCGGTGGTTGACACCCCGTCTTCAAGGTGCGGCTAGCGAAACCCCTTGATTAGGAGCGTCCTCAATTGCCGCCGCCTTGCTTGCCCTGTTGAGCGTAAAATGCTGCGTAATACTGCTCGGCGTACTCTCTTGCAGTCGCCTCATCGTAACCCTGACCAACCATCTGCTGGACGTAGGCTTCGACTGGGTCCATCTGCTCGACACCACCGAATTGCTCGACAGTGTCGCCGACATCGTCGTCCTTGCCACGCCCACGGAGCACCATGGTCACGCCCACGATCGCTATGACTGCGATGATGCCAATCACAGCGAACATGATCATCTTCGTGTTGCCGCTGCTGCTGCCACAGCCAGCTGAATCGGGATTGTTGACACATGGGTCATTCGAACGTGGCAGCAGATTGACGACGAACGAGTCATCGATGGTGTAGCGTGAGCCATCGCCTTCGACGATGCGCCAATAGATGGTGACTTGGACACCGATTTGCTCTAGGTAGAGGTCTGAGAGGTCCAGAGTCAACGTGAAGGAGTCTCCATCACCAAGCGCAGTCGTCGTCGAATTGTACTTGCCAATCGATTTCTTCGTCGCCTTCGGTGTAGGAGAGAGTTCGAAGGTCGCGATGTCGAAGCCGACCTCGATCATCACGCCGTTCTCTGCGCCTGAGTTCACTACTCCATTGATTGTCAGAAGATCTTCCGATTGGGAATCTGTCGATCTTGGTGAAGTTATTGCGACGACCGGTGGGTCGTCGCCGAAGTCTTCGCCGACGATGATGAAGTACATCCTCGCCTTCTCGGACTGCTTGCCGGCTCTGTCATAGACGATGAGTTCGAGACGAATCTGATTCTCGAGTGTGCCATCACTGGTGATGTTGCGGAAGACGTACGACCAGGTGTCGCCACCTGCTGCATGGGGTATCTGGTACTCGTGACCCTCAAGTGTTGGATTTGAGCTGTAAACCGGGTAATCAAAGAAGACACGCCACTCGTACATCTCGATTCCATCCTCGCCATCTGGCGCGTCGGCATCGTGACTCATCGAAGGGTCGAATGACAGGCTGATATCGCCTGTGTCGGTCAGCCTGACTCGATAAATCGGCCAATCGACTCCACCGACTGTCTTGGTACCGTCCATGGTCAGGAATTCGTCTGTAACGGCATCCTCAATCAGGCTCATGCTCGCATCGGGTCGGAACTCATCAGCGAGCGCATCATCGGTGACGAGTCTGATGTGAGTGATGCGGGTGTGACCCTCCTCATCGTGCAGATAGAGGGTCAAGAGCCACTCAGCACCGATTCTGCAACCGGTCGAGGAACTGGTGTCTTCGACGCAGAAGCTACCTGGAGTTGGGATACTCGGGCTGTTCTGCTGAATGTGACTTATCTCACCGAAGTCGATGATCTCGCCCATCCAACCGGTGACGGATTCATTCTCATCGGTCGAGGCGAGAGTCCAATCGGCAATGATAAGACCCTCAAGCGAGGAATCCGCTGTCATGAAACTGAAATCCATATCCGAATTCGACTTGATGTACATCGTCGCGTAAGCGCCGGTCACCGTATCGATCGATGGCGCTTGGTCATTCACCGTCAAATCGAAGCCATCGCCAGCGATGCCGAACTGAGCAGGATAAGGTGTGACCTGATAATCGAGCATATTCGACAACAGCGGCATCGAAGTTCCGCCATAAGGCTGCGATACGCTTGGATTCTCAACGTCTATCGTGGTGACGATCATGCCACCAGCTCCGCGGTTGCAGATCGAGAGCAGAGACTGGGTCTCGAATTGGTCGCTGCGCATCAGCGTGTGGAAGGTTCCCATCGGATCACTGATGCGACCACCACAGACCTGAGGAATCTGATTGAACTGAACCTGAGCTGTGTCAAGTCCTGCCAGAGCGACGTAGGAACTACCGTGAACGCCTGCGAAGGCAGCGGTGTCGACGTTGCTCATCAGTGGGTGGTAAGCGTCAACGATGACGAGATCGTCGTAGGTGACGGTGTTGTTCAACTGGTTACGCATGGCGATATCCATGCCGTAAGGCAGGCGATTCGGCTGGTACTCGTTCCTGTAGGGGCCGAGGTGGATCTGGACTGTTCCGCCGTCGACCATGTAAGCCTCGAGAATCTCGGTGACCGAGAGTCCATCAGAATCCCTAGTCTCGGCCAGAGTCTCGTAGTATTCTCCGTAGACGACGTTGTAATCAGTCTGCCATGGCAGCAGGATCTTCACGTAATGGTCGAGCCAATCCTCAGTTGCGTAGCGCTCCCAGTCATCAACAGTCAGTTGAGTGTAGGTCATGCCCATTGCTTGCAGATCCTGCTTGACCCTCTGGAGTCGGTTCTGGTCGGTCGGGTTTGATAGAATGGCGACGTCGACAGTTTCTTGGAAGACGATTTCGAAGTATCGATCATTGCCAGAGCGATCTCCATCTTCAGTCAAGGTGGCGTAGAAACTGATGTTGTACTCGTGACCATCATACCAGTCATTGTAGGGAGTCGACCAATTGGCGAAGTCGCGCGCGTGGGCGTCGAGATCGAAGGGGCCGTTATCCGCGGCCGCTTCGTGAACCGATTGACCGGTATTCATATCGACGACCTTCATGGTTAACTCGTATTCTCCTGCGATGACACCGTTCAGCAGTGGAACCGTGTAACTGTGACCGGATTCGTCATCGAAAGCATAGACGCACTCGTAGGTGATGTCCGATACACACTCAAGGATGTCAGGCTGCATCAGTGTGATGTCAGCGCTGGCGATGCTGAAGATTATCGAAGTGTGGTTGTTGGCGGCACTCACTTCGGAGTGATTGTACCACGAAGTGCCTTCGATTGAGTTGTCGAATATCGTAGTCGAATCTATTCGATAGATGCCGCTCTGGAAGTCGTGGGTTGCGACCGTGACCTTGGTGCGCTCGGAAGCGTCCATTCCGTTGACGTCGTTGAGGTATGTGCCATCGTCTTCGAAGGTGAATTCGTCGAAGCGGATGTTATCCACTGCGAAGCCGGCGAGGCCAGCATTGCCGTTGAGGCCATCACTATTCGACTGGAATCTCCAAGTCAGCGTCACTTCAGTACCCGACAGGTCGGTGCACTCAGTTCCCCAGCGCGAAGTGTCTGTTTCTGTTTGGTTCAGTAGAGTGATATGTGTCATATCGATGATGACTGATTTGACAAGGCTCTCAGAATCGAACCATACGACCGATTCGTAACGGTCGGAATGATCTCCGATGTATTCGACCTCATCGTAGCGGCCGTTGTTGTCGAAATCCTCGCACTCATCGAAGGGGCGTTGTCCGTTCTCATTCAGATCGGTCCAACTTCCCCAGACGACGCCGTGGAATACCTCGCCGCCACTCGACCACTCGATCTCGAGGTTCGCAGCGTCGCGGATGGCGAGGATGTTGCCATCGCTGTCCGTGAGGAAATCTCCCTCGGCGAAGTAATCGAAGCTGAGGTAGGTGAAGTCGGTTCCACCGGTCGCGATCTGGACTGGATCGAGAGTGAGGGTCTCATTCCAATCATCGCCGTAGCCGGCGTCAGGATCTCCCAGCCAGTAGGCGTGGGAATTGAACACACCACGGCTCTGTGGCAGCATTGGATGGTCTCCAGTGGTATCGTCAAGCCTGCTGCCGTTCTCATTTCCATCATCCTCCCACATCGGGTCTAATCCCGAGAAGTCCTCGATGGCAACTAGATTTGGTTGAGCATTCTGAACCTTTGTCTCAAGTTGGAAATCAGTAATCGTATTACCGTAGTTCTGAACCTTGATTTCGATATCGCGCTCGCCTGAAGCATAGCGCAGACCGTTCTCAAGACCGACCCATGGTTCTTCTGCGATTCCAGGGTCGAAGAGGTTCTTCACTGTGGTTTGGAATTTGACATCATCATTGTAGGGGTCAGCGTTGTCGAATCCGACTGGGTTGGTCAAAGTCGTCTTGATGTAATAGGTTGTATTATCGACGAAATCAGCAGTCAGTGAGACCTCCTCAGTTGCACCCGCTGCCATATTGTTGAAATTCAAAGTCTGACTGACGATTTCCTCGCTGCCGAATTGCACGTCGGTCTTCCTGATCGAGATATTATCGAAGGCGAATCCATCGTAACCAGTGCCCTGACTCGAACCAGGTGGACCAACACTGCCCATCAATCCGCTGCGGAAGCGGAAGCGGATGTCGATGACCTCACCTGCATAGCGAGTAAGATCGATTGCGAAATCACCTGAGAAATCAGCCCAGCCGGTCGTGGTGCTTGTGTAGAAATTATTATTGTAGGTATTGTATTCAGGATCGTAACCCAATTGGAAGAGTCTGAAGTAGCGCTCGTTATCCCAGCCTCCACTGAAGAAGACCTGCTCCCAACCGTTGCCGTCGCTCCAGACCTCGATACCGCAGGAGTCCTCGTACAGCCAGCGTTCGACGACAGCGTATTGCTCAGCGAGATAGAGCTCGAAGAAGGCTGTGGTACAGAGCAGGTCGAGGTCCAGATAAGCAGCATCCGAGTCCGTCAGATCGACATTCTCGATGATGAATGCCTCATCCACATTGTTGTAATAGCCCGATTGGTTGTCGTCACCTTCGTGATCAACCCCCGCCCACATGTAATTGGTCGGGTTGGCGTCTGCCTCCCACCAATCATCAGTTGCGCTGCCATTCGCATCGACCGAAGCATTCGATTCGACGTGCCATGAAGAGGAGCCGGGGCCATATTCTCCAGTATAAGAGTGTAGAGAAAGTGAACAAGTTGGACAATTGGTATTGACAACCGTACCATCGAAGTCATTCGAGTAGACCAGAGTGTCAATTCCTCCGACGACCTCCTTGACTTCGAGATCGACATCGATCGAACCCGAAATCGGATTCAATCCAGTATTCTTGACCGTGAGATTCACCCAGCGAGTGCCCTCACCCAGACGAGCCTGCCCAGTAGCAGGATCATAGGATGCTGGGGCAATCGAAACCTCGGTGATTCCCATGTCCTCATTGTCCAAAGACAGAACCGAGAGGAAATCACCAGCGCCAGCCCAGCCTTGAGTATCAAGCCACATGGCGCTGTTGGCGAAACGGTAGGCGCGGTCACTCTGTCCGATTGCGATTTCGAGAGCGCTGTCCTCGCCACCTGCGAGTTGTCCGGGCACCGCCATGGTCGGGCGGCGTCCAACATTGAAGGAGAGAGAAGACAGGTATCCCGTGCCCGAGGGATTGGCAAGGATGATCTCGACTGTGTTGATCTCACGAAGATTGTCCAGCAGCAAGAATGTCTGGTTCTGCGCGCTCGAGTCCTGTACTCTCGTGAGAGTGACCTCAGTCGGTACGAAGAAGTCCATGTTACCGTCGCGATTGACATCAGCGATGGCAATTGAAGCACCGAGGTAATCACCGAGTTCTACGTAATTCTGGGTATTCCAGGAATTGCCGTTCTTGGTCGCATAGGAGATGTTACCTGTGATACCGTCGACGGCAGCGATCAGATCGATCTCACCGTCGTCATCGGTATCAGAGATGTCGATGCCGTAGAGAGGGAAGTTGTGCTCGGCATCGAGTTTGAAATTGTGAACACCCTGAGCGGTGGCATCCAGCGGATTAGGGAATTGGTTCAGGATGCAGTCGTATTCGAGAACGGTCATGTTGTCGTAGTGGCCCTGCGAGTAACCAACTCCGGTGTTGTACGGAGGCGTTCGCAGAAGCCAGATATCAAGATCCACGCAATCTCCCGGAAAGCCTAA
>Ga0208329_1000271_pt1 | contig 11367 bp, 8 predicted proteins | sample DeeseametaMP2053_FD_184177 | JGI IMG/M metagenome (GOLD analysis project Ga0208329, IMG submission 184177) | Marine microbial communities from the Deep Pacific Ocean - MP2053 (SPAdes) | ecosystem: Environmental > Aquatic > Marine > Oceanic | place: West of Cabo San Lucas, Mexico, North Pacific...
TACTCATTATGGTATAATTACAGCCATGACCGGAATTTTTGTAGATAGTGGTGGTGCTGTTGCTTACAATTCAAAAACTAATGAATATAAGAAAATTTTATTTGAATAATATGATCAATTATTTCATTTAATTTTTTTTTATTATTCTATTAACAGGGTTTAATATCCTTTCAATATAGTAGAGACTGACGAAACTTGTTACTAGTCAACTTTTTTGTAACTATTTTTTAAAAACATTTATAAATTTTTCAATAAATAATCTTAAAGTCAGACTGTAAATAACTGTTTCTAAATGAGAATATTCCTTTTAATCTCAAGCACACCATTCAAAATACTTTAAATTGAGAGCAGCAAAGTTTTTTGCCGTTCAAAAATAATCAGGCACACCTCAACAAAGAAAGCGGAGAACTTCTCAGAGTACGCTGAGTAGCCAGCCAAGCTACTCCAACACTTAAAGATGTAACTCCGATAACGCTGGCCAAACTAATCTGCCAGGTCCATTTCCAGAGGTTTTCAAAAAACCACCAGGCAAGCCCATATGAAATTGCCAAACTGACTGCAACTCCGAAAAATCCTGCAAAGAATCCCATTATTGCAAATTCAATCTGAATCATCTTTTGGATGTCTTGAAATCGTGCACCAAGTACCTTAAGCAGGTTCAATTCCCAAAGCCGGCCTTCCACTTCGTGACGGGCAATCGAAAAAACCACCACCAGGCCAGCCAAAATGGACAGATAGGCCATTAACCTGAGAGCTAAAACCATTTGATCTGAAATTTTCAGTACACGTTTAACCATTCTGGTTACATCAATCACAGAAACATTGGGAAATTCTTTTACAATCTGGTTTTGGAGTTGCAGCCTGCGAGTTTTATCCAAGCCACCCAGCGAAGCTAAAAACGTAGCTGGCGCATCTTCCAGTACACCAGTTTGAAAAAGGATGACGAAATTTGGCTGAAAGCTGTTCCATTTCACCCTTCTCAGGTTTACGACTTTTGCTTCAACTTCAATTTCCTGAACGTTAAATGTCAACAGATCTCCCAACTTTAATCTCATCCTTTCAGCAAACTTTTGTTCAAGGGAAACTTCCGCCGGCACAGTAGATTCCCAATCATAATTTATCGCCAATGCTTTTCCTGACACAATATATTCTGCATTTGACAGCTCTGTACGATATGACAAATTAAAAATATGCCTCCTAATGTGCTGCTCACGTTCCTGTTCACGAGTAACGGGTGCCTCATCATTGTTTGACCGAAATGCCTCACCATTTACTTTTTCCAGACTTGCTCTGACCATCGGTGAGAGGTAGTTCAACTGCGCATTTTCCCGGACTAAAACACTTTGCAGGTCATCAATTTGATCCGGCTGAATATCAAACAGAAACAAACTTGGTATACGATAGTCTTCAGGACGTGAAACTTCTTCCTGCAAACCCTGATAAATTTGTGGAATCAAATTTATCAGCAATGTTCCTAAAGCAAGTGCCAGAAAACATGAAATAGCACCTGTACGGTTACGTTCAAGATTCCGGAAAGCAAGACGTTTCATAGTTCTTCCTGCAGTAGTCCTTCCGCCGGAAACCTGACTAAGTTTCCCTGCAAGTATCAATATCCACCAGGCTATGCTACCCAGCAGTAAAATCGCAAACAGCAGCATTCCCACAAAAGTACTGCCCACCACCCATGAGTGTGACTGCCAGACAGACAAGCCCCAGGACAATACCAACAGCGGCAGGTAGCTCAGACCTTGACGCCAGATCTTATCCTTAACCTCATGACTGCCTATATTGCCATGAAAAAGCTGAAGCGGCTGTACCAGGCGAATTCTGGACAAAACTGGTAAACAGAAGACCAGGCTTCCAACTCCACCCAGAACTAACGCAAATAACATACTGCTCAAATTTACGTGTGTTTCGAAACCGCTTGGCAGAAATTGTTTCAGCAGTACTGGTAATAAAGGTAAGATTCCTAATGAAAATATTATCGCAAGCAGAGCAGCACCTGTTCCCAACAATCCCAGTTGCCATAATACCATGCGGTAAGTTTGCTGACGGGTTGCACCCAGGCTCATCATTATTGACATTTCCCGAAATCGGTTGACGAGATAATTACGAAAAAGATATGCTGCACCAATTCCTGCCAGAAAAACTGCAATCATGGCCACCAAACCCATATAATCGTTTAAGTAGCCCATCAGGCGTCCCAGATTGTCACCGGCTCTTTTATGTGTCAGTATTCTTATTTTTGAATCTGAACCGTCAAGTTTGTTTATTTGTTTTTGCAGTTTATCCACTAAACCAGACAAGTCAGTACCTTCCGGAACTCGATACAAACGCTGATGGCTTACTCTGCTTTTTTTTGTCAAAAGAGCAGTTTCCTCCATGTGGGAGTAACCGAGATAAATACGGGGAGCAAGTCCGAATGATGAAAATGAACTGCTTGGGTCAACTATAACTGAGTCTGCAATGCGGAAACTTTGCTCTCCAATTTTGATATACTCGCCTGCATTAAGTTCCAACATGTACAGCAGTTCCGGATAAACCCAGGCTTCTCCAGACAAATCCAAGCTTTGCTTCAGTTTCGCAGGATCCACTGAACCGACATTTTTCAAAATCATTTTTCCATAAAACGGATAGTCCTGTTCTATACCTGTGACCTGAACCAGACGTGACTGATCCTTAGTTGCCACCATGGTGAACAAACTTATTTTTCGTGTGGATAATGTATTATCAGGTAACTGAGATTCCAGGATATTCAAAGTTTTTTCTTCAAACGGAACATAGCTGGTCAAGGCAATATCAGCTCCGAGAATGGCTTGTGAGTTCCGACCCAAATGAGTATCCAGAGATTCTTTGAAGGATTCTAAAGCAATAAATCCGGCCAGACCGAGGGCCAGATTAAAAAGGAAAAAGAGACTGAAGCGCCGATTATTCAATAACTCCCGCAATGCCAGTTTTGGCCAGAAAAAGAACGACGGATTTTTCATTTAAAGGTTCCTGAATGAAGCGTCAACTGCCTTGAACATCGCTGTGCCAATACTGTGTTATGTGTTACAAGCAACAGGGTCGTCCCCGTATTTTTCACCAGATCGAAAAGCAAATTTGCTACCTGTTCTCCTGTTGCATTGTCCAAATTTCCTGTGGGTTCGTCTGCAAGCAGAATTGAAGGCCGGATAACAACTGCTCTGGCAATGGCCACCCTTTGTGATTCTCCACCACTGAGTTGATGTGGAAAATGTTTTTCCCGCTCCGCAAGTCCCACTTGCAGCAGAGCCTCTTGTGCGCGTTCTATACTATCTTCTTGTCCAAACATTTCCAAAGGCAGGCTGACATTTTCCAATGCAGTCAGGTGCGGCATTAAATAAAACTGCTGAAAAATTATCCCGATGTTTTCAGCACGAAATTGAGTCAGTTTCACCTCACTCATTTCAGAAATTTCCATACCACGTATACGCAGTGATCCGGAAGTTTGACGGTCAAGTCCAGCCAGCAGAGACAATAACGTGGATTTTCCGCATCCGGATTGTCCAACAACCGCTACCGTCTCTCCTTCATGAACTTCAAGATTTAAGTTTTTCAGAACTTCGATTTGGCCATGACCGGCCTGTGGAAAAGACTTATCAAGCCCCTTAATTTCAAGAATCATAAATTTGTTGTGTAAAAATACGCTGTTTTTTGATGATAAAATACTGTTTCAGTATACAAAATACTTTGACTGAAATCAAATTAAGTCCTGCTGTATTTAGTATCATTTTGTATCGTTAGAGCTACAACTGTTAAAATTAAACAACTTGAAATTTTTCTTTTGCAGTAAATTGTTTTATCTTGAATTTATTGTAGTTGTTGTTATTTCTATATATGAGTTTTTAAACACTTTTATTTTGAAATTTTATGGAAACCTTTAACATTTTTTTGATTGGTGCAGGAACAGGTACAGTTTTTTCAGTAATCAGTATGCTAGTGATCAATGCAAATAATGCTGAGCAATACCCTGTAGGCGGATTCCTGCCGGCACTGTGGATGGTAGCCGAGTTGGGAGTGGACTCCAAAATTGTTGTGGCCGGAATTCTAATGATGGGTGGAATGACAGGCTATTTCCTGATCCTGACAATTTGGAAAAGACGTCCTGAAGCATTGATAAAAACACGGCCTCAAGAAACTCATGTTTCCGGCGATTCAAAATTAGTGACTGAAGAAGATGAACACTCAACTATAACCGTCAGCGGAAAGTCCCTAGCAGAATTTCTCTAGAAACGATCCAACTTAAGGGATAATATTGTGTTCCGGACCAAAGGGGAAAGCGGTGATATTTTCCGCACCATCTTCCGTCACAACAAGGATATCGTGTTCACGGTATCCTCCGGCTCCAGGCAAAGTCTCCGGAAGCATCACCATTGGTTCTATTGAGACGACCATGTTCGGTTCGAGCACTGTTTCAATATCTTCACGCAGTTCAAGCCCGGCTTCCCGTCCGTAATAGTGAGAAAGACTTCCGAAGGAGTGTCCATATCCAAAGGTTCGGTATTGCAGCAAATCATGTTTGCTGAATATCTCATTCAGTTCCTCTGCAATATCACAACAGCGCACTCCCGGACGAATCAGTTCCAAGCCACGCCGATGGACCTCGACATTGACATCCCATATTTCCAAATGACGGTCTGATGCATGATCAAAAAATAAAGTCCTCTCTAAAGCAGTGTAATAGCCTCCAATCATAGGAAAACAGTTAAGGCTAAGAATATCCCCTTTTTGTATTTTACGTGTACTGACGGGATTGTGAGCACCATCCGTGTTGATTCCAGACTGAAACCAGGTCCAGGTATCCATTATGTCACTTTCAGGATAGCGTCTGGAAATTTCGCGAACCATCGCTTGAGTGGAGTGCAAAGCTACTTCGTATTCCGGAACCCTCTCCCCAATCGCCTCCACACAGGCCGCTCCTCCGATATCCGCTACCTGTGCACCATTGCGGATCAATTCTATTTCTTCTGCAGATTTTACCATCCGCTGCCGCATGGTCATTTTTGAAATGTCCACAAGTTCTGCATCAGGCAAAGCGTCCTGAAGTTTTTTCAGGTTTTCCAGATTGATGTGATCATACTCTATCCCAACTCTCCCTGAATTCGTTACTTCCTGTTGCATAGCCTTGAAATAATTATCCTTTTCCCAGTCGGTAAAAATAACATTCTCCCCAAAACCCCGACGCCAAGGCTGTCCTCCGTCAATATTTGCAGTAATTGACTTAAGCTTATGCTGTGTCACCACCAATCCGTATGGTCGTCCGAAAGAGCAGTAAACGAAATGATTGTAATAATTGATATTATGAATTGAAGTAAAAATAACTGCATCTATATTTTCTGCAGCCATCTGAGTCCGCAATTTAGCCAAACGGTTTTCCATTTCAGCTGCAGAAAATATTGGGGCTTGTTTCCTGCCGTTTTGAATTGAAATAAGTTGATTCATAACCAATCTTTTTCTGTCAGATCCTATGTATAAATATTATTTATCTGGTGCTTAACACAAACAAAAGTAGTACATTTTGAGATGTCCTTGATTTTTTTTGCACCAATATATGTACATGTACTCCGGACACCTCCTAAAAGATCAAGTAAAGTATCTTCCAATGCACCCTTGTAAGGTATTGATACAAGTTTGCCTTCACTCGCCTTATAATCCTTCCCTTTGTTATCACTGTAATATTTTTCCAACGCAGTACTGCTGGCCATTCCGTAAAACTCGACTGTTTTTTCACCTGAAATTTTATTTTCCGTAATAGTCTCACTATTCTCATCATGACCGGCAAACAAGCCGCCCAGCATCACAAAATCGGCATTTGCTCCAAAGGCTTTACTAATGTCACCGGAACAAGTACAACCGCCGTCTGACATGACCATCCCGCCAATTCCGTGCGCTGCATCAGAACACTCGATAACTGCACTTAACTGAGGAATCCCGACTCCGGCCACATTTCTGGTAATACATGCAGAGCCCCCTCCAATCCCAACTTTAACGATATCTGCACCTGACAAAATAAGCTGTTCCGTCATTTCCGGCGTACAAACATTGCCGGCAATAATTATTTTGTTTTCAAACTCAGAGCGTGCCAGTTTAATAAAATCACAAAACTGTTCGGTGTAACCGTTGGCTACATCAATACAGATAAAATTAAAATCTTTTATTTGCTCACCAAGATCATACAGTGTCTGCAAACCTTCTGCGACTCCTATAGTAATTGCGACATTTTTCTTTATACCACTGGATATATTAAGTAATTCATCCGCAGTATGAAATTTATGCAAACAGGTCAGTACTTTGTGTTTGCTTAGGACTTCAGCCGAACCGATTGTTCCTACAGTATCCATATTTGCCGCAACAATAGGGACTCCTTTCCAGGACAGATTGGACCACTTAAATTTGAAATCCCTTTCCAAATCAACCTCTTTTCGGGAAGTATAGTAACTGCGCTTCGGTTTAATCAGCACGTCTGAAAAATCATATTTGACTTCATTTTCTATATGCATATTTAATCCGTTATGTATTGTTGAGTATTTTCAAATTCCCAGGGGAAATGAATCCAGAGGTTTTCACTGTCTTTGGCTACTTCTCTGGCGTAAAAATGCGGCGTAAAATCACATTCATTGTTCCACCAGAGGGAGGCAAACTGTGGTTCCTGGCAAAATTCTTTGATTTCCTCATGAATTTTGTGGAATGTTTCGCCTCCATCACAAACATCATCCACAATCAGTACTTTTTTGTGTGCTTGCTCAGGTTTATATTTTACCCAGGTTGGGAAATCTCTCAGTGCTGTTTGAATTGGAACCATCGGCAATTGAAACCAGTGACTGAGGGCAACACCAGGAACAAGCCCGCCTCTTGAAACTCCAACAATAACATCCGGGTTAAAGTCGGACAAAGAAACCTGCCTTGCAATTTTCTGAATATCGATCAGGCATTCCTTCCATGAATAATAGTATTTTTTGGACATCTGATCTAGTAAGTACCTATATAATGAAAAATTAAGGGAAATTTAAGAAGTCATAACAAACTGTCTGCATATCAATCATAACTAAAGCAATTACTACAGTAAAGACCATAGAGCTGAAAGTTATGTTTTAGTGCAATTAGTTTTTAATCCGTATCCACCAAACCGGCTCCGGCACCTGACTTGTGCGACTCCTCGGTGGAAGCAACCAGGCAGCGAGAAAATAATTTATGGATTATCGGCCAGGCTTCGTATAATGGTACTCCTGATTCCAAAACATCTTGCCTGTTTTTCTCAGAATATGTGGTTTTCTCAATCCACTTTTTAGAACTGAACAAACTACTTTCCGCAGATTTGATCGACACATCCGCTGAAATGTGCTGTTGAAAAATCTCATTTCCTTCCAATGAAGTTTTCCAGTTTCCATGCTGACCTGTCAAAACATTACAGAGAGTGCCTCCGGAATCCTGCCAGCAAATCTCCCAATTTCTGGATTTTAAAGCTCCAACAGCCGCTGCTATCAGAAAAGGGTGATCAACTTTTTCTACGACAAAATGCTGAGTTTTGTCTGAAACCGCTTTTTTTTCTAAAATCCAGTCACAAACTGAAGGTCCAGCAAAAAGTGCTGAAAGTTGTTTTCCTCCGGAAGGCGTCAGTACAGTTTCAGCGCCAATCTCAGTTTGACTTGCACAGAGACTGCTTTGAGCTTCATCAAGAGACTTTAGAGTTTTTGAAGTAATTCTGGCTGGATCAAGACCACTGGCTGCAATCCAAACGGAGGAACGCCCAAAATCCTCTGCCAAACCAAAAGACAGTCCTGCTCCTACCGCTGCTCTGGTAAAGTAAAACATTATTTCATTAAGAGATAGGACGATTTCAGGAGATTTCATGCTGCCACGATATCCGGACAGAACGGAAAAGCCCATTCGTCTGAATCGTTACCAACAAATTGATCTGGAAGAGGAGCACCCTGAAATAAGGTAATACGTGTCCATAACTCTGATTTTGGATCAAATTTAGAGGCTCCAAAAAAAGCCAGTTTAAAACGCAATAGATCGATGGGACGCATCTCGGCGTCCACAATGTTATCCCTTATTTCTGCATACGGAAAACGTACAACTGTCTGCACTCTGCGGACAATATTACGGAATTCCGGATGATTTTGAACAAACGTGCCTACAGAAATATCATCGGTAACGCTCTTAATTTTTTTGTTAAGCAGGAAAACATCACGTCCTACAGCAAGCGGCATTTCCTGTTCTGCCCCCGGATCAGCATATCTGTCTCCAAAACGTGGTTCCAACTTTTCTTCGGAATAGTACCAAAAACGACGTTGTTTTTCCGGATCATCGAAGTCAATTTCCAACGCCCAGTTAAATGATTTCTGCAGCAATTCTCCCAACTGATTGAGGCTCATTGACGGCTCAAGTTCTATCCCAGTGGAAGTTTGCATATCATCTGCTAACTCATCTACAAGTTTCCCGTGCGATTCCAGTAATAGTGAGACTGTCAACTCCTGACCTTCAAGCGAAAAGTTGGCTTCTGCAAAGCGTAATATCCTCTCCCAGATAAGTGGCTGTTTAATATTTTCTTCATTCGCAAACCAGTTAGACAACTGCTTAAGGTCTTCACGTGTTTTTATTATTCGAGAAGTTTGTTGTTCATCCTCAACATTCCACTCAGCAATGTGTTGAGTTGCCTGAAACATAAATTTCCTAAATAAGGACAAGGATTCCGGAGTATGTGATTCAAGAGCAACAACTCTGGAAAGGGCAGTTTCGCGCGCTAAAACCCATTTATGGATCAACACTGGATGTTTTATCAGAAACGGAGCCATACCCAAACCGGTGGCATTTCCTATTCCGAGAAATTTACTGATTTCCGGATTTAAACTGACAGCCTTTCGTCCACCACGTTGTCTTGCAACATATTCAACCAGTTCTATAGTGAACCAGCGGAAAAGATAAACCGTGAGCAATTCTACCTGAAAAGATCCGCGCGTTTCCGAGCGATTGGATATTTTTTCCCTGTCAGCGCAACCAAATTTTCCACTGCCATAAACCGCTGTAGTACGCATCAGATAACCGACAGAAACCATTAGCTCAATATCGGGCTGCTTTCCCTCAGACAACCTCGAAGCCACATGTTCAAACAGGCGCAAACTTTTATTGGCACGCGCCAGCACCAGTTCACTGGGGCTGAATCGACCAGCCTCTTGTTTTGGAGTGTTTTCAGAGAGTCTTTTTATGTCCGCCTCAGTTGGAATGCCATCGAAAAGATTGAAGGTTGCGTCCCATACCTCCGCTACCACACGGTCAGTGCGTTGCTCCGGGGCAATTTCATTTGTAAACGTTATCAGTGAATATGTACGCTCCGGAGTGTGGACAACATAAACCGAAGTTCCATAACCTTTCTCATCGACTTCAAAACGCAATTTCTCAAATTTCCATTTTTCTTTTGAGATTCTACGGGTCAGACTGCGCATAAAACTAAGGCGCGTCTGAAAAGAGGAACCCATTCTGGACAAACGCATTACCTTTTCAGGAGAACGCATTCCTTTTGAAACAACATGGGTTGGCTCAGGCATCTCGGCTTTCATCGTTTCTTCTACGGACCAAAAGATTTTTCAAAAAATTCAAGCCAGTTAAGCCCGGCAATTCGCTCTACTTCATTTTCAGAAAAACCTGTTTTTCTCAAACAACTGAAAATATTTTCAAAATCACGATTGTCGCGAAACCATTCCGGCTGTTCCGGAAAACCGGCCAGCTCCGCAGACCCTTCACCGAAATCCCTTTCGTTGCTCCAGGTACCGTTACGCATCCACTCAACCACGCTGTCAGGCTGGTTTTGACATAGATCACTGCCAATGCCGATCCTTTCAACTCCTATCATTTCCGCAGTCCTCGCAATCATGCCGCAGAAATCTTCCAGCAAACACGCTGATTTATCTTTCAAATGATGCGGATACATTGAAAAACCGAGCATTCCACCACTTTTACCTATAGCTTTTAAGACGTCATCAGTCTTGTTTCGCAGCGCCTCACACCAGAAAAAAGGGTTAGCATGAGTAATGGCAATTGGTCGTGCTGAAATTTCGATAGCCTCAAGAGTAGAACGACGCGCAGAATGGCTCATGTCAACAACCAGTCCAACCCTGTTCATTTCCTTGATCACTTGACGCCCCATCCTGGTTATTCCGGAATCGTCATCTTCATAACAGCCTGTTGCCAGCAGACTTTGATTGTTGTAAGAAAGCTGCATAAAACGTACGCCAAGTTGATGACAAATTTCAACTAAACCAATATCATCCTCAATTGGAGAGCAATTCTGGAAACCAAAGATAATTGCTGTTCGCCCCTCTTTCTGCGCTTTCAGCACATCCTCAGCGCAACGTCCCTGAAATATCAATTCGGAATGCAGCTTAAAAAGTCGGTTCCAGGCGATCACATTCTCTACCATCTCCTGAAAATCCTCATGGTAACAGATTGTCACATGCACAGCCGCCACTCCGCCTTCGTTCATCTCTCGGAAAATATCCTCTGACCAGTTGTTGTACTGGAGTCCGTCAATGATTAAGGGGAGTTTAGGAGTTTTCATGGATTTATTACTTGTTTGAGAACAAAACAAAATACTAATATTTACGCTTAATCTTAGATCCATTATATAGAATGTGTGAGTAATTCTCATCAGCAAATTTTCGCTGGGAAACTGAGCGGCTATCCATATCATATTGAGGCCGATACAATCTCATACCATCACGATCTTGTCTTTTCTTGCCGCGTATGTGCATCCAAATATTTTTGCCAACAATTTGTTCTACACTGGGTGTCATATATGATTGTAGAGAAAAGCCTATTCTTCTTTGCTTGCTTTTGTTTGGCTTTGAACCATGAATGGCTGCACCATGGTGAATTGACATTTCTCCAGGTTTCAGGATCAAATCAACAGCCTTTGATTTATCAACATCTTTGACAACTTGCCCCCGTGTTAAAATGTTATTTTCAGCAAATGTGTCTTCATGTTTGCGAATACTTTGCTTGTGACTGCCTGGGATCATCGTCATACACCCCATTTCTATAGTGCTCGGAGTTAATGCGAACCAGGGCGTGAGGAAATCACTACTATTCATTCCCATATAGGTTGCATCCTGATGCCAGCTCACAAAGTGATTAGTCGAAGCATCTTTGATAAACATAACAGAGGACCATAAGGAAATGTCCGGACCAATCAAATCTTCTACTGCGTCCACAATAACATTGTTGTGAGCCAATTCATCCAGTACCATAAAAGTGAGGTGTAAATTATTACGCTTTTCTGGATTGAAATCTTCAGGAAACTTTTTTTCAGCTTCTTCAATTTTTGCCTTTATTGAGTACGCTTCTTCT
>Ga0208329_1000272_pt1 | contig 11367 bp, 7 predicted proteins | sample DeeseametaMP2053_FD_184177 | JGI IMG/M metagenome (GOLD analysis project Ga0208329, IMG submission 184177) | Marine microbial communities from the Deep Pacific Ocean - MP2053 (SPAdes) | ecosystem: Environmental > Aquatic > Marine > Oceanic | place: West of Cabo San Lucas, Mexico, North Pacific...
ACTGCTGTTTACCATATTTTGATATGGTTGGAGTATATATTTTGCCAAACCAAGATGACGCAGTTGCATCAATTTTTCTTCTTGAAACAATAGGCGCATGACAATTTTCTCTCCATGTACAGTCGGTACAGTCGAAACGCGTATGTCAATTTTTCTTCCGGCAATCAGTACCATTGAACGACCGTCCTGCGGCAGGCCTTTTTGGGCAATATCAAGGCGAGACATGACTTTAATCCGGTTAACCACCGTTACATGTACCTGACGTGGAAAAACTGTTACTTGCTGTAGCACCCCGTCAATTCGATAACGAACGATGGTTTCACGGGGTGTTGGATCAATGTGAACATCGCTAGCTTCATCTTTTGCCGCCTGCCAAAGGAGGCTGTTCACTAGACGTTTGATGGGTTCTTCATCAGTTGCATCCAGCAAATCTTCCGGTTCTTCAACAGCAAGAATGTTTTCATAGGTTTCTTCTGAATCAAGCAGGTCAACAGCGTCTTCGGTTGAAGCAGAAGATTCATCATAAGCACGATTGATCAAATCGAGCACTGCCTGTTTGTGTGAAATAACCGACTGAATATGGCACTTGAAATGTCGGGCCAGATCATCCAAAGGCTGTGAGAGTTCCGGATTTGTTATGGCTACTTCCAGTGTATTTCTAGTTTTTTTCAGTGGAAAGAATATATTTTTTTTGGCATAGCGTATCGGTATGAATTCCGTAAATTCACGTACAACTGGAACATCATTAAAATTATCTCTATATTCCAATTCATAATATACAGCCAATGCCTGCTGAAACTCTGATTCCCCGATTACTTTGTGTTTAAGCATTGCTTCTTTCAAGCCCTCCGTATTTTCACGGTAGGCCAGCAACTGTTCATGCAGTGGTTCCAGTGACTGCGGAGTTGTTCCGAAGTTCTTCACCAAAATTTCAACAACCGGATGGTAAGTATACATATCGTTTTATTTATTAAACCTGTGAAAGTGTTAGTGAGTCATGAATTCTCATTAATTACTGATATTATTAACTATGATATGCCATCTCGAACGAAGAGAGATATCTGATAAAGTGCTGATACCTTATAAGATCCCTCACATACTTTCGGATTGATACAATAAAACTCGTGACTTTCGAGTAATTGAGTAGAACAAAAACCAACTCAATTCGGATTCAACACAAAATAATCATGGTTTCAGTTCCAGAATAATGGTTGTTTCTCCGTCAATTTCCTTTAGTTCCACTTGATTTTTGTCTATATGCTTGACAAAAACCTCACCCAGCCACTCTCCCTGCTGTACGAAATACGTGACTTTATTTTCGTCAATTAAAGCATAACGACCCTCTGATGTTTCAAGAATATCCTTCAGTTTGAGGTTCAGAAATAATTCTTTTACTCTCAAAGAAAAATCTGCTTTTTGTATAAGCGGTTTTTCCTGCACCCCGGCAATCACATTCTGTTTCAAGACTTGCTTCTTCTTTTGGGAAGAATATTTCTTTCTGGACGTACCAGGTTTTGAAGGTGACTTAGTGAGTGACGTTAAGTCTTTATTTTCCAGCAGCAAACTGCGAAAAGGATTTTTGACTGTAACTGCAGGGGGTTTCTCCGACTGGTTGATTTTTGCAGCAAGCACTCCGGATACTGTAGACTGAAAAAGCAAGATTGATGTCAAAAACCACGTTATGTACTTCATGGACTTTTTTGTGTTGCAGGGATTTACAGTCTTCTGTGGGCAGATAAAATCATTTCAATACTCAGTTTTGGTTCCAGCAGGTCAGGTGTAGTATTTTCAAGCTGAAGTTTTTCCAGCACCAATAATCTCGGTCCGCTTTTTAGTTGGTTAAGAAATTGTAGGAGTTGCTCGAATTCTCCCTTCAGTTTCAATCGAATTTTCAAAACCTGATTCAAAGCTTGCGGTGTTTTTTCTTCCAAAGTTTGTTCTTCAAAAATCAATCCATTTTTCTGAATTGAGTCAGTGAGCCAGCGTAACAGTTCAGCACGCTTCCACTGCGGTGGAAGCAGCTTATCCAAAGCAGTTTCTCTTTTCTCCAGAGACTGAACAAGATTAGGCTTTTTAGAATTATTGTTGGCAGCATTTACTTGAATCAGACTATTTTCTATCTGCAGAATTTGAGATTTCAATTGCTTTATACTTTTTAACTCCGGAGCCAATATAAAATTGTGAAACAACACCACTGTCAGGAACACAATCAGCCCCGCAAATAAAACTTGACGACTCCGGTTATTATTCACAATTGTACCGAAAATATCTGTAACTGAAGCTGAATTCATGTCTATTGTCAGGAAGTAGATTCCTCAGAACGTTTTTTGTTGTTTAACCGGAATTGAAAAAACAAGGCTACTGTTGTAAATAATAAAAGTAGTACTACTCCTGAAACTACGGAATACTGCAGCGAAGTTACAGGAACATTGCTGATTGTAAATGTCAACAGATTTGAGTCTGAGGCCTTGGTTTTCCATGTGAGATAAGTTATATCATGAAAACTTTGTTTATCGGAAAAAGTGAGTTGTTCCGACTTAATCTGTAAGTATCCTTCAGGTGTCAAAACGTCAACTTTATCCAGTGAGAGGTTAAATTCCCTGTTCATTTCCAAACTGCCAAACCAGCCAGGTAGGAGATATTGATAAATAATTTGTGAATTTCCTGTTGGAAAAACATGTTCAATTATTAAAATATTATCTTCCAGATAATGTTGAATCACAGCTCCGGAGTTGGTCTCCATCATCCTGAAATTTTCTATTCCTTCAGGTAGTTTCTGTTTCAAAGACTGGTTTCCTGTATCAATTCTGTCTGCAGAGGAATTTGATAGTGCCAGAACTTCGGTTACAGTAACGGCTCCCAGTCCGGATTCAATCACAAGTGAAACTCTATATGTTTCCAGTTTATCGACAGCAGTAGAAATCCCTGGAATGATAATGTTTTTTTGAATTAGTGTTTCTCCGGCTTTTATAAAAAATACTTTTGAACTGTATAATTTACCTTCTACCCGAGTCCCAATTTGATAGCCTGCGCGTAAATCAGGGATAATATTGAGAAACTCAAAGTTGCCTTCAGCATCAGTTTTTACCCGTGCCTGTGGGCCTGTTGGAGTTACCTGTCCTTCCGAACTTAAGACAAATTTCAATAACACCACATCAAGTTTGCCTTCGGGCATTACCACATTGGATGGAAGTTGTACCTGGCCCTTCAGACGGATTTTGCTTTGCAGGGACAGGTTTTGTGAAAACGCGATTAAGGGCATTCCTCCAGTAAGTAAAGTCACCAGACAAATTGCCAATATAAGTTGCATGTATTTATTTTGTCTGTGTTTTACAATCTCGTAAAAAACACCAGAACTGTATACAGCCGATTTATTATTATCGTACATTTTCAACCTTCAGAAGACTGAAGAGATTTTAAATAGCTGCTTATTTCCTTTGCCTTTTCCTTGGCAGTATTTTGATACTGTTTTAATTCTGCTGGTGCACGGGCTTTGGCTACAAGTCGATAGTGCAGTAAAGCGGATTTCCACTTTTCTTTTAAATGATACAATGTTCCAAGTTCAAAGTGGATCTGAACATAAAGTGAGGAGTTTTTTGAAACTTTCCGACCAGCCAGTTCTTTGAGTCTTTTGATAGCCATTCCCGGTTTGTTTGCTTCACGGTCAAGCTTTGCTACCCAGAATGCAGCATCCAATTCCTGGGGCGTGGAGCCACCTCCATCAGAACGCATCAGCCAAATACGGGCTTTGTCGTTTTGTTTAAGATGAAATGACTGATGGTAGCCGATGAGGTAGGCGTATGTTCGGGACTCATTTTTGGGCCGGGAACTTTTCTTGAGAACACTATATGCCCGCTTGTAAATCACTACCAAAGACGCATAATCCTTGGATCGTTCATAAAGCCGTTTAAGTTCTCCTACCAGTTGCAGCACCAGATCAACATCTTTGTCAGGAGTCTTTTTGAGAGCCCTTCTATAGTATCCTTTTGCACGTTTATATCCTCCTAATTTTGCTGCGGCATATCCTTGGTCAATTTGAGCTTGTACAGTAAGTGTCTTTTTTTTGTCATAAGTTGCCAGCAACGCATAAGCATCCAGGATTCCATTATATTTTTTGTTTCCGGACTTTTGGTTTTCTGTATAAAGCAGCAGATCAAAATTTGTATCATTCAAAACTCTCTTGTTTTCAGCAACCTCCTTGCGTATTGTTTTGCTGATTTTAGTCCACTCTCCCTGTTTAATCCATTTTCGGAAAGAACTTTGTGCCAGAAACGTTTTTATTTCTGCCTGCCGCTTTTTATCTTCTTGATTGAGAGGTTTTACTTTTAAAGCCTGGCGGTAATATTTCAGTGAGAGTTCTTTTTCCCCAAGTTTATCTGCAGCTTTTGCCTGGTTAATCAGTGCATCCAGTGTTTTAGCACGTTTTTGGTCATGCTTTCGTAAAAGAGCATAGGCACCCAGTACGCCGGACCAATTTTCCAGTTTATTTTCTGCAAAGAGCAGTTGCGAAAAATACTGTTCATTAAGCGAAACGGAACCGGACTGAACCTCTTTTTTGATATATGCAGAAACTTCCTTCCAGTTTTCTTGTGAAGTAAGTTCCTGTAGACGAAATCCAGAAATGTATTTATTGAACTGTTCTAAATTTTGCGAATCTTCTGGAAATGCTTTTTTCCAGCGTTCGTAAATTATTTTTAACCGTTCAAGACGTTGAAAATCTTTTCTCTGTTTGGCAGCAAAAACCCAAAGTTGATAATCTGCTATTGTCAAAACAGGAGTTTTTCTGTCATAAACCTCTTGATATTCCCAGGTCATCCTCTTCCAGTCCTCTAACTGTTTGTGTGACACAATCAACATCTGGATTGAATGTTCACGATACTTTTTGGAATCACGGATTTGTCGTAAATCTATGCGGGCTTCGTTCCACCTTTTTGTTTCAATCAGACAACTGCCCCTCATGTAAAGTAAATGCTCCCACTCTTTTGTATTTGATTTTTTTATACTCTGCATGTAGTCCGGATTTAATTCTGAAATCAATTTGTCGCATTTGTTTTGTTCAAAGTATTCAATAATCAGCTGAGATTTGAAACCTTGCTGCACTTTCCACCCTTGTTTTGGGTCATTTTTTACTTTTAAAAGAAACTTCAGATACTTTTCTTCCGAGACGTTTTCCCGATAGAGGACTAATAATGTTTGCAAGAGATCATTATTTTTCTGGTAATCAGGATGCAGGAGGACTTGTTCCAACACAGCAATTGCCAGAAAAGGTTTTTTGTTTTCCACATAGAGGGAACCCAAACTGAGCTGTGTCTCAGCAATGTGTCCAACAGCACCGCTGGCGAGATATTTTTCAAAGATCTTAATGGCCTTTTTTTGCTGTTTGTTTTCTGCGTAGAGGTAACCTAATCTAAGTTGTATCTCTTCACGATGTTCTTCATTATCCCCGGCGAGATATTTTTCAAAGATCTTAATGGCCTTTTTTTGCTGTTTTCTTTCTGTGAACAAAAAACCTAGTTGGTATTGAACTTCACCTACATGTGTTTTGTCCTTTAAACTTAGATATTTCTTGAAACTCTCAACAGCATTTTCAGCTTGTTTTATTTCAAGATAAAGGTAGCCCAATCGAAAAAGCACTTCTCCCACATAAGTTTTGTCTTTAGTACTGAGATAATTTTCAAAGATCTGGATAGCCTTTTTTTGTTGTTTGACTCTTATGTAGAGGAACCCTAACTGGTAAAGCACTTCTCCCACATAAGTTTTGTCTTTAGTACTGAGATAATTTTCAAAGATCTGGATAGCCTTTTTCTGTTGTTTTGCTTCAATGTAAAGGAACCCTAACTGGTAAAGTACTTCCACCACATAAGTTTTGTCTTTAGTACTGAGATAATTTTCAAAGATCTGAATAGCCTTTTTTGGCCGTTTTGACTCAATGTAGAGAAATCCTAGCTGGTAAAGGACTTCGTTGGTGTAAGTTTTATCTTTGGTACGGAGATACTTTTCGAAGATCTGAATAGCCTTTTGCTGCTGTTTGGTGTTAAAAAACAAATAACCTAAGCGATAATGAACTTCAGCTGCATAAGTTTTGTCTTTTGTTCTTAAATATTTTTGAAAAGCATGAATGGCTTCATTTGGTCTGTGCGGTTGCTGCAACACACCAATCCTGTAATAGGCAAGTGCCTGATACTTATTATCATTCTTATTTAAATATAGTTTGTAGTGCTTAATCAGTATACTTACTGCCTTTGAGTCCAATGATTCAGTTTTTGTTTCTTGTACTGAAACTGCATATGCCATTTCTGCGCGTAAAAAAGCAGACACAACAGCCAGTTTTGAGTCTGGATGTTTTGTTAAAATGCGCGCAAACCATCTTTCAGCTTTTTTGTAGTTTTTCTCTTGCTGAAAGCCTGTTGCTAACTGGTATTTTAGATTCAAAGCCTGTTCAGGTTTGATTGACTTTGAGTTTTTCAAGTATTGACTCCATGCTTCTTCTGCTTTAGTAAAGTCCTTCAGGAACCACCATGCCCGTCCCATTAAATGCAAACGTTCCTGCTGCTGCTTCAGATTTAATAATTCAGGTTCTACTTTAACGAAGTGAAGTGTGGAATCCTGATAAAAAAGCAGAGCGTCTTTGTTGTTTTTTTTGCGCAGAGACTCTGCCTGGAAAGAAGCTGCATAGCCCAGCCAATAAAGTGCTTCATCTCTGTATTTTGTTGTGGGAAAATCAAGCAGCAGCAATTTTAAGGTCCTGATAGAAGCAGTATAATTTCTAGTGAGGGCCAGTGAAATTCCTTTCTGGAGCATTGAATTGTCTAAATAGGTTTTGCTGCTGGGAAAGTTTTTTTTCAGTTCATCATAAGCTTTGATTGCCCCCTGAAGATCGCCTCCCTTTCTTAAGGCTTCTGCCCTAAGGAAAAAAATCTCCTCACGTGCAGCACTATCCTTAAATTCTTCAAGAAAACACTTTGAGGACTCACTTGATGCGGAAAACAGCTCATCTTCAAATAATCCTTTTGTCATAGCCAACTGCTCATCTTCAGTCAGACCGCTGGTTAAGCACTGTGCTGACGCAGTTCCGGTTACTAAATAAAAAAAGAGGCTTGTCAGTAAAGAAAATATGCTCCAGAATCGTAATTTTGGAGTAACTTTTGGGCAAGGTATTTTCACGAATCTAAACGGACAAATAGTTGTTATTTGCGTTTTCAGGTTGTGGATCATTAGCTTTTTAAGTTCTACAATGCAGATAGTCTAATTATCCAAGCCTTCTAAATTTTTTTTCCAGGACTTCGGATCAGGTTTATGGATTTCCACAGTTTTGAAACGACTGGTTTGACCTCGAACCACTTTCACATTTGTTTTTGCAGTTTTTAATGATTTTGAAATAAATTTCACACATTCCCGATTGGCCTGATTATCGACGGGTGCTGCTGTAACACGAAGACGTATCCGCCCGTTGTGTCGGCCTGCCCACTCATTTTGTGAAGCACGTGGTTGAAGGAAAATGTGCAGTACCAAAGTGTCACCATTCCAGAAATATGCAGAACTATGAACAGACATCTAGTTTTCCGGAATTTTTTCGTTGCTAATTCTGTAAGTATTCGTATCTTAGAATAACAGCACATTATAACGTTATAGTTAAAAAAAACCAATCCAGAAGCTAATGAGGACGAATCACACCACTGTTTATCCAAAAGTTAAAATTTGCGGGCTAACCAGTCCTGAACAGGCTTTGTCCTGTGCAGAATTAGGTGCAGACTGGATTGGACTAAACTGCTGGCCTGGTTCTTCCCGTTACATTTCTCCGGAAGAAGTCCGCAAAATTGTAAGTGCGCTTCCGGAATCGGTAACAACTGTGGGTATTTTTGTCAATGAATCACCGGAATCGCTGGAAAAAATAATGATTGAAACACACCTGGACTTGGCACAATTGCATGGCGATGAGTCTGTTGAATTAACTGCTAAATTAGGTGTACCATTTTATAAAGCATTTCGTGTGTCTGCTGAATTTAAGCTGGAACAGATACAAGAGTTTGGGAGAGAATACTTTTTACTGGATGCCTTCAGCATAAATCATTACGGAGGTTCCGGACAAAAAATTGACTGGGACCTGGCAAGTACTGCTTCAGGTTTGGGAAAGCTGATTCTAGCAGGAGGGTTGACTCCGGAAAATGTTGCAGAGGCAGTAAAGATTGTACAACCGTGGGGAGTGGATGTTTGCAGCGGTGTAGAAAGCGAACCTGGAATTAAAGATTTGTGGCGAGTTGAAAAATTTATTCGAAACCTTAGAAATTGATTTCTTTAAACACTTAAAATTTACTTGAAGCCATGAATAATTCAACTTTTACAACGCAGGGCGGTATCAAAATCGAAAAGTCGATTACACCGCTGGATGCTGAACATGCACTCGATAAAATATATCAATATATTGACACTAAAAAAGGAGCACTTTTTGTCAGTAATTACGAAGTTCCGGACCGTTATTCCCGCTGGGATTTAGGTTTTGTGCATCCTGCATTGGAACTGATTGCCAGGAAAAGACAGTTTGAAATCAACGCGCTGAATCCGAATGGAACGCGCCTGCTGAAATTGATAGCTCCTGCTTTACAAAATCATCCCCATCTTGAATCACTGGTTTTTGGAACTGATCCGAATCTTCCTGCAGAAAAGATTTCCGGTACTGTGAAACCAAGGCCGGATTTCTTTGCGGAAGAAGAACGGAGTCGCCAGCCAAGCGTGTTTTCTGTTATTCGCAAAATATTTGAACTGTTCCGGAGTGTTGATCCTTATCTTGGATTGTATGGAGCATTTGGTTACGATTTGGTTTATCAATTTGAAAATATTGAAGCTAGACATAAACGGGATCCGGAACAAACTGACTGCCATTTGTTTTTGCCTGTCGAATTGGTGGTTGTCGATCGGCAAAAAGAGGAGGCTTCCAAAATTGAATATCACATTGAAACTCCAGACGGTATGACTGAAAGCTGGTGGAATACTGGCGAGGAATTCCAGGTTGCCGAGGGAAAGGCTGATGGTAAAATAAACTGTGATCACGAAGCAGGTGAGTTTGAACAGAAAGTGGCCAAAATTCAAGAAGGCTGCCGGCGTGGAGATTTTTTTGAAGTCGTACTGTCCCAATCTTTTTCTACTGGTTTTGCAGAACAGCCTTCAACTTTGTTCAAAAGAATTTGTGAACAAAATCCCAGCCCTTACAGTTTTTTGATCAACATGGGTAAAGAGCAACTGGTTGGTGCATCTCCGGAAATGTATGTACGTGTCAAGGAAGAACGTTTTGAAACCAGTCCCATTTCAGGAACAGTACCGGTCGGAGGTGATCCGATGGAAACAGCGGAACGTATAAAAGCACTCATTTCTTCGGAAAAAGAAGAATCAGAACTCACTATGTGTACGGATGTGGATCGTAACGATATGGCCAGAATTTGTGAACCCGGTAGTGTTCATTTAATTGGACGGCGCATGCTGGAACGTTATTCACGCCTGATTCATACAGTTGATCATTTGGAAGGTGTTTTAAATAAAGACAGAGATGCAGTCGATGCCATTTTGACGCACATGTGGGCCTGTACTGTGACAGGTTCACCAAAACCTGTTGCCATGCAGACAATTGAAAATATGGAAAATTCACCACGCGGCTGGTACAGCGGCTGTATTGGTTTTTTGTGGTTTAACGGTTTTGTTAGCACCGGAATGACATTGCGTACGGTTCATCTTAAAAACGGCCGAGCTTCAGTGCGTGCCGGTGCAACACTGCTCTATGACTCAGATCCGGCTACAGAAGAACGGGAGACACACATCAAGGCTTCAGCCTTTTTAGGTGCGACTTTGGGCAGTAAACCGGCTGCTGCTGAAGACATTGATTTGCCGCAAACGGGTGCAGAAAAAACGGTTTTATTTGTCGATAATCAAGACAGTTTTGTACACACATTAGCAAGTTATGTCAGGCAAACCGGTGCAAAAGTTATTACTCTCCGCTCCGGATTTCCTTATAAAATGCTGGACGAAATAGCTCCGGATTTACTTTTCATTTCGCCGGGTCCGGGGTTTCCAAGTGAACAAAATGTTCCGGAACTTGTTGGTGAAGCGCTTGCACGTGAAATCCCAATTTTTGGAGTGTGTCTTGGTCACCAGGGGATAGCAGAACATTTTGGTGCAAAATTGTTGACTCTTGAGCATCCGGTTCATGGCAAATCCGCTGAGATTTTTCACAATGCAGAATCGTTTTATTCCGGGCTTCCTAACCCCTTCAGCGCAGGACGCTATCACAGTCTTTATTTGGATTCAGTTTCACTTCCGGATTGTCTGGATGTTACCGCCAAAACAGACGACGGCTTGATAATGGGGCTCCGGCACAAAACACTGCCCGTGGCTTCAGTACAATTTCATCCGGAATCCATTCTGACACTCAAAGACCAGGCAGGATTAAGGATGATAAACAAGGTGATGAGTGAATTGATCGGAGAATCAAGACAGAAAGAAGGCACAAAATGATGCAGGCAATTACACTTGATGAAATCGAAGCTGCCGCCCGAATCGTTTATGCGGAAATGCAGGCGACTCCTCAATATTGCTGGCCGCTGCTTTGTGAACGTTTAGGCACAGAAGTCTGGGTCAAGCACGAAAATCACACACCAATTGGTTCTTTCAAGATACGGGGTGGATTAGTTTATTTCGCCCATCTCGCGAAATCCTCAGAAATGCCAAAGGGAGTTGTCAGTGCGACCCGCGGAAATCATGGGCAGTCTGTTGGTTTTGCTGCTCGGCGCTACGGAATTCCGGCTACAATCGTAGCGCCACATGGAAACAGTGTGGAGAAAAATGCTGCAATGCGTGCTTTTGGTGTGCAACTGATAGAGCATGGTGAAGATTTTCAGGCAGCCCGTAAATATGCGAAAGATCTGGCACATGAAAAATCACTGCAAATGATACCTTCGTTTGATCCACTATTAGTTACAGGTGTCGCCACCTATAGTTTGGAATTGCTGAGAGCGGTCAAGGATCTTGATGTTGTTTACGTTCCCATTGGATTGGGATCCGGAATCTGTGGAATGCTTGCAGTACGTGATGTATTAGAATTGAATACGGAGATCGTCGGAGTTGTATCAGCACATGCCAATACCTATGCGGAGTCATTCGTTAGCAGAAGTTCCATTGAATCACCGGTGAGTACCAAAATTGCCGACGGAATGGCCTGCCGAGTTCCGGAACAGTCTGCGTTGGAATTGATTTGGAAAGGTGTTGAACGGATCGTTGAGGTCACAGATAACGAAATTGCAGATGCCATGCGGATGTTGTATGAGTGTACTCATAATGTTTGCGAAGGGGCTGGAGCAGCAGCAATTGCGGCAGCACTAC
>Ga0208329_1000283_pt1 | contig 11115 bp, 4 predicted proteins | sample DeeseametaMP2053_FD_184177 | JGI IMG/M metagenome (GOLD analysis project Ga0208329, IMG submission 184177) | Marine microbial communities from the Deep Pacific Ocean - MP2053 (SPAdes) | ecosystem: Environmental > Aquatic > Marine > Oceanic | place: West of Cabo San Lucas, Mexico, North Pacific...
GTGTAGTTACCAGCATCATCCACGATCTCCATCGTTTCAGCATACACGTCAGCACCGTTGAAATCACCTGCATCAGTTTTGAAATAATCCTGGTCTAATGACGTTCTAAAGCTGAAACTGGCAGAAAGCCCTTCAGCCGGCTCTCTCAAAACAGTGTTAAAAAGACCCGACATGGCTTGTCCATATTCAGCATTGAATGTACCCGTGATTAACTGTAGTTCACCTATCATATTGGGGTTCACTGGAATCGCTTGACCACCCATGACAGCATTGGTTACAGAAGCACCATCAACTAGATACATTTCCTCACCAGAACGGCCACCACGAATATGCAAATCACCACCAAATTCAATTACACCAGGTAAGGTTTTTATAACATCATTTACATCAGTAATAGCCATACGGCTCATTATATCACCAGAAACAATATGTTTGCTGGAAGTGAGCGTGTTTTCAATGGCTGGTCGCTCTGCTGTAACAGAAACACCGGTCATTTGCAGTGCTTCCGTTATCAGCGCTGCGTTTACCGGTGTGGTTACATCAATGTTAACTTGTACAAATTCAGCCGTATAGGATGCATAACCGATCATGGAAAATGCAAGATAGTAGGATCCCGGGCTTAGGTTAATGATAAAATATTCGCCATTCGCATCGGTAGCTGCACCCATTGAAGTTCCTTGGACCAGTACGTTACAGCCGGCCAGGGCTTCTCCGGATTGGCTATCGGTTACTCGCCCGGAAATCTTCCCCGTTTGACCGGCGAAAAGCATTCCAGCAAGTACACATAGAATGGTAATAGGTTTTAGGATGCGCATATAGCCTCCTTGGTTTGTTCTTATTAATTTAAATTTTTGTAAGCGCAGCTCGAGATTAATTATCGATTTTTTTAACAATAAATACAGTATCTCTGGCTACACCTATTTACGATTTCACAAGAATTTCAGCCCTATCTTTTGAAATATCAAGATATAAAAAAAGGGCTCAAAAGAGCCCTTTTTTAGCAATTAAGATATTTTTTCTTAATCTAGATTATCCCATTCTCTCAATAAAAATTATACTTTTATCTTCCTCGTTTGCCATCTACCCACTGGTACCATATACCCATCATGGATTTCATCTGTTGCTCAAGGTCAGTAGATTCAACCAGTTTTTCAATATCTTGCCTTGACTGCCGCGGAAGATCAATATTGAGGTCGTTGGCATATCCAAGGGTGACTGCTGCTACGATGGCCGAATTGTGCTTTAATGCCTGCAAGTTGACTTTATCATAAGTGTCAGATTCAGCATGATAATTTGGCGCATAATTTGCTGGCTCATGATTTGCAATGAGATTTCCAACTCCATGCATCATGAAATCAAAATTATCTGTTCCTACAAGAGGAATATCAATATTTGTAAACATCCCTAGATCCGTTAAAGAATCCATAATCTTGTTTGTAGCATCTAATACATCTGGGCGACCACCAGTAAAAAAACCAGTAATTGGGCCACTCCCAATATCTACTGACATTGCCATAACATGATTATCAAGCTGTGATTCATATTTTTCGGTGTAAGCCATGGATCCATACAATCCAAGTTCTTCACCATTCCAAAGAGCGAATCTAATCGTTCTCTTTGGTTTTATGTCCAGCTTTATCATTTGTCGGGCTATATCAATCATCATTGCAACATTACAACCATTATCGTTTGCACCCGTTCCAAGACCCCAAGAATCCAAATGTGCTCCAATTATAACTACTTCATCAGGTCGTTCAGAGCCTTTGATTTCTCCTATAACATTATAAGATTTGTAAGGACCGCCTTCTCTTATGTTTATTTTTACCAAAAGAGACAGTGATTTATCATTACGTAATATTCTCAGGCAGCGCTTAGCATCTTCTCTGGCCATAACAACCATGGGTAAAGAATTCTCGAAGCTTCTTGATGCATTATGACGATAAAGCAGCCGCATGGGACGAGAAGACATATAAACCAATCCTTTTACACCTGCTTTATATGCTAAATCTTCTATCAGTACTGCATCGGCATATTCTTTAAAAAGACCGTCTATATCAAGTAATTCATCAGTTTCAACAAGCACAAAATTCCCTTTTGCATTCTCACCCAGTCTTGCAAAATCATCCATCGTACCATGTCCACCATCTACAAGATTTCCTCTTAAACCCGTGCGGTGGGTTCCTTTAGAAAAGGTTAGGGCTACAACTCTTGGATCAAATTCTGCAGCACCGCTAATTTTGGCGGATGACTCATTTTCAAGCCAAAGGCCCGGCATCGTAAAGGCCTCTTTGCTAACGCTAACTCCCGCCATTTGGAATTTTTCTAATCCCCAGTCTATGGACAGAATATTAGCTATAGACCCAGTTGGCCGACCACCGATAACATCACAAAGTTCTTTTAAATCTTCTTCTATTGGAGTATCACCCAACAACCCTTTTACCAATTTATCTATCTCACTGTTTTGAGCTGAAAGCACCCATATGAAGGTGAAAGAAATAAGAATAAATTTCCTCATTGTATTCTCCTTTTCTCTATAAAACACCAAAGGCCTCAATTGAGGCCTTTGGTGTTTTAATTAATTAATAATGACTTAACCAGGTGTTTCCGTTTCCGGAATAGGGAATGTTACTATAGTATCCCCGCGATCTGGCCGATCAATGGGCAGCTCATCTGTTTTCCCATAATGTCTCATATCTGCCAATCTATGACCTTCAAGAAAAAGCGAATAGCGTTTTTCATGAAGCACACGATCAACGGCATTGCTGGCATCTGTTCCAGAATACGAAGCTACTCCTGCTGCGGTACGAATGGTATTCATAATTGTTTCAGCAGATGAATAATCACTATTACCGATATGAACTTCAGCCTGAAGCAGCTGCAGTTCTACGGCTCTCATTATCGGAACCGGATCGTAGGAGCTGCTATACAGGTTTGGAGCCAAATAGCTTTCCAGTTCATCGTAGATAATGGTGTCAGCCCTAACGACAACATTATCGCTTACGCGAGAATCACCTGCATCTGCATCCGTATAGAAGGTGGGATGGACCACTAATTTGATCGTTGTGGCTGTAGGATCTTCATACATTTCATTACCCTGATCATTGGCACCAGAACTGAATGCATGGTATACACCTTCATCCGGATCAGAGGAGGTTGCCCACGCTGAACAATTGTCTAATGCCGTTTGGGCTGCACTCCAATCATCCTGATGAACAGCTACCCTGGCACGTAAACCGCGATTGAACAAAGCAAACGCTGCGGGTGTATCAAAGCCAGAAAATCCACTGGATAATGCAAATGAGAACTCGTTATCCTCTGAGCTCTCAGCTGATTGCAGATCACTGTAGCCGGCATCTAATAGACTCTCAATCTTGGCCAGCACTTCTGCTTTGGTGGCCACAGCGGCATTAATATCACCATCATAGTTTAAGCGGGCGCCGCTTTCATCCCACAAATATACCAAGCGCATCAAGCTATAGGCGTGCAGTGTTTGAGCGACCCCTATTGCACCTGCATCTGCATTTGCACTACCCATGATGGTCTCACAATTTGCAATAACCTTATAGGCGGTTTGCCATGGGCGATAACAGAGGAAGCCGCCTGGATCAATAGGACCATGTAACAATTCACCTGTATACCTTGGGTCAGCAGGTTCAAGGTAGTAGGCTTCACGGCCCACAACCAATAGATCCCTGAGGTAGACACCTAGATCCATACGCATGACAGCTTCGGCTCCCGTTACCAGTGTTTGAATTGTCGCTGTCTCATCTGTGGGATTATTTGGATCCGGAAAATCCAGATCTTCACATCCAGCCCAAAAAAGAACTGCTATCATGGGGAGGATCTTCAATGTTTTATTTGTTCTAATCGTTTTCATAATTATTTCCTCCTGGATTATAATCCGAGTGAAAGTGTGAAATACATACTCTTAGAAAGCGGGAAAGGATTCGTATCAACTGAACCGCCAACTGCTTCATTACCAAACTGACTCACTTCAGGGCTCAACCCCGTATAATCAGTGTCTAACCATAGGTTGCGGCCGGAAAATCCAACCTTCAAATAACCAAGCCCAAGTCGATCAGATACGCTGCTGGGCAAAGTGTAGTTCAAGCTGATATCCCGTAAAGCAGTATAGGTAGTCGATTCGATATAGGGCTGTGTTACCGTACCCAAACCACCAAGTCGGTCGCCGCCATTCTCTTCATAATCGGCTGTCGTACCGCCAAGGTCATAGATCAGGTTGGCCAGGTTAATGGCGTGGCCACCTTCCTTGTGATCGATCAAAAAGGCAAGTTCTACTGGACCCAACCGGAATGAATTATGGAAAGAAATCCTGTAATCAGGATTTTCATCACCCAGTTTTTGATAACTTCCATCTGCATTTGTTTCTGATCCCACAATAGCTGTAGGTGACCATCCTTCTTCAATGCGGTACGTGCCCAGAAATGTGGCAAAACCACCAAAATTGTAAGGATCCACCGTCAACTTTGTAACCTTAGATTCTGATGTATAATAATTCATTCGGAAATTCCAGTCCAAGCCTCCCAGGCTGACAAGTTGTGTTGGGTTCAGCCCCAGCGTAAGCTCAGTCCCTTTCGTTTCCATTTCTCCACCGTTTTCCCAGCCGTAGAGCGAGCCAGATGAAGCAGGCAGGTCTACCAGAAGAATAAGGTCTGTGATGTTCTGTGTATACATGGTTGCCTCCACAGTCGCCAAGCCTCCCATTACAGAGAAGTCTGCACCAAATTCTGTTTCTGCGGTGCGTTCCGGTTTAATACCAGAATTACCTCTTGTTGACGCAGGAATAAGTCCGTTGATACCACCTATATTAGAAGATGACAAGGTGGTAAACTTTGCTCTTGGTTGGGGCATGTTTCCTGTTTCGCCATTAGCAAAACGAAGCTTTAAGTTGTCGAATATTCCTGCAAGTTCACCAAATTGATACGAAGCAGCCAATTTGGGATACCATTGGTATTCTTCAGTATTACCCATGGTGCTGGACACATCACCGCGCATACCGAAAGCCAGATAGATATTGTCACCAACAGTGATTTCTTCCTGGAAGAATCGTCCACGATCCTGGCGCTTGGATCTGTCATGATACACAGATTGAGAGCTGGCTTTATCCACGTTGGTCTGGGTCGGAATCATGCCTGTAGCATGAACAAAAACTGAATTCCAGTCATATGTCTCATATTGCAGACCTGCGGTGGTATTGAAATTCATGCCAGACATCTTCAGTTTATGAACGAGGTTCAATGACAAGTTTGTGTTCAAGTTATCTGTCGTGGTCATCACAGCTTGACCCGGTTCATCATTGGATTCTTCGATCTGCAGGAATGGTGGTATAAATACTTCATTTTCCTGGTTGTAAAAATCCGCACCGCCAACACCTAAAAAGCTAAGACTTTGGTTTGCCTGTTTAAAAAGGTTGTAATCGAACGTCAGCGAACCCAGTGCTCTATGCGTTAATTCATTGTTCACAAAATATTCAGCAGTTTCCAACGGGTTGGACGGGTTTGTTGGATTGTCTGGAAACACACCATCACCATCTGAGTCCCTTATATCAATGAAGCTGGGTGTAAAACCAATGGAAAACCCATAGGTCATATTGGTATTATCATTTCCAGTAACGCCACGATCTGCTTCAGAACGAATAAAATTTGTAGATACAGAAAGCTTTGCTTTTTCACTGAAGCGGTGACTAACGTTGATTCGGCCCGACATTTTCTTATAACCGGTATTTACAATAATACCGCCCTCATCCATATATTGACCACCAATATAGAACTGGGTACTTTCATTACCGCCTATGGCACTTAATGTATGCTCTGTTAACTTTCCGGTTTCACCGTAAAGGATTTCTTCATAGTCAAAATTGTTTCCAGCCCAAGTGGTTGTATCATCTGAATTAGTCAATCCAAGAGAAGCTAAGTTCGCCCCATATTGATCTTTTGCTTCTGTATAGTCCTCAAAAACACGGTGTCCCATCTTTTTTAGAAGAGACGATTGACCAGTACGAGTTGAAAAATTGAATTTTGTTTTACCTCCGCGACCCCGCTTGGTATTGATAATAATCACACCATTGGAGGCTTTAGCCCCATAGATGGCTGCGGCGCTGGCACCTTTCAATACTTCAATGCTTTCAATATCATTGGGGTTGATGTCACCAATACGATTGGTGGGTTGGCCCTGGGGCCTTTCACTACCCGCACCAGTGGATTTTGTGATTACATCAACACCTGATTGGTTGGCATCGTTGTTAATAATTACTCCATCAATCACGTATAATGGTTGTGTGCTTCCTGTGAGCGTTGATGTACCGCGGAGATTGACATTAACACCACCACCGGGAGCTCCAGTATTGCGGCGAACGTTTACACCGGCAAACTGTCCGCTCAATGCTTGATCGAGTGTTTGGATCGGTGCATTGACTAAATCAGCGCCCGAAACGACAGCAACAGCATTGGCAGCATTTCGGCGTTTAACCGTGGTTGCCAGACCAGTAACAATAACTTCGTCTTGTCTTAAAACGTCTGTTTCAAGAGCAATGTCAAGTACGCCTTCGCCGACAACGATTTCCTGTGTTTTATAGCCAATATAAGCCACCACAAGAACGTCACCCGGTGAAGCATCTAATGAATATGTTCCTCTATCATCTGTAGTGGTACCCACAAAAGTACCTTTTACAAACACAGACGTACCTACAAGGGGTTCATCTGTTTTTGCATCAGAAACCGTCCCTGAAACAGCTGCAAACGCCGAAGCGACAAATAACGATGCAATTAATATTGTTTTAAGGATACGCATTTTGTCTCCTTGGTTAGTTGGTTCTTCAATATTTTATTTTTTGTAAAGCACAAAAAAAATTCCGATGTTTTAAGCAAAAGAAAGGATAATTTATTTCTATCTATATCTCTTAAAAAATCGGGGGTGAAATTACCTACATTATTAGAACAAACAAGAAATAAAAAATTAATTTAAATTTAGCGTATATAAACTGTTTTGGAATTGACAAATTCAAGGATGCCGTTTGACGATAATTCCCGTCCATAACCGGACGCTTTGATCCCACCAAAAGGCAATCGGGGGTCAGAGCGTACATAATCATTCACGAAACAGCTGCCGGCTTCCAACTGTTCTGATGCTATTTTTTCACCTTTTTTAATATCACTTGTAAAAACAGCTGCACCGAGACCAAAAGGTGTTTGATTGGCTAATTTTATGGCTTCTGCTTCATTTTCTGCAGCAATGACGGCCGCCACCGGTCCAAAGAGTTCTTCGTCAAATGCGGGCATTCCCGGACGGACATTGCCTAAAACAGTTGCAGGATAATAAGCGCCAGGATTATCAGGGACTTTTCCGCCCAATAGTATGGCTGCACCTTTTTCTACGCTCATCAATACTTGATTATGAATTTCGTCACGGGCTGTTTCATTCACCATGGGGCCCAAATCAACATCCTCTTCAAAGGGATCACCCCATTTTTTAACCCTCATTTCATCAATCAGTCTTTCCTGAAAATCTGCCAAAACGTCTGTAACTACAATAAATCGCTTTGCGGCAATACAGCTCTGCCCCGTATTTAACAGGCGTCCGATGACACAAGCTTCCACAGCTTGATCCAGATCAGCATCTTTTAATATAACATAGGGATCGCTGCCGCCCAATTCCAGGACTGTCTTTTTTAATGCCGCACCAGATTGAGAGGCAACTGCTCTTCCTGCAGGTGTGCTGCCTGTGAGGGTTACCGCTTTCACGTGTGGATTATTAATAACATTCTCAACATGTTTTGAACCAATCACTAAGGTGCGAAACACATTTTCAGGAAAGCCGCTTTCGACGAAGATATTTTCAATTGCTAAAGCACAGCCCTGTACATTTGATGCATGTTTTAAAACGCCTACATTCCCCGCCATGAGGGCTGGAGCTGCAAAGCGAAACACCTGCCAGAAAGGAAAATTCCAGGGCATGACAGCCAGGACAATGCCTATGGGCTGATGAGATACATAGCTTTTTGAGGCATCTGTCTCGATGATCCTGTCCGCTAAAATTTCTTCCGTATTATCAGCATAGTATTCACATCCCTTGGCACATTTAACCACTTCTGCTAAAGATTGGCTGTAGGGTTTACCCATTTCCAAGCTCATGAGCCGTCCAAATGCTTCTTTATTTGACTGCAATATCGCAGCGGCATTCTTCAATAATTCTCCTCGAATAGAAAAAGATGTTTTGCGCCATGAGTTAAAAGCGTCATTTACAGAGGTTAGAATACCATCAACTTCATCTGTCGACATTTCTTTATAGGCAGCGATTTCTTCGCCATTGGCAGGATTGATTGAATTTAAAGACATGGTATAAATACTGTAATTTTGAATATTATCTTTTCGAAAGTTTAAAACAAAACACCCTAAATTACTTGACTGATTTTACGTCTATCAATAATACCATCCATGTTTAAACACTTACCTCCAGCAGACAATTTCTCTGCCCGGCACATAGGACCAAATGATGAGGAAATAACCATCATGCTGGATACCCTTGGACTTACATCCCTAGATGAACTTGTCCAAAAGACGATTCCAGCGGAAATATTGGATGATGCACCCCTCAATATCGGCGCTGCAGTTGATGAACTGAATACGATTAAAACATTGCGGGCCATCGCCGGAAAAAACACTGTAACTCGTTCTTATATAGGACAAGGATATACCGGGACAATTACACCACCTGTTATTCAGCGGAATGTTCTGGAAAATCCGGGCTGGTATACACAATATACTCCTTACCAGGCTGAAATCAGCCAAGGCAGACTGGAAGCGCTTTTGAATTTCCAGACCATGGTTTGTGATATGACCGGAATGGATATTGCCAATGCTTCCCTTTTGGATGAATCCACTGCTGCTGCTGAAGCCATGGCCATGTTCGCCCGTTTGAGTCCCAAACGAAATTGTTTTTTTGTGTCGAAAGATTGCCATCCGCAAACCATTGCTGTGCTGCAAACACGGGCGGAACCCATAGGCTTAACTCTGATTGTTGCTGATGAGCATGATTTTGAGTTTAATGATGATACATTGGGTATCCTTATTCAATATCCTGCTACCGATGGTCGAATTTCAGATTATTCTAAAATATGTGACCAAGCCCATAAAGCGGGAGTCCTTGTCGCCGTAGCCGCAGATTTGTTGAGCCTGGCACTGCTTAAACCGCCGGGTGAATGGGGAGCCGATATTGTTGTAGGCAGTTCCCAGCGCTTTGGTGTACCCATGAGTTATGGTGGTCCCCACGCTGCTTTTTTTGCAACGCATCATAAATATGAACGCAAAATCCCCGGCAGGATCATCGGTGTATCTCAAGATGTCCATGGCAGTCCGGCCCTGCGTATGGCACTGCAGACCCGTGAACAGCATATTCGCAGGGACCGCGCCACATCTAATATATGTACAGCCCAGGTTCTATTGGCCATCATGTCCAGCATGTACGCTGTTTATCATGGTCCTCAAGGCATTCGGCGCATTGCTGAACGCGTAAATTATTTAACCGCCATGCTGGCTGCTTCCCTTGAAAATGCTGGTTATGAATTTATCCATGATCATTTTTTTGATACTGTTCGTTTTAAAACAGATTCAAGCTTCGTGAAGAAAGCTACAGAAGCTGGCATGCTCCTCCGCGATTATGGTGATGGCACATTAGGGATAACAATAGATGAAACATCAAATAAAGAGAATATTATAGATATTCTCAATGTGTTCGCTGCAGAACCCATTGATCCTAGTGGTACACCAATTCAACATGTTCTCAGCAGAACATCCACTTATTTAGACCATCCCGTATTTAATACTCATCACTCTGAAACGGAAATGCTGCGTTATATATATAAGCTTCAGCAGAAAGACCTGTCCATGGCCACTAGTATGATTCCCCTTGGTTCGTGTACCATGAAATTAAACGCAACATCAGAAATGATGGGTATCACCTGGCCGGAGTTTGCTGACCTCCATCCTTTTGCCCCGGCACACCACGCCAAGGGATATAAAGATATTATATCAGAATTAGGTGGTTGGCTCTGTGACATGACTGGTTTTAAGGGCTATTCATTTCAACCCAATTCCGGTGCCCAGGGCGAATTTGCCGGGCTAAAAGTCATTGCCGCTTACCATCGAGCCAATGGTAATGAGCATCGCAATGTGTGCCTGATCCCCGCCTCAGCCCACGGTACAAATCCCGCAAGTGCAGTTATGAATGGTATGCAAGTAGTTGTCGTAAAATGTGACGAAGGCGGCAACATCGATATGGCTGACCTCAAAGCAAAAGCTGAAGCTCATAGCAATGATCTGGCAGCATTTATGGTTACGTATCCTTCCACCCATGGAGTGTTTGAAGCCCATATCAAGGAAGTATGTAATGTCATCCATGATCATGGCGGCCAGGTCTATTTGGACGGCGCCAATTTGAATGCCATGGTGGGTTTATGTAAACCGGCAGATTTTGGCGCCGATGTTTGTCACATTAATCTGCACAAAACATTTTGTATTCCTCATGGTGGTGGTGGCCCCGGCATGGGTCCCATTTTTACAAAAGATCATTTAACTCTTTTCCTGCCCGGTCATCCGATTGTCAGTACCAGTGGTAAAGAAGGTGTCAAAGCTGTTTCAGCGGCTCCCTTTGGCAGCGCCAGCATTCTATCCATATCATGGGCGTATATAAAAATGTTGGGCAACAAAGGACTAAAAAAAGCAACCCAAGTGGCCATTCTCAACGCAAACTACATGGCCAAACAACTGAGTGTACATTTCGATATTTTATATACAGGCCAAAATGGAATGGTGGGTCATGAATTTATAGTAGATATGCGTCCCTTTAGAAAATCCAGTGGAATAACCGATGAAGATGTCGCTAAACGATTGATGGATTATGGTTTCCATGCGCCCACGATGTCATTCCCCGTTCCAGGGACACTGATGATCGAACCTACAGAAAGTGAAACCAAATTTGAACTGGATCACTTTTGTGAAGCGTTAATTTCTATAAAAGATGAAATCCTTGCTGTTGAAAATGGCGATGCGGATAAAACAGAGAACGTATTAAAAAATGCTCCGCACACGGCTCAACATG
>Ga0208329_1000300_pt1 | contig 10787 bp, 8 predicted proteins | sample DeeseametaMP2053_FD_184177 | JGI IMG/M metagenome (GOLD analysis project Ga0208329, IMG submission 184177) | Marine microbial communities from the Deep Pacific Ocean - MP2053 (SPAdes) | ecosystem: Environmental > Aquatic > Marine > Oceanic | place: West of Cabo San Lucas, Mexico, North Pacific...
TTACGAGCGTCTAATACTAATGTTCACTCAAAAGGTTCTCACCCAAAATCATTGGGATACTGATGATGCTTTAAACAAAATGCTCCCGGTAGTTTATGAACCTCCTGAACTTGAATGCTTACACAAATCTTCCGGTTTGCTGATAGAACGTTTTGTTGATTTTCCGCAATTTACGGCTGATCGAATTTGTTTGGAACCGGAAACTATTTGGGAGGATCAACTGGATGGAAAATACCATTTGCTAATTACCATCTCCGGACAGGCCAGTATTATACCTAAAAGTGGTTCTCCAGTTAAATTAAATCGTGAAGAGGCCTTGTTTTTACCTGTTGGTGTCGGTAGTTATCGGATGGAAAGCACTGGAGAGATTCCACTAATTTGCTTAAAGGCAATACCGAAATAATACATGATCGTCGAAGTTGCCCTAAATTTACCAATTCGAAAATCGTTTGATTATCACTGGCCGGATAAACTTACTCTAGTTCCGGAAAAAGGATTACAAGTTCTTGTGCCTTTTGGAGCACAGAAAAAGGGTGGAGTCATCGTTCGTGTTAAAAAACATTCCGGAATTACTAGGCTAAAAAATGTTGAAACACTGGTCGACGAGGAACCACTTTTTTCTGAAGAATTACTGAAACTCACAAAATGGACTTCTGAGTACTATTTTTGCGCATGGGGTGAAACTCTTAATGCTGCAATTCCAGGTGGACTTGCCTTGCGTTTACGTACAACTTATACTCCCCAAACAACCTCACTTCCCGGCCTGGACACTCTGAGCCAAAAACCCCAGATCCTGATAGATACCCAATCAACATGGACACAACAGGAATGGCTTCAGTGCAACCCTGATGAACGTGACCACCAACAACTGCGTAACTGGCTTTCCAAAGATCATGTTCAATCAACTCAGGTGTTAATTGGGCAAAAGACAAAGCCAAAAATGGAACGCTGGATACGTCTGCTCAAACCTGATAATCCGAAAAATTCCGTTTCTCGGCGTAAAACAAAAAGACAGCAAATATTTGAAATATTGAATGAAAATCGTGAAATATGTTGGAGCGACGTTCAAAACCGAGTCAATGCTCCATCACAGGCGTTAAAAAAACTAAAAGAAGGAGGTCACATTGAATTTTTTGAAAAAAGAGTTTACCGCCGATTTATGGAAGGAGGACTTCCTGAAATAGAACCATTTAAGGAGTTAACTCCGGAACAGAAATCAGTTTTTGAAAAGCTTTCAGATTCACTGCAAAACGGAACTTACCGTACTTATTTACTGGAAGGTATAACAGGAAGCGGAAAAACAGAGGTTTATCTTCATGCAGTCCGAGAAGCCCAGAAATTAGGGAAATCATGTTTGATACTAGTACCTGAAATATCACTGACACCACAACTTGTGAACCGGTTCCGTTCACGTTTTGGGGACCACGTAGCAATCTTACATAGTGGTATGGATGATGGTGAACGCTTTGATGAGTGGTCAAGGGTACGTCATGGATTTGCATCAATTGTAATTGGAGCACGCAGTGCAGTCTTTTCTCCAATGAAAAACCTGGGACTGATTGTGATAGATGAAGAACATGATCCTTCCTACAAACAGGGCGAGACTCCGCGTTATCACGGACGAGATGTAGCTATTTTTCGCGGATATGAGGCAGGTGCAACAGTTTTACTTGGTTCGGCCACTCCTTCACTGGAATCTTCAAACAATGTAAGCAACGGTAAATATGAGCTTTTAAGCTTACCTTCACGCATTAATCAGGCACTCTTACCGGAAGTCAGGTTATTGGATATGAAAACGGTACCCGGACAGAAAGGAAGTCCGTACTTTTCCAGCGAGTTGGTTGAAGCCCTGCGCCTACGTTTACTGAAGAAGGAGCAAAGTATTGTTTTTTTGAATCGTCGCGGATTTGCGCCTTTAGTCCGTTGTTCAAAATGCGAATCGACATTCACTTGCCCCAACTGCAGTCTGAGTTTGGTTTACCATCAAGTAGCAAATCAGGTGCAATGTCATCAATGTGACTTTGTTAAACCTCTGGTTCAGAGTTGCCCTGAATGTGGAAGTGATCACGCACCAATAATAATAGGTACCGGAACCGAGCAAGTTGAAGAAAATCTTAAAATGTTTTTTCCTGCGGCCCGTATTTTACGCATGGATCGGGACACATTGCACGGCAAACATGCTCTTTCTAAAATGCACGATCGTATCCGCAGACACGAAGTAGATATCGTAATTGGAACACAATTAGTAACCAAAGGCCATGACTTCCCGGAAGTGACTCTTGTAGGAGTAATATTATCTGATTTATCGCTAAACATTCCGGATTTCCGTGCAAGTGAACGGACATTTCAACTATTAACGCAAGTAGCTGGACGTGCCGGACGAGGTTATAAACCAGGTGAGGTGCTGATTCAAACTCATAATCCCAGGCACCATAGTTTACTTTGTGCAAAAGAACACGATACCAGGCAATTCCGGGAACTGGAGCTTGAACGACGTCAGAATCTCCGGATGCCGCCTTTTCATTCACTGACTTTGGTTGTCTGCAGCAGTCCTCATGAAAAACGAGCTGAAAATTTGATTTGGGAAATAGCCGAAAAGATTCAAAAGGTTTCTTCTAACAAAAACTATTCAAACACTGCCCAGTTTACCAGTGAGATCAAACCGAATGATTCAGTACAAGTCATTGGACCGATAGAAGCACCGATGAAAAAATTACGCAACCGTTTTCGCTGGCAGCTTTTACTGAAAGCAGATAATGTACGACCCATTTTGCGTTTGTTAAAACAGGTTTTAGAAACACCACCTTCAACGAGACGTGATGAGTTGATTCAGATTGATGTAGATCCTCATCATTTGATGTAAAACATGACTAAGTTATGAACAGATTTTAAGCCTGCAGTTAAAAGCAGTTTGCTGTATGGCAATTGTCTGCTACTCGGAAAACTTAACTAGTAATTACGAATTTTATGTTTAAATGACAAATTTGTACGGTAAAATATAGAGTAAACAAATGGATTTTACACAATGGAGCCAGTTAGCTTTAATCTGTGTCATGGGTGCTATGTCACCCGGCCCAAGTCTTGCGGTAATTTTACGAAATACTATCTCCGGAGGTAGGACTCAGGGTTTAATGAGTGGAGTCGGTCACGGTCTGGGTATTACATTCTATTCCGTGGTTGCGATAACTGGCCTGGTTGCTCTGTTAAAGACTGTTCCTAATTTTTTCCTGATAGCCCAAATAATTGGATCATTGTTTTTAATATTGCTTGGCGGCAAAATGATTATTTCCAGTATTGGTGGCGAGCAGAATAATGGGGAACTAAAACAATCAACAATAACCGGGTACCGTGGTTTCAGTGAAGGTTTTTTGATTGCTTTTCTGAATCCTAAAATTGCAGTCTGGTTATTGGCACTTTTCAGTCAATTCGTACAGCCTGATGCTGACTTTACTGAACAGTTGGTAATGGTCTCAACTGTGGGGGGTGTTGATACAAGCTGGTACTGTCTTGTTGCATTTCTTGCTTCCTCCGGAGGACTTGTAAAAGCGCTGCAGCGCAATGCTAAACGTATAGACCTAATAATGGGTGTACTGCTGATTTTATTGGCTGCAGGGATGCTCTGGCGAGCATTTACACTTTTGAGTTAAAACGGACAACATTCATGAAAATTCGTGAAGCTGTAAAAGAGGACTTTGAACAGATTTGGATTATTTTTCAGCATATTGTTTCTGCAGGTGAAACCTATGCTTATCCCGCAGAGACAAGTAAAGAAGAAGCTTTTCAAATTTGGATGGAGCAGCCACACAAAACCTTTGTCTGCGTTGAACAGCAGCACATTTTTGGGACTTACTATCTAAAACCAAATAATCCGGGCCAAGGCAGTCATGTTTGCAACTGCGGTTATATGGTTTCGCCCGACACCAGAGGGAAAGGATTGGCGACACTAATGTGTGAACACTCACAAAAAGCAGCCAAAGAACTGGACTACAAAGCAATGCAATTCAACCTCGTAGTAGTCAGTAATGAGAAGGCAATCCGCTTATGGACCAGATTGGGATTTGAAACTGTCGGAAGAATTACCAAAGCATTCCTGCATCCAAAACTTGGTTATGTGGATGCATTGCTCATGTACAAATGGCTCTAAAAAGAAAATGTATCTGTCCTTTAAGGTTGTCATACCATATGCTCAATATACTTAAATTAAGCCTGATATCAATCTTTTGTAACTAAAAACACCTATGCTGAAGGCTATAAGTGAATTAGTGGCGAAACTTCCATGGTCGATGATAATCCTGTTTTGTCTTACTTTGGTACTTGCTCCATTTTTCCCTATACCCCACGTGTGGGAGAAATTAAAAATGTTTTCTTCGGGAACCCTTGTCAGGCCAATCGATTGGTCCGATTTAATAATGTATGCTGCACCATGGATTTTACTTTTGATTAAAATAGTTTTAACTATGAAAGAAAATGGTGTTACAGATAACAGTTGAAATTGTTCCCAGTCTTTGAATTGAAGTCAATAATCCAAATTTATAACGACTTCTGCTGAATTTAGCTGTCAGTGACTCCGTTAGAATTACAACACTAATTAATATTAAGATTTTGAAAAGAATTTTCACGTTCCGAAATCATTTTCAATTCTTCAACACTCCAGAACTGACGTTTCCATTTTAATTGAAAAGTTTTCTGCAGGCAGTCCAGAAACATCTGTCTTAATTTTTTTTGGGCAAGTCCTGGATAAACCCCCGCAGTTTCAAGTGAGTGCATTTCTCTACGCAGATCATCCTCTGCTGTATGTGGGAATATTTGGATTATCTGGGGTATAGAATCTTTGAGAGGAATAGAACCATGCTGAAGAAACACTCTGCATGAAGATGAATGAGAACTGCGTAAATTTCTTACACGTTGTGCATTGCCAATAATTTTTCTACCTTCAACCAATATTTCATATACAGCAGGATCTGCAAAGCAGATATGCGAGTCAGATTTTTTCTTTTGACGGTCTATGGCTTTCAATACAGGATTAAGTCCCAACTTTTTAAAAAAGGCATAAAATCCTTTTGCCAGATAGCGGTAGTTGTCTAATACACCTCTGGAAAATTGCTGATCTAGGACTCCGCCAACAATGGAGTAAGTCAGGTCAAAACCATGTAAAACAGCTTTTCCGCCCGTTGAACGGCGGACAATTGGGATTTCAAGTCTCCCGCATACATCCAAATCAATTAGATTGTCCAATATTTCATTACGCCCCAGTGAAAGGGTAGTACATTCCCAGTCATAAATTCTAAATACTGGATTAGCATCCTGAGAATAATTTTCTAACAGCACCTGATCTGCTGCCATATTGAAACTGCCGGTACGGGGAATGTCCTCGATCAGACGCCAGATTCGCATTTTTAATTAACAAATAGTGTAATAACAAAATTATAAGCAATAATAACAACCCTTTTTATCTGTGATTTCAACAATATAGATTTAACAAAAAATCTTTTAGCAGTCAGCTTATTTGCTATTATATTTCAACCTGAGCTGACAGCTGAAAACTGACAGCTAAATCTTTGGCTATTACAAACCTACTTAAAACTGGAAAAAAGTCCGGCTGTTTGAATTTTCGTTCAGACAATATTTGATTATGATTTTGGATTGAGAATACTTGATAAATCCAGTCCTCCTGTCATTTTTCCTATTTGCTGCCCAAGAGAGTTCTGCATATTTTGCTGGCTTTGTCTGAGTCCTTCATTGACTGCAGAAAGGATTAAATCCTGTAGAGTCTCAATGTCATCTGCATCTACAACTTCCGGATCAATTTCAATGCTTATTGCTTCCTGCTTTCCATTGAAAGTCATCTTCACCATCTCGCCACCAACAGAAACAGAAAAAATCTGTTTGGCAAGTTCCTCCTGTTGCTGTTTCATAGTCTCAGAAAGTTCCTGAGCCTTTTTCATCATTTCATTCATATCAATCATAATTTTATCCCTTAGTTTAAAGTTTAATCTATTTTAAATTATTGTGGTTCAAATTATCTTTATGCATCAGACAATTCTATATTTGTAATTCTGCTGTTTGTAAACACAGAAAGAATATCTTTGACCTGCGGAAATGCTCTTGCATTCTTTCGCTTAAGTTCATTTTTTCTCTCTAAAAGTATTTGTTCATGTTCTACTATAGTTAGCTGAGATGCAGATATTGGAGTAATTTCACAACTAACGTGAACTGAATGGCCAGTCCAGTCGGAAGCAATTTTTTCCAGTAACTCTCTGTTATCTTCAGTCAGCATAGATGCATAATTTCCGCTTTTGAAAGAAAGTATTAATTGTGATCCTGTCAAATTATGAGGGACCGCATTGCGAACAAAACTGGCCAGCTTTGATGACAGTTTTTGAACTTCTTCTGAAAAGTTACACCATTCTTCCGGAGGTTCCATTGAAGTTTCTTCAATGTTTTTTTTGGCAGCAAGTTTTACAATTTCTTGATTTTGATTAATATTATTCTGAGCTTCCGGTGACATTTCCTTATCTGCATTTTCAGTTTGTTCAGCTTTTACCTGGGATACTTCTGTTTCTGCAACATATGGTTTTTCTTCATCAACATGAGAATAATTATCTTGATTTGTAACAGAATGCTGTTTTTCAGTCATTTTTGGTTCAGGAGAACTTTCATTCAACTTGGCAGGTTCAGCAGCAGCTGACTCCGTCTTGTCTGACTTCAAAATGTTTTTAATTACAGTTGCGTCCGTTAATGGTTTATGGGCACCGGACATTTTTAAAAATGAGTGCTGCTGATTTGCTCCGTAATTATCTTTTTCCGGCCCTGAGAGTTCCGCTGGACCTTCAATTACTGAATCTGTATTTTCTGTATTTGAGTTTCCGGCAGACTTACTTTTACGTATATTTTGTATTTCACTGATAATCTCCGGAAGGCCGACAAGAGGCTCAATGGATGCAATCTGGAGAATAGCCATTTCAAAACAAATCTTAGTATGTGCACTACGCTTCATCTGTTCTTCCAACTCCAACAGAATATGAAAAATCTGTTGTAACTCATCGGCACTGACAATTTTGCTTAAAGTAGAAAATGTTTCCAGATCATCAGCAGGAATATCTTGAAAAAGAGCTTGATTCATCCCAAGTGTCCGCACAAGTGCGATGGTTTTAATGGTTTGTAACAAATCAGATAATACATCATTTACATCATGTCCATGTTCTTGAAGTTTCTGAAAATAACTTATGGCCTCACCATCCTTTTTTTCCAGAAGAGCCTCAATAAATGCAAACCTGGATTCACTGTCCAGTATCCCCAAAATCTGGGCTACTTTCTGATCAGTCGCAGATGTTCCCGTAAAACTTAGAATTTGATCAATTGCAGTCAATGCATCCCTCATTCCGCCTACTGAATTCCTGCAGATCATTTCAATAGCCTTGCGTGACAACTCGAGATTTTCATTCTTGACAACTGTTTCCAGAAAATCTGCCATTTTTTTTATTGAAATTCTTAAAAAATCATAGCGTTGACAACGCGAAATAATAGTCGGAGGAATTTTATGGGGATCGGTGGTTGCGAAAATAAATTTCACATACGGAGGTGGTTCTTCCAGTGTTTTAAGAAGCGCGTTAAAAGACTCGAGAGTGAGCATGTGCGCCTCATCAATGATATATATTTTGTAGCGGCATTTTGCCGGTACATAATTTACGTTTTCACGCAACTCACGAATATTTTCAATTCCACGGTTGGAGGCAGCATCTATCTCGATAACATCTGCAGATGCGTTTTGATTGATTTCAGTACAGTTTTCACATCTATTGCACGGGTCCCCATTGTCGGGATTCAAGCAGTTGACAGCCCTTGTTAAAATTCTGGCTGCACTGGTTTTTCCAACTCCTCGTGATCCAGTAAATAAAAAGGCATGAGCAACTCTGTCTGAAAGAACTGCATTGCGTAAAGTCTGGGCTGCAGTTTCTTGCCCAATCAGATCGTCAAAACGTGAAGGGCGTAACTTGCGCGCCAGAACGACATAAGACATGAGAGGAATTCCAATATTTACGAAGAGAGGCTGAGGAATGCGGCACATCTACGAAATCTTAGTGCTGCTTCCGCTAGGATCTGACACGGTTCGAAATTTTCGATTGCGCACCCCCAGCCATAAGAAGTCTTTATCTAAAGTTTTTAGGCTAATATCAAGACATTGGATTTGAAATAGTGTCTTTTTTATTAATTTAACCTTTCAATTGCCTTTGAATTTCTTTCTAAGTAACTTTTTGTTAGAAAATTGTAATTGATTTTCATAAATAATGCACCAATTTTCAACTCTTAATAATTTAATTTATATAGATTACACTTCTTCACAAAGACAGTTAATACTGTTAAACTAGTTACTCCAAATATTATAACCCTTTTTCATTAAATATTTTTGTCTTTCAATTATACATGTCTAAATGGTTGGTTGTTTCAGATGTCGTTCAGTTGCTGCATGTTCCTGAAGCAACTATTTATCGTTGGATACGTCAGGGTGATATTCCCTGCATCATTCGTCGCGGGAAATATTACTTTAATCAATCTACTCTAATTTCCTGGGCTGATTCAAAACACATACACCTTGAAGAACACAAAAGAAGATCCCGCAAGAGCAAAGAACAAGTTTCTCAGTCACGCCTGATTGAAGCTCTCAAAGCAGGAAATGTTTTTCATGCTGTTCCATCAAGTTCAATAGAATCACTTTTTCAGCAAGTTTCAGTACAAATGGATTTGCCTCAACCTATTGGAGACTCATTACCCGAATTGCTTTTGCAAAGGGAACATCTTTCTTCAACCGGAATTGGTAACGGAATTGCGATTCCGCATTGTAAAACACCACTAGGTAAACAAATAAATAAATCCATGGTAGGTACATTTTTTTTGGAAAACTCATTGGATTTTATGGCACCGGACGGTTTACCTGTTTTTGTTGTATTTGTACTTTTGAGTGTTAATTCTTTTCACCATCTTCAACTTCTTTCTCAACTTGCCCGTATTCTAAGTCAATCGCAGATGATTGACTTTCTCAACAATTCACCTTCATTAGATAATCTAGTTGAACAATTTCAAAAAACACTGGCAGAGAAAGCTTAACAAATTCCTTTCACGCGGTTTGGCTGGATCTGACACCGATCTACTTTCACGTTACCAGGCTGTTTCTGCCAGGGAAGCTGTGGTGATGATGACTGCAGCATTGGCAATCGGTCTGGGTTGCGGAGTTCTTGCCGTCGGACTTAACTGGAGCGTACATTCTCTAAGACTCTTCATAAGCGACTTAGACTTAGGTTGGCGAGCCATATTTTTTCCTGCTCTGGGAGCCGGAATTGCTGTATTTTTGGTGCGATCTCTCATGCATGACTCTGCAGGACATGGAGTGTCAGATGTAATAAAGGCCATAGCAATGGGATCAGAAGGTCTCAGGAGACGCATGATTTTCTCGCGATTTTTCGGAAGCTTTCTGACAGTAGGTAGTGGAGGTTCAACCGGTTTGGAAGGTCCAATAGTGAGTATTGGTGCAGCACTGGGTTCAACACTGGGACGCTGGCTTAACATGAATGAGCGTCACAAAAAACTTCTTGTTGGTTACGGAGCAGCAGGTGCAGTTGCAGGAATTTTCAATGCCCCACTTACAGGTCTTATTTTTTCATTAGAAATAATTATAGGAGAATGGACGTATTTAACTATTTTACCCACGATCATTGCAGCTGTTTCTGCAACAGAACTCAGTCGCTGGATAACTGGAAATAAGATTGCTTTCTTTCAGGAAATAGCTGGTTTTTCCCTCACCTCGTTACTTGCCTGCTTTGTACTTGGGGCCTTGACAGGAGTCATCTCCATATTGTTTGCCAGAAGTTTGTTGTTATGGGAAAAATTTTTTACAAAAGTCTCTCTTCATCATTGGATACGTGCCGCAATTGGTGGGCTGTTTGTAGGAACATTAGGTTTTTTTATGCCTGAAGTGTTGTCAGAAGGATACTCAGCTACTCAAGTCTTTCTGACTGATTCAATACGTCCGGAACTTGCTTTTGTTCTGCTTTTTGTACTGCTCAAATTTCTTGCATGCGGGATGACACTCGGTAGTGGCGGCATCGGAGGAGTTTTTGCGCCCAGCCTTGTGATTGGCAGTGGTGTGGGTTTGGCTTTTGGAATGATCATGCATTCACTCCCACTGGACGGGGTTGCTGAAGATGCTGCTTTTGCTCTAGCAGGTATGGCAGGAATGGTTGCAGGTGTCATGCACGGACCACTGACGGGGATTTTCCTTGTTATGGAAGTAACTCGAGGTTATTCAATGATTTTGCCGCTGATGTTAACTGCAAGCAGTGCAATGGTTGTAAGTTCATTTTTCGAGATCGGTTCAGTCTATACCCAGGATTTGATTAAACAGGGTAGTTTGATCAAGCGTGGAACTGATCGTTACTTGCTGCATCATCTGAATATTGGAGATATTTTGGACAAGGATTTCATAACTATTCGTGAAGATCTGCTTTTGAGAAATTTTATTGAGGAATTCAAGAAGGCACGTCGAAACTATTTTCCTGTTCTGAATAAAGAAAATAAATGTGTGGGAGTTGTTTTTCTTGATGACATCCGTCCTCATCTTTTTGACAGAAGTCTTTATGATTTAGTGACAATGGGATCAGTCATGCGTAATCTGCCCTTAATCAGCCTAAATGAGCCAATCAGTGCTGCCTTAGACAAGTTTGAAACCTCTAAAGCCTGGTCATTACCTGTAGTAGAAGGTGATCAATTTTTAGGTATGCTTTCTAAATCAA
>Ga0208329_1000315_pt1 | contig 10562 bp, 8 predicted proteins | sample DeeseametaMP2053_FD_184177 | JGI IMG/M metagenome (GOLD analysis project Ga0208329, IMG submission 184177) | Marine microbial communities from the Deep Pacific Ocean - MP2053 (SPAdes) | ecosystem: Environmental > Aquatic > Marine > Oceanic | place: West of Cabo San Lucas, Mexico, North Pacific...
TTGACCCAGGCGCTATTTTGGTGGCTCACCCATTAACCTACTCAGTGATTCGGTCCGTGGTTCAATCCGGAGCTCAGGCCGGAGCTCAGGCCGGTAATGCAGCGCAGGCAAAGGCTAACTGGCAGCAAGCGGTTCTCCCAGATCCATGTCGAGGGCAGCAGCGCGGCCAACCGGTTGTTGGTCATCAGATACCTGGCCAACGGTTCGGACTGTAGCAGATTTGGGTTTCTGGTGAGCAAGCGCATCGGCAACGCGGCCGTTAGAAACAAAGTGAAACGGCGGCTGCGGGAAGCGGTCCGCCTGAACCCGGTAAAAGCAGGCTGGGACGCCTTATTTATCGTCCGGCGCGGGGCTGGGACCGCCAAATATCAGGAATTGAAGGATGCGGCGGACAACCTTTTGCAGCGTGCCGATCTGGTGGACAAAGTTCCATCGCCCAGCGGTCCAGGGCCAACCGTGGACCAAACACCCGAATCGTCGTCGGACTAACTGACCAACGAGTTTGCTTAGATGAAGTATGCCGTGCTAGCCGTGATCTGGGTCTATCAAAAGACCCTTTCACCGTTGCTGCCCACATCCTGCCGGTTCTACCCCAGTTGCTCGCACTACTCTCAGGAAGCAGTGGAGAAATACGGGATCTTCAAAGGAGTCTGGCTAGGTGTCAAACGACTGGGTCGCTGCCGTCCCCTGGGCGGTCAAGGATTTGACCCCGTACCGTGAGAACGTTTAACCGCTTTTTGGATGCCATAATCAGAACAATCAGCCGCAACCGACGGGCCATTTATTCGACTCAGCGATCGACACCCCAGACTCTTCATCGTCGAGGGCTGCTTACCAACAAGCGGCAACTGGTCCTATTCGCCCTTATCTTGCTGCCCATCCTGGCCGGCTGCACCCGGGACATAGGACGCGAGAGCGACGGCTGGAACCCGCCGGTAAGCAAAGACGGAGTGGTCTACGTCGCCACCAAGGACGGAGAAGTAAAGGCCTTCATCGACGACGGCTCCGGAAACCTGCAAGTGTCCTGGACCTTTCCCTCATCCCTAGAACAAAACGACCTATTCGGGGTCTACAACACACCCGTCGTGGAAGGCGGCTTGGTCTACGTCACCGGCATCGACGGATTCCTCTACGCCCTAGATAAAGAATCAGGCCAGTTGCAAGGCGGTGGGTGGAAGAGGCCGCAGAATCCATTTGAAGAACCCGATCGATTAGTCGCCGGCCCGGCCTACGACCCGGTCCATGACATCATATTGTCGCCGTCAGAAGACGGTTTCCTCTACGCCTATACCGCCAAGAACGGGAACGAGTTCTGGAGCCCATTTCGCACCGGCGGCGCAATCTGGTCCACTCCGGCGGTCGATAAAGGCGTTGCCTACTTCGGGTCCCACGACCACAAGGTTTACGCGGTAGACCTTAACAACGGCGATGAGCTGTGGAGTTTCGAGACTGCGGGCGTGGTGGCCGGAAAACCCCTGGTGTTCGACGGCAAGGTATTCGCCGGGTCCTTCGATAAATCCTTTTACGCATTATCCGCTGATGATGGGTCCTTGGCCTGGACCGTAGAAGGGGAGAACTGGTTCTGGGCTGGGGCCGTAACCGACGGCAACACCATCTTCGCCCCCAACATGGACGACAACATCTACGCCATCGACCGCAACGGTAGGCTGCTATGGAAGTATAACGTGGGTTCGCCCATCGTCTCTTCTCCTGTTTTGGTCCCCGCCGGCCTGGTTGTGGCGTCTAAAGACGGCAACCTCATATTGCTCGACACCCGGGCCGACAACCTTGGCTTGCAGAGGGTGTTGTTCAACCAGAAGATCGGAGACGCCCAGATCAAAGCTCCGTTGTTCGCGGTGGGCGACTCGGTGTATGTCGGTTCGCAGGACAAGACTGTCAGGCGTATCGAATTCAAAAGCGGCCAACGGAACCTATGGTGCCTCCACACCGAGGACGGCGTATGCACCAATTAACAGGCGAAATCAACCGAACGAACCCGGCAGCGAGGTAGCACTCCTTGGAGGCCATTTCATTCCTCTGGACTGAACTGATAATCCGGCCCATGCTCAACGGCTTGGTGGTTCTCTACACCATGCTGTTCAGCCAGATGGGTCTGGCGATCATCTCACTCACGGCCTTGATCCGGCTGCTCACGTTGCCCATGACCCTGAAGCAGTTGAATCAGATGCGGGCCATGAGTTCTCTGCAGCCGAAGATCAAGGAGATTCAAGACCGGTACTCAAGAGACAAGACCAGGGTCTCTCAGGAGACCATGCGGCTATACAAGGAAGCCGGGGTTAGCCCATTCGGCTGCCTCGGCCCCATGATCATCCAGATGCCGGTACTCATCGGGTTGTTCCGGGTGTTGATTCAGACCGTATTCTCCCGCCCCGATGACCTGGTCGGCCTGTCGGAGAAGTTGTACACCTGGATACCCATCGCGCCGATCTACGAGGCGGCTCCTTTGGATTCCACGTTCCTTTGGCTGGACCTAGCGCAGTCCGACCCCACCAACGTAATCATGCCAGTGATCGTCTTCGCCAGTACCTGGGTCCAGCAGAAGATGACGATGCAGCCGTCCACCGACCCGAGGCAGTCGGGCAACCAAGCCATGATGCTTTGGCTGATGCCCTTGATGATTGCGTTCTTCTCGTTCACGCTGCCCAGCGGTCTGGCCCTTTATTGGATAACTTCCAACCTGATCGGTATCGCGATCCAATATTTCGTGACCGGTGGTTGGGGACCTTTGTTCCCGCTATTCCCCAAAGCTGCGACGGCAGCAACTCCGGTAGCGGCAACTCGGCCATCCCGAGATGACTCAGAAGAGGAGATGGAAGAAGATGGAAGAGATAACGGAAATAGTAATGACCGCACCAACCGTCGACGAAGCAATCGAGCTGGCGCTGAAAGAGCTCGACGCCGACCGCGACGAGGCAGAGGTAGAAATACTAAGTAAGGGCAAGACCGGCTTCTTGGGCATTGGCTCGGAGGCCGCCCGGGTCCGGGTAACCCGTATCTCAGCCGGCCGCAACGACGCCGGAGTGCCGACCACCGCGGAAGGAGACGCCACCGCCGCGGGCGTGGCCAGCGACGCCGTCGGCCGCATCCTGGAGGCCGCGGGCGTCAACGTCACCCGTACTTTGCGGGCCGCCAACGACCCGGAATCCGGCGGACCCATCATCGATCTAGCCGGCGAGGACTCCGGGTTGCTGATCGGACGCCGGGGCCAGACCCTGCAAGCCCTGCAATTCATGGTCAATCTCATCGTCCGGAAACAGTTTGACGGTGTCCGCGTGGTGCTTGATGTTGAGAACTACCGGCAGCGGCGGGAGCTCCAACTACGTGAGATGGCCACTACGATAGCCAAGCGGGTTGCCGAGACCAGCCGGAGCATCACCCTGGAGCCCATGCCTCCGGCCGACCGTCGCATCATCCACACCAGCCTCACAGACCACCCGGGTGTGTCCACCGAAAGCACGGGCGAAGGGGAAGGCCGTAAGGTTACAATAAAACCAGATCGGAACTAAAGGTCCACATTTCCGGTACCCTTATACCTGATGAGCGGGAATGAAGCGCGGCATCATTGATTAGCAGACCATTCCAGTGGCGCGGTGTTGGAAGGCTATGACCGGGCACTGGAAACCTTCCACCATCAGGACTAAAATCAGAACATGGACCAAACCACTAGCAAGCCATAAAGCGGAAAGTCATTTAAATTGCGATTCTTGTTGTTGACCTAGGCAAAGAGGATTACATAAAATAACACCGTGAGCAGCGAGCTGGATCATCCCTTCGGCCGCGTCCCATTTGATCACCCCAAAGAAGAATGCGGGGTGATAGGGGTATTTACCCCAGAAGGGGATGCCAGCCGTTTGGCCTTCTTCGGTCTTTTCGCCCTACAGCATCGAGGACAGGAAAGTGCCGGTATCGCCGCCGCCAACGGCGAAAATGTAGTGGTCCACGCCGATATGGGCCTGGTCACCCAGATATTCAGAGAGCCCGATTTCTACCCCTTGGTCGGTGACATGGCCATCGGGCATACCCGTTACTCCACCAGCGGCAGCAGCGAACTCTGCAACGCCCAGCCCCTATTGGTCCAAGGCGAACACGGCCAAATAGCCGTGGCGAACAACGGCAACATCATCAACGCCCTCCAACTGAAGGAACAGCTCCAGGACAGATGGAACTGCACCTTCAACTCCACCACCGATACAGAGGTCATCGCCCAGATGCTGGCCCACGCTGTCGGCGCCACCTGGGAGGAACGGGTCTTCCAATGCATGCGCCAACTGGAAGGAGCCTATTCCCTAGTCATTCAGACCAAGGACACCATGATCGCCGCCCGCGACCCATTGGGCATCCGGCCCCTTTGTTTGGGCCAGCTGAACGGCGGCTGGATCGTCGCGTCCGAGTCCTGCGCCCTGGACCACTTGGGCGCTGAGTATCTCCGTGACGTAGAACCAGGCGAGGTGATAATCGTCGACAGCAACGGCCTGCATACCGCCATCTGGTCAGGCGGAACCGGACGCCGCGCCCTCTGCGTATTCGAACTGATCTACTTCGCCCGGCCCGACAGCATCATGGACGGCAAACTGGTCCACTCCGCCCGCCAGCAGTTGGGCGCCCAATTGGCCCGCGAGCATCCGGTGGAAGCCGATCTTGTGATCGGTATACCCGACTCGTCCACCGCCGCGGCCGTTGGATATGCTCAGGAATCGGGCATCCCTTACAGCGAAGGGCTGATCAAGAACCGCTACGTAGGCCGGACGTTCATCGAACCCGAGCAGCGCCTGCGCGACTTGGGAGTGCGCCAGAAGTTCAACCCCCTGGTGGAAGTGATTCAGGGCAAACGTCTGGTGGTGGTGGACGACAGCATCGTCCGCGGCACGACTACTCCTCACGTGGTGAACCTGCTTAGGAAAGCCGGCGCCAAAGAAGTACACATGCGGGTATGCGCTCCACCCATCAAACACCCCTGTTTCATGGGAGTGGATATGGCGACGAGTGAAGAGTTGTTGGCCGCCAATAACAGCCTGGAAGAGATACGCGAATTGGTTGGGGCGGACAGCTTGGGCTATCTCACTGTTAAAGGCCTCCTGAAGGTTGTCGGCGGCACCGACGGTGGGTTCTGCGACGCCTGTTTCACCGGCAACTACCCGGTGCCAGTCCAACTGGAGCTCTCCAAGTTGGCTTTGGAGAAGCCCGGACCTGCGGCCGACTAACTGGATTCTTCGCCGGACCCGTTGCCATTCCCCATTCGAGACCCTTTTTGGTTGGCGTTTCCCTTGCCAATATGCCCCCCTTGAATTAACCTTTTACAGCGGCATTTGACCCGGCCTGCCGCCGGGTGGATGGGAACGGGAGGAGCCTCAAATTGGCAAGTGAAGCATACCGGGAATCGGGCGTTGACCTGGACCGGATGGACGGCCTAAAAGAGCGGATCAAAGGGTTCGCCGCCAGCACCCATGGCCCCGAGGTACTGGACAATTCCGGAAGCTTCGCCGGTCTCTACCAACTTTCAGGCTACCGGGAGCCTGTCTTGGTCGCCAGCACCGACGGCGTGGGCACCAAGATGAAGATCGCGGCCCAGTTGGGGCACTTCGAGTCCGTGGGTCAAGACCTGGTCACCCTGAACGTCAATGACATCCTCACCAGGGGCGCCAAACCCCTGTTTTTCCTGGACTATGTGGCCTTCAGCAAGCTGGACCCCCAACGCTTGGATAACCTCATGCGTGGCATCACCTGGGGTTGCCGCGAGGTTGGATGCGCTCTGATCGGCGGCGAGACCGCTATGATGCCCCAGGTCTATTCCGGAGACGAGATGGACCTGGCCGGGTTCGTGGTCGGCGCGGTGGAGCGGGACCAGCTCCTTGAATCGAAAAACGTCGAGGCCGGGGATATCCTGGTCGGCGTGCCGTCCAGCGGCCTCCACACCAACGGCTTCTCGCTGGTGCGTCACGTGTTCAACACCGACGGCGATCCAAACGTCCTATACCGCCGGTTCGACGAACTGAACCACCAACTCGGCGAAGAGTTGCTGGTGCCCCACCGCAGTTACTATCCGCTGCTGGAGCCGGTCCTGGGACTGGTCAACGGCCTAGCCCATATCACCGGAGGAGGGCTTCCCGGAAAGCTTCCGGCCATATTGCCCGACGACCTGGCGGCTGAGATCAACTCTGGTTCTTGGCCGGTCCTGCCCATCTTCAAGATCATCCAAGCAGAGGGCGGAATAAGCGACGACGAGATGTACCGGGTATTCAATATGGGTCTTGGCATGGTGGCTGTCTGCCCCGAAGCCAATGCCGCCAAAGTCCTGGAATTCCTGCCAGACGCCGTCGTCATCGGCAAGATGGTTCCACGGGGCGATGGCGAACAGGTAGTCTTTAGCGGCTAAATCACCACGGCTAAATCAACAATATAAGACGGAGAGGAAGTTGAAAGCACTGCTCAGCGTCTATGACAAGACCGGAATCGTGGAGTTCTCCAAGCAGGCCGTGGCGGCCGGTTACGAACTGATCAGCACCGGCGGCACCCACCGCACCCTATCCGAGGAAGGAGGCCTTGCGGTGCAGCAGGTTGCGGACTACACCGGCTCTCCGGAGATCTTGGAAGGCCGGGTAAAGACCCTCCACCCTACGATCTATGCCGGTCTGCTGGCACGGCGGGACTCATCCGACCACATGGCCGAACTGAAGAGCCAGAATATCGATTCCATCGACCTGGTAGTGGTCAACCTTTATCCCTTCGTCGAGACCATCACCAAGCCAGACGTGACCCTGGCCGACGCCCTGGAAAACATCGACATCGGCGGACCGACCATGCTGCGGGCCGCCTCCAAGAACTTTCCGTCAGTGGCCGTGGTGGTAGACCCTGCCGACTATACCTGGGTGGGCGAGAAACTGGCCAACGGCGGACTGACCGTCGAAGACCGCCGGGGGCTGGCGGCCAAGGCGTTCCACCACGTTTCCACCTACGACGCCGCAGTTACCGGATATCTGTTGGGCACCGAAGCCCAGGGTGAAGAATTACCCGATTCGCTGACCATCTCGCTGACTAAGGTGGCCGGTCTGAGATACGGCGAGAACCCCCACCAGAGCGGGGCCCTTTACTCCCAGGCAAGCGACCCGGTGGGAATGGCCGGCGCGCGCCAATTGCACGGCAGAGAGCTCTCTTACAACAACTTGATGGACGCCGACGCCGCCTGGCGTACCGCGTCCGACTTCGTCGACGCCACGGTGTCGGTGGTGAAGCACGCCAACTCCTGCGGGCTGGCCAGCCGGGATGACATCGCCGAAGCTTATCTTCAGGCGTACGAAGGCGACACCGTGAGCGCCTTCGGCGGCATAGTGGCCTTCAACCGCACCGTGACCGCCGCTGCCGCCGAGGCCATGGAGCCGGTCTTCTACGAGGTCGTCATCGCGCCGGACTACGAGCCGGCGGCGCTGGAGATTCTACAGAAGAAGCGAAACCTGCGTATCTTGGTCATCGACAAGCAACCTGCGACTGCCGCCTACGACCTTCGGCCCATCACCGGCGGGATCTTGGTGCAGACGGCGGACAACATCGGGGAAGACCCCGCCTCGTGGACCATCGCCACGAAACGGCCACCGACCGACGCCGAGATGAAAGACCTGGCCTTCGCCTGGAAGGCCGCCAAACACATAAAGTCCAATGCCATCGTCTTCGCCAAGGACCTGGCGTTGGTGGGCATGGGGGCTGGGCAGCCCAACCGGGTGGTCAGCGTACACCTCTCCCAGAGGTCCTCCGGGGACAAAGCCAAGGGCTCGGTGCTGGCGTCGGATGCTTTCTTCCCCTTCGCCGACAATATCGAGCTGGCCGCCGAAGCCGGTATCACCGCCATCGTGCAACCGGGCGGGTCGATACGCGACGACGAAGTGATCGCAGCCGCCGACAAGGCCGGGCTGGCCATGGTGTTCACCGGCGTGCGCCACTTCAGGCATTAGGCCCACAGGGCTGTCTCGATGAGAATGCAATGAGCGCAACGGTTGACATAACCATCCCCGTTTATAACGAGGAAGAGGTCCTTCCGAGCACCATTGCCAGCTTGACCGAGTTCTTGGAGAACAACCTGCCCAACCCGTGGCAGGTGACCATCGCCGACAACGCATCCACCGACAGCACCCAAGCGGTCTCGGAGATGCTCGCCCGGCGGCATCCTGGCGTGAACTACCTCCGCATCCCCCAGAAAGGCCGGGGCCGAGCCCTGCGGACAGCCTGGCTGGACAGTCATGCCGACATCGTAAGCTACATGGACGCCGACCTCTCCACCGATCTTTCCCACTTTCCCCAGTTGATCGCGGCCCTTGAGGCGGGGAGCCATATCGCCGTGGGCAGCAGGCTGAGCAAGGAATCGCAGGTGGTCCGGGGTTTCAAACGAGAGTTCATCTCCCGGGGATACAACCTGCTGATCAACTCGATGTTCTTCATCGGCCTGCCCGACGCCCAGTGCGGCTTCAAGGCTCTTACCAGAGCCACCGCCGAGGCAATCGTGCCTAACATCAAGAACAACAACTGGTTCTTCGACACTGAACTGCTAGTCATTGCCGCCAAGCGCGGGTTCAAGATCGCGTCGGTGCCCGTTAAGTGGACCGACGACCCAACCAGCACGGTCAACGTGGTCGGCACCGCCAAGGAAGACGTCAAAGGCCTGTTGCGGCTCCGCTTCGGAGGCGTTCCCCGGGTCGAGCGTCCGGCGCCCCTCTCTCTGGATATTTAAGCGTCGGTCCCGTTCGGCGGGACCGAATAACCAAAAGGAGACTCCCATGAAATTGGGCCTAAAGGGTAAACACGTCATCGTCACCGGCGGCGGTACCAACATCGGCCGGGCCATCGTCCATGCCTTCGCGGCTGAAGGTTCGCGGATATCGATCGCCGAGTTAGTGCCCAGCCAGGGCGAGATCGTCGCCGCAGAGGTGGCGGCAATGGACACGGGCGCGGAAGTGAACGTCATCGCCACCGACGTCACCGACCCGGAGAAAGTGGCCACCATGATCGAGGCAGCAATCGCCGAGTTTGGACCAGTGGACGTTCTGGTGAACAACGTGGGCTGGACCGTCGACCGGCTGTTCATGGAAAAGCCAAGGAACGAATGGGAGCGGGAGGTCCAGGTGAACCTCTGGGGAGCCATCAACTGCATCCACGCCGTGCTGCCGGGGATGATCGAGAAAGAGGCCGGGGCTATCGTTTGCATCAGCTCCGACGCTGGACGGATGGGCGAGTACCGGGAGGCGGTCTATTCCGCCTGCAAGGCCGGGGTGATCGCCCTGAGCAAATCGGTGGCCAGGGAGACCGGGCGCTACGGATTACGCCTAAACGTGGTGTGCCCCGGGCTGGTAGTTCCTCCAGAAGACGAGTCCATCAGCGAAGAGAGCATGTGGACCGAGATGCGAGGCATCTTCACAGAGGATGTTCGAGAGAAGGTGGAGAGAAATTATCTATTCCGTCGCATGGGTACGGCGCAGGAAGTAGCTAACGCAGTAGTTTTCTTAGCCTCTGACGCGGCAAGTTTCATCACCGGGCAGACACTGAGCGTCAGCGGTGGATATACGATGATGTAAGCTCGGCGTGGGACTGCGATAATACGCACTCCTTCGGCACACCGTTTGTTCAGGGTCGCTGAAGGCCAAGAATAATAGAGACGGTTTAGGATTTTTATCCCAAACCGCCTCTATATTAGATCAGGATAGAGCTCTGATTTCTTAAAGAGCCGCTACTTGCTCTCGCAAAGATTCCAACTCATCGATCAATTGTGCCTTAGTTTTTCGTTGATCATTCGGGATGGGCTGAGAACCTTTGTTCTCGGCCACCAATTCGAATGCTCGTCGTTCGATCTCAGGCATCAGAGACTGGAGTAAGTTTTCATCCACGTCATTAGCCACCGTTGGGTAACCGGCTCGATCAATCATTTTCCTAATGTTACCGGCTTTGAACTGGTCAATAGTCCACCTCAACGTTTCGCCAGAGGTAGTAGTGTCCCAATATATTCGTATGTCTTGATTCCTAGGGCCGTAGTGATAATGTGGCCCGCTATCAAAGCAATCAAACGCCAGTAATTCCACGTTCTGTCCAGCGATGTCTGTTAACACGTGGATCGCTAAGCCTTCGCTATTTATCTGCGGTAGTAAGCGGTATTCAAGACCGATACGGATGTTACCAACAGCAAATACATCGCTGTCTAGCATTCGCTCGAATTGGTGAGTGACTGTCCGGCGCTCATTGGAAATCAAGTGTCGGCCCTTAGATTCGACTTCTGCTAGAACCGATGCTGACACAGGATAAGCCTTGATCTTGGCGGCTAGTTCATCATAACCAGACCGCTCGACCATAATGGAAAGATTGTTCCTAAGGTTGTCCATAGTCCAACCAAACGGAGTTCCACATGTAGTTTTGTCCAAGAACAGACGGATATTGTGGTTCTCGGGACCGTAATGATAGTGTGGAGCCTGGTCGAAGCAGTCGAACCTTAAGATCTCTGTATCATCACCGTCAATCTTAGAATATACCTGTAAACATAGACCCTGATCATCCATTATCTCTTGCCG
>Ga0208329_1000330_pt1 | contig 10273 bp, 9 predicted proteins | sample DeeseametaMP2053_FD_184177 | JGI IMG/M metagenome (GOLD analysis project Ga0208329, IMG submission 184177) | Marine microbial communities from the Deep Pacific Ocean - MP2053 (SPAdes) | ecosystem: Environmental > Aquatic > Marine > Oceanic | place: West of Cabo San Lucas, Mexico, North Pacific...
AGTAATTTAGGTAGGGCTTACTGAAAAAATTACAAATCTGGTAAGATGCCGGTAGATGAATCATATTCTATATCAGCAAATAGTAATTTAGGTAGCGAACATAGTAGTATTTTTCCTTGTGCAGTGTCTTATGAGGTTTTTGAGTACCATCATGCTTAGCCGGTGTGTATAAAAAAGACACAAAAAGAGGAGCCTGAGCCCCTTTTCAAGATTGATGACTAAAAAGGTCATGGCAATGACACACTGACTCGTAATTGCCAGCTTTGTCATGACACGATCTAAGCCGAAGCGCCTTTTGCTTTGTCCGAACTTGCCCTCAATGGGAATACGGTCGATTTCATCCTGGCGAGCAAGGGCTTTGTTTTGCAGGATTTGTTCTTTGTTTTGAGGCGTATTTTTCAAAGGTCGACCAAGTTTAGGTCCGCTGAGGCGAATACCTTTCTCTTTGCACCAGTCCCGATTTTCTTTGGTGCGATAGATTTTATCGACATGCACCGATGTTGGATAGCAACCCCGGCGCTGACGATATGTTTCGACTTGTGAGATCAAGTGTTTTGATTCATTAAAATTATTCCAGTCTAAGCGGTCAAGAAAGAAGTATCCGCCATCAAGACTGGCAGAGAGCTTTGCGCCAAACTCAACTTTTGCTCCAGCTTTACCTCGTACTATCGGTCTTACATGGGGCTGGGAAATACTGACGATACGGCCATCGGTACGCTGCGTGCGTAGCTCAAACATTTCTTTTTGTTGGCGGTAGACCTCCTGGATAACCAGTAAGTTCTTGTATTGTGCACTGCTGAGAGTTTGCAAACCAACTTGATCAATCAGTTTATCCAGATGCTTGAGATTGCGCCCAAGACAGCCAAGGAGAGAGCGATTGATTTTGCGAATTTGAGTTTGAGTGTGTTGTCGTTTTTTTGAAAAACTGAGCCACTTTTTACGAGCTATTTTGCGATATGTTCGGGGTTTTATGCTTCCTTTAGGACATTGTGTATGGAGCACATCAACAAGTACTTCACTTTTTTCACGTGCCTCATTGAGAAGTTTTGAATCGGTCGGGTAGGTAATGTCAGCCGGAGTACAGGTGGCGTCAAGAATCAACTGAACTTTGTTGTCAGTATTTTTTGTAGAAGTAGATTCTTCTGGAGCAGGTTTTGCGGCAGAAGATGAAACCTTTGAAGCAGGCGGTTCATCACCAGAAGGTGGTGTCTCCGGGCCACGCAAACCGGTAACCAGAGCTTCGTTGACTTCTCCAATCATTTCAAGTGAAATACGTTTGCGGAAATGAACCATCATTGAAGACTCGAATGGAGCTTCGTTGCTAAACTCTTCAAGGCCAAGAAAATATTGCAAATACGGATTCTCACGGATCTGTTCTACAAGCTCTTCGTCACTGCAGTTTAGACGTTCCTTGAGTATTAATGCTCCAAAGGCCATGCGAAACGGTTTCGCCGGAGAGCCTCTGTCTGGAGAAAACAGGGACGCGTATTGTTTCTCGAAACGCTGCCAGGGAACCATGGCGGCAAGCTGGACCCAGCGGTTCTTTGCTTCAAGCTTGCCTTCAAAGGGCAATAAAAACTCTGAGAAGCTAAATTGACGGGAATCGTGTGAATACATGGACTTCAGGTGCAAGGGTTTTGAAACAAAATAGCACTTTTGTGTGCAGATATATTAACCAGTATTCAGTATAACATATTGATAATATAAATCAATGTTATTATTCAGGAAACCCTAATTATTCATGATAAAACCAATTTCATTGCGACTCCTATATCTTAACTTTGGTCATTTTACCAACCACATGCTGATGTTGATCTTTGCAAAGGCAGCATTCAGTGCAGGAATAGACTTCGGATTTGGGAAAGATGGAGCTTATGCTGAAATGATTCCTTACGGGATTCCCTCACTAGTTCTGTTTGGTGCATGTGCCCCACTTGCAGCGCTTGGGGCAGACCACTGGAATCGTAATGGCATGTTGACTGTTTTTTTTATCGGCATCGGATTGTCTTCTATTCTGACTGGATTCGCCCAGAGTCTTCTTCAAATTGGTTTTGGACTGGCTTTTATTGGTGTATTTGCATCTATTTACCATCCAGTAGGTATAGCTATGGTAATCGAGGGTGGAGGAAAAATTGGGTGGCGTCTAGGGATGAATGGAGTGTGGGGTAATATGGGTGTTGCCGCAGCACCATTGGTGACGGGTTTAACCATCGCCCAATTTGATTGGCGGATGGCTTTCATCATTCCTGGATCGGTTTCGATACTTTTTGGTCTTGGTTTTCTGTCCTTCGTGCGTAGTGTGGGTGCCGGAACACCCGAAGCTACTCGACAGGAAAAAGAGTTAGTAGGATTTGCTCCTGGCTGGAAACGTGCCTTGGTTTCGCTGGCCTTAGTTACAGCCGCAGGTGGCTTTGTCTTCGGAGCGATGACATTTCTTATTCCTAGATTGTTCGATGTTCGGATGCAAGGAATTTCTGAAGACTTAGCTGTGACAGGTACCTTAGCAGCTTTAATATATGCAGTGGCTGCTTTCGCACAGCTTGTGGTCGGACGAGCTATCGACAAACGAAACATAAAAACTGTCCTGATTTTCATTGCTGCTGGTCAGCCATTGTTCCTTTCCTTGATGGCTATGCAGACGGATTATACCCTATTTGCGGTGTCTCTGCTGGCCATGGGTTTTGTATTCGGCCAGATTCCAATAACTGATGCATTATTGTCACAATATGTTCCTGATCAATGGAGAGCCAAGGTACTCTCAATAAAATTCCTGATAAATCTGGTGATCGGAGCTTTAGCGTTGATGACGGCAAGGTACTTATTGTCAACTGGAGCGGGCTTTGAAACAGTAATGCGAGTAATTGCAATTGCAGCATGTTTTATTGTGGGGGCGGCTATTTTGTTGCCGAAACGTCATGATCCAAGCAAGATTGCAATCTAACTGGAAAGAGGGTGAATGGAGTAAAACAGGAATGCCACAAAAACTATGTTCTATCATCTTCTGGAAGTAAGCCCCACAAATTCTCAAACACCCTCCAAGTAAAATCTTCACTAAAATAGATAAATCCATCTAAAATTCATAGACAAATCTTTGGATTAATTTCCGACTTTATTGCTGAATAATATTAGTAGTGTCGGAAACTCTATAGGGATTAAGTGTTTGAAAGAATTTTCAGTGAAGTATATTCAACTAAATCCTTTACATTTTTGCGATAGGACAACATATGTGGTGCATGCATATGATTTTTGAGAGTGTCAAAATTTTCCCATTTTTCGATAATGGTAACCATGTTTTCATCAAATGTTTGATTATCCATGTGATAATCCACATCTATTGTAGAATTGTATTCTATGCATCCCTTTTCTTTAATTACATTAGGAATGTTAGACTTTAGATGCTCTATTAAAATATCACGTTTGCCAGGTTTTACTTTTATACTTGCAAGAACATGTATCATGATTATTTGCTAGTTAAATTGTTAAATACAAACTTATTCCACAACATTTCCCACATTGAACCATAAACTATCCAATTTCGGGAGATTAATTTAAATCAATTAATAATCAACACTCCTTTCTTTAGTAAATCTGTAAATTATTTACAATAATGCTCAAATAATGTTCAATAATTATAAAATTATCTTCTCCAGTATTTTTTCGCGCCTAACTTGACATTTACATTCATCTGTTTGAAAATTTAAATTTGAGACAATTTCAATAAAAAATTCAGTATTCCTTGGAATAAGGATTCAATACAAATTATCAAAATACAATCTATTCCAATGCATAATTATGAAAGATGAAAAACCAACCAGAAAACTGGCGACGATTTTAGCGGCTGACTGCGTGGGATTCAGCAGGTTGATGGACAAGAATGAAGAGTTGACCATACAAAATATAAAAAAATGCCGTAATCTGATTGATCCTGTCATCACAGAAAATGGAGGGAGAATTTTCCATACGGCTGGTGATTCAGTAATTGCGGAGTTCAACAGTGTTGTAGATTCTGTAAATGCAGCCATAGAATTTCAGAAAGTGTTGCATGAACGCAATGAAAATGTGCCCGAAGATTCCAGGATGGTATTCCGGGTGGGGATGCACTTGGATGACGTCATCATTGAAGGCGATAACGTCTATGGTAGTGGAGTCAATGTCGCTGCTAGACTAGAAGGGCTTTGTGAGCCAGGTTGTATACTACTTTCCAGGACGGTTCACGAAAAAATTTCTAAACGTATTCAAGTGGCAATCGACAGTCTCGGCAACGCCCAACTAAAAAATATTGAAGGTGATTTTGAAATCTACCAAATTTCTCCAATATTGAAGAATGGGATTAAACCAATAGACCCAACTAAACTGACCACCAAATCCCCACCTACGGAAAGTAAAATTGTAACAGAAAATAAGGACAAAAATGCTAAGCCTCGTTTAATGATATTACCATTTAGAAACATGAACAAGAGTGAGGACAATGACTTTCTGGTGGATGGGATTGTTGATGATATTATTACTGAGTTTTCTATGATCAACTTTATTGAAATAATGTCACGCAACACTACCTTTGAATACAAAGATAATCCTGTTGACGTCAAAGAAGCTGCAGAAAAATACAAATTGGATTATGTCGTCACAGGTAGTGTCAGATCAGCTGGCAATCGAGTTCGCATTTCAGCTGAATTGGGGGATCCATTTACAGGAGATTCGATATGGAGCGAACGGTACGACAAGACTATGGACGATGTTTTTGAAATTCAGGATGAAATAGTAAGAAAGGTATCATCTGCGGTCGTGGGTGAAATTGAAGTTACTAGTTTGAAAAGAGCAAAAAGAAAACCCACCGAGGATATGACTTCATATGAATATTTCCTGCAGGGTGTATATTTTAAACGAAAAAATACGAAAGAGGATGTAAACAAAGCCGTAGAAATGTTCACAAAAGCTATTGAAAATGATGAGAACAATGGAAGGGCATATGCTCAAAGATGCTGCACTTGGGGTGGAGCTCTTGGAAAAAAATGGTTAAATGAACCCGATAACGAACTGATTCCTAAAATTCTTTCAACACTTGAAGAAGCATACGAACTGACAGATCACGATTGGGATTGCCATCGGTTACTTTGTGCCGTTTCATTGTTCTTTCATGCAAATTATGACAAGGCAGAAGAACATGGACGTAAAGCTTATGAACTGAATCCAAATAATCATGCAGTTTTAACTGTTTATGGACAATCGCTTATCTTTAATGGTGAATGTGAAAGAGGTATTGAAATTCTCGAAAAAGCATTTGAGTTAGATCCCATGAATCAGGAACTGGTCGACAAAATAATTTGGGGATATTATGCAATGGCTGATTATGAAGCGTGTATCTACCACACTAACAAAATTAAAAAAATGGGACCAAATAATTGGCTTCTGAAGATTGCCAGTTTGGGTGCCTTGATGCGATATGAAGAAAGAGACACGGAAATGAATCTTTTCACTGATGCACATGGGAAAGATGAATTGAAATTGCAGTTTGACAATTTAAATTTCAATAATGAGGAAATAATTGAGTCAACAAAAAATTTCATTTTTAACGAACTTGAATCCGGAAACGTTGTCTTCAGTGAATCTAAATTTCAGAATTTTGCCATTCAAAACAACTGAAATTCTAGAGATAATGCATTGTTTTTAGAAGTGGAACAATGTGAAGCTAATTTGGTTCAATCCATTAATTCTAAGTCCTATTTTATCATTGCCTAAAATATCTTTATGGATTATACCTCATGCTCCAAAAGATCTCGTTTCGTAAAAATTAGAGTGATATTAAAAATAGAAGAACAAAACTAATAAATATATTAATATGGACACATTATGATTAAAGGAAAATGTCATTGCCAAACAGTAAAATATGAAAGCAGCAATGATTCGGAATCTGCCGTTTTCTGTCACTGCCAAACCTGTCGTGAAATCAATGGAAGCGCGTTTGGTTCTAGTGCTGTTGTCCCTAGAAAAGGATTCGAAATCATTTCAGGAAAAAACTCATTGGTGGGATACGAATCTTCTTCAGGGAAAAAACGTTTTTTTTGTTCTAATTGTGGAACTCACGTTTATGCGACCTCTTCAAAGAAACCTGAAAATATTATACTTAGAATTGGTTGTATAGATGGGAATCACAATATCGTTCCAACACACCATATCTGGACTAGTCAGAAGGCATCATGGTATGATATTACAGAAAATATACCTATGCATGAGGAATGGTGAAATTAAACAATTGAGTCAAAGATTTATCTAAAATTCTAGCAATAAATTTGAGGAAGAATTCTAAAACTTGCGAAGGAAGATTTTGCTTATTGCAGTAATTTGCTTATTGCAGTAAAAAGTTTCTTTTTTATAAATAGAGAAAACCTGTACCATTATGACTGTACCATTAGTGTTTTTTGAATAATAATATTATCTCATTATTTAATATATTTACAGACAATTTGGTGGAGCGAGTTCGATTCCCGCCACCTCCACCAGCAAAATGCACCAAATGTTGGTATATTTAGGATTCACCTAAACTACTAATAAGAAAACATCATTTTCTTATTAGTAGTTCTGAACAGAACGAATGAAAAATAATATCAAAATAGTTTGTGATATAGTATTTTGTGATGTTTGACAGAAAAAAGCATTGGGGGAATGTGTATCAAGAGAGGTCTCCCTCAGATGTAAGCTGGTACCAAAAAGAACCAAAGCTATCTCTGGAGCTTATCCGTTGTACTCAGGTTGCCAGTAATGAGGCAATCATTGATGTTGGGGGTGGTGCTTCTGTTCTAGTAGATCACCTATGCAAAGAATGCTTCACGAATTTGGCAGTTTTAGATATTTCAGAAAATGCAATAGCTAGTGCCAAAAAGAGACTTGGTGATTCAGCGAAAAGCATTGAGTGGTTTGAATCTGATATTACTCAATTTGATGCACCGCAAAAGTTTTCACTTTGGCATGATAGAGCTCTCTTTCATTTCCTAACTGATCCATCTGATAGGAAAAGTTACGTAAAGGCATTAAAAAATGCTCTAAGGCCTGAAGGCCATCTCATCATAGCGACATTTGCAATTGGAGGCCCTGAAAAATGCAGTGGTCTAGAAATTGTGCAATATGACTCTGAGAAAATGATAGCCGAACTAGGTGATAATTTTGAGTTGGTAGAGGAAAGAAACGAAGTGCATATCACTCCAGCCAACAAAGAACAGAAGTTCATATTTTTTCGTTTCCTTAAGGTTCCAAAGAACAAATAAACATAACTATTGGATGTGTCTTCTTGAAAAAGCTCTATTAAATCAAGGCTTCACACTTAAACATTTATTCGTTGCGATTACAATGCTATCTAATGACAATTTTATGAATTCATAAATTGACACGATTATTAATTTGTAAAATTAAAATATTTCATTTATATTCCACTAAGAAAGATTTGAATAAATTATTTTTAAAATGTTCTTTTTAAATAAAAAAAATCTCAGCTCTAAATGGTTACGCAATACTTAAAATTTATTTAGGAGACAAAATGGCATTAAGACTTGGAGATATTGCACCTGACTTCTCAGCAGAAACAACTCACGGAAATATCAATTTCCATGACTGGCTTGGTGATTCTTGGGGCATCCTCTTTTCCCATCCTAAGGATTACACTCCAGTGTGTACAACTGAACTAGGCTACATGTCAAAAATAAAGCCAGAATTTGATAAACGCAATGTGAAGATACTTGCTATAAGCGTTGATCCAATTGAGTCTCATAAAGGATGGGTTGGAGATATTAATGAGACACAAAACACAACAGTCAACTTCCCAATCATAGCTGACACAGACCGAAAGGTTTCGGATCTTTACGATATGATTCATCCAAACGCAGATGACACTCTAACAGTTCGGTCGGTGTTTGTTATTGGACCAGATAAGAAGGTCAAGCTAACTATTACTTATCCAGCATCAACTGGTCGCAACTTTGATGAAGTACTGCGAGTTGTCGACTCGCTGCAGCTCACCTCAGATTACCAAGTAGCAACACCAGTAAACTGGAAACACGGAGAGGACTGCATCGTTGTTTCTTCCATTCCAACAGAGGACATTCCGGAAAAGTTCCCCAAAGGACATAGAGAAATCAAGCCCTACCTCAGATACACTCCGCAGCCTGATATATAAAAAACATGACGGTTCTAAACAGGGCCGTCCCTGTTGAATCAAGGAAAAATTCTGGTTAAAGATAATATGATCAAAATTACCACATGGGCATAATTGTAACTGAAACAGTTGGTGTTAAATCCAGATAATTATTTTTTAATATTTAGATCCGAAAAGTCCCTTGATTGCTGCCCAAGCCAGAGGAAGTGCTTTGACCGGAGTTGGTTCCGCTACATTACCATTATCTGGTTGGTTGTTTGATTTTTCTTCTGAATCTTTTGATGATGTTTGTTCATTTAGCAGCTCTGTAAAACTCGTAGCCCATTGGTCAAACATTTTGTTATTTACTGCTACAATCATTCTAGCACCAAATTGTGCAAGTCTACCGGTTATAGAAAGTGACATGCTACTTTGCATTTCAGTTCCACCCTCCTCTAATGTGGACAGCTTGATATTCATAGTCATATTAGCGCCACCTTTACCTGAGGTATCAAGGCCCTTGCCTTCCATGGTCAACTCATAATCTGCCTCTTCAAGTTTGGTAAATTCTGCTTCCCCGTTAAACTTTGCGGTTACAGGACCAATTTTAATACTGATCTTACCTTTAAAATTTCTTTCATCTAACTGCTCTGTTAGTTCTGCACCAGGAACAGATTTAACCATGAATGATGGATCAATCATACATTTCCAAATCATGTCTGGATCTTGATTTAACTTTAGATTTTTCTCTGCTTTGACTTCCATATTTATATGTTAATTAATTTGAAAATTTATAAATTATAATGAAAATAAGACCATCTGATACAGTTTTAAATTTCAGCTGGCGATAAGAAATAATTCAGGATTATTTTTGAATTTAGTTTTGCATCCATTACAGCAAAAATGATAATCCTGACTTTTGAATTGAAAAGTAATTTTGGTTAATTCTGTGTCCACTTTCATTCCACAAACTGGATCTATGGCCTTTTCTTCAGATTCTGAAACTACTTGATTGTCTAGGGTGTTGTCATCTCTGAGAAGTTGAACAATTTCTGCAAGAATACTCAAGGCTATTTCTGAAGGAGTTCTTGCTTTAAGGTCTAAACCTGCAGGATTGACCATTTTTCCCAATCTGTCTGGACTTACACCATTTTCCGAAAGTTCTTTTTTAAGAGTTTCTGTTTTTCTACGGCTTCCAACAAAAGCAACATAATTAACTGAGGTCTTCATTGCAGATTCAAGTGCCTCCCAATCATTTTCTCCTTGCGTGCAAACAATTATAAAGCATGGGGAAGAGAGATTTATATTTTTAAGATCAAAAGTTTTCTGTATTCTATCAACTTCCAGTGTTTCATTTTCTTTTTCAGGGGTGATAGTCCATAGGGTTTCATAACCGAGTTCTGAAGACATTTTTAGAAGACTAATAGCAACAGGCGAATTTCCCATAACAACGATAAGAGGTCTTGGAAAAACTGGTTCTACATATACACTCAATGATCCTCCACTATGACATGTCATTTGAAAATGTTTTTCACCAGGACCATTATCTGACTTGTTCTCTGGATCAATTACTATCAACTTTGATTTTCCAGAATTCAAGGCAGACAGACCCTCTTCGATAACAATGGAGTTAGTACAGCCTCCACCAATCCATCCAAGTAAACTACCATCATTTAGTATGATTGCTTTATCTCCAGATTTTCCAGAAATGGGGATATCATGTTTAACAACAACTGCTGTTGCAAAGGGGACCCTTTTTTTACTCAATTTCAGATAATCTCGGAAAAAAACTTCGGTCATGATAGTTATTAAAAAAGGATCAAAAAAATAAAACGAAGGGGATGGGAGGATTCCCGGAACTATTTTTATTGTTCCGGGAATATTTTTTATCAGGCAGCTAGTCCTTTGTCCTTAAGTACTTGCCAAATCTTAAACGGGGTGATAGGGATGCCCATGCTTTCAACACCAAGGTGTGACAAGGCGTCAATCACTGCATTAGCAATTGCAGGAGGTGCCCCCACTGTTGGAGACTCAGCGACACCTTTAGCACCAAGAGGATGATGAGGAGAAGGAGTTACAGTCTGATCTGTTTCCCAATTAGGGGTTTCAACAGCAGTTGGAACCAAGTAGTCCATAAGTGAACCATTT
>Ga0208329_1000331_pt1 | contig 10270 bp, 10 predicted proteins | sample DeeseametaMP2053_FD_184177 | JGI IMG/M metagenome (GOLD analysis project Ga0208329, IMG submission 184177) | Marine microbial communities from the Deep Pacific Ocean - MP2053 (SPAdes) | ecosystem: Environmental > Aquatic > Marine > Oceanic | place: West of Cabo San Lucas, Mexico, North Pacific...
GGCGACAGTTCCGTCGGTGGCCACCGCGTCTTTGGTGCCGTCTTCCACTATGACAATGTTGTGGGTGTTTGCGGTTGAGGGGTTGATGAAAGTGATGGTAACTTCATCCCCGGGCGAAGCCGTGATGTCAGAGGTATCGAATGCCAAGGAATCGCCTACCGCGCTGATGGTGAGCGTAATTGGACCCGGCGCAGCGGTTTCGGTAGTTCCGCCTGCAGCCGGAGTGGTCGTCTCTTCTGCTTTTTCAGTCTCAGCGTGTTCAACGTACGGAATGGCCCGGTCTAAGGCGTAAGACCTCTGATCGCCGTTCAGGCCCGTGAAAAGCCCTAGCAGTGCCACACCCACCAAGAACGCTAGAGCCAATCCCGCGATGAAGATTCGGGTAAAGATCTTGTCGTCGAATCGCAAGTGCATGTAGAACATGATTACGATGTAGAACTTGACCACCGACAGGCCGACCAACAATGGTATCTTGGCGGAGCCTAGGTCGTCTTGGATGCCAACCCTGTCCCAGATCAACAAGAATTCGACGATCGTGATCGCGAACAGGATTATCGCGATCAGCACATATTGCTTGGTCGAGGGGTGGTGAATGTCTTGTTGGGTTTCGTGGGCCATATTTATTCCGAGGTACTCCTGAAGGAGATAGGCATGAGATCGATGTTATCCGCCCGGCGGAACGAGAGGGCCTGCATCAAAACCGCCGATCAGATATAACAGTGTAAAGATCACGATCCAAACGATGTCAACGAAGTGCCAGTACAAACCGAGAAGTTCGACGTCCAAAGCAGTTTTGGGGCCCACGCGCCCCTTGGCCGCCATTATGGCCATGGCCAGGAGCCAGATGATTCCCAATGTTACGTGAGCGCCGTGGAACCCGGTGAGCGTGAAGAAGGAGGCGCCAAATAAGTTGCCTCCCAAAGTCAGCCCTTCGTTCTTGAACGAGTTGAATTCGAAGACCTGGAACCCGATAAAAATAGCGCCGAGGAAGGCCGTGGCCAACAGCCAGCCGACTATGCCCCGTTTATTGTCTGCGTTCGTCGCCGCCAGCGCCTGCACCATGGCGAAACTGCTCATCAGCAAGACAAATGTGCTGATGGTTGTGACCGGAACGCTGATGATGTCGATGGGATAGGGCCCGACCAAGCTTTGGCCGCGGTAGACCATGTAAGTGGCGATCAGGGCGCCGAAGAAAAGGCAGTCCGACCCCAAGAACACCCACATGAGCATTTTCCGGTGGCTTAGACCGGTGGTTGTGTATTCAGGTTCTACAGCGTGGGCCAAGATTTCAGTCTCCTAATGATGCTCGCTGGGCGCGGCCGCGGGCTCGTTGCCCCAGCCGATGACGCCTATCATTGCTATTGCGCCGCCCAAGAAGCTGATGGCGTAATGGGAAAGCAGTCCGCCGCCGATCAGGGCCACGCCCACAGCAGTGAAGATTGGCCAGTACGACGGGCTGGGCATATGAATCGAACTTGGGTCCACTAAAGCCTCGGGTTCGGTGAGGGGAGTTCCGGCGGCCCGGGCCCTCTCTTTCATGATCCAATACTGGTCTAGTCCCTCGACTTGGGGAATCTCCGCGAAGTTGTACGCTGGAGGCGGGGAAGCGATGCTCCACTCCAGTCCGAGGGCGTCCCAGGGGTCGTGGCTAACCCGCCGTGAATTGCGGGTCTGCCAGAGGTTATATATGAAGACCAGAAACGCGAAGAACAGTACGATGTAGCCCAAGCTTGCTAATCGGTTTAGATTCTCCCAGCCGAATTCTGCGGTGTAGGTGTAGATTCTGCGGGGCATGCCGTTCAAACCAAGGAAGTGCATCGGGAAGAACGTCAGGTTCATGCCGATGAACATCAGCCAGAAATTCAGCTTTCCCAAGGTCTCATCTAGCATCTTGCCGGTAAGTTTGGGATACCAATAGTAGAGGCCGGCGAATGCGCCGAAGATCGATCCGCCGAAAAGAACGTAGTGGATATGGGCGACGATGTAGTAAGTGTCCTGCTGTTGGAAGTCCGACGGGGAAATGGCATGCGATATGCCGCTTAGACCGCCAATGATGAACAACGCGATGAACCCTAGGGCGAACATCATCGCTGTGGTGAACTCGATGGCCCCCCGCCACAGCGTACCGATCCAGTTGAAGATTTTCACGCCGGTCGGGACCGCGATCAGCATGGTAGTTATGGTGAATACCGAGTTCGCCACCGGACCAAGGCCCACGGTGAACATGTGGTGGCTCCAAACCGCCCAGCCCATGATGCCGATCACTATTCCGGAGAACACGATGAATGGATAGCCGAACAAAGGTTTGCCGGAAAACACCGGGAAAATCTCTGACACTATACCCATGGCAGGCAGGATCAGGATGTAGACTTCAGGATGGCCGAAGACCCAGAACAGGTGCTGCCAAAGGATCGGGTCGCCACCTTCGGCCGGGATGAAGAAATGGGTCCCGAAATTCCGGTCCATGGTCAACTCGATCAGTCCCACGGTGATCACGGGGAAGGCTAGGACCAAGAGGATGGACGTTATGAGGGTCATCCACACGAATACCGGCATACGCATCATGGACATGCCAGGGGCACGCATGTTGATTATCGTGACTACGAAGTTCAGCGCGCCCGCCACGGAAGCCGCTCCCATGACCAGAAGGCCGATCGCCCAATAGTCCAGACCCCGGTCGATGCTGAAGGGCTTCTCGGTGAGGTTGGCGTAAGAGAACCAGCCGGCGTCTGGCACTTGGCCTACGAGGAAGCTCATGTGCATTATGAGCGCGCCGAACAAGAAGATCCAATAACTCAGAGCGTTGAGCCTGGGGAATGCAACATCCCGCGCGCCGATCGCCAGCGGCACCACGAAGTTGAAGAAGCTGACCGACAGCGGCATGATGACCATGAATATCATGGTTGTTGCATGCATCGTGAACAACTGGTTGAATCTTGCGGGGCCCATGAAGTCGTTATCCGCTGATGCCAACTGCATGCGGAGGAAGCCTGCTTCTACGCCCCCGATAAGCAGGAAAATCACAGCGGTTACGCCGTAAAGTACGGCGATGCGTTTGTGGTCGACTGTAGTCATCCAACCCCAAATGCCCGCGTAGCTCGTTGGCCGTGCTAATACGCCTGTTATCGCTGCCATCGTATGCTTTCTCCGGGTCTCCCACCGGTTAGTCCGGTGGTAACTCCGCAGTCTTTGCTCCTATCGGTCGAATCTACCGCAGGTCCAACAGATACCCGATCAGGGCATCTATCTCTTCTTCGTCCAGGCTAACGGAACCGCTTTGGTACAGGACCGCGCGTGCTGACATATAGTTGCCAGGTTTGATGTCTTCCGGATCGTGCAGCCAGTTGCTGAGAGTGGTCTCTGACAGTTCCATCAGGCCTGCCGCCAGAGTCTGCCGGGTCCGGAGGTCGGTCAGATTGGGCGCCGGTACGGGAGTGATATCTCCGCCGGTCAAGAATCCAGCCAATCGGCTGGCAGAAAGCGCCGGGTCATCTGGCCCATCGATAGTATGGCACAGAGTGCAGTTTGCCGCGAACACTTGCGCCCCTTTCTTGGCTTTGTCGGTGATCGTGGGAGGCGGTCCGTAGCCGGCAACCCAAGAATCGAAATCAGCTTGTTCCATCACAATGACGCGGAAACGCATCAGAGCGTGGGCTATACCGCACAATTCGGCGCACTGCCCGAATAATGTGACCGGCAGATCTTCGTCAATCTTGTCTGAGTCCGCCTGGAACCACATCTTGTTGTTGTGGGTAGGCACCATGTCCAGCTTTCCGGCAAGCTTGGGCACCCAGAAGCTGTGAATCACATCGTCCGAGAAGAGATTCAGCTGGATGGGCCGGTCTACCGGGATGCGCAACTCGTTGGCGGTGATAATCTTCTTGCCGTTGCCTGCGTCGGGATATTCGAACTCGAACCACCATTGGTGGCCGGTGACGTTTACCTCCAATGGCGTGGGGCCGTCGGAGGGAGGCTTGTCAATCTCAAATAGTACGAAAACAGACCAGATGCCCAACCCCATCACCAAGATCGTGGGGATGATCGTTAGCACGATCTCTAATGTAGTGTTGCCGTGGGTCTGTGGCGGCCTTGGCTGCCCTGGGCGCTTGCGGTAGCGGATGATGGCGTAGAGCAGCACGCCTTCAACCAGAAAGAATACCACCACCATCAGCCACATTGTGACGTTGAACAAGTCTAGCTGCGATTGGGCAACGGGACCGAAAGCTTCCCAAGTTGACATGTCGTCTTTGAAACATCCGGTAGCGAACAAGAAAAGGGCCGCTATTAGACCAAAGAGGACCGTTCGGTTCTTCAGACTACTGCGGCGTCCCGTGGGTGCGCTGGAGATCGAGGCGGAAGGTTTCGCTAGATATCCTTCCCGCCGGAAGGGCAACAGCCCCATTTCATGACTCCCAGGGTTTTTTAGCTTGGAATCTGGGCCCGAAGCAGGCCGTTTGGAAGGGACTTTTTCGACCCAGAATCACGGTTGCTTGAGCGTGTATGTGCCAAATTTCACTAACCATTGGGGAACTTAACACAGGCCTAACTTGCCTGTCAACGTATCTGGGCATGCGGCGGCCCCTTGCCGGTTGGCTTGGAGGAACACTGGAATGGGAGCAGGCCGGGCTTAGAACCGGTAAACGCCGTCCGCCAGCATGACCGCGAAAAGGAGGGCCAGATAAAGAAGTGAGAATAGATATAGGTGCTTGGCACGGCGGATGGAATAGTCGGTCTTGAGCTTCCAGGCGAAGGCGACGAATATCGCTCCCAGGACCGCCGCCGATCCCAGATACACCAGACCCACAGCATCGGAAGCGGCGAAGAGCAGGGTCAACGCCACCAGAGCCAGGCTGTATACGAAGATATTTTGGGTGGTGCGTTCTTCCCCCACCACCACCGGCAACATCGGCACGCCTGCCCGTTGGTAGTCTTTCTGAATCATCAAAGCCAGGGCCCAAAAATGGGGTGGAGTCCAGAAAAATACGATGGTGAATAGATAAAGGGCCGGCAGTTCTAGGCTGCCTGTGACAGCGGTCCAGCCGACTACAGGGGGAATCGCTCCAGCGGCTCCGCCGATGACGATGTTCTGGGGAGTGGTGCGCTTGAGCCAGCCGGTGTAAACCAGAACATAGAAAAGCGTGGCCGCCAGCGTGAGAGAAGCCGAGAGCAGGTTCACCCAGTAGGTCAGAACCAAGAAGGCCCCAATGTTGAGGGCGATTCCAAAGGCCAGGGCGCTGATCGGCTGGACCCGGTGTGAGGCCACGGGCCGCTTCACCGTGCGAGACATCATGGCGTCGATGTCCTGGTCCAAGAAATGGTTGATGGCGTTGGCGCCGCCGGCCCCCAATGCTCCTCCCAGGCACACGAAGGCCAGGGTCTTGAGCGACGGTATACCCTCCGCCGCCAGGAACATACCGCCGATGGCTGTGATCACCAAAAGGACGATGATCGGCGGTTTCATCAGCGTCACGTAGTCGTTAGCCAGCGCTATGACGCCGCCGGGCTTTTCAACCGCTGTCTGACCGGAGTCCACTCCCTCAGCCATCAGTCACACCGCCCCAACGGGTGTCCGGGCTGGAGAAGGTCATCACAGCCAGTGCGGATACGGCGATCCACACAGATGTGGCCATGGCCAGATGCAGGGCGCGCATGTCCTGGCTGAAGTCTCCAAAGACAACAACTGCACCGACCAAGACCTGTGCCACGAATAGGGCCACCGCCGCCATGGAGAAGATCCTGATCTCTTTCGGCTGCGTCCTGCCTCGGAAACCCAGATGCAGACTATATAGGACGAACAGGCCCACGCCCGCAGCAACGTAGCGGTGGAACATGTTAATGACCTGCAGGCGCTCTCCGGGGAATGCGTTATCCGACAAGCACGTCGGCCATTCCGAGCAGGCGCCAAATGCCCCGGTGATGGTCACGTAGGACCCGGAAAGCAGCAATAAGAATACCGCTACCCCGGCGATGACTACCAATATCGGAAACCGCCGGGTCTTTCCAAGCCCCCAGCCGGGCATCTCCAGCAACAGGGGTCCCCGGTATGCCACTACTGCCAGCAGCACCAGGACTGCAACCAGGGATTCACCGACTGCTAGGTGGGCCATCACCGTTGCGCCAGGGAGTTCACTCAAAACGGTGGCGCCGCCAAGTCCGGCTTGGGCTATAACCAGTCCGAAGGCCAGCGTCGCAGGAATCACGACCCAGCGCTCCCGCCGATACCGTACCCAAGCGGCGATGCACAAGAACAGTATCAGCGGGCCAACAACGAACGACGCCGTGATCCGGTGGGAGTATTCTATGAGGGCTTTGGTTTCCAGGGGCGGGAAGATGCCGCCGTCGCAGCCAGGCCAGTCCGGGCAGCCGAGGCCCGATTCCGTGACACGCACCACTCCGCCCAAAATGACCAAGGCGAAGGTTGCGAGTACCGTAAATGCGGCGATTCCGCGGAACCAATCATGGAATCCCCCCCGTTGGCTTAGTTCCATGACGGTGGCCGATTAGCTGTAACTGAAGGGACTGGGCCTACGTTGGGGCTGTCCCAGTTTGGCGCGCGGAGCGGAGGCGGCGGTTGGTGACTGCGTGTCATTGGTTCCTGGTTGGTGGTCCCGCGGACCGGGACCGGACTTCTGGAGTCGGGGTTCCTATGTTATCACCGCGGCGTTTTCGGCCGGGCCAAGATCATTGTCCGGAATCGCTCACGGCTCGGTCGTACAATGTGCCGCCGCAGCGCATCGAACGTTATCATAGGGCCCAATTGATGTCAATAAATTTCGTGCCTGGCCACGCACGGTCCACCGGCCCGGTTTTAGTCTGGACTGTGGTATCATTTTCTGCGCTATTATGGAGCCTGCAGTCCAAGTTGAAAATCTAGTTAAACGATTCGGTTCGTTCACCGCGGTTGACGGGGTGACATTTGCCGTTGAACGGGGTGAGGTCTTTGGGATATTAGGCCCGAATGGGGCCGGTAAGACCACCACTCTCGAGATTATCGAGAGTCTCCAGAAACCAACGGAAGGCCGGGTCAGTGTTTTGGGGCTGGATGTACAGTCCGACGCAGCCAAGGTGAAGACCCGGATCGGTGTGCAACTCCAGGCCTCCGCCTACTACGACTATCTGAACCTCAAAGAGATTCTGGCCCTATTCGGAAGTTTCTACCCTTCCAAGGTTTCGCCCGAGTCTCTGCTTGATCAGGTCGGACTCGCCGACAAGGCCGCCAGCCGTATGTCGGAACTCTCGGGCGGCCAGCGGCAACGGTTCGCCGTGGCGGCAAGCCTGGTCAACAACCCCGAACTGGTGATATTGGACGAACCCACCGCCGGACTGGACCCCCAGGCACGACGCAATCTTTGGGGCCTCATTCGTGAGGTTAACGGGCGCGGCGTTACCGTGGTGATGACCACCCACTACATGGAAGAAGCGGAGACGCTCTGCAACCGTCTGGCTATCATGGACCATGGGCAGATCTTGGCGTTGGACACGCCCCGGAGCCTGATCAATCAATTGAAAGCCAGCTATGCGGTGAAACTGACTTTGGATAAGCCCATGACCGTGGCCCAATTGGAGTCCCTGAACGGCGGGGTGGAGTTGGTTCATTCTGAAGAGCAGTCCGAAGAAACGGCTGATGAAGACGCCAAAGCGGAGAACACCTACCTGCTAAGACTCGCCAACAGTCCCACGGCATTGAGATCGATGCTGGATGAGATCGACAAGGCCGGCCTGGGACTGGAAAACCTACAGATCACCCCGGTCACCTTGGAAGACGTTTTCCTCGAAATGACCGGCAGCGAGCTCCGAGACTAACGTTGATCGCTCTTGTCCTAGCAAATATGAAGATGATGGCGCGAAACCGCCAGGCCATCTTCTGGGCTTTGTTCTTCCCTTTGATGTTGGTGGTGGTATTCGGCCTGTTCGATTTCAACGGCGTAGGCGCGGCCGACGTGTCCGTGATCGACCAGTCCGGCGGTCCCAGGGCCGAACTTTTCCGCGAACGACTCAGCGAGATCGAATTTTTGGACCTGGAGTTCGAAGACCTCGACATCGCGGCAGCGCGGGACAAGGTGGCTGACGGCGACCTGGGCTACCTGATAATCATCCCAGAGCTTTTCGACGACCCGGCAGGGCAGGCCCAAGCTGAGGGACCGGCGCCGGTGATGCTGGTTTACAGCACCCGCAACCCTGACCGGAACCAACTGGTCGACGGCGCGGTCCGTAATCTGGTCTCTCATATCCAGTCGGGCGGCGCCCCGGTGATCCCGTCCCAACTTCTCACTGCAGATGTCATTCAGGTATCTGAAGTCGACTATTTCGACAACGTGCTGCTGGGGCTGTTGGGGCTGGGCATCATGACCAACTCGATCATCTCCATCGCCGTCCGCATCAGCACCTTCCGGAACCAGTCGATACTGAAGCGTCTTTTGGTGACGCCTCTTCCCATCTGGAAATTCTTTGCCGCCGAGATCGTGGCCCACGTGATTCTGGCGTTGGTGCAGGCGGGAATCATCCTGTCTTTGGGCGTTTTCGCCTTCGGCGGGCACGTCAACGGAAACATAGTCTGGGTCTTGGCGATCACGGCGTTGGGCAGCATCGTTTTCTTGAATATCGGGTTCATCCTGTCCGCCTGGGCCAAGTCACCGGCTGCTGCATCCGGGATGGGGAATGCCGTGGCACTGCCTATGATGTTTTTGGGCGGGACGTTTTTCTCCACCGCGGCCCTGCCTTGGATATTGCCTGAGTTGTCGTTCGCTCTTCCCCTTACACCCATGCTGGCGGCGCTGCGGGACGTGGCTATCGATAGCGAACCCATCTGGGAAACCTGGCCCTACCTGGCGGCTATGGGCGGCTGGGTGGTTGCCACCGCCCTGGCGGCCACCAAAGTATTTAAGTTCGGATGAGTCAGGCCCCGGAGCGGCGCAGCCTGAAGAAAGTGTCTATGGCCATGGTCGCGGGCGCAGCCATGCTGCTGATTGGGCTGGCCTGCGGCGGTGACGGCGATAACACGGTTACGGGACTGGTCATCGAGGCGGTGGAACGCGATCTGGTGGAGATCGAGCTGCTGCGGGTTCGAGACAGTGACGGCAAAGTCTGGGAGTTCTCCACCAACGGCCCTGTCGGGATCAGCGCCTCGCATCTAAGACAACACCAAGTGCTCGGCGAAAGTGTGGTTGTCACCTACAGAAAATACCGAGGCAACCTCATCGCCACCGACGTTCGCGACGCAACGGGACCGGGCGGCTAGAGGATCTCCAGGAGCTTGGCCTCTATCACATCGGCCGTGGTGAACTGCTCGAATTTGGCCTGCACCAAGCCCTGGCTGTCGATGATGAATGTCCACGGTTCTGTGGGCAATCCCCATTCATCGACCGCTGGCACCCGGTCGCCGGTGGATCTTTCACCTTTCAACAGATGGGGGTCTTCGAAGACCTCAACGTGGATATAGTTCGCCCGGTCTCCCACACGGTCTTTGACCTTGCTCAACTCTCCCACCTGGGGACCGCAGGTGGCGCTAACGCAATAGCCCGGGGTGGCGAACACAATCACCAGCGGCTTGTTCTGCAGCAACGCCTCGTGGATGGACATCTGATACAGGTCCGGGTCCGGTTCCGGAGAACTGGTGATATGGGAGATGTTGTCGGCGCCGGCGGCGGTGTGCGTCACGCTGGCCGGAGCGGGAGAGCCGATGGCCGGGGTGCTAGGCTCTTCCTTGACGAGGAAACTGGTCTGAGCAAATATCGGTGTGCCGTCGTTGGCCGTGAAATCGATGTCGATCTCATAGGCCCCGGCTACATCCAGATCGAGTTCCGCAGCGAATACGCCGCCCACCGAGGTTGGCCAGCTTACGAATGAAGCGGTGGCCGAGTCTTTCAGTTCCCTGGCGTCTTGCTCTGGCACGAGGAAATAGGCGGCAACTTCCGACGTCACGCCATGCACCGGCATACCTTCGCGGGTGACGACGCCGAACATTATTCGGTTCTGGCCCACACCATGGTCCAGAGTGATGATTATCGCGGAGTATTCCGGTCCGCCGGCTTCTTGTTCACTGGAGAAGATTGGGGCGTTCGAGTCCGAGGAACACGCCGCTGCCAGGACCAGCAACAAAGGAGTGAGGAAGAAAAGGGTCCGCCGGGTTAGCGCTCGTGAGGCGAGTCCAAGTCCGTTAGCCAGGTTATGCATCTATCGTTCCTGTTGGTTCATGTCGTGAGACCGCCGGTGGGGTCGTGCCCAGTTTCCCGTAATTGATAGGGCCTTGCGTTTTATGCTTGTGTGTTCT
>Ga0208329_1000336_pt1 | contig 10208 bp, 5 predicted proteins | sample DeeseametaMP2053_FD_184177 | JGI IMG/M metagenome (GOLD analysis project Ga0208329, IMG submission 184177) | Marine microbial communities from the Deep Pacific Ocean - MP2053 (SPAdes) | ecosystem: Environmental > Aquatic > Marine > Oceanic | place: West of Cabo San Lucas, Mexico, North Pacific...
GTTCTTGAAGATCGGCGCGAACCAGATCGCGGTGATGCCGAGCCCCTGGATATAGTCGAGCTTCTCGGTCAGGCCCTTCAGATCGCCGCCGTGGTAGAAGCCGCGATGGGTCGGGTCGTAGCCGCTTTTGAGCCGGTCCGCCGGATAGCCGCCGGTATCGTTGGCCGGATCGCCATTGGCGAAGCGGTCGGGCAGGACGAAGTAGATCACCTCGTCCTGAGACAGGCGCTCGCCCGTTGCGGCGGCTGGCTCCTGCGCGAGCGCGGAGGTGGCAACGCCGAGCAGGCTGGCTGCGGCGAGCAGGGTGACGGCGCGCTTCATCGGGCGGTCTCCGGAACCGGGGTGGGGGATGGATTGGTAGCGCGGGGCATGCAGTAGGCGCGCAGAAACTCGACATGCGACGGCATGGCATCGACCAATCGGCCGATCCCCACCTCGATCTCGCCCAGCATCCGCTCCAGCGCAGCCGGATCGGTCGACGCGGCGAGCGGGTGGAGCGATTGCGGCATCACCTCCTGCCCGATCAGCACCTGCGCCCAGCCGGGGATGGTGAACAGCTCTTCGTGCTCGCGATGGATGAAGCCGCTGGCTTTGAACTGCTCGATCTTCGCGGTCAGCGTGTCGGGCAGAGCCATTTCCCGGCAGCGATCCCAGAAAGCTTCGCCGATCCGCCCGTTCGCCCAGTAATGCAGAATCAGGAAGTCGCGGATGCGGCGGTATTCCTTGTCGGTCAGCCGATTGTAGGTGTCCTGCTGGTTCTGGGTGACACCATCGAGAGACAGGATCGCGACCAGCCGGTTGATGCCGGAATTGATTAGGTGGATCGAGGTTGACTCGAGCGGCTCCATGAAGCCCGACGAGAGCCCGATGGCGATCACGTTGCGGTTCCACGCCTTCTTTCGCCGCCCGGTGACGAACCGCAGGAAGTTCGGCTCCGCGCCCGGCTTGCCCGCCAGGTTATTCACCAGGATATCGTGCGCCTCGTCGTCGGACATGTATTCGCTGCAATAGACGTGGCCATTGCCGTTGCGGCTTTGCAGCGGGACGCACCATTGCCAGCCTGCCGAGTGCGCCGTTGCCTTGGTGAAAGGCGCCGGGCCGCTGCCATCCTCACGCTCGCACGGCAGGGCGACGGCGCGGTCGCATGGCAGGTAGTGCCGCCAGTCGTCGTATCCGGTTTCCAGCGCCTGTTCGATCAGCAGCCCGCGAAAGCCCGAGCAGTCGATGAACAGATCGCCCTCCACCTCGGTGCCATCGTCCATCGTCACCGATGAAACGAAGCCGCTTTCGGGATCGAGCGTGGTGTCGACGACCTTGCCCTCCGTCCGGACGACGCCGCGTTTCTCCGAATAGCCGCGCAGGAAAGCGGCATAGCGGGTCGCGTCGATGTGATAGGCGTAATTCATCGTCGGCAGGTCATCGCGCTGGAAATCCTGTGTGCGCGAAAAGCGCCCGAAATGCGCGGCGACCGTTTCCAGGTTGAAGATTTGCAGCGGGCGCCGCTCGCCCTCGCTGCGCGCGCGGTGCCACACCTGGTGAAACGCGATCCCGCCCATGTGATAGCCGTAGGTGCCGAAGGGGTGGAAATAGCTCTCCCCCACCTGCCCCCAGTTGGCGAACTGGATGCCCAGCTTGAAGGTCGCCTGCGTCGCGGCCATCATCTCGCGCTCGTCGATGCCGAGCAGCTGGTTGAATTCGACGATGGGAGGGATCGTCGCCTCGCCCACGCCCACCGTACCGATCGCCTCGGATTCGATCAGCGTGATCGCGACGGTGCGCTTTTCCGCCAGACGCGAAAGAGCCGCTGCGGTCATCCACCCCGCAGTTCCCCCGCCGACAATCACGATCCGGTCGATAGCCATCCCGAACACCCTCTTTTCTCACCTTTATCCATTGATGGGCCGGAACGCGACAGCGGGTCAATTGTGAACGTTCATTTTTTCTTGTGAACGATCACAATGGCGCATATAGGGGCAGTCGATGAACCGGATAAAAGTCCGGCATTCGACTCTTGGGGAGGATATCTTGAAGACATCGCAAGCTTTTGCGCCGCGTACCGCCTGGCGCGCCCTCGTTCTCGGCAGCGCGTCGAGTCTCGCGCTCGCCTGCATGGCACAACCCGCCTTTGCGCAGGATGCCAGCGACGAAGACGAGCAGCTGGAAGACGGCACCGCGAGCGACGACGAAAACGTCATCATCGTCAGCGGCTACCGCGCCTCGCTCGAGAGCGCACAGAACATCAAGCGCAATGCCGATACCGTGGTGGACGCGATTACCGCCGAAGACATCGGCGCGCTTCCTGACCGCTCGGTGGCCGAATCGCTGCAGCGCGTTCCCGGCGTCAATATCGGCCGCTTCGAGAAGGCATCCGACCCCGACCGCTTCTCGGTCGAAGGGACGGGCGTCATCATCCGCGGCCTTCCCTACGTACGTTCCGAACTGAACGGACGTGACATCTTCTCCGCCACCGGCGGCACCGTGCTGTCGTTCAACGACATTTCGCCCGAGCTTCTCGGCCGGGTCGAAGTGTTCAAGAACGTCACCGCGGACATGACCGAAGGCGCAATCGCCGGTGTCGTGAACCTCGTCACGCGCAAACCGCTCGACAATCCGGGCCTCAACATCGCCGGGTCGATCGAAGGCAACTACGGCGATCTGCGCGAAGAGTGGTCGCCGACGTTCAACATCCTCGCCTCGGACACCTTCGACACCGCGGGTGGCACCTTCGGCCTGCAGGTGGCCTACTCCTATTCGAAACTGAAGAGCCGGACCGACGCCTCCCAGGTGGCGGACCCTTGCTATCGCGATGCCAGCCTGACGGGCGGCTGTCTGCGCGTGTTCGACGTCAATTCCGGCGGCTTCGGCGCCACTCCGAACTACGACGAGGACAACTTCCCGCCCGCCGGTTCGGTGCTGGTCCCGCAATACGCGGGTGTCCGCACCACGGATCTCGACCGCGACCGCGAAGCGATCTCTGCCGTCGGTCAGTTCGAGACGCTCGACGGCGATCTGCGGATGACGGTCGAGTACCTGCGTTCGGAAACCAGCTTCTTCACCGAAGAATTCGCCCTGCTGGGCCGGATGGACGATGGCACCTCGTCGCCCGAACAGCGCGCGGACGGCCCGTGGGAGTTCGACAGCAACGGCCATTTCGTCCGCGGCATCCTGACCGACAATGTCGGCGATGCCTACGCCAACCCGTTCGGCTGGGGCGGCATTCCGCTCGATTCGCTTCGCTTCCTGCGCGACACCAAGAGCGTGACGCAGGATATTTCGTACGACGTTGAAATGAACTTCAGCGATCGTTTCCGGGGCAATGTCGAAGCGCAGTACATCACCTCCACGCTGCGGCGCGATTCGGTGTTCGGTGCGATGAGCACGTGGGCCGATATCGACCTCGACCTGAGCGGCAACACGCCCGACGTGAACTTCCTCGCCCCGATCGGTGCACCGGACGATTACTTCACGTCCGGCTTCTACACCTACTACTGGTTCGGGCTCGACAGCCGCGAGAAGAACGAAGGCGATCTGCTCAGCATCAAGGGCGATCTGGAATACGATCTCAGCGACGAAGGCTTCCTGCGCAAGGCCCGCTTCGGTGCCCGCTGGGCGGCGCGCGACCGGACGACCCGCAACACCAACTTCAGCACCTGGGGCAACCTGTCCGCCCCGTGGGCAGGCCGCGCAGGCTGCGCTCCTTGGGGCGAAGGCCCGGGCTGTCCGTTCGTACCGGGTCGCTTCTACACCGGCCTGCCTGGCCAGGAATTCGCGATCGGTGGCGGTGCCTATGTGGACGACTTCCCCGGCTACACGCAGCTTCGTTCGCCGTTCGGTGACAACTTCCAGCGCGGCCAGGTGGCGACGCCGATCCCCAACGGGTCTGCCTATTTCTACGGCGGCGACGACTTCCTGCAGGAATACCTGAACGGCGTGACCGATCAGCAGTGGGACGAGATCGGCACCTTCAGCCAGTCGCCCAACCGCTACACTCTCGGGGTCAACGGTCGCACCTACACCAACCCGGTGACCGGCGAGGTGACCACCTGCGATCCCTTCTGCCCGCCGGAAATCTCGCAAGTTCAGGAGATCACCGCAGCGGCTTACGCCCGCGTCGACTTCGGTCGCGATTTCGACAATGGCTGGTCGCTCTCGGGCAACCTCGGCCTGCGCTACGTCGAAACGCGGATCGACACCTCCGCGCTTGTCGGACTGCCGCAACCGGGCCAGTTCGATGATCCGTCGGCAGGCGGCAATGGCGACGGGGTCGTGCAGGTTTCCGAAATCACCGCGGTTTGCGCCACGCCCCTGCCTGTCGGGCAGGAGCGCCGCTACTGCGACCTGACCGGCGCGCGACTGGATGAGTTCGCATCGCTGTTCACCGGCGAGCCAATTCCCGACGACCGCCAGATCAAGTTCGACCACTGGCTGCCCGCGTTCAACGTCCGCCTCGATACGGGCAACGGCCTGGTCATCCGCGGTGCGGTTTCGAAGGGCATCTCTCGCCCCGACCTGCAGCTGTTCAGCGCGGGCGGCGTGCTCGGCTTCAGCGGCCGGGTCGACGATGGACCGCTGCTGGCGATCTCGACCGGCAACCGTAACCTGTTGCCGACCGAATCCTGGAACTACGATCTTTCGGTGGAATGGTATTTCGACCGGGTCGGCTCGCTGACCGGCGCGATCTTCGCCAAGGATATCGAAGGTATCGTCACGACCGGAACCGGCGTGGTGAATTACACCACCCCAAGCGGCGTCTCGCAGGATGTGATCATCACCGGCCCCGCCAACGACCTGGGCGGCACGCTGAAAGGCTTCGAACTCGCCTACCAGCAGACCTACGACTTCCTGCCGGGCGTTCTGTCGGGCCTCGGCAGCCAGCTGACCTACACCTATGTCGATGGCGGCGATTTCCGGAACCCGAACCTTTCGTCGATCGGTTCGCCTTCGGTCGCAAGCGGCTCGGCCCCGCTCAACGGTGGACCGTTCACCTTCTCGCAGCCGCTGGCCGGAATCTCCGAACACACGATCAACGCGACCCTCTTCTACGAAAAGGGCCCGCTGGCGATGCGTGCGGCGTATAACTGGCGGTCGGAATTCCTGATCACCCCGCGCGACGATATCTTCCCGTTCTCGCCGATCTGGCAGGAAGCGGGCGGGCAGCTCGACGCATCGATCTTCTACGACGTTACCAAGTTCATGAAGATCGGGGTGCAGGGTGTGAACCTGCTCGACGAGATTACCGAGACGTCGCAGGTGGTCGATTACGATGGCACGCGGATCACCCGCTCCGCCTTCCGCAACGATCGCCGCTATACCTTGATTGCCCGCTTCAAGTTCTGACGCGAGGCGACGGAATGAAAAAACGGGCCCGTGCCAGCCGGCATGGGCCCGTTTTGCATGATTGTCGGCGCGGCGGGGTGGCATTCCCTGCCAAGCGACGGTAGCGACTTCCCACGCAGGAGACTGGTTTCAAAATGGCGAGACGGCGCCAGGCGGTAACGATAAAGCATGTGGCGGCGGATGCAGGTGTAAGCCTGCAGACGGTCAGCCGGGTCATCAACGAAGAGCCCAATGTCCGCCCCGAGATGAAAGAGCGGGTCGAGAAGTCGATCGACAAGCTTGGTTACATTCCCTCGATCGCGGCCCGCCGGATGAGCGGATCGCGTTCCTACCTGATCATGGCCCTGAATGATCGGGACCGCACGATCGCCGACTGGAAGGCGCGGCAGGGGGCGGACTGGGTCGACCAGATGTTGCTGGGCGGAATGCTCAAATGCGCTGAATCGGGCTATCGGATGATCATCGAACTGGTCGACACGCATTCCGACCATGTCGAGCGAGAACTGAATGCCGCGCTGGTGGCGCTTCAGCCCGATGGCGTCATCCTCACTCCGCCCCACTCCGAAAATCCGCTGATAACGGGCCTGCTGGAAAAGCGAGGCGTCGCGTTCGCAAGGATCGGCGCGGGGAGCGAGGGTGCGGGCGTTTCGCTGGTCATGGACGACGAGGGCGCTGCACGGCTGGCGACGCAGCACCTGATCGATCTCGGCCATCGCCGCATCGGCTTCATCGCAGGATCGCCCGAATACCAGCTCAGCGCGTGGCGCGAAGCGGGATGGCGCACTGCCATGCAGCGCGCCGGGCTGCCGACTGCGGGACTTCGCGAAGGCGGGGACTTCAGCTACGAAACGGGAATGGCGGCGGCGGTGAAGCTGCTGGGCAGCAAGCAGCGCCCGACAGCGATCATTGCCAGCAACGACCAGATGGCGATGGCCACGCTCGATGTGGCAGCGGAGCGGGGTCTGGCGGTTCCGTTTGACCTTTCGGTCATCAGCTTCGACAACACGCCGATGACGATCTTCTGCCAGCCTCCGCTGACCGCCATAGATCAGCCGATCGCTGCAACCGCGTCACGCGCGGTGGAATTGCTGATCGCCGCCAATCGTGGCGAAGAGCTTCCTACCGAGACCGAGGTGATCGAAGCAAGGCTGGTCGAGCGCGGATCGACCGCGCTGGCGCCCGATGGCGACTGACCCGGCAGACCGCCGACAGACCACCCGCTTCCTGCTGCTCTACGCGCTGGCCGTGGCGGGCGGGGCGATAGCCTACGTCCCCTTCCTCACCATCCTGTTGCCGATCCAGGTCACCGGTATGGCGGGCGACAGAGACGTTACCTGGCTCGCATACGCGACCTTCGCCGGTGCGCTGGCGGCGAGCGCGGCCAATATCTTCTTCGGCTGGCTCAGCGATCGCAGCGCCGTCCGGCGACCGTGGATCATCGGTGGACTTCTATGGTCCTGCGCGCTCCTCGTGGGGTTTGCCTACATCACCGACGTCGTGTGGCTGATCGCCTGGCTGGTGCTGTGGCAGATGGGCCTGAACATGATGCTTTCCGCGCTCGGCGCATGGGCGGGGGACACCATACCGGACCGGCAGAAGGGGCTGCTCGGCGGCCTCCTCGCCTTTGCTCCCGCGGCAGGCGCGTTGAGCGCTTCGCTGATAACCCTGCCGGACCTCGCCGATGCGCAGGGCCGCCTGTGGCTGGTCGCCATGCTGGTCGCCGCCTGCGTCCTGCCAGCGGTTCTCGCAGGTGCGCCGCGCCCCTTCCCCGAACTGATGCGCGACGAACCCGCGCCGGAGGAGGAGCCGACCAGGCGACCCGCGAACATGGTGGTGCGCATGTGGCTGGCCCGCCTGCTGATCCAGATCTCCGAGGCGGCACTGTTCGCGTTTCTCTATTTCTGGTTTCGGTCGGTCGATCCCGCGATGACCGATGCCAACGTGGCACGGATTTTCAGCGTCATCCTGGTCGCGTCTGTCCCGCTGGCTCTGCTGACAGGTCACCTTGCAGATCGGTACGGGCGGCCATTCCTGCCGCTGGCGATCGGCGCCGCGATCTCAGCAGTCGGCCTCGTCCTCATGGCGTTGTCGAATTCGCTGACCAGCGCGATTGCGGGTTATGTGGTGTTCGGAATCGCGGCCTCGACCTTCCTGTCGCTCCATACCGGACAAACGCTGCGCATCCTTCCCAGGGCAAAAAACCGCGCGCGCGACCTCGGCATTTTCAACCTGACCAACACCAGCCCGTCGCTGGTGATGCCGTGGCTCGCCATCGGCCTCGTTCCCGCCTTCGGGTTTTCCGGGTTGTTCATCGCGCTCGCCGCCTGCGCCGCGATGGCGGCCTTACTGATCGCATCTCTCTCCCGCCCGACTTAGCGGCTTGCAATTGATCCATCCTCATGCAATCCAAATTGATAACGTTCACAAGAAGCGCATGGGATTGAGGAAATGACGCCACGGACCGGGCTTAGGCAGCTTTTGGCCCTGCTTGCCTGCACGGCAGGAATCGCTGGTTGCAGCCACGCACCGCTCGAAACCAGCGGCCCCGCGACAATCGCTGAAAACGCGCCGCAGAGCGAAGCTGCGCGCGTCGCCGACATCCTTTCGCGCATGAGCGTGGAGCGCAAGGTCGCGCAGCTGATCCAGCCGCAGATCAACAGCTTCACCGCCGAGGATATGAAGCGCTACCGCTTCGGCAGCTATCTCAACGGTGGCAATGGCGGGCCGTACGGCGATGAATTCGCGCCCGCCGACCGCTGGCTCGCGCTGGCCGACGAGATGTGGGCTGCCTCAACCGCACCGCTGCCCGACGGCGAGCCCGTCATTCCCGCAATCTGGGGAACCGATGCGGTCCACGGCCACACCAATGTCCCCGGCGCGACGATCTTCCCCCACAATATCGGCCTAGGCGCGACCCGCGATGCCGATCTGGTAAGGCGCATCGGCGCGGCAACCGGAGCCGAAATCCAGGCAACCGGGATCGACTGGAACTTCTCCCCCACGGTCGCGGTCGCGCGCGACGATCGCTGGGGCCGCACCTACGAAAGCTATTCCGAGGATCCGCGAATCGTCGCCCCGCTGGGTGCCGCGCTGGTGGAAGGCTTGCAGGGCATTCCGGGCGGGAAGGATTACCTCGGTACCGGCCACGTGGCTGCCACCGCCAAGCATTTCTTCGCCGATGGCGGCACCGGCCAGGGTGTCGACCAGGGCGACGTCAACGGCGACATAGACGCGCTCAAGGCAATCCATGCCGTGCCCTACCCTGCTGCGATCGACGCCGGGGTAGAAGTGATCATGGCCAGCTTCAACTCGATCAACGGGGTGAAGATGCACGGCAACCGCGATCTGCTGACCGGCGTGCTGCGCGACGAGATGGGGTTCAAGGGCGTCGTGGTGGGCGACTGGAACGCCCACGGCCAGATCGATGGCTGCACCGTTTCCGACTGCCCGCAGGCGCTGCTCGCCGGGCTCGACATCTACATGGTGCCCGACGACTGGAAGGCGCTGCTCGAAAATCTCGTCGCACAGGTGGAGGACGGGACGATCCCGATGGCACGGCTGGACGAAGCCGTCGGGCGTGTGCTGCGACTGAAGCTGCGTCTCGGCCTGCTCGACCCCGATGCGAAGAAGCCCTCCGCGCGTGGCGACGGCGGCGACTTTGCCCAGCTCGGTTCGCCATCGCATCGCGCATTGGCGCGCGAAGCGGTGGCTAAATCGCAGGTGCTGCTGAAGAACGACGGCGTGCTGCCGCTGAAACGCGGCGCGCGGGTGCTCGTCGCCGGCAGCGCGGCGGACGATATTGCCAAGGCTGCAGGCGGCTGGACGCTCACTTGGCAAGGCGGCGGCGAACTGGACAACAGCTATTTCCCCAACGCGACCTCGATCTATCGTGCAATCTCGGATGAAGCGAGGGCGGCGGGCGGCAGTGCCACGCTCGCATCAGATGGCGCGACCGATCCGGGCGGCTACGATGCTGCAATCGTCGTGTTCGGAGAAGAACCTTACGCCGAATTCGTCGGCGACCGGAAAACGATGGTGTTCGACGATACCGAAGGGCTCGAGTTGCTGCGCAAATACAAGGCCGCCGGTGTCCCGACGGTCGCGGTGTTCCTGTCGGGACGTCCGATGTGGATGAACCGCGAACTCAACGCCGCCGATGCCTTCGTCGCCTCGTGGCTGCCCGGCAGCGAAGGGGCAGGCGTTTCCGACATCCTTTTCGGCAAGCGCGACACGACCGGTCGTCTCTCCTTCAGCTGGCCCGCCGATTGCGGCGGAGCGCCGGTCAACGGCCCGGACGGCGCATTGTTCAATGTCGGTTACGGCCTCAGCCTGTCTGACAGGCGCGCGGTCCCGACTTTGCCGGAAAAGTGCGGCTATCTGAACGAGGCAAAGGCCACGTCATGGTACGATCTCGGTCGTCTGGGCAGCGGCATCCTCGCCTTTGGCGGCGATACGCGACTGCCCAACCTGCGCGGCGAAGGCGGCGGGATTGTTGCCCGCGGTCTCGACAAGGATCGGCAGGAAGACGCGCGCGAAATCACCTTCGGTCCGGGCGCGACCCTGGCACTCGAACAGTCGGGCAGCGGGTCGGGCGATTTCCGCATTCTCTACAACCTTGCCAGCCAGCCTGCGGGCAAGGTGACCCTGACCGTGGGTGACGAAGAGATCGACATCACCCGCAACCTCGCCCTGAGTGCCGGCAAGGACTGGCGCGAGATGATCATTACCGAGGATTGCGCACCCGATCTGGGCAACCGGATCGCGATCACCTCAGCCGCGCCGATGACGATCCAGATCGCCCGGATCGCACGGCAGGACATGCCCGAAGGGGCGCAGTGCTCTTTCTGACGAGTATTGCCTCGCCGCGTCAC
>Ga0208329_1000344_pt1 | contig 10145 bp, 10 predicted proteins | sample DeeseametaMP2053_FD_184177 | JGI IMG/M metagenome (GOLD analysis project Ga0208329, IMG submission 184177) | Marine microbial communities from the Deep Pacific Ocean - MP2053 (SPAdes) | ecosystem: Environmental > Aquatic > Marine > Oceanic | place: West of Cabo San Lucas, Mexico, North Pacific...
GGCGGGTGCAGGTCGAGGGTGCCGACCACGTGGCTGCGGTGCGCCGGGTCGGCGACGAACGGCGTCACCCAGGAGGCCCGCTCGGCCCAGTCGTAGAGGTGCGCGGCCGACGCGCGGGTGCGGGCCACGGTGGCGTCGAGACCGCCGAGCGAGAGCATCCACTCCAGCTGCGCGTCCATCAGGAAGAGCGTCGCGACCGAGGGCGTGTTGTAGGTCTGGTCCTTGCGGGAGTTCTCGATCGCGGTCGGCAGGTCGAAGAACGCCGGGACGTGCCGGTCGGTCGCTGCGATCCGCTGGGCGCGCTCGAGCGCGCGGGGCGACATCAGCGCCACCCACAGCCCGCCGTCGGAGGAGAAGCCCTTCTGCGGGGCGAAGTAGTAGACGTCCACCTCGGACAGGTCGACCGGCAGGCCGCCGGCCCCCGAGGTGGCGTCGACGAGCACCAGGGCGTCGTCGTCGATGCCGGTCGGACGCAGCACCGGCGCCATCACGCCGGTCGAGGTCTCGTTGTGCGCCCAGGCGTAGGCGTCCACGCCCTCGGTCGCCACGGGAGCGGCCAGCGAGCCCGGCTCGGCGCGCACCAGCGACGGCTCGGCCAGCCACGGTGCCGCTGCGGCAGCGGTGGCGAACTTGCCGGTGAACTCGCCGTAGACCAGGTGCTGGGAGCGGTGCTCGACCAGGCCGTGGGTCGCCACGTCCCAGAACGCCGTGGAGCCGCCCACGCCGAGGACCACCTCGTAGCCCGCGGGCAGCGAGAACAGCGTCGCGAGCCGCTCCTTGACGCGGCCGACCAGCGACCGGACCGGGGTCTGCCGGTGGGAGGTCCCCATCAGCGTCGTACCCGTGGCGGCGAGGGCGTCGAGGTGCTCCACGCGCACCTTCGAGGGGCCGGAGCCGAAGCGGCCGTCGCGGGGGAGCAGGTCGGCGGGGATGCGCAGGTCCGACGTCACGGCGCCATCATCCCAGGCGTGTCGACGTCGTTTCCCACCTGTCCGCCAGGGTAAAGAGGGGGCATGACCACTCCCCAGGGCCACGAGGGCCACGGACTTCCCCGCACCGCGGGCACCCGCACCACCCTGCGTGTCCTCGGGGTCGTGCTCCTCCTCGCCGGGCTCGTGATCGGCGGCCTGGGTCTGCGCGACTTCATCGCCGAGTTCGACTCGATGGACGGTGGGCCGGGGTCGATCCTGAGGATGGCAGCGGGCGGCTTCCTGTGCGTGGTCGGCCTCGGGGCGCTCAGTGCCGGCACGATCGGCGCACAGTCGCGCTACGCGGCCGGCGAGACGATGCCGACGCTGAAGCAGTCGGCCGCCTACCTCTCCGACGGGGAGGGCATCATGGGCGTCGGCCGCACCGTCGACGACGGTCCGCACGGCGCCGAGGGGAGCCGTGGGTCGGCGGTCACCGGTCCGTACTGCCGCTCCTGCGGCGTGCGCAACGACGAGGACGCGAGATTCTGTGACGGATGTGGGGCCTCGCTGGCCTGAGGGTTGGAGCATCTCCCAGGTCGGCTACGGCGACCCCGAGGTCGCGCTGCTCGTCGAGCAGGTGCAGGCCTTCTACGTCGAGCGTTACGGCGGCCCCGACGAGACCCCGTTGGACCCGCTGATGTTCCAGCCGCCGCACGGCAGCTTCTTCCTCGGCCACCTCGACGGTACGCCGGTGGCGACCGGCGCCTGGCGGCGTACCTCCGCGGCCGTGGTGCCCGGCCTGCCCGCCGACGCGGCGGTGGCAGAGGTGAAGCGGATGTTCGTGGTGCCCGCCGCCCAGCGCCGCGGACTGGCCCGGCTGGTCCTCGCGCACCTGGAGCGGACCGCGGCCGAGTCCGGGGTCCGCGCGATGGTGCTGGAGACCGGCGCGGCCCAGCCCGAGGCGATCGCGCTCTACACCTCCAGCGGCTACGAGCCGGTCCCCGGCTTCGGTCACTACCGCGACTCCCCGCTCTCGCGCTGCTTCGGCAAGGTGCTCCAGATCCCCCCGGTCGACGGCGTACCCCCCGGGCCCGCCCGTCGTTGAGGAGGTGTGAAGAAGCAGCAGGTCAGCGCGGATCTCCAGCGGGTCGTCGTCGAGACGCTCGCCCGGTTGGGACGCGCCTTCGCCGAGCGCGACGTGGACGCCGCCGTCGCCTGCTTCACCCCTGACGGCGCCGCCTACGGCGACGACCTCGGGGAGCACGCCCACGGCCACGAGGAGCTGGCCTTCTTCCTCGCCGAGGTCTTCGAGGAGCCGTTCACCATGGGCTGGGAGGTCGGCGAGGTCTGGGCGCGCCACCGCGGCGACGTGCTGTGGTTCGTGGCGCGCACCGAGGCGGTGCTGAGCTACCCCGAGGGGATCGTCGAGCGGGTGCCCTTCCAGCTCTCCGGCACCCTGAGCCGCTCGCGGCGCCACGGCTGGCGCTTCGAGCTCTTCAACGGCACCCAGCCGGTCACCCAGGCGCGAGAGCTGCTCGTCGGCGTCTGAGGCCGCTCCGCGGCCCGTCGCTCCGGGCCCGGCCCGCCGCGGTCTCGCTCGAACCCGGGACAGGGACCGGCCGACCTGCCTACCCTCGTCCCCTCGGTCGCGGGGAGGCGGCCGAGGAGTCTCGGTCTCGGAGGGATCCACCATGCTCGTGCCTGTTCGTCGCGCCCTGAGGTCGCTCGTGTCCGGGCTGCTGCCCGTCCTGCTGCTGGCCGGTGCCCTCACCGTGATCGGCACGTCGCCGGCCGGCGCCGCGATCGAGGACTTCGCGCTCTACCAGCCCGAGGAGAAGTGCAGCCCGAAGGCCAAGCCGGGGGCGGCGTACCTCAGCGGGTGGCTGGTGCGGAAGTACGGCGGCGGCCGCGGCCGCGTCGGCGCCGCGTGCACCACGTCGATCTCCGAGCACCAGGAGGGCCGGGCCGTCGACTGGTCCAACGACGCCACCACCAAGGCCGGCCGCAAGCGCGTCAAGACGTTCCTGAAGGACGTCCTCGCGGAGGACCACCGCGAGCGCCCGGCTGCGAAGGCCCGCCGGATGGGGATCATGTACATCATCTGGAACGACCAGATGTACGCCGCGTGGCGCGGCTTCCAGCCGACCGACTACCTCTCCTCCTCGTGCAAGCGGAGGAAGAAGTGCTCCAAGACGCTGCGCCACCGCGACCACGTGCACATCTCGCTGTCGCGGCAGGGCGGCTTCGGCAACACCAGCTTCTACGAGGGCCGGGTCGTCAAGAAGAAGAAGTGAACGACGGGGCCCGCCCGGGAACGACGGAGCCCGCCGGTCGAGGAGGTTGCACTGCAACCGTCTCGAGACCAGCGGGCTCCGGTCGGGGCTCAGGCCCAGGCGTCGTTCCAGCCCTCGACGTCGCTGGCCGGGCGCGGGGCCGGGCCGGCGTAGACCGCGGAGGGACGGATCAGGCGACCGGTGGTCTTCTGCTCCAGGATGTGCGCGGACCAGCCGCCGGTGCGGGCACAGGTGAACATCGAGGTGAACATGTTGGCCGGCACCTCGGCGAAGTCGAGCACGATCGCGGCCCAGAACTCCACGTTGGTCTCGAGCACGCGGTCGGGACGACGCTCGCGCAGCTCCTTGAGCGCCGCCTGCTCCAGCGCCTCGGCCACGGCGTAGCGCGGGGCGTCGAGCTCCTTGGCGGTGCGCCGCAGCACGCGGGCGCGGGGGTCCTCGGCGCGGTAGACGCGGTGGCCGAAGCCCATCAGGCGCTCGCCGCGGTCGAGGATGCCCTTGACGTAGGCGTCGGCGTCGCCGGACTGCTCGACGTCGCTGATCATCCCGAGCACGCGCGAGGGGGCGCCGCCGTGCAGCGGGCCGCTCATCGCGCCGATGGCGCCGGAGAACGCCGCGGCGACGTCGGCGCCGGTGGAGGTGATGACGCGTGCGGTGAACGTCGAGGCGTTCATGCCGTGCTCGGCCGCGGAGGACCAGTAGGCGTCGATCGCCTTGACGTGCTTGGGGTCGGCCTCGCCCTTCCACCGGATCAGGAACTTCTCGGCGAGCGTCTTGCCCTCGTCGACGATCTTCTGGGGGACGACCGGCTTGTCGAGGCCGCGCGCGGACTGCGCGGCGTACGACAGCACCATGACGGCGACGCGGGCGAGGTCCTCGCGGGCCTGCTCGTCGGAGATGTCGTAGGTCTGGCCGAAGCCGAAGGCCGGCGCGAGCATCGCGATCGCGGCCTGGACGTCCACGCGGACGTCGCCGGTGTGGACCGGGATGTTGTAGGCCTCGGCCGGCGGGAGGCCGGGGGTGTAGGCGCCGTCGATCAGCAGGCCCCACACGTGCTCGAACGGCACCCGGCCGACGATGTCCTCGATGTCGACGCCGCGGTAGCGGAGCGCGGAGCCCTCCTTGTCCGGCTCGGCGATCTGGGTCTCGAAGGCGATGACGCCCTCCAGTCCGTGGTGCACCTCAGGCATGTCGACTCCTTCGTCGTCCTACGTGGTCCGTCTCGTCCGTCTCGTCCGGCCGGGTCGCGGCCGGGGTCAAACCTCATGCATTCTGCCGGACGTCCCCCTGGCCCGGCGCAGCGGCCGTCCGCCGAGACCGCCGGGTGGACCCTGCGTCCGTACGCTCGGGGCCATGACCGACCTGCGCGCGCTGCGCCGCGAGTACGCCGCCCGGGGGCTCGACGAGAGCGACCTGGACCCCGACCCGCTGGTGGTCTTCGACCGCTGGTTCGCCGAGGCGGTGGCCGCCGGCCTCGACGAGCCGAACGCGATGGTCGTCGCCACCACCGATCCCGACGGCGCACCGTCGGTGCGCACCGTGCTGCTCAAGGGCGTCGAGGACGGTGGCTTCGTCTTCTTCACCAACCACGCCTCCCGCAAGGGGCGCGCGCTGGCGGCCGAGCCGCGCTGCGCGCTGCTGTTCCCGTGGCACCCGCTGGAGCGGCAGGTCCGCGTGGAGGGGACCGCCGAGCTGCTCCCGCGCGCGGAGGTCGAGGCCTACTTCGCCCAGCGCCCGCGCGGCAGCCAGCTCGGGGCGCACGCCTCGGCCCAGTCCGAGCCCGTCGCCGACCGCTCCGCGCTCGAGGCGGCGTACGCCGGTGCGGAGCGGGCCTTCGAGGGCTGCGACGTCCCGCCGCCGGAGCACTGGGGCGGTTACCTGGTGCGGCCGCAGGTGGTGGAGTTCTGGCAGGGCCGGCCCTCGCGCCTGCACGACCGGCTGGAGTACCGGCGAGCCGCACGGGGGTGGACGAGCCGCCGCCTCCAACCCTGACCGGAGTAATCGAGTGAGTGCTCACTCACTCCTGGACTAGGCTGCGGGCATGCCGCCCCGCGCCCGCCCGATGTCCCCCGAGGACCGCCGCACCTCCCTGGTCGACGTCACCCTCCGGCTGCTGCGCGAGCACGGCCGCGACGTCACCACCCGCCAGATCGCCGAGGCCGCCGGCATCGCGGAGGGCACGATCTTCCGCGTCTTCGCCACCAAGGACGAGCTGGTCGAGGCAGCGATCAGCCGCGCCTTCGAGCCCGGGGCGCTGGTCGAACGCATCCGCGAGATCGAGGGGGACCTGCCGCTGGAGGACCGGCTGGTGCGCCTGGTGGGGGTGCTCCAGCAGCGCTACCGCGCCACGTTCTACCTGATGCGCCGGGTCGGCATGCTCCGGCCGCCCGACCACGACGGTGAGCAGGCGCAGGCGGCGCGCGCCGAGGTCCACGGCCTGATGGTCGCCCTGGTCGGCTCCGACGCCGACCGCCTCACCGTCGACGCCGACGACTTCTGCCACCGGTTGCGGCTGCTGACCTTCGCCGGCTCGCACCCGCAGATCTCCGACGGCCACCTGCTCACCCCCGAGCAGGTCGTCGGGACCGTGCTCCACGGACTCTCGAAGGAGGGCCGCTGATGCTGGTCCCGCTCCTGCGGCAGCGGCTCGCGCCGTACCGCCCCTGGCTGGTGGCCGTCGTCGCCCTGCAGTTCGTCGGCGTGCTCGCGATGCTCTACCTCCCGAGCCTCAACGCGGCGATCATCGACGACGGCGTCGTCCCCGGGGACACCGCGCTGATCTGGCGGCTCGGGGGCGTGATGCTCGCGGTCTCGGTCGTGCAGATCGTCTGCTCGGTGGGGGCCGCCTGGTTCGGTGCGCGCACCGCCACCGCGTTCGGTCGTGACCTGCGGCGCGACCTGTTCCAGCGGGTCGGCACCTTCTCGACCCGCGAGGTGCAGGAGATCGGCGCACCGTCGCTGATCACGCGCACCACCAACGACGTCCAGCAGGTCCAGATGCTCGTGGTGATGACCTGCCTGATCGCGGTCTCGAGCCCGATCATGATGGTCGGGGGCGTGCTGATGGCGCTGCGCGAGGACCTCGGGCTCGGATGGATCCTGGCCGTCGTGGTGCCGGCGCTGTTCCTCTCCGTCGGCTTCGTGATCTCCCGGATGGTGCCGAGCTTCCGCGCCATGCAGTCGCGCATCGACGAGGTCAACCGGGTGCTGCGCGAGCAGATCGCCGGCATCCGGGTCGTGCGCGCCTTCGTCCGCGAGCGCCACGAGACCGAGCGGTTCGCGGTCGCCAACGACGAGCTCACCGACGTGGCGGTCCGCGCCGGGCGCTGGATGGCGACGATGTTCCCGCTGGCGATGCTCGTGGTGAACGTCTCCAGCGTCGGGGTGGTCTGGTTCGGCGGCCAGCGCGTGGACGCCGGCCAGATGGAGGTGGGGGCGCTCACCGCGTTCCTCTCCTACCTCATGCAGATCCTGATGTCGGTGATGATGGCGACCTTCATGCTCATGCAGGTGCCGCGCTCGGCGGTCTGCGCCGAGCGGATCTCCGAGGTCCTCACCACCGAGACCTCCGTACGCCGCAGTCCCGACCCGCGCCCGCTCGACCCCACGCGTCGCGGCCACCTCGACCTGGAGGCGGTCACGTTCTCCTACCCGGGTGCGGAGTCGCCGGTGCTCAGCGACTGCTCGCTCACCGCGCGTCCCGGACAGGTCGTGGCCGTCATCGGCTCGACCGGTGCCGGCAAGTCCACACTGGTGAACCTGGTGCCGCGGCTCTTCGACGCGACCGCGGGCACCGTCCGCGTCGCCGGCGTGGACGTGCGCGACCTGGACCCGGAGGTGCTGTGGGCCGAGCTGGGCACGGTGCCGCAGAAGGCCTACCTGTTCAGCGGCACCGTCCGCAGCAACCTCGCCCACGGGCTGCCCGACGCCACTGAGGAGCAGATGTGGCAGGCGCTGGAGGTGGCCCAGGCGCGCGACTTCGTGAGCGCGCTCCCCGACGGGCTCGACTCCCCGGTCGCCCAGGGCGGCACCAACTTCTCCGGTGGCCAGCGCCAGCGGCTCGCGATCGCCCGCGCCGTCGTCCGGCGCCCGGCGGTCTACCTCTTCGACGACTCCTTCTCCGCGCTCGACCTGTCCACCGACGCGAAGCTCCGCGCGGCTCTGCGACCGGTCACCACGGAGTCCACGGTCGTGGTGGTGGCGCAACGGGTCTCCACGATCCGTGACGCCGACGTGATCGTGGTGCTCGAGGACGGCCGGGTCGTCGGCCGGGGCAGCCACGACGAGCTGTTGGCCAGCTGCCCGACGTACCAGGAGATCGTGGAGTCGCAGCTCTCCGCGGAGGAGGCGGCATGAGCACCCCCACGCCCGGCAAGCAGGGCTTCGCGGCCACGGAGCGGATCGAGGCCCCTGCCGGCGGGCCGGGTCGTGGCCCGATGGGCGGCGGGATGGTCGGCCAGAAGGCGATGGACTTCGGGCCGTCGGCACGCCGGCTCGTGGGCCGGATGCGACCCGAGCGGGCGCTGGCCTCGCTGGTGGTGGCGCTGGTCGTGGTGTCGGTGCTGCTGATGTCGATCGGGCCCCGGCTGCTCGGTCACGCCACCGACCTGGTCTTCCGCGGGTTCGTCGGCTCGCGCACGCCGGTCGGCACGCCCGACGACCAGCTGCCCGAAGCCGTCCAGGGCCAGGGTGTCGTGCCCGGCCAGGGAGTCGACTTCGGCGCGGTCGGCGAGTGGCTGCTGCTGGTCCTCGCGGTGTACGCCGCCGCGTCGGCGCTCTCGTGGCTGGCGGGCTTCGTCCTCAACGGGGTCGTCCAGCGCACGGTGCGACGGATGCGCTCGGACGTCGAGGACAAGATCCACCGGCTGCCGCTGGGCTACTTCGACCGCTCCCCGCGCGGAGAGCTGCTGAGCCGGGTCACCAACGACATCGACAACATCAGCCAGACCCTCCAGCAGACGATGAGCCAGCTGCTCCAGTCGCTGCTCACCGTGCTGGCGGTGCTGGCGATGATGATCTGGATCAGCCCGCTGCTCGCCCTGGTCGCGGTGCTCAGCGTCCCGGTCTCGCTGGTGGCGACCCGCGCGATCATGAAGCGGTCGCAGGGGCAGTTCGTCGCGCAGTGGCGCACCACCGGTCGGCTCAACGCCCACATCGAGGAGGCGTTCTCCGGTCACGCCCTGGTCAAGGTCTACGGCCGCACCGACGAGGTCGAGCGCACCTTCGCCGAGCACAACGATGCGCTCTACGACGTGTCGTTCAAGGCGCAGTTCATCAGCGGCCTGGTGATGCCGACGATGATGTTCATCGGCAACCTCAACTACGTCGTGGTCGCGGTCGTGGGTGCCCTGCGGATCTCCTCGGGGGCGGTGACCCTCGGTGAGGTGCAGGCCTTCGTGCAGTACACCCGCCAGTTCACCCAGCCGCTGACCACCGTCGCGTCGATGGCCAACCTGCTGCAGTCGGGTGTCGCCTCCGCCGAGCGGGTCTTCGAGCTGCTCGACGCCGACGAGGAGCCGGTGGCCGAGGTGCCCGTCGCCTCCCGCGCCGGTGCCGGGGTGACCCGGGGCGAGGTGGCCTTCGAGCACGTGTCCTTCTCCTACGACCCGACACGGCCGCTCATCGAGGACCTCTCGCTGGTGGCCAGCCCCGGTCAGACCGTGGCGATCGTCGGGCCGACCGGCGCCGGCAAGACCACGCTGGTCAACCTGGTGATGCGCTTCTACGACGTGGACGCCGGCCGCATCCTGCTCGACGGGGTCGACACCGCGACCCTGAGCCGGCAGGAGCTGCGTGCGCAGGTCGGCATGGTGCTGCAGGACACCTGGCTCTTCGAGGGCACCATCCGCGACAACATCGCCTACGGCCGGCCCGACGCGACCGACGAGCAGGTGCTGGAGGCCGCGCGTGCGACGTACGTCGACCGGTTCGTCCACTCGCTGCCCGACGGCTACGAGACGATCGTCGATGAGGACGGCGCCAACCTCTCGGCGGGGGAGCGGCAGCTGCTGACGATCGCGCGGGCGTTCCTCACCGACCCGGCGCTGCTGATCCTCGACGAGGCGACCTCCAGCGTCGACACCCGCACCGAGCTGCTGCTGCAGCACGCGATGGCGGCGCTGCGCACCGACCGGACGTCGTTCGTCATCGCGCACCGGCTCTCCACGATCCGCGACGCGGACCTGATCCTGGTGATGGAGGACGGCGCCATCGTCGAGCAGGGCACGCACACCTCGCTGCTCGCCGCCGACGGGGCGTACGCCGCGCTCTACCGCTCCCAGTTCACCGCCGCGGCCGACGCGTGATCCAGATGTAACGGGGCGGGAGGGGCGGCCGAAACACGCGCCGGTGTTTCCTGTTAGCAGACGATGTCTACTGACAGGAGTGAGTGATGGCGAGCGTGGAGATCGGCACCAAGGCCCCCTTCCGGGTCACGGGCGGCGCGTGGGAGGGCCTGCCCAGGATGGAGGAGCACCCCGAGCAGGAGGGGTTCATCGCGGACGTCTACGAGAACCCGGAGGGAAGCCGCATGTGCAGCGGCTTCTTCGAGCTCAAGCACACCGAGGAGCCGCTGGTCTACCTCTACGAGTACGACGAGATGAAGGTGGTGCTCGAGGGGGAGTTCGTCCTCACCGACGTGGACACCGGTCAGACCACCGTCGCCCGGGCCAAGGATGCGATCTTCTTCCCGAAGGGCTCGCGGATCGCGTTCTCCACGCCGTCGTACGCCCTGGCGTTCTACGCCGGCGACCGCGACGCCACGCTGCTCTGATGCCCGACGGGGGGACGGCGCCGGCGCTGGGCCTGCCCTGGTGGCCGTCGGCGCCCGAGCCGGTGGACCCGGCCGCGGCCGGGGTGCTGGTCCTGGCCCTCGGGGTGGACCCGCGCGTCGCGGAGGTGGCCACGGCGTGGGCGGACGAGGCCGAGCGGGTCGCGCCGA
>Ga0208329_1000345_pt1 | contig 10131 bp, 8 predicted proteins | sample DeeseametaMP2053_FD_184177 | JGI IMG/M metagenome (GOLD analysis project Ga0208329, IMG submission 184177) | Marine microbial communities from the Deep Pacific Ocean - MP2053 (SPAdes) | ecosystem: Environmental > Aquatic > Marine > Oceanic | place: West of Cabo San Lucas, Mexico, North Pacific...
ATACGCTGTTCGCAAATTTTCCCGCCAGCAAACTCAACCATGGTTGGAACAATGTCCACCGCTTCTGCAAACTCTTGACTTACGGTACCACGTGTAGATTCTGCCGAAGTATCCGGATCACAGACAATTAGCGGAATTCTGACAGACGGTTCGTGAAACAAGTCTTTCTCCCCCAACCAGTGATCGCCTAAATAATCGCCATGATCCGCAGTAAAAACAATCAACGTTGAATCCATTAATTTTTTGGATTTCAGCACTTCAAAAACACGTCCCAAATGATCATCAATTTGTTTGATCAGGCCCATATAGGCCGGAATCACACGTTCGCGCACTTCATCGCGTGAAAAATTGCGACTGTAGGTTTGTTCATGGAATGCTTTAAATACCGGATGCGGAGCTTGAAGTTCGTCCGGATTACGAACAACAGGCAAAATCTGATCTTTACAGTAAAGCGAATGGTACGGAGCCGGAACGAGATACGGCCAGTGCGGTTTGATGTAACTAAGATGCAAACACCATTGATCATTTGGGTCTACTCCGGACAAAAATTCCAGAGCGCGGTCTGTGGTAAATGCAGTTTCGGAATGTTCTTCAGCGACGGCTGCCGGCAGATTTGCGTTTCGCATTTGCCAACCACTGACTTTTTTGCCGTTGACATCATAAGCACTGTTGGCCCAACTTTCCCAAAGATTTTCACCGTCATATCCGTTGGAACGCAAATAATCATTGTAAGCTAAATCATCGGGAACAATCTCGTCCGGATATATTCCAGCAAAATGTTCATAATGTTCAAATCCTCCTTGCGCCAGCCGTTGACCAAGATTTGAGCGTTGGTCTATTTGCAAGCGTGCCAGTGCATCCTGATTGGCTCTAGCTTCAGACTTTCCAACCAGAACAGTACGATAATTGATTTTTTGAAGATAATCGCCCAAAGAAAGTTCCCCTAGTTTTAGCGGGTCTGCATTGGCCATTGCTCCATGAGAGGAAAGGTAGCGTCCGGTATAAAAACTGGCGCGTGAAGGACCGCAAAGCGGGGCCTGGCAACAGGCATTCGAAAAACGTACTCCCCACTCGGCTAGTCGGTCGATGTTGGGTGTTTCAAGAAACGGGTGTCCATAGCAGGAGAGATAATCCGCCCGTAATTGGTCACACATGATGAATAAAATGTTTTTTCGCATATCCTACTCGTTAAAAAATTCTGCTGTGTTTTTGAATCAATTTTGCAAAAATTCACAGATCCAGCGTGCCCATAAATTTGCATCGGGGACTTCATCCCGGAGACGGGAGCGTCCGTATTCCATTTCTTGTGGATTTGCTCCGAGAAGCAAAAGTTCTTTGATGAAATTTTCCATTGCTCTGCGAGGTTGTTCCGGATGACCTTGCAGTGCCAACACCGAATCCCCAATCACAAAAGCACTATTTTCACAAAGTTCGGAATGCCCGATGAGTTGGGCGTTTTCCGGAAGAACGGAAACATGATCTTGGTTGATATGGAAAATTTCACATTTCATTTGGGTGGGCTTCATCCATGATTGTACGTCCACAATATCAAATGATTCCGCTCCTAAAAGCCAACCGTCTCTGCGTCGTTCAACCGTTCCTCCAAGAGCGCTCGCAATCAATTGATGGCCAAAACAGATCCCGACTAATTTTTTTTGTGAAACCAGACAATCCCTGACAAACTGCTGTAATTTTTCAATCCACAAATGTCCTTCATTGACACTGCAAGGGCTGCCTGTAATGAGGTAAGCATCATAAGAGTATAATGATTCCGGCCATTCATTTTCGGCCACAAAAAGTTGATCCAATGTCGCATCTGGCATCACGGGAGTCAGCAAGTCTATAAATTTTTCGGAGTCGGTAATTCCCAGATCCGTAGACCAGTAGCTTCGAGGAACCGTATCCAGTATTCCAAGTTTCATTTTTTACCCACTTCAAAGTAAATTGTCAATTCATCCGGAAGAAGGACGTAATGCATCAAACAGTACTTTGAGCAATCAGCGCTATCCCGTAACGAGACTGTATTTCAGGAACAATGGCTACCAGCATCCCTTCTACAATTCCGTTCAAAGCTACAACCGATAAAATACTGCTATCCACTTTCCTTCAATTCATTCTTATAACATAAAAAACCTCGTTTAATTTTCCTATTTAGATCAGTAAAACTACTTGATGTTCCATCATTTATCAACTTCAATAAAATAATCATTGTAATTATTACAAAACTAATTTATCTTCTATCTGTTTTTGATATTCGTTTTATACAGAATTTTAACTAACCATATCCTTTTTATCATTTTCAGCCTTATGAACAATCGACCTTACACCCCATCTAGGTAGATTAAAGAAGTCGAACCGCTTTGGGCGGAGTGCTTATACCGCTTGATCCGCTTGGGACGCATCTATAAAAAAACCGTTTATGTACGACACCAATTTTCTCGCACAACATCTACGCGCCGCCTCGCTTGGCAGGGATAATTCTACCTTCATTCGTTTGCATGAAACAGACAACACGATCAGTTTCCAAGACTTTTTTCAAAACGCTGAACGCATCGCCTCTGTACTGATCAACTCCGGAATTCAACCCGGAGACAGGGTGGCGGTGCAAGTCGAAAAATCGGTTATCGCACTCGAACTTTATATGGGAACAGTTTTGGCCGGATCAATTTTTCTTCCCTTAAATCCAGCTTATACTCCTGCAGAAATTGAATATTTTCTGCGTGACGCACACCCAGCCCTTTTTGTTTGTGATCCTTCAAAAATAGAGATGCTAACCACAGTCGCCGAGACCTGCGGAGTTACGCAAGTCTGGACACTAACTGACGAAAATACGGGGTCTCTGGTCGAGGCACGAAATTCCGAATCTCCCGGATTCAGAGGAATCGAAAGGGGACCGGATGATTTAGCTGCCATTCTGTACACCTCCGGAACTACTGGCCGCTCCAAGGGAGCGATGCTGACACATCGGTGCCTCCATTCAAACGCGGAAGCACTCGTGGACACCTGGCGTTTCGGCGCGAATGATGTGCTGATTCACGCTCTGCCGATATTTCACACTCACGGTTTATTTGTTGCCACCAATGTTTCCCTACTGTCCGGTTCTTCCATGATTTTTATGCACAAATTTGACACAGACGGAATTTGTCAGCGCATGACAGAGGCCAGTGTTTTAATGGGTGTTCCGACCTTTTTTCACCGTCTTTTGCAAAATCAGGAACTGGAACAAGCCTCAAAAAATATGAGGCTTTTCGTTTCCGGTTCGGCACCGCTGCTGCCCCAAACTCATGTGCTCTGGCGTGAGCGCACTGGACACGAGATTCTGGAGCGCTACGGCATGACCGAAACCAACATGAACACTTCCAATCCCTACGACGGTGAACGGCGGGCCGGTACTGTCGGTTTTCCGCTTCCCGGAGTTGAGGTGATTGTTACTAACCCGGAAAACGGACAAATTTTGCCGTCCGGAGAAATTGGAGTGCTTGAAGTTCGTGGGCCGAATGTGTTCAAAGGCTATTGGGAAATGCCGGAAAAAACCTCCGAAGAGTTGCGCGAAAACGGTTTCTTTATCACCGGTGATCTTGGTACAATCAGCGAAGACGGTTATATTTCCATTGTTGGACGCTCAAAAGATTTAATTATTTCAGGAGGTTATAACATATATCCAAAAGAAATCGAGGTTTTGCTTGATGGGATGGACGGAGTATTGGAATCGGCGGTTATCGGTGTGCCGCATCCAGATTTTGGTGAAGGTGTAGTGGCTGTTATTGTCCCTCAATCCGGAGCAAAACTAATTCAAGAAGATATCATGTTGAAACTGAAAGACCAAATCGCCCGTTTCAAGCATCCCAAGCGGATTGTTTTTATCGACGAACTTCCGCGCAACACGATGGGGAAGGTACAAAAAAACGATCTGAGAGAACGTTTTGCAAGGTTGTTCTGATTATTATGAACAACTTGTAGATCCGGTGGGTTCTAAATACATGGAAGCTTTTTGGTGATTCATTGATTCAGGTTTGCATCATCCTGCAATTCTGAGAGGATGGAACGCCCCATCGCCGTGTCTGCCAAGGGACGAGTCAAGTCTCCCAAGGTATCAAGTTGCGTCTTGAGAGCTTGAGAATCCTGCCCCTTCATGCTTTGTCGTACTACATCCATTTGCTTTAGGATTTCATCACGGTCCGACTCTGACAAAGCATTTTCAGCAACTTTCCAGTTTTGTTCAATCCCACGAAAGACGCGCTCTGCAGTTTGACGAAACTCAATCAACTGGCGTTCATTGAAATCATCAATCGCGTGTTCAAAAGAATCCTCCATAATCCGCTCGATTTCAAACTGAGTCAAACCGTGAAATGGAATAACCTCAATTTCAGCTTTTTTGCCGCTTCTTTTTTCGACCGCAGAAACTGTGAGAATTCCGTTTGCATCAACACGGAACATGACTTCTACCAGCGGTAATCCAGCTTTCATTGGTGGAATACCGCGTAATTTAAACTGACCTAGTGCACGACAATCTTTAATTAATTCACGTTCTCCCTGAAATATATTAACGTCGATCGAAGTCTGATTATCAACATTTGTAGTAAAAGTTTCGCTTTCTTCAATCGGAATAGTGGTGTTTCCAGTGATGATTTTACTGAATGTTCCACCCAGAGTTTCAATGCCCAAAGCCAGAGGAATGACATCGAGCAGCAAAAAATCGCGACGACCGCCCGCCAGTAAATGTCCCTGAATTCCAGCACCGATTGCCACAACTTTGTAGGGATCAATCGCCACGTGCGGTGGGCGTCCAAAAAATGATTCTATCTGTTTACGCACAGCCGGTATAACAGTTGAACCTCCAACCAGTACGACCTCGTCAATTTTTTCCACTGAAAGTTTTGCTTCACGCAAAACATGACGACAACTTTCAAGCGTCTGCTCTATCATCGGTGCTATCAAAGACTCAAATTCTTCTAATTTAAAAACACCAGAAAATGACATACTCTTTTTTGAAAAGTCCAGTGAGTAATCCGTTTCAGGTGAAAGACTAAGTTTTATTTTGATGAACTCGGCGGTTTTTTTTAATATTTGTTTGGACTCCGGATCATCAAACTCTGCCTCCGGATGTTCCTGATGAATCCGGTCTTTCAATGTTTCCACTACCGCCTGATCAAAATCATCTCCGCCAAGTTGGGTGTTTCCGTGTGTGGCCACAACTTTAAAAATCTTTCCAGAGAGCTTGAGAATTGAAATATCAAAAGTACCTCCTCCTAAATCATAAACGGCAACATGTCCGTCTTTTTGTAAGTCTCGCTTTTCATCAAGTCCATAAGCAATTGCCGCGGCCGTTGGTTCATTGATGATACGTGCGACTTCCAGTCCGGCAATTCTGCCGGCATCACGTGTTGCCTGCCTTTGTGCATCATCAAAATATGCAGGAACAGTGATTACAGCTTTTTCAACAGATTCACCCAGGGCTTCTTCGGCACGTTGTTTTACTTTTTTCAGAATTTCCGCAGATAATTCCTGTGGCGTAAATTCTTTGTAAGGTTTGCTTTCACCAATCCTGACTTTGACCAACTGCCTTTGGGCTTCAACAATTTGGTACGGCAGATCTTGAACCGTTTCGCTCAACTCATCCAAACTCCGTCCCATCAAACGTTTGATTGAATAAACCGTATTTTCAGGATATGTTATTCTTCGCTCCTGTGCTTCCTGACCAACCAACCATCCGGAATTGCTGCGCGACAAAACGGAAGGTGTAACAGCGTTTTCACCCTCGCCAATCACTTCCGGTCCTTCATCAAAAACAGTTGCGGACAAACTGTTTGTTGTGCCTAAATCAATGCCGATTATGCGCTTCATTTATTGTTCATTTGTGGTTTGTTTTTAGCCGCTAAGTACGCTAAGAAACACTAATAATCTTGATTCACAGGACACTGTTGAACACAGATCTGCAGGGTAAATAATCATTTTAATCAGTAAAATATAAATCCAAAACTTAGCGATTCTTAGTGCACTTAGCGGCTAATCAGTTGCCGGAATACGGTCTAACAAGCGGCGTAAATAGCGTTCTGCGTTCAAGTGGGTCTGTAATTGTTGGAGAATCTCGGAGTCCTCCGGTAAGTCTTTAAAGTTTTTAAACAATGGAGCATAGTAAGATTCAATTTCTTTGTGCCTAGTTCGTAAATCTTCGTTCATTTTATTAAGGGCAGACGAATCACTTGATTCAAGCAGTTCATCAAGTGATTCCTGTAAAAAAAACATTTCCTGCAAAAACCCATCTGGTAATGTACGTTCGTTCAGGTTTTTTTCTTTGGTAAACAAAGATAATAAATATCCGGCACGGGAAGTTGTTTCACGCAAAGAATTGTAGGCTGTGTTCAGCATTGCTGAAGCCTTTTCGCTCAAACGTTTTTCTTCCTCTGGTGCTGCCGCGAAAAAGTCTGGATGCAAGACCAACGATAAACGCTTGTAGAGTTCTTCCAAATCCTCAGAATTAATTTCAAAGCAAACAGGAAACCCCAGCACTTCAAAATAATCAATTTCAGGTGGAACAGTTTGGAAGGCGTTGCAGGACAGGCAAAAAAGGCGCGAAATAAGCGGAGATTCGCATTTTTGACAGGCCGGTTGCTCAAAAGTCATAGCTCGTTTTTAAAAAATAATCGCTATAACTCAATCTTCTCTTCTACTTTTATAATCAGAAATTGCGGCTTTAATGGCGTCTTCGGCTAAAACAGAGCAATGAATTTTTACCGGAGGCAACGAAAGTTCTTCAACAATTTGTGTATTCTGAATAGACATTGCCTGATCAATACTTTTGCCTTTTACCCATTCTGTTGCCAGACTGGAACTAGCAATGGCAGATCCACAGCCAAAAGTCTTGAATTTAGCATCTACAATTTCATTAGTTTCAGGATTCACTTGAATTTGCAGTTTCATTACATCACCGCATTCCGGAGCACCAACCAATCCCGTACCGACATTGGTATTATTTTTATCCAAACTCCCGACGTTCCTGGGCTCTTTGTAATGATCAATAACTTTTTCGCTATAAGCCATGTTCCTCCTTTTTTCAAATATGTATGTAGTTTAAGTTCAATGAGATGACCATTTAACAGTTGACAAATCAACACCCTCCTGCACCATTTCATAAAGCGGTGACATTTCACGGAGGCGTTTAACTGCAGATATCATTTGCTCCGCAGCATAATCAACCTCTTCAACAGTAGTAAAACGTCCCATGCCGAAACGAATGGACGAATGCGCCAGATCGTCTCCAACTCCCAATGCCCGTAAAACGTAAGACGGTTCCAAACTTGCTGAAGTGCAGGCTGATCCGGAAGAAACCGCAAGTTCACTCACGCCCATCATCAGGCTCTCACCTTCCACATAACCGAAACTCAAGTTGAGATTATTCGGCAGACGTTCAGTCGGATGACCATTGAGAAATATATAATCCAATTCAGAGGTTAAACGTTCGAAAAGCCTTTGGCGCAATCCTGTCAATCGTTCTGCTTCTGAAGCCATTTCATCCATTGATAGTTCAAGAGCTTTGGCGAATCCTACAATTCCTGTTACATTCAGAGTTCCGGAACGCATACCTCGTTCATGACCTCCACCAAACATGATTGGTGACAAACGGACACGTGGTTTTTTACGCCGGACATACAATGCGCCCATGCCTTTTGGACCATACATCTTATGTGCAGACATTGAAAGAAGGTCTATCTTCATCTCCTCTACATCAATCGGTATTTTACCCACACCCTGCGTTGCATCTGTATGAAAAAGCACTCCCTTTTCACGAGTGATTTCGCCAATTTCTTTGAGAGGATTCAATGTGCCGATTTCATTGTTGCCGGCCATTAGTGAAACCAAAATCGTATCGTCACGAATAGAATCTGCCAATTGATTTAGATCGATACAGCCATTTTTTTCCACATTGAGAAAGGTTATTTCGTAACCCTGTTGCTCCAATGCGTGGCAAGGATCAATAACAGCCTTATGTTCAATCGGACTTGTTATGATATGTTTGCCCTTTTTTTGATAAAAGTTTGCTACTCCTAAGATAGCGAGATTGTCTGATTCAGTGGCTCCGCTGGTAAAAACGATTTCCTTGCCGCCTGCACCAATGGCGTTGCCAATCGATTCTCGGGCATCCTCGACAACCTTCTCAACTTGCCAACCAAATGAATGATTACGACTGGCGGCATTCCCAAATGATTCCGTAAAAAACGGCATCATCGTCTCAACCACTTTTGGATCAACCGGAGTGGTGGCATTATAATCAAGATAAATGGGCAGTTTCATAATAAGATTCCTCTACAGTTAAGTTAATTGGTTTTGCGTCTCTGATTATCGCGGATAATGTTGTTTCCTCGACAAATTGTTGAATTTTATGATGTAAAGCAAGAAGGGGTCCTCGTGTAGGACAGAACTGATGTACTTTGCAATTATCTTCATCATGGACACATTCTACTAAATTGAAGGGACTATCAGTGACCATGATAATCTCTGCCAAGTTGATTTCATCTGCCGGCTTAGCCAGGACATATCCCCCGTGTTTTCCACGAATTGACTCAATCAATCCTGAAGACACTAGTTGTTTAAGTATATTGGCCACCATAGGATAGGGCAATTTGTAATGCGTCGCCACTTCCTGCGCACTAACAGGAACTTCTTTTTCACCCAAATGAGTCAGCAAAATAATTGCGTAATCAGTCTTTTTTGATAATTTCAGCATCACCCTCCTTTTTATTAGTTTTCTTAAAATAGCACTGATTTAGTACTATATCAAGCAAATAATAAAAAAAATTGATTTTTTTTACTTATAAAAATTCAGCCAAGAAGAAATTATTATAATTGAATGGGTTAAAAACCTGTTGAAGGAATTGAAACTGTCCGATGAAACAACGGTTCTGAAACACCAACTTCCCAGATGCGGAAATCTAAACGAACACTTTTGGCGTGTGCAACCGGCAAAATACGAACCGGCATGGTTGTTTTGAGCAAGCCGCCGGCTGGAATCAAAAAATATTTGGCAGGAAGCTTTTCCTGAATTCGAGTTTGCCAAAATTGTAAGGTCACTCGAATGAGGCGGGACACTGGAGCAGGATTGACGATCTCATAAAGTAAGTCTGACTTATTGCTGTCTTTATCTCCTTCAGCTACATTTTTCGAATATTTTACTGAAAGACTTTTTAGTTTTGGAATAATCTTGCTAGGCACATAATTTTTCCAGTATAAACGCTGCATTGCTCCCAGCCAAACTTCTGAGCGTTCATGTTTATCCAGTTGACGCCAACTTGTTAACAAAAGCGGTATATCTGACGCGTCACCAAGCATACCGATCAACATCGCAATTTGCCAGGAATGATTATCAGATTCCGGAGTCTTAATTGAGTTTCTTAGAACAGGCAGACCCCATTCCGGATATGTTAAAAATGCCTGCATTGCTTGAAATCGTTTTTCTGGAGCAGTATCAACCAACATCTGTAACCAGCGATGCTCAAAGCCATACTTAACCTGTTCTTCAAAAAAAGCATGAGCCGGCGATATTCTTAAGAATCCAGCGTAAAATAACATAATCATGTAGATATGGATTATCAGAAGTAATTTTATATACTTTTTCAAATTCCGTCCTTCCATTGTTTGTATCCGTACTCAATGGCATGAGCCATCTGATTTTTGTAAATTTTCCTGCCAAAGAGTTCCGTTTGCTTCTGAAATGCTTCCGGAGTAAAATTCATCCAGATTCGTTCCATTTCCTCCACTGCCCCGCAGAGTGCGTCAACTTTTTGTTCTGAGAAAAACAGTCCTGTTTGCTCAGTTACGGTTTCCAAAGCACCTCCGGAAGCAAAAGCAATCACCGGAGTATTGCATGCCTGTGCTTCCAGCGGGGTAATGCCAAAATCGTCTTCGCCCGGAAACAAGAAGGCACGCGCCTGCTGGTATAATTCTACCAGTTTTTCACTCGAAAGATCACCAAGAAATTCAACGTTTCCTCCAGCAATTGACCTGCAATATTCTTCGTCTTGACCGCTACCCACTATTTTAAGCGGTAACTTTAGTCGGTTAAAAGCTTCCACTGCCAAATCAACCCTTTTATTTGGTGCAAAAGCTCCTACCATTAGATAGTAACTTTTTTTT
>Ga0208329_1000346_pt1 | contig 10107 bp, 7 predicted proteins | sample DeeseametaMP2053_FD_184177 | JGI IMG/M metagenome (GOLD analysis project Ga0208329, IMG submission 184177) | Marine microbial communities from the Deep Pacific Ocean - MP2053 (SPAdes) | ecosystem: Environmental > Aquatic > Marine > Oceanic | place: West of Cabo San Lucas, Mexico, North Pacific...
AAAACACCGATTCACGACCGAGGCAAGTACCACATCGGCGAGTCTAATATCCAGAAACGCGTTTTCCAGGAATTCGGCGATGTCGCAGGAATGTCACAGGCAGCGGTTGCCAGCCACAAGCAGAATTGGCTTTTCGCGGGAGTGAATCACGCAGCGACCGAACCTCATGCAGTCGTCGCGCACTGGGATCCGTCGGGCCGCCTGACGCTTTACACACCACAGCAGGTTCCGCACTATCTCCACCGAGCCTTGGCTGATGTCCTCGAGATTCCGATGCACCAGATCAATGTCCACCGCACCTTCGTCGGCGGAGGTTTTGGTGGGAAATCTGATCCATTTCCGCACGAGATGTGTGCTGCGATTCTGGCGCGGAAAGCTGGCAGGCCTGTGAGAATCTGTTTGGACCGCGAGGAGGTTTACTGGATCAATCGCGGTCGGCATCCCTCTCGTATCGAAATGAATCTGCACGCGGATTCCGAGGGGCGCATCTGCGGCATCGAGACCGATGCGCTCATCGATGGTGGGGCTTTCGCTTCATTCGGCCATGTCACGACTTACTACAACGGCGTCCTGCACACCGCGCCTTACGAAATTGGCGCATTTCACTACACCGGGGCTCGAGTTTGGACGAACAAGCCGGCGAGCGGCGCGATGCGTGGTCACGGCGCTGTCAATTCGCGCTGCGCTGTCGAAGTCGGAATGGATGATCTGGCAGAACAATTGGCAGTAGACCCAATAACTCTGCGACTGGCCAACTTACTACCACCGCACTCGGCTACCATCACCGGATTCAGGGTCACGAGCATCGGTATGCGGGAGTGCCTCGAGCGCGTCAGGGCAGCGAGCGGCTGGGACGATAAATTCCGCAAAATGCCCCTCGGCAAAGGCATCGGCATCGGCTGTGGCTTCTTCATCTCCGGCAGCGCCCTGCCGATTCACTGGGATCCGAACAAGTTCCCTCACGCCACCGTCCACCTGAAGATCGACATGGATGGCGGGGTCACGGTCCACACCGGTGCGGCCGAGATCGGCCAAGGCTCTGACACCGTCATCGCCCAATCTGTCGCCGAAGTTCTCGGCCTTCCTCTGGACATGATTCGCATCAAGTCGCGCGACACTGACACATCGCCCGTCGACCTCGGCTCATACTCGTCACGGGTCACATTCATGAATGCCAACGCTGCAATTTCGGCAGCGATGGGAATCCGCGATGAACTGCTCGACGCAACTGTCGAAATCACCGGTGCAGAGCGCAACAAACTCGTCATCGGCGACCGCCGAATCTTCGCTAAAAACGACCCCGCGGTCGGAGTCTCTTACCTCGAAGCACTGCACAAAGCGCAAGAAGACCGCGGCGCATTGGTGTCATCGGGTGCCTACCGAACACCCCCGATGGGCCGCACCCACAAGGGCGCGGCAGCGGGCTTAGCGCCCGCCTACTCGTTCTCAGCCTACGTGGCGGAAGTGTCCGTCGACATCGAGACCGGGCAAACCAAAGTGGACAAGGTCTGGGCAGCTCACGATTGTGGAAAAGCACTCAATCCTCTAGCGGTCAAAGGGCAGATCATCGGCTCTTGCCACATGGGAATGGGCCAAGTCCTCTCCGAAGAAATGCGCTACCTGCGAAGCGGTCATCTAATGAATCCCGACTTGCTGGATTACAAGATCCCAAGCGTTCACGAGATGCCAGAAGTCGTTCCGATCATCGTCGAATCGAACGATCTCGAAGGACCGTTCGGCGCCAAAGAGGCAGGCGAAGGACCACTTCTGCCGATACTGCCTGCCGTCTGCAATGCTGTCTACGATGCTATCGGTGTGAGGACGTCTGAGTTGCCAATCACACCGGACCGGATGTATCGAATGATCGAGAATCGCTGCAGAGCCGAGAAAGTCTCAGACCCACTCGACCTTGCGAGCCCTAGGCTTGAGCACTCTGCTCTGCAAGATACACTCGATGCGCGCGCGAATGCCCACACGGAGCGTGATATCGAGCGTCGCCTCGATGATGAGCGTGAGCCCTACCACAACGGCGCCCTCTTCGGCCTCGACCCTACGATACCACCCGATGAGGTCGACCCGCGCTGGGCTGTCACCGTCCTGCCCAGCGACGAATATCTCACAACTCCACGCCTAGCCGGCAGCGCTTGGAAGCATACCGAGCGCCGACACCGAGGTGATGCCTGATGCACCTCAACATTGAACCACAGAGACACGGAGAACAGAAAGAAATCCTCGTCTTTGCGCCCACTCTGAACTACGACCCTGTGCCTCTGCGCCCTCTATGGATTCAAGTGATTGGAGGTGGGTATTGATGCGTATGCCGCCATTTGAATTACACAATCCGACGAGCCTCTCTGAGGCACTCGCAACGGCAGCAGACCTCGAAGAAGCCGGCCAGGACTTCGACTGGATAGCCGGCGGTACCGACCTGCTGCCGAATTACAAATGGCATATCAACGCCAAGAAACACGTCATCGCACTAGCCAAGGTCAGCGAGTTGACTGAACTCTCACCCACCCACATCGGTGCCATGGTCCGACTCCACGACCTCGCACAATCCGATGCGAGCCACCCCGTCCTAGCCAAGGCCGCCAACTCGATCGCCAGCGTCATGATTCGCCGCTCTGGAACGGTTGGCGGAAACATCTGCCTCGACACGCGATGCTATTGGTTCAACCAATCCGAGCAATGGCGCGAATCGATTGACTGGTGCCATAAATGTGATTGCGGAACCGCGGCCGACTGTCGTGTCATACCCAACCAGAACACCCTCTGTGTCGCCACTTACCAAGCCGACCTCGCTCCCGTTCTGATGTGCCTCGAAGCAACCATCCACCTCGCTTCGCCGGCTGGGCAACGCTCGGTGCTGCTCAGCGAATTCTTCGAGCTCGACGGGATGACCCGCAATGTGCTGCAGCGCGGAGAGCTCGTCACTCACCTGACTCTCCCCGAGGGCGCAGGTGAGTGGCAAGGAGACTACCAGAAGTTGAGTCAGCGCGAATCTTGGGATTTCCCCGAAGCCGGTGTCGCGGTGTTGTGGAAGCGTAACGGCGGAGCCAAGCCTGCGGACCTCAGGGTGGGAACAACCGGACTCGAATCGATACCCGGATTTCACACGGAAGAAGCGGCATCAGCATTGGTCGACTGGCGAGGCAAGGAGAGCATCGACGAACTCGCCGAAGCCATCCGAAAAGCCGTCAAACCTGTTCAGAACACCTGGTACGCGCCTTCCTATAGGAGAAAGATGGTGAAGGTGTTGACGCGCCGAGCGTGTGCAGGACTGCTGTAGGACTGATGAGAATGGCGCGGAGTTTACTGATTTTCATCATGGTCGTGGCTCTGATTCTGCCATTCGCGACCACAGCGATCGCCCAGCCCGATCCCCAATTCGGCAATTGGGAACTGGGCATCGAATATCCCCAGGAAGACAGGGACAATCCATTCATACTCAGCGAAGGTGGAATGACATCCGTCACCTTCTTCGTCGACAACATGGGATTGCTCGACATCAAGGTTTCATTCGAATACGACATTCCATTCAATGGTCAATTCTCCGGCCCAGAGGATGCATCTGTGTCGGCTGGCAGCAATGATTCCTTCATGATGCTGATCACAGGCATTGATGTCTACCAGCATTCGGCTGGTAGCAAGGAAGCATTCACCATCAGCGCCAATCTCGAAGAGAGGGCTGGAATGCCGGTCTTATTCCCCGAATCGCAGGAGAGGAGCGGTGATCTCGAGATACCAGAAATTCACGAATTACACGTCGACATCACCGACGCAGTCGGTCCGATCAACGCCGGAACCGATTCGATTCTCAGGGTGACGGTCACCAATCGCGGCAACACACAGGACCGCGTGCGCGAGGTCGAGGTCAGCGATGATTGTCCACTCCTCACCACTGACGATGGACTGGAGGTCCTGACCTCTCGAAATCTGAATGCTGGAGCCTCGACGACGGCTGATCTCAATGTGATGGCCTCGGAGAGTCATCCGAAGCGTAATTGCAGAATCGAGGTGACAGTTGCTTCAGAGGGGGCTGACGGTACCCAACTCTCAACCGACTTCACCAGAATCGAGATTGAACCACCGCCATCTCAACCCGACGACCCGGAGGATACGAGTGACCCCACAGACCCGATAGAGGTGGTGACATCGAACCTCCCCGCACCAGGATTGAGCATTGTGTTCAGCGTCCTCATCGGTGCATTGATTGCAAGCCGTTCTCGTCGCTTCTGAACCTAGCACCAGCAATCGTTCATCCAATCCCTCTTCAAGGCACTGAGGAAGTGCAGAAAAGACATCACAGGCACCCGATTCGGCTGGATAGGGGTGCCCTGTAATGAATAACCTATATCCGTGAAATGAGGCTCGCGTCGAAGCGTAGGTATGCACAGCGTATGCTAAGCATGAACGGAAAGGAATGGAGATGGCGAACGAAAGCAGCGCTGAGGACAATTTCAACACCATCGTGGTCGGCGCCATCGCAACCACTCTCGTGCTGCTCCTGATACTGCCGATGATCTTCGTCGCCGGGAAGACAACCTACTACTCCGCTTACTCGGTAGGAGGTGATTCTGAGATCGAACAATATGCCCAAGTGACCGACATGAGAGGCACTTTGGCAGATGATGAAGGCTATTTCATCGCCAACACCATGTCTACTCCGATGCTGGTCAATGATTGGAAGGATCCACACCGAACCGCATTGATGATCATCGGTCCGGAGAAGCCCATCGCAGAGACCGAGGCCGAGGCCATCTTCGACTTCGTCACCAAGAAGGGCGGTAAGGTGATCGTCGCCGCAGATGGCAAGAATGCCAACCGCCTGGCGCTGAAATTCGGTGTGACCTTCTTCGACGCTCCATTGAATGATGAGAATCAATTCTGGCTCGAATATGAAAATGGCGTCGCTGTCGATGGATCATGGCTGAATGTCTGGGGACTGGCTGCCGTTTCCGAAGATGTGAACGAGATGGCTCCAGCCCATCTCCGACAGGGTTGCGAGGATACTGATGTGCGCGAGGAGAATCGGCGCAACTGCAGGATGCCAGTCATGTTCCGCTCGCCCACGGGAATGAAGTTCGAGCCGATCGCGCAAGATAACCTTGAGCCCAACCATCGAGATGTCGACATCCTCGCTACCGCCTCGCCTTCAGCATTCATCGATGTCCGAGGAAATGGCCGAGCCGATGATCCGAAGAATCCCGCTCCCGGTGATCTCGCTCTGATTATTCGTATCGATTATCCCAATATCTCTGCTTACGATCAAGTGACGACCGGGTCGGGTGGAATAGTCAGCGGAAACGTGCGCGAATTGTCTGTCACAGGAAGCATCGTCTTCGTAGCCGACGATGAAGCGTTCTCCAACCGATTGTGGACCCTCGAAGCCGCCGAAGAGACACGAATGAGTGCCTCCTGTGAACAATACACCAACCACTGCTGGCTGGATATCGTTCGCGAAACCTACTGGGGGGGCAACGAAGACTACTTCTCGCTGTTGATCGACGATATGATGGAGCACGACAACAAGAAACTCGCCAAGTCGATTCGTGACGACAAGGGTAATTTCCAGATCGTCTTCGATGAGAGTCGCCACGTCACAGGGGTCATCTCGGCGCCCTTCGTAGAAGCGATGGGGACAGTCGTTCTGCTGACTTCGAACACCTTCCTCAAGTGGTTGGTCGTGCTGAATGTAGGCTTGCTTCTCCTCGTCGCCATGATGGTGGTGCCAGAGAAGGAGAACTGGCGACATGTCTTCGACTTGACCAGATTCAAGGAACGACCGAACAAACTCGACCCCAGCACCTATCGCACAAGGGTGCAGCAAGCTCTCTTCACCAAAGTCAGAGTTCATTATGACTTCACCCGAGACCAGATGGCCATCAAACCGCCAGCTGAGATTCAGACGATGATAGGGGATCCTAGACTCGTCGAACTGGCGTACAGCCAAAGCAGGAAATATTCACCCCAGGAATTGCGCCAGTTGATGGTCGCTATCCGTCGATGGGGTCGAAATTGAAATAAAATGAAAAATGGAGAGATGAATATGAGTGAAAAGCCAACGACCAAGCCTGCTGCCAAAGCCGCTAATGCGGAAGAGGCGGCTTACGCCAAAAAGGCCGCAGCAAAGCGCGGCTCGAAGAAGATGAGTGACAAACTCACAGCCGTCGGTGCGATTGGAGCTGCAATCGGCACCGAGGTTGCGAAGGTCATCATCGGAAAGAGCCACGTCATCGACAATGTCATGATTGACATCCTGTCGAATGGCAACCTGCTGTTCGATGATTATCCCGGCCTTGCGAAGACCCTGATGACGAACACCTTCGCCGATGCACTCGGCTGCGACTTCAAGCGTGTACAATTCACGCCTGACCTGTTGCCAGCAGACATCACCGGTACCAACATCTATGATGCGAAGAAGGGAGAATTCACCTTCAAGCCGGGACCGATCTTCTGCAATCTACTGCTGTCCGACGAGATCAACCGTGCGCCTCCGAAGACGCAGGCTGCTCTTCTGGAAGCGATGCAGGAGTACCAAGTGACCATCGGTACTGTCACCCACAAACTACCAGCCCCGTTCCTGACCATGGCGACCCAGAACCCCGTCGAGCAGGAAGGCACCTATCCACTGCCCGAAGCTCAACTGGATCGTTTCATGTTCAAGATGAGCGTCGGCTACCCAGACCGTGCAGATGAGGACGAGATCCTCTCCCGCCGTATCGCCCGTAAGAAGGACGCCGTCGAGGTTGAGGTCATCACAGACCCTGCTCGAGTCGTCGCCATGCAACAAGCCATCGAAGAGGTCTACGTCGACCCTGCCGTCAGGATGTACATGGTCGAGTTGGTATCTCGAACCCGTGAAGATCCCCGCGTTTTGGTCGGATCCTCACCTCGTGGCTCACTGGCACTGCTCAAGACGTCCCGTTCCGCCGCAGCGATGCGTGGACGTGACTTCGTCACTCCTGACGATGTAAAGTCGGTGGCCATTCTCGCAATTGCTCACAGATTGATCCTCAAGCCTGAGCACCAGATAAAGGGACTCGAGAATGAGGAGGTCGTCTCCGACATCCTCCGTCAGGTACCAGTACCGACGGTGTGATGCGGTAATTGACCGGAGTCAGAAGGAGTTGATGGCGGAATGGCATGGAGCAGGAAGTCCGCGATGTTCGCCGCTCTGGCGATAGCGCTCTACCTGCTCGGCCTGGTGCTTCGAAACCAGCAGTTGGTCACGGTTGCCGTGGTCCTGCTGTCCTTCTTGACCTACGCAGCATTCCGAATGACTCATGCTGATGTCGCATCCTCTGGCCGCAGGCTCGACGATGCCGACGCCAATGCCGGAATCCAATTGCAATCCATCGCCGCGTTGCGAAAACTCTCGTCTGCGAGAGTCTTTGAGGACGGCGAAGTCGATGTGGTACTCAGAATTCAGAACCGTTCAACTCTCTCCAAGGTTCTGGAGGTAAGAGACCGTGTCCCCGAGGTCATGCGCATCAAGAAAGGGGCGAATTACGTCCTGATGGAACTCGGTGGTCGAAAAGAAACTGAAATCGCATACACCATCGAAGCCCCCTTGCGTGGCTTCTACACGATTGGACCGGTTTGTATCAGAATGCAGGATCCATTCGGCTTGTTCCACAACGAACGCGAGATCCATCTTTACGATGACTTCCTCGTTTTCCCGAAGATGGAGGACATCAAGGACGCACTCATCAAGAGCCGTGTTCCGAAGATCTTCACCGGGGCTGTCGCCATCCGCAATCCCGGTGAAGGCTCGAATTTCTATAATCTCCGAGAGTACGTCCCCGGCGACGCAATGAGGAAGATGAACTGGAATGCTTATGCGCGTTCGGGTAAGATGATGGTCAACGAATTCGAGAGGGATGCCGTCAGTGACATCATCTTGATCATCGATTGCCGCTCGGTCAGTGAGACTGGCCCAGTCAGTCGCAATTCTCTGGTTTACAGCACCAGAGCCGCTGCCAGTCTGGCCCAGTTCTTCCTCGCTCGACGTGATTCAGTCGGCTTGGTGACCTATGGCGACGAGATAGTCTCAGTCGACCGGGACACAGGTAAGAAGCAACTCTACGTGCTTCTGACTAAACTCGCTGGCGCCATGGCGAATGGAAACACTCCGCTGAAGGTGGTGACGAACAGGATTCTTCCTCACATCAACAGAGGCAGTCCAATCATCATCATGAGTCCACTCGAGGATGACCCCACAATCATCGATGCAATAAGAGATTTGAGAGCCCGTAACTTCGATGTGACCATCCTCTCACCGAGCAGCCTCGAGTTCGAATTCGACGCTCGGCGACTCGATCGCACGGGATACGAGGTGTTGAAGACCGAACGCGACATACTGATCAGCGAATTGAGAGGATTGGGCGCTAATGTGATGGATTGGGAGCCCGAAATGATGCTCTCGACCGCATTGGCTGGAGCGAGAGGATTCTGAGGAAGGTGTGATTCATGGTTGATGAGAAAATCACTTCTGATGCAAGCAGCGATACTGCTCACCTCTATGAAGGGAAGGTGATTCGCGCATCACCACCAAGCCGCAAGAAGGCTGCAGGTCGGATTAGATCCAGTACCGATATCCCAAAAGACGCCATTCCCGAGATTCATGTACCTTCTTGGATCGAATCATTCTTCGGTGGACCCATCGTTTCCTCTGTGAAGTTCCTTCCAGCTAACAACACAGTCTCTACATTGCAGATGGGTTCTGCAGGCGTCCTGCTCATTCTCACCTTCTTGACCTTCGTCATCACGCCAGTCTCAGGCACCGCATGGTTCTCCCTCGCGAATCTGGTCGGCATCCCCATCTTAGGCGGAATTCTACATCTGACTATACTCGTCATCGGTGCTATTGGAGGAATCTATGGAATCTTCCAGCGCGATCAACGGGCTCTGCTGATTTCCTATGTGATGCTGATTGCGATCACACTGCGCTTCGCAGGAAGCAAGGTCGAGTTCGGGCTGAATCTGCTGCCTGAAAATGAAATTGCACAGAAGTTCCTTCTGATTCTCTACGCTCTATTCCTCGTCATGTACTTCGAGTTGACCAGCGGCATCATCCGCTTCTCGATGCTCGATACATCGATTCGTACCGGGGAAGTCTATGTGATGGGAGAGAACAGAATCATCCGGCGATATCACCGGGCGATCGGTATCACTCCGTTGGTCGCTGGATCGGTCGCCTTGCTGACGCTTCTGATCAATCTGATCATCCCAGCCATTGTCGGTATCTTTGATGACGTGGCGGCGAACCGTCTGCGAGAAAGTGTCGAGTTGACCAGCGTCTATGGTGTCGCCTTGGGAACCGCCCTCGTCTTCACTGTCGTCGCAGCAGCCTTCGTGGTGAATCTGCCTCTGCGAATCCAGCAGATGCAAGAGAGAGAGAACTGATCATCTGGGTTTGTATTCCTCTGCTCGGGGTTTGCTGTTTCTCAGTCGCCACTGAGGAATCCACCAATCATCCCGAGATCAGCGACCACAAGCCGTGCAACGGCTTCGACGACAGGAACTGCCCTAGGGCCTATGACTGGATCGTGCCTTCCTTTGACCTTGAGCTCCCGAGCCTCACCGCTGGGCAGGTGGAGTGTGTTCTGTTCTCTAGCGATGCTGCTCGGCGGTTTGAAATGGACCACGAGCCGCAATGGTGCGCCAGTCGAGCGCCCACCCAAGGCACCGTCGGCACGGCCCGATTCTGCGCCTTCGAGTGTAATGGAATCACCCGCCGCCAACCATGCGTCATTATGTTCCGAGCCGCGTGAGCGCGAGGCTTCGAAGCCACTGAAGAATTCGACGGCGCGGGCGCCGGGAATCGCCATCATGCCGCGCGCTAGTGCCGGTTCAAGCCCGTCGAACCAAGGCTCCCCTACACCGATGGGCAGCCCCTCAATCACACATTCGACGGCAGAGCCGATCGAATCCCTGTCAAGCCGGACTGACTCTATCAGAGCAGAAAATGTCTCACAAGCCGCAGCATCGCGGCAATTCAGCCTGAGCATCAGCGAATCCTCAGCCAGCGCCGTATCGCGGTCGAGTCCGAAGAGTGGCTCGGCAACGATTTCACCAACGCTGTGAAGATGTGCATCAACCCTC
>Ga0208329_1000347_pt1 | contig 10097 bp, 7 predicted proteins | sample DeeseametaMP2053_FD_184177 | JGI IMG/M metagenome (GOLD analysis project Ga0208329, IMG submission 184177) | Marine microbial communities from the Deep Pacific Ocean - MP2053 (SPAdes) | ecosystem: Environmental > Aquatic > Marine > Oceanic | place: West of Cabo San Lucas, Mexico, North Pacific...
TGTTCTTCTGGTCTCCCTTGATATGAAGCGCCAGGGCTCCAGCCCGGTTGGGAGTTTTGTCTGTAGTGATGAGGGTGTTGATGAAAAAATCACTTTCACTTTGTTCCCACGTCGGAAAGGGACAAAAGATGTTTTCAGAAGAGAATCCTTCTTTCAGAAGTTTTTGAATTAAAAATAATTCTTCGTTGCTCGCATGAGTGTCGGTAAGTGCAAGAACCTCCTGGGGAAGCGGCTTCAGCTCTCTGATTCGTTCCGCAATTGCACCGTATGCTTTTTCCCATGAAATACCTTCGAGATTCTCTCCAATTAGTCCCAAAGGCTGATTTATTCTGGATTTTTTTTCATTCATTTTTCTGTAAGTCAAACGACCTTCATCACACAACCACCATTTATTGACATTTTGGTTTTCGTGAGGTTTGAGTCGAAACACTTCGTTACGGTCATGTTCTATCGTAACATTGCAGCCCGTAGAGCAGCCGGTACAAATGGAATGATTTTTTTTCAGTTTCCAAACGCGACGCTTGAAGCGGAACTCCTTTTCCGTGATGGCGCCGACCGGACAAATGTCCGCCATGTTTCCCTGAAATTTATTCGTCATCGGTCTGTCTGTATAGGTATCCACTGCCAATTCATGTCCACGGTTAAACATGCCGAATTCGTTGGTACCGGTGATTTCTCTGGTAAATCTGTCACAGCGAGAACATTGTATACAACGGTTACGTTCAAGGGCTACAAAAGTACCAATGTCGCGCCAACCGTTAACCCGTTTTGAATAATCCATTTCCGATTTACCGGAACCATATTTAAAGGAATAATCCTGCAGTGTACATTCTCCGGACTGATCACAGATCGGACAATCGAGAGGGTGATTAATCAGCAAAAATTCGTTAACAAGTTTCCGACCCTCTTCAACTTTTTGATTGAAAGTTTCGATTTTCATGCCTTCCGTGGCATCGACAGAACAAGCGGTTTGGAGTTTTGGTGCAGGTCTGCCATTTCCAAGATCGATCACATCCACTAGACACATTCGGCAGGTGGCGACTATAGACATTCCGGGATGGTAGCAATAATGAGGAATTATTTTTCCACAACGTAAAGCGGCAGAAAGGACTTTTTCGCCCGGTTCATATTCAACCGGCTCACCATCAATTTGAAATACAGGCATGGAAAACTCGTTTAAGTAGTGGCATAATAATTCCGGAACTCCTCCGGAAATTTGTTTACAAAACTTTGAATCGGCAACGCGGCGGCATCCCCCAAAGCACAAAGAGTGGTCCCCAACATGTTCCCGCCGACTCGGTCAAGACGCTTCAATTTTTCTTCACTTCCGTTTCCATTGAGAAAATCACGAACAATTTGACGAGACCAGTGAGTTCCTTCGCGGCAGGGCGTACACTGTCCGCAGGATTCATGGGCGTAAAAACGGGTAATGCGGTGGAGTAATTTCACTACATCAGTGTCTTCATCAAAGACCATCATTGCCGCAGACCCCATCATGGACCCTATTTTTGCCAAATCATCAAAGTTATAAAGCACATCAATTTCATCGGCTTTCATGACAGGTGAAGAGGAGCCTCCGGGAATTACACCTTTAAGCTTCTTTCCATTCAGAATGCCTCCGCCGATTTCGTAAATAATGTCTTTCATACTGACATCCATCCGCAACTCATAAACTCCCGGACTATTTACATGACCACTCAAGCTCACTAAATGTGTCCCTGAATTATTTTGTGGACCAAAACTTTTGAAAGATTCCACTCCACCATCGCTAAAAATAAAGGGCAAACAGGCCAATGTTTCAACATTGTTTACACTCGTTGGGCATCCGTTGAAGCCTGAAACTGCGGGGAAAGGAGGTTTTACTCTGGGCTGTCCGCGTTTGCCTTCCAATGAATCCAGCAGTGCGGTTTCCTCACCGCAAATATAAGCACCTGCGCCGGTGTGGATAGTGATATCCAAATTAAAGCCGCTGCCCAGCGGGTCGTGTCCAAGAAGCCCGTCTGCATATAATTCATCAACAGCAGCATTTAAGGTCTTGATGGCTGGAAAAAATTCACCACGAACATAGACATAAGCATGATGACAACCAACAGCATAACTTCCAATCATCAGGCCTTCCAAAAAAAGGTGAGGATCTTTAAGCATCAGTTCGCGATCCTTACAAGTCCCCGGTTCAGATTCATCAGCATTGGCAACCAGATAACTGGGTTTACCGGTTCCTTTTGCCATGAAGCTCCATTTCAAACCTGTCGGGAATCCAGCTCCGCCCCGTCCGCGTACTCCGGATTCTTTGACTTCCTGCACAACTTCTTCCGGCTTCATGCCAAATACTTTTTTCAAAGATTTAAACCCACCAGTTTTTTTGTAACCGGCCAGGGATTTATCGTATTTGGGATTTCTGATATTTTTAAAAAGAACAAGGGTTTCTTCTAGCATTTTTACTGTTTCAGTTGATCAATCAATTTGTTCATTTTGTCCGGAGTTACCTGCTCATGATAGTCCTCATTTACAATGATCGCAGGTGCAAAACTGCACGCTCCAATACACTCCATTTCTTCAATGCTGAATTCACCATCAGCTGTCGTATGTCCTGCGTGAATGTTTAGTTTTTTTTCTGTGTGTTCCAACAACTCTGTTCCTCCAACGAGGCAACATGGTACGCAAGTACAAACCTGCAAATGGAATTTCCCGGGACGTTTCAAACGAAACATAGTGTAAAAGGTAACCACGCCTTCAACATGAGTAAGCGGCACTTCGCAAATTTCTGCCACGTACTGCATCCACTCTTCCGTCAACCAACCATCATTTTCATTCTGAGCCAGAAGTAAAATTGGAATCAGTGCATTTTGCTTGATGGGATAACGACTCAGCAGATTGTCAACTTTAGTCTGAATGTCCTTGGAGAACAAATTAAAACCTCTTTTTTCGATGCATTGTAGAAATAATACGAGTCTTATTTGTATCAAATACTACCAAATAATCAATAAAATTCGTTTATCAAAGGTGTTTTTTATACTAAATGTTTTGTGCTTCCTGTGTGTATCATTAATTTTTTATTATTAAAACCAACTATTATTTTGTATTATATTCTTAATGTTGACTTTTTATTTATAGTCGAATGCCATTTAATCACTTTTTATCGTCATAATTGACAACTGTTTTTATTCAAAGGTATTATTATTTAATATTTTTTCACAATGTTTGCGTTTTTACTTGAGGCGGCAATAAAATAGTGGTATATTTTAGGTTAAACTATACATTTGTCTAAACTAAGAACATGAAAAAACGCTTGAACGGTTCTCAAATTTTAGTTGAAGTCCTGAAGAAACAAGGAGTTGAGTATATTTTCGGATATCCCGGTGGTGCTTGTATGCCGATTTTTGATGCACTTGTAGATGCTCCGGAAATAAAAATAATTTTAGTACGTCACGAACAAGGGGCAACACACATGGCGGACGGTTACGCGAAAGCTACTGGAAAAACCGGAGTGGTTTTGGTGACTTCCGGACCCGGGGCGACTAACACCGTCACTGGTATACTCACTGCTCATATGGATTCAGTACCTCTTGTGGTTCTAACAGGACAAACCATCACGCCCAATTTGGGTAAAGATGCTTTTCAGGAGGCCGATGTGTTTGGTGTGACAATGCCTGTAGTCAAACACAGTTATCTGGTCAGGGATGTAAAAGACTTGTCAAGAATTGTTAAAGAAGCATTCTATCTTGCCTCAACAGGTCGTCCCGGGCCCGTTTTGGTAGACTTACCCAAAGATGTGGTTTCTGAAGAATGGGCAGAAGATTTTTCCGCAAAGATGGATCTGCCGGGCTATTCAGTACCTAAAAGTGGGAACTCCAACAGCATTAAAAAAATCTCTGAGTTGCTGGCAAAATCAAAACGCCCGTTGCTTTATGTTGGGGCTGGTGCAGTAATTTCCTCAGCAGGAAAACAAGTAAAAAAACTGGCAGAAAAACTTCGGGCTCCTGTTACCACAACTCTGCTTGGAAAAGGGAGTATTTCTGAAATGCACCAGCTTTCAGTTGGAATGCTGGGTATGCACGGAACAGCTTATGCCAACAAGGCAGTTATCGAGTGTGATCTGATTATGGCAATCGGCGCACGCTGGGATGATCGCATTACGGGCAAAGTTAGTGAATTTTGTCCAAACGCCACAAAAATACATATAGACATCGATCCTGCTGAATTTGGAAAAATCATTCAACCGGACATCAGCGTAAATGGAGATGCAGCTTTGGTCCTGGATGAATTGATTCCTCTGGTAAAGCCGCTTGACACCAAAGAGTGGCTGAAGAAAATTGAGAACTGGAAAAAGAAACACCCCTTAAAATATCCAAAGCGTGGAGGTTTGCGCGCACAACATGTTTTAGCTGAACTGGACCGTTTAACCGGATCCAATGCTATTATTGCTACGGATGTCGGCCAACACCAGATGTGGGCGGCCCAATTCTGCAAATCCCTCCGCGAACGCCAATGGCTGTCCAGCGGAGGAGCTGGAACCATGGGATACGGATTCCCCGCAGCTATTGGAGCGCAACTTGGAAACCCAGAAGATCTTGTAGTTGCTGTTGTGGGTGACGGCGGTTTCCAAATGACTATGTCGGAGCTGGCAACGGCTGCAATTAACAAGTTGCCGCTCAAAATTTTGATTATCAACAACAGCTATCTGGGCATGGTTCGGCAATGGCAACAGCTGTTTTTTGATAACCGTGAAAGCGGAGTAGACATGGAAGGTAATCCGGATTTTGTCAAAATTGGTGAAGCATACGGAATCAAGGGTTTTCATCTTAGGCGTGCAGGTGATGTGACAAAAGTGTTAAAAAAAGCTCTAGCCTATAACGATGGTCCCTGTATTATTGAAGCAGAAGTGGTCAAAGCTGATAATGTTTTTCCGATGATTCCTGCAGGAGCCGCTGTCAGCGATATGTTAATTGATGAACCTCCGGCAAGCAAGAAACTTAAAAAGCCCGTTGGCAGTACTTGATCTCTGAAATAGGTGAAAAATCAGCTTTCATTACCGTTTAATTTTTATACTTTTAATCGATGCCCTGCTTACTAATCGGTCATAATTAATCACAATCAGGCTTTTATGGAAGAAAAATTTGCAATCAGTATTTATGTATGTAATAAGCCCGGAGTTCTTGTCAGGATTGCTCAAACATTTGCGCGTCGTGGTTACAACGTGGACTCACTGGTCGTTTCACCGGCACACAACACCAACTTTTCAAGAATTACAGTAGTAGTACAAGGTGTACCAAGCTCATACGACCAAATACTGCGGCAACTGAATAAATTAGTTGATGTTGTTCACGCCGCCAGTCACCCTTCTACGGATATTGTGGACCGGGAGATGGCATTATTTAAAGTAAGGGCAAAGCCTGATCAGCGTGCAGAAATTTTCCAGATTGCAGAGGTGTTCCGTGCAAAAACAGTAGACATTACGGATCAGTCTCTTGTGATTGAAACGACCGGCGATTCCTTAAAAATCGATGCCCTTGAAAAACTACTGGAGCCAATGGGGCTTGTGGAAATGGTACGTTCCGGGAAGTTGATAATGAAGAGGGGACTTGAGGAAACCTGAGAACCACTCTGCCCTTTCCAGTACATATATTTGGTGAAGTTCTATCTGTTCAATTTTACTGGAAGAACCTCTACAGTTTCTTCCAGTAAAAATTCTTTTTGAATGATACTTTGAATCGAAGCAGCTAATTTTTGAAAACACACTTTTCTATTGGAAGTTTTCCGAAATAATAATCCAACTCTTCTGGCAGGCGCAGGGTTTTTAAACGGAATATATTTGATAGAAGCATTTTGAATTAGATTATTATAATCAATTGCAGTTTGTGGAATCAGGGTAATTCCAATACCAGTAGATACCATATGTCTGATTGTTTCCAGACTTGTACCCTGGAAATCTTTTCTTTCTTTGGTCATGGCTTGTGAACAAACATCCATAACCTGCCCTCTCAAGCAATGACCTTCTTCCAGTAATAATAGAGTTTCATCCTGCAAATCCTCTATCTTGATAGATAATTTAGCAGCAAATGGGTGCTGATTGTTAGCAGCAACATAAAATGGTTCTGTGTATAGAATGATCTCTTCAAGTCCTCTCATTTCTAGAGGAACTGCTAAGATTCCTGCATCCAATGTTCCTTCACTCAGTTTTTTCAACATAACTTCTGTTTGAACTTCCTGTAAGATAATTTCCAGTTGAGGATAGGCTTGATTTATAGGTTGCACAATCAAGGGCAAAAGATAAGGTGCTATTGTTGGAATTAGACCAATATTGACTGTGCCACTCATCGGATCTGAATGGGTTTTAACCAAATCTTCAATGGATGCCACTTCAGCTAAAATTGTCCGCGCTATTTTTACAATTTCTTCACCAATGGGGGTTAAAAAGACATTTCTGGTGGTTCGTTCTACCAGTTGAGCGCCAATCTCAGCTTCTAATTTTTTTAGTTGTCCACTCAAAGTAGGTTGGCTTACAAAACATTTCTCTGCGGCTTTTCGAAAATGTTTTAGTTCGTCAATGGCTGCAAGATATTCCAGATCTCTCAAATTCATCAAACACTCCTCAAACAAAAGGTTAATCTGTATTAATTGATATTACCAATCAGAATAATAAAATCAAACGATTAAACAAATCAATTTAAATATTTTATATTTACACTGAGTTCATTAAGGACTCAAGGGGAGTTTATACCCGGGGTGCGGAGCAGACTTGAGCTGGAGAAAGCGGGCGACGGAACTCCAGTCAGCAGGCTGATGGCGTCGCGCCGTCCGCTTCAAGTCGTGTGGACGATCACCCAATCCCGCAGGTCATTTCCGCGCTGGTCAGATCGTATCCGCTTTCGTCAATGTTGACCTGTTCGGCGATACCGTCATTGACCATGATGGAAAAGCGCTTGCCACGCATTCCAAGCCCAGCCCTAGAGACATCCAGCTCCAGGTCGAGTTTCTTGGTGTTATCGCCATTGCCATCGGCGAGCATGACAATCTTGTATCCAACCCCACGGTCCTTACCCCAAGCATCCATCACGAAAGCATCGTTGACGGCCATGTAGGCGACGGTGTTGAACCCCTTGGTCTTGATGGCGCCATAGTTTTCGAGGTAGCTCGGCAGGTACTTGTTGGAGCAGGTCGGCGTGAACGCACCAGGCACTGAAAACAGCGCAACTTTTCTAACATTAAACAGTTCGGCAGTACTCTTGTCTTTGACCACGCTGTCTGTCATCATCTTTAAACTTCCTTCAGGCATCTGATCTCCATTGGAAATGGACATGTTCGTTGTCTCCTTCGTTATTTCGGTTGGGTGCTCACTCTGAGATTTCTCTAATCGGAATGCAAAGATTGCAAGAAGCACCTTCTCATTTGAAATTTTTTAATGACTTTGCCAAGGCGTATTGTTGTTCCTTCATTTCTTCGCTGCTCTCTATCGATCATTGAATTGATAGTCAATGCCTGTCAAAGTCATCGAAACAAACGATTAGACAAAACCGATTCTCTTCTCTACGATAACCATATTATCTAATCACAGTTTTACCGTTCATCCCCTAACGCTCCTGAGGGAGCCTCACATATTAAGAAGGAGAATTATGACTACTGAAAGCAAATGTCCTGTTATGGGCAAAACACATCAGGCCGCTGGCGGCACAGCGAACCAACACTGGTGGCCGAACCAGTTGAACATGCGGATCCTGCGACAGAACCATCCACAGGACGATCCCAACGGTGAGGGATTCGACTACGCAAAGGAGTTCAAAAGCCTCGACTTTGAGGCCCTGACGAAGGACGTTGATGCCCTGATGACCCAGTCGCAGGACTGGTGGCCAGCCGACTACGGCCACTATGGACCACTCTTCATCCGGTTGACGTGGCACGCCGCTGGAACGTATCGCATCACGGACGGACGCGGCGGCGGCGGCGCGGGCGCACAGCGCTTCGCCCCACTGAACAGCTGGCCCGACAACGTTAACCTCGACAAGGCGCGCCGGCTGCTCTGGCCGATCAAGCAGAAGTACGGCCGGAAGATCTCCTGGGCCGACCTGCTTATCTTCGTTGGCAACCGCGCCCTGGAGACGATGGGCTTCAAGACCTTCGGTTTCGGCGGCGGCCGCGAGGACATCTGGGCCCCCGACGAGGACACGTACTGGGGACCGGAGAACGTCTGGCTCGACGACAAGCGCTACAGCGGCGACCGGGAGCTGGCCGAACCGCTCGGCGCCGTCCAGATGGGCCTGATCTACGTCAATCCACAGGGACCGAACGGTAATCCGGACCCGATGTTGGCGGCGAGAGACATCCGTGAGACGTTCCGCCGCATGGCGATGAACGACGAGGAGACCGTGGCGCTCATTGCCGGTGGACACACGTTCGGCAAAACACATGGTGCTGCCGAGGAACATTACAAAGGTCCCGAGCCAGAGGGCGCGAAGATTGCTGAGCAGGGCTTCGGATGGACGAGCAGCTTTGGCAGCGGCAAAGGCGGCGATCAGATCGGCAGCGGGCTGGAGGGCGCTTGGACCACCGAGCCGGCAAAGTGGGACAACGGCTACTATGAGAATCTGTTCGACTACGAGTGGGAGCTGACGAAGAGCCCGGCCGGTGCGCATCAGTGGACCCCCAAGAACTCCGAAGCGCAGGGCACCGTGCCTGACGCCCACGATTCGTCGAAGACGCACGCCCCCACGATGCTCACGACGGACCTCGCGCTGGTCACCGATCCGATTTACAAAGAGATCTCGAAGCGGTTCTACGAGAACATGGACGAATTCGCCGACGCATTTGCTCGCGCTTGGTACAAGCTAATACACCGAGATATGGGACCCGCCGTGCGGTACCTCGGACCGTGGGTTCCCGACGAGGAACTACTTTGGCAGGATCCCGTTCCGGCCGTCGACCACGCTCTGATCAACGACGCGGACATCGGGGCTCTCAAGACCAAGATCCTCGGCTCAGATCTGTCGATCTCCCAGCTAGTCTCGACCGCTTGGGCATCGGCCTCAATCTACCGTGATACAGATAAACGTGGTGGCGCGAACGGGGCGCGGATTCGCCTTTTGCCACAGGCTGAATGGGATGTTAACGTGGTCTCTGGCGTAGCGCAGGTAGTGGCGACCCTCGAGGGGGTCCAGCAAGAGTTCAACAACTCGCAAACCGGGGGGAAGAAAATTTCTCTTGCCGACCTGATCGTGCTCGGCGGCTGCGCGGCCGTCGAGGAAGCTGCGAAGAACGCCGGGCACGACGTGCAGGTTCCCTTCTCGCCGGGGCGCACCGACGCCTCACAGAAGCAAACCGACGTCGAGTCGTTCGCATTCCTCGAGCCGGTCGCAGATGGGTTCCGTAACTACCTCCGGGCGGGCCATAACCTCCAGACAGAGCACCTGCTGGTCGACAAGGCGTTCACGTTGAATCTGTCGGCTTCCGAGATGACGGCCCTCCTCGGCGGCATGCGTGTCTTGAACGCGAACGTCGGGCAGTCAGAACTCGGCGTCTTTACCGAGCGGCCCGAGACGCTGACCAACGACTTCTTCTTGAACCTGCTCGACATGGCGACGGAGTGGAAGGCGACCTCGGACACCGAGGACGTATTCGAGGGTCGCGATCGCGGAACGGGTGAGCTCAAGTGGAACGGTAGCCGCGTCGACCTCGTCTTCGGTTCGAACTCTGAGCTCCGGGCGATCGCTGAGGTCTACGGTAGTGACGACGCCGAGCAGAAATTCGTGCGTGACTTCGTGGCTGCGTGGGACAAGGTCATGAATCTCGATCGCTTCGACCTCGCCTAATCTCGGTTCGCAGGTTTGCGAGCGACCCTAAGCTACGGTCAGTGATGCTGTCAACGCAACGTTCGGACTGTCAAGGGTACCTCAGCCTACGTTCGGGTTGGTTCTGCGCTTTGAGATCGAGTTGATGTCACCAGCGCAAGTGGTCGATCACGACGGCTGAGAAACGGGGAGAAGATTGTGGTTAAGCCGGTCCTGCCGGTGATCCAACGATCCTACTTCTTCCGGTGGAAGACCTGGCGTCCCGTCCCAGTCTACGGGGTTCTTGGCGTACTTAAGACGGGTGCGCAGGTTGCC
>Ga0208329_1000350_pt1 | contig 10091 bp, 10 predicted proteins | sample DeeseametaMP2053_FD_184177 | JGI IMG/M metagenome (GOLD analysis project Ga0208329, IMG submission 184177) | Marine microbial communities from the Deep Pacific Ocean - MP2053 (SPAdes) | ecosystem: Environmental > Aquatic > Marine > Oceanic | place: West of Cabo San Lucas, Mexico, North Pacific...
TATTAGGTGTTAATTTGTAGCATATGGTTTTTCAATCTCAGCACTTGCTCTTCCCTGAAAACTAAAAGCAATAATCCGTAAAGCAAGGCTGAACCAAGCAGTATTCCTCCAAAAATCACCCAGTTGTAAACAAGAAAAGGTCCGTTTTCCCATGATCCATATCCTCTGTAATACCAGGCAAAACCTCCCATTCCTGCTGAAGCCAGCATATAAAGCAAAGACGACCGCAGGGGCCACCAATGTTTACGTAATTCGGATTGCTTGAGCAAAAAGAGCGACAACAGAATCCACTGAAACCAGGTTCCTGCAGCAAGCCCCAGGGCCAGGCCAAATATTTCCAGGCTTTGACTCCACCACCAACCCAGAAGCCCTGTCAGCAAAATACTGAACATTGAAACTTTGACCGGAGTGCGGGTATCTTTAAGTGAAAAAAACACTGAAGTCTGCAACCGAATCATTGCTACTGCAGGAATACTCAACGCAAAAGCCTGCAGCGTGAGCGCCGTATTTTGAACGTCGCTCCATGAATATGCACCATGCAGATATAGCATTGACACAATCGGTTCTGCAACAACCGCCAAACCCACGCTGGCCGGAAAGATGACCAGTAAAGTTGTGGACATGGTAAAGCGCAGGGTGTTGCGGATTTTCTCCCAGTTTTTGGCAGCAGTGTGCTGACTTAATTCCGGAAAGCCGGCTGAAGTGATTGCAAAAGCAAATACACCCAAAGTCAGTTCCGAGAGTCGGCTGGCATTGTAGTAATGCGTGACTTGCCCTGTGGGCATGAAACTGGCGAGGTTTCGCAGCACAATGATATTGATTTGATAGACCGCCACTCCCAGCAAAGACGGACCAAGCAGTTTCAGCAGGCGCTGAATATTCTCATCATTGAGAAAATTTTGCGGTTTGAAGGATTGCCCAACTTTTCTCAGTGAGGGTATTTGAATTAATATTTGCGCGATTCCACCCAGAAGAACACCGATACCGATGCCGATCATCGGTTCTTCCAACAATGGAGAAATACCGAATGCTGCCCCGATAATTCCGATATTTAATAAAATCGGTGCTGCAGCCGGAGCTGCAAAACGGCCTTCGGCATTGAGTACCCCCATTGCCCAGGCAACGAGCGAAACAAAAATCAAATATGGAAACATGACTCTGGTCAGCAGCACCGTCAAGTCGTATTTTTCCGGACTTGAAGCAAAACCTGCCGCAAACAGATAAACCAACTGAGGACTGAAAAGAATTCCCAAGCCAGTCAGAATAGTTGTTGCTGCCAGGACAAGCCCTAAAGTTTTTGCCGCAAATTTCTTTGCAGCTTCAGGATCCTTGCGTTCACGGATTTCTGTGTAGAGAGGAAGAAAAGCAAGAGTCATCGAACCCTCTGCAGTCAGGCGGCGCAGGACATTCGGAATTGTAAAAGCCTGCACAAAAGCATCCGTCACCCAACCGGCACCAAAGACATGCGCAATCACTAAATCCCGCGCTGCACCCAGGATTCGTGAAAAAAGGGTAAAGATTGTAACCGTCCGCGCGTTTTTCAGAATGCGTCCGGACTCCTCAGGATTGTTTTTCAAAGGAATGAATGTCAAGTGGTTCAATGTTGACAGATTGGGTTCAGAATCACGACCCCGGCAGACTTGCGGTCAACTACCGAAAATTGCGGACTTACCGAGTTCTGATTCGATTTCAAGTAAGCGGTTATATTTTGCAATGCGCTCGCTGCGTGAAGCTGAGCCAGTTTTAATTTGCCCTCCGGCCATTGCAACTGCAAAGTCTGCCATAAACGTATCTTCAGTTTCACCGCTGCGGTGCGAAATAATATAATTCCAGCCTGCTTTTTGGCAAAGCTGAATGGTGGCAACAGTTTCAGAAACTGTCCCGATTTGATTGAGTTTAATCAGAACCGCATTGGCCGCATTTTTACTGATCCCTTTTTTGACAAAATCTGTGTTTGTCACAAACAAATCATCTCCAACAATTTGAACTTTTTTACCAAGTTTTTTGGTAATGGCTGAAAAACCGTCCCAATCATGCTCATCCATCGGATCTTCAATTGAAACAACCGGATATTTTTCAACCATACTACTGTAAAATCCCAGCATCTCCGTTGAATTTTTTGTGCCCTGTCCGGACTTAAAAAAGTCATACGCACCTTTTTTATAAAAAGATGACGCTGCGGCATCCATGGCCAGTGAAATGTCTTTTCCGGGTTCATATCCGGCAGCCTTAATTGCTTCAAGAATTACTTCGCATGCCTCTTCATTGCTTTTAAGATTTGGCGCAAAACCGCCTTCGTCACCTACACTTGTCGCATAGCCTTTTTTAAGCAGGATTTTTTTCAGCGCATGAAATGTTTCCGCGCCATAACGCAAGGCTTCCCGGAATGTTGGTGCGCCAATCGGCATAACCATGAATTCCTGCAAATCTACACTATTGTCAGCATGTTCTCCGCCATTGATAATGTTCATCATCGGCATCGGTAAACGGAATCCGCCCACACCTCCGAGATAAGCATAAAGTGGAAGGTTGTGTGAATTGGCCGCAGTTACCGCAACGGCCATGGAAACACTGAGAATTGCGTTTGCGCCCAAATTACTTTTGGTCGCAGTGCCGTCCAGTTTCAGCATCATCCTGTCAATTTCTGCCTGCCGATCCGGAGTCATTCCCAGCAGTTCCGGTGCAATTTCCTGATTCACATTTTCTACAGCTTTGAGTACTCCCTTTCCGGCATAACGGGCTTTGTCACCATCCCTGAGTTCAAGAGCTTCATTTTCACCAGTTGATGCTCCGGACGGAACAGACGCAGTTCCGGTTACTCCGTTTTCAAGGGTAACTGTGGAGCGGATTGTTGGATTTCCGCGTGAATCCAAGATTTCCATGGCTTTAATAGATATTATTCGATCTCTCATAAGGGCTCTTTTGGGATGGTGATTTCATGTGCAAAATATTTTAGCTTCCATAAAAGTATCACTCATCTGAATCCGCTTCAATCTAAAACATAGTTCTCCTTTTGTCCTTCACCTTAAGACAGTAATTCTGAACTTGCTGTGGTTTTAATAATCCCTGTATATTGGAATTCAATTCCATATTAAACGGGAAAATGGAACAGGGTGAAAATGTATAAGCCTCTCTCCAACACAATAAAAGCTATTCCGGTTTGGTATTCAGGAAGCCTTAATTAATGGATCAATATCCGTATTTATTAGATGAATAAGGGTTATCTGACTTTGAAGATTTGCCTCCATCGTTCCTATTCGGTTTTACGAAAGGAGGAATGCGGCCCACCAATTTTTCAAGCAGAATCAGTTCCTGATCTGAATGGTTGATCACCGGTGCTTGTTCAATCCGTTTTTCTCCAGAGTAGATGAAACGTGGTTGGTCATGATGACTGGTGGTGACGGTTTCGCTGATTTCGGGGGCATCCTTAACCTGCAAATGGGAAGTCCCGTAACAGGTACACACGTAGGTTTTTTCAGAATCAGCCTCAAGATAGACTCCAGTTCCCTTGATTCCAATAACGGCTGTAACGGTTCTCAATGTACGCTTTTTCCCGGCAAAAACTGAAAGTATTGCTCCTGATCTGAGACTGAATCCGGAAATTTCGTTTTGTTTCCTGTCAAGTGTAGGGTTAAGTTCCAGTCTGCTGTTTCCCCGGATAAGAAATGCATCTCTACCAATAACAAAGACAGCAGATCCGGCTGATCCTGTACTGATCAAAGCATCATTTTCTACAAGCACACCATCAGTTCCTTTCAACTGGTCGGGCCGGATTCTACGTCCGTTAATGAAAACTTCACCAATGATTTGTCTCATGCCGGCAGGCAGAGTACAACTGTTCAGAAGAAACACGATTGTACCCATCACTCCTGAGTATGAAAGAAATTTCAGCACCTCACGCCTGCTGTACTGATTTATTTTTTCAAATGAATCGTTATCCACTTAATAGAAACCCAAATTTGGTGGTTTTAGTTGAAACCAATATATACCTTCATATTGTATTTTTTACAAGTAATTGGGAATTTAATGAAATAGATTTACATCTTAATTCTCCTCCCAAATCCACAAATTGTTTTGCTCTTTGATCAACGCAATTGTAAATTATGAAAATTATTTTATAATTTTTTTATTTTAAACTAATAATAAATTAGTATGTATTAACAATATATTAGCCCAGTATTTAATAGATTATTCAACTTTTTCCTATCCTGATTATATTTTCAGGCAACAATATTGCTACATAGAGTATAAGGCCGTTAAAACTTTCGGCAGCATTGGTGATAAATTCTAAATTTCTGGATTAGTTTTCTGGAACAGCGAGTTTTGGAAAGATAATAAACAGAGTTTTCGAGAAAGTAGTATGAGCAAGGTTTTTTACCCGTTTACTGAACAGCCCAAAACAGAGCAGAAGCCGCAGGATGAAGATTGGCAAATAGAGGAGAACTACCTTAACCTCTGGGGCTATTTAAGAAGGAGGTATCCCAATGTTGATTTGGAAGATAAAAAGTTTTTGGATTTAATCAAACTGAAAACTACACTCGAAGGTCCGCATAAACTGAGAGAATGGAACGAAGATATAGCTTCTGTCAGGAAGCATTGATCCCCGGTCGTGAGCCAGGCAATTCAAGGGTACAATTTCATGAAGTCCTTTGACAGCAACGACAAATCTTTTGAAGAGCGCTTTGATCCTAAGCTCCGTACAATTGGAGACTCCCAACTCCAAAATCATGATCAGGAAAAAGAACAAACTCCCACCTCAAAATTTTTTCGGTTAGAATTTTCTGAATCGATTCCGCTTGAGACAAAAATATTTTTGAGCGAAAAACTTCCCGACATGCTTGATTTTCCAGGCAGATTAGGTTTGAAAATAAATTACGCCAGCCATCTGCTGCGTTTTATTGATCAGACAACATACGAGACTGAAATCGGCTCACCTCTACCAAAAAATGTTACACTTCCTGCCTCACGAATAGATTCCTTCATTGATTCAAGATCATTCAAGGTGACGATCATTCTGCCAAAAAAACTGGAAACTGCAGAAGTTATCGTCAACATTACTCGCAATGTATTTTCAAAATTATTCGGAAATATATTCTTCAATGAGCAAATCCTGCCTCTTGAGTTTTACCAGCAAAGTGTGAAAGGACAAAAACAAATTACTGCCGCAATTCCTGAAATACTGGACCTGGTCAAAGAATTTAATTTTCATTCAGATAGTTTGGAAGGACATTGTGAAAGTGTTGCAAAGTCATACCGTCTTTCCATGGAAAAAGAGGGAGATCAAATCCGGAAGCAATTAATAGATGAGTGGCGCGAAAAGTGGAAAGCCCAGTCACTCTCAACCGAAGAACAACATACACTTTCCTCCATTTTTACCGAGTTTAAGGAATTGTTCCGGACAAATCCCGAGCAATTTAATCAGAAAGTGAGTGAACGAGTCAAGCAGTTGAATTCACATTTACATTTCATTCTGCCCCATGAGATGCGGGTTTATGAAAATTTTGAACAAGAACGCTTCTCACATTACATCCGCTCTGTGCTTCACAAACTGGAAGAAATTTCTGCTCTTGCCGGATTTATTGAAGAACTGTACGAACAATTGAAACAACCTCCGGAAGCTGTAGAATTAGACGGAGTCGGTACACAAATTCGATCCAGAATGCGACAGTTGAGAAAAGAGAAAAAAGTGATTCTCTTTTATGTTCCGGAGATGCCGCAAAATTCGGAATTGGACAATATACGGCAAAAATTTCCATTGCGCCTGATAAAAATGCTTCCTTCCGGAACCCCTTTGAAAGAATGGTCAAAAGAAATAAAAAAGATGGAAAAGCACTATGCCGAGTCAATTTATTCTAAACTGTATTCTGCACTTCACAGTTTAAGTGCGTGGACACAGTCGCCGGAGGAATCAAGGGCAGCAGGTTTTTTGGAAAGTGCTGATGGTCTGCGCCTGAAAAGGCTTATGTCAGTTATGAAATTTCGATTGCCGGCAATCAAGTCAATACAGAGTTCCCTTGGAGTGTTACTGGACACCAACGAGGAGGCAGTACTGCAGGCAGAACCGGACACGGTTCCTCAAAGACAGTTGATACCTCTGGATGATTTTAGAAAAGCCTGGAGCTATTTCTGCTCTTCGGTGCTGACTTTGCTTTATTATCAGGAGTTCACTGAATCAGCAGGGCTACCGCAAGGTTTCAGGGCCGAAAATTATCTTAAATCAATCCTGGAATTTGTGGACCGGCAATGTTCACGCGGAATCAATCATTTTCACATAGTTAGGCTGTTGTGGCTCATTTACGAAAAAAACCCGGAAAACGATGCTTTGACATTCATTCTTTACTGTATTCAAAATCCCCAGGATATTCTGCGTTACACTTTACATCAGGTAATGCGCCCGCAAACGGACAAAACACCGGTAAAACGCCGCCTGGAGAAGCTACCCCATTATGGCGAAGCTTTGATCACTGCATACCAAAACCGGCTGCTGGAAGCCCTTGTCTAAGCTGCAGCGCTTCTTAGTGAGGTATCAGCTTTATTTTTGGACTTATTGATTTCGGCAGGGATTTTCTGGGCGACTGCCAGTGGAAGAAGATAAGGCTTCAATTTGAGAGATTTCAGTGGGAAATCTGGATAAGATTAGAGGCAGAGATAAGAATGAAGAACAACTCCATTGCCGCAATAAATGCCAGCACTTTGGCTCCTCTTTGCAGAAAACTAAACAACAAAGCTAGAAAACAAACAAAAGTAACGGAGGCCAAAATGGTAACCCCTAAAAACGGTATTACATCACCATAACCTAACATTGCTGTCCATCGCCAGCCGGTAGGCGCTCCGGTTTTTTCCAGAAACTGCGTTAAAGATAATGACCAGTACTTAGGCAGTTCTTCCAGCGGAACGAGCGGAGTCAGCACTCCGAAAATATACAAAATGAATCCCATAATCAGAACAAGTAAACCCAGATTACTTATGTGATATATAATTTTTGCGTATATATGCTGCTCTGGAGCATTTTCAAAAACTATAGATTTTTCCATTAGTTCTCCAAGTTTGTGCTCAAATACCAAAAGCTTTCAACAGGGAACGTACTCCTGCCAAAAGAAGAACTGTGATGACGATGTAACGAATTACAGTTGGTTTAACTTTTGGAAGCAACTTTGAACCAATTCTTGCCCCCAGCATGATACCGACCATTGAGGGAACAACTATTATTGGCAAAACTGCTCCTTTATTCATGTAAATCCAGGCCGCTGTGCTGTCCGTAATTGAAAGCGCAAAACTGCTTGTAGCAACTGCGACTTTTACCGGTGCTCCCATCAACAAGTTCAAAATGGGAACATTCGCCCAGCCTGCACCCAATCCAAAAAAACCTGCCAGCAAACCGACGACCACAAAACTGAACATACCTCTCTTTGTGTGGTGAACAGTCCAACTAACTTCTTTGCCCGTAGTTTCTTCGGTGTAAATACCATTGATTTGCAAAAGCTCGGTCAATTTGTTTCCCCTGCTCACTTCCGGGTTCTCCGTGTTTTTTGCAAACAGCATGATGAAAACGATAGTGATAATCGTTAGACCCAGGCTCCCGTGAATATATGCCGGATTCAGTGCAGAAAGCCAAAGTCCCAGAAATGCCCCTACAATTGCAAAGGCAGAAGCAATCAACGCAGTCGGTAGCGCGAGCTTCAAACTAGCCAGGTTTTTTTCCAGTAAATGTGGTGCAGCAGCAAGTGAACTGCCGAGGGCAATAAACAAGCCTGCACCTCGGACAAAGTCGATGTGAAACGGGAAAAAACCACTAACCAGAGGGACAAACAAAACACCGCCACCAATTCCGGCCATTACACCGAAAACACCCATGAAAAAGGTTGTGAAAAATAAGGTCGTCGGCCAGACCCACCAGGGCATTCCAGATATTTCCGTAGAAGCGGCCCAAAGTATAGTTGGAATAAGTAGTAAAGCGGGAATTAAACTGAATTTGACCAGGATACTCTTCTTCATTGAGGGTGGCTCCCTTACCGTTCCACAGGAAAGCCTGCTATCGTCCAGTCTGCCATTCCGGAACTGTTGATACAGACAACATTTTCCAAACCCTGCATTCCAAGCATTGTGTAAACAGTTTGTGCCCTGCGTCCAGAGTGGCAATGTACAAATATTCTTTGATAACTGCTGAGCTCTTCAAGAAACGACTGTTCGTTACCCATGGGAATATTTAAACTACCGGGGACATGACCTTGAGAATACTCGTTGGGCGTCCGTACATCAATTACCCTCTCTGTAGATTTCAGATTATCCAGCAACTGATACAAATCATGCATAGTAAAATTATCTTCATTTACATGACCAAGTTCCAGTGAAAAACCGCATTGAAGATTCTGAGAAACAGTCGAATCAATGCGTTTAGGCTTTGGCAAATCCAGATTTTTCATAATTTGGACAAATTTTTCCAACGTTTGTCCGCTGCCAATTCTGGTATTAAAAGCTTTTTCTTCTCTGATACATGAGGCTGTACGTCCCAGATAATCATGACCAGGATAAACCAAGGTGTCGTCCGGATAGGAGTACAGTTTTTGAGTAATACTTTCATAAAGTTTTTCCGGATCACCCAACTGGAAATCGGTGCGTCTGCAACCGCGAATCAACAAAGAGTCTCCTGTAAAGAGCATCCCTTCCGTATAAAAACTGGTACAGGCATCGTATGTCCGGGAGTCGCAATTGCTTTGAGGCTAAAGTGTCCAAACTCTAACTCATCTCCATCTTCAAGAAGAATATCTGCACATTCAATTCCGGCAGGCTCACCAAAAACACTTTTTGCTCCAGTAGCTTCACGCAGCATACATGAAGAAGTAACATGATCCGCATGGACATGATATCAATTACGTATTTTAGCTCAACTCCCAGTTCTTCTATGAACTGTAGACTTAGACCAAATTGCTCTTTAACCGGATCAATTATCAGGCCTTCCATAGTTTCAGAATCAAACAAAAAATACGTGTATGTTCCCGTATCTTTGTCAAAAAATTGTCGGAAGACCAACTTGGGCTGGTTTGGTTTAGCCATTGAATTTGTCATTATAATTCAGGTACAAAATACTTCCTTTATCAAATCGAATAATTGTGTAATTTGATTGTTGGAAAAACTGTAAAAAGAGTAGGTTGTTTCACGTCGTGAAACTAAAACGCCTCGGCTTTTCAACAAAGCTAAGTGCTGTGACAGAGTCGACTGTTTAATTCCAGTGTAGTATTCCAGGTTCTGGACTGTTTGTTCTCCCTGACGCAAGGCACACAAAATACGCAGGCGGGCAGGATGAGACATAACCTTTAAACACTGTGCTGCAGTTTCAATATTTGCATCCTGCTCGCCAAATAGTTGTTCGAGCTCACGTTTTAATATTTCGTTTTTACTTGCTGAAGTTTTCATGGTATCTCCTTTTCATTAGTAAATATCGTAATATACAAATATAAATAAATCAAATTTATTCTCTGAATACCTGAAAGCAATATCCAATTCCTGTTAGGTGAACTTGATAAAGAAAATTTGTATAAACCGTTATTACTAACTATGTAACTGTAATTATTATCGATATTTTCTCATTATTCCGCGGATCCACATCCCGCTAAGTTTTTCAATATTCCATAGTAAAATGTTCTAATAATCCACAGGGAATGGCATGTTTTTCGCAGGGTTTTAATCAATGATTTAACAATATTTAAGTTATTAGGAGGCAAATATGAAATGGTTAAAATTTGAAACTCATGAGGAAGAGGAAGTATCAGATCCTGAAAACTCCTATATTTTAGTTTATTTGGGTCCTGAAGCTCTAAAACACGCAGTCATAGTAGAGGATTTTGGGACATTCCAGGACAGTCCGGAGTGCATTCCCGGCGGACGTCTTTTAGAGGTTAGTCGTCAATATAGTTATCGTTTGCGGCAAGTTGCAGATTTGGTTGAAGAGCCCCTGGAAGAACAAAAAATTCTTATGAAAGCACAGTCAAAGCGCAACTTTCACGCAGAAATCCGACCAGAAAAGCGCCTTGAGAAAAAAGAGGATGACTTGATGATTGGTGGTCCCAATGATTCTTATCCAGAATCTGCAA
>Ga0208329_1000353_pt1 | contig 10038 bp, 10 predicted proteins | sample DeeseametaMP2053_FD_184177 | JGI IMG/M metagenome (GOLD analysis project Ga0208329, IMG submission 184177) | Marine microbial communities from the Deep Pacific Ocean - MP2053 (SPAdes) | ecosystem: Environmental > Aquatic > Marine > Oceanic | place: West of Cabo San Lucas, Mexico, North Pacific...
GCGCGGCGCGCTTCCTGATGTCGGAATCTCGATCGATACTCGACGTGCGAGCGTCGCGAGGGCGGCGCTCGATGCGGGTGCTGATCTGGTCAACGATGTCTCGGCTCTGAGTGATTCTGAGATGCTCGAGGTAATCGTCGAATACGGCTGCCCGGTCTGTCTGATGCATATGCAGGGGTTGCCGGAGAATATGCAGAATGACCCGGATTATGGCAACGTCGTCGCCGAGGTTCGGCAAAGGCTTGGCGAGGTGGCGAAGCAATTGTCCGATGCCGGGATCGACCCACGACGAGTGGTTGCGGATCCGGGCATAGGATTCGGCAAGATGCTCGACCACAACACCGACCTTCTGTCGGCTGGTCGCGGCATTCTTCCGGATGAGAGAATGGCACTGATGTGGGGCGTCAGTCGCAAGCGGATGTTCGCAGACCTGCTCGGCAGGGAAGACAGCAGTGAGCGGCTGGCAGGTTCGCTGGGCATCGCAGCAAAGGCGCCTTCGAAGGGGGTCGACATCATCAGGGTGCACGATGTCGAAGCGCACGCAGACCTGTACGCATCGATGCGTGCGGTCGAATGAATCGAGGTGAGAGGGATGGGGCAGACTATCATCGATGTAGACGATAACTTACGTCTCGTCGGTACCGCTCACGTCAGTTCAGCTTCGGTCACTCTGGTGCGCGAACAGATCGATGAATACGGGCCGGACCTCGTCGCGGTTGAGTTGTGCGAGTCGCGACTGAAGTCCCTCAAGAGGCCTGACGACCTTGCAAACTCCGACCTTCTGAATATCATAAATGAGGGCCGTTCCTCGATGATTCTCCTGCAATCAGCCCTCGCCGCCCAACAGCGACGGATGGGCATCGAGACTGGAGAGAAGCCGGGTGCGGAGTTGCTCGCCGCCATCGAGGCTGCTGATGCAGCCGAGATCCCGCACGAACTCATCGACCGCGATGTCGTCATCACTTTGCGCAGAGCCTGGCGCAAGATGGGTCTGCGCGAGAAATGGCGAGTCCTCAATGCCCTGCTCTGGGATGAGGACGATGATGAAGTGGTCGACTTTGATGAGATGCTAGAGGATACCGACCTTCTCAGCGCCATGATGGAGGAAGCGAAGGCCGTGGCGCCGCGCGCAGGGGAAGTGCTCATCGATGAGCGCGACGCTTACCTCGCAGGTAGAATCCAGCAGATTCGAGGCAAGGGCCGCATCCTCGCAGTGGTCGGCGCAGGCCATCTGAGCGGCATCGTCGACAACCTGCAGAAGCCACCGCAGGAGACCACCTCGAATCTCGCCAACCTGCGCGAGGAGCCACCAAAACCTCGCTGGCCAAAGGTCATCATGTGGGCGATTCCACTCTTCCTCGCCTCAGTAGTAGGCTGGCTGGTCTACAATGGCGAGACAGATGCACTGAAGGAAACGCTGTGGTATTGGTTGGCGGCAAACGCAGCCCTAGCAGGAATCGGAGTCGCGCTGGCTCGAGGACACCCACTCTCGATCCTCGTCGGCGCAGCCGCCTCCCCAATCACCAGTCTCAACCCAACTCTGGCGGCAGGCTGGTTCGCCGGCTATACCCAGTTGAAGGTCGCAGCGCCGACAGGAAAAGACGCAGCAGAATTCCTCGCGCTGCAGGATTTTGACGTCTTCTGGAACAATCGGGTCGGCAGAGTCCTGCTCGTCACCGCATTCGGCAACATCGGCTCCGCCCTCGGTGCTTACTTGGCCGGCGGAGCGATAATCGGTATTCTCCTCTAGACCATCTGCAATGCGCAGTATGCACTCTAATCGAGCAGGCATTCCTAATCCGGTTTCGGGATGAGGAGAGGTCGGCTACCATCCCTGAACATTACGTTTTCTCTATATAACAAAATCATTATATTCCGACCGACCTCGTGTCAGCGCGAGATTGAGATGACGATGACAGAGCCAGTATCCGAGCTAGACGATGATTTCCTGAAGGAAGTATCGACGATGATCAAGACCATGGGTCACCCTGATCGCTTGCGAATCGGCGAGTTGGTCAGAGTTAACGAACACAGTGTCAAGGATATTCAACAAGCCCTCGGTCTCAGTCAACCAGTCACCTCTCAGCATCTCCGTCGGATGTACCATCAAGGAATTCTGACCAGTCGGCGCGAGGGGCACCGTGTCCTCTATGCGGTGGACAGTCCGCTGATCGAGAAGATTCTGGAATGCCTGAAGGAGACGCAAGCAGAGGTCAGGGGAAGGATGTGAGAAAATGAATCATGATAATGAGATTGACTGCAGCGGAATTGATTGCCCTCTGCCTGTTCTGAAGACTAAAATCAAGATTGATACGATTGCGACTGGAGCGGTCCTGCGGGTCACCACGACAGATCCAAGGACGTGCAAGGACATGCCTGCGTGGGTGGGTCGATGACGATGGATGTGTTCGGCTTCGAAAAGAAGCATTTCATCGACGTCATCTCTTATGCCGGCGCTGCCGACATCCAACTATTCGTCTGAGGTGAACGAGGTGTCAATCACGAGCTATTCGGCGAATGAACTCTATGATTCGATAGAAAGCAAGGACGACATCATCTACCTCGATGTTCGCAATGAGGAGAATCACCAACTATTCATGGTCGAGGGACCCAATGACGTCGAGATGTACAACATCCCGTACTTCGACTTCATGGAAGACCCCGAGGGTTGTACGGCAAAGTTGCCGGAGGGTAGACCGGTGAAGGTCATCTGTGCCAAGGAAGGTTCGGCTCAATTCGTCGCCGACATCCTCGATTCACAAGGCCGTGAAGAGATTAGTTGGCTGGAAGGTGGAATCGTGACTTGGGGAAACCTGCTGATTCCAAAACGAATCAATTCGGCTGACGAAGATTACGAGATATGGCAGTTCAATCGACCGGGTAAGGCCTCCTGCTCCTATGGCCTCATCCACGGCGAACAGATGATGCTCTTCGATGCCTCGCGCGCTGTCGAATTCTATGTCGAATTCGCCGCCTCTCGCGGCGCTGATATACGCCATGTTCTCGAGACTCATCTACAAGCAGATTACATCTCGGGCAGCCCCAGAATCGCTGCGGCGACCGGGGCTGAATTTCACGCTCATGACGGAGATTATGCTGTATCCGTCTTCGATTACACTTCGATCGTCGATGGAGAACTCATTCATTTCGAGCGAGATGGTGGTCCTTCGGTTCTGTGCACTCACGCACCGGGGCACACTCCCGGTTCAACGGCTTATGTCGTCGATGAGAAATATCTGATTTCAGGAGATACTGTCTTCATCGTCAGCGTCGGCAGACCCGATCTCGGCAAACGAGTCGTCGAATGGGCGAAGCAACTCTATGCGACGCTGAAACATCGAATCACTGTCCTGCCCGATGAATTGATCGTTCTACCAGGACATTATTCGGATTGGCGCAGAGAATCCAACGAGGATTATCTCATCCTCAACGATTTCGGCACGGTGAAGAAACTCAACGAAGACATATATGGCATCGAGGGTGAGGATGAATTCGTAGAATACATGAAGGAGAACATGCGCGAACAACCCGATATCTACAATCAGATTCGAAAGGTGAATGCCGGCGCACTCAGCCTTCGCGAAGAAGAACAGGATATCATGGACCTGGGAAAGAATGAATGTGCCGCCTCAAGCAACCGAGGGATGCAGCACATCTGAACTCGTGATGATATTCAGAAGAGAGGTGATGAAATGGTGAATTACGGCTTCGTGATAGACAACAGGAAGTGCATCGGCTGCCATGCCTGCACAGTCGCCTGCAAGTCTGAACACGACGTCCCGATCGGCGTCAACCGCACCCACGTGAAGTACATCGAGAAGGGCACGTACCCCGACGTCACGAGGGAGTTCAGCGTCCATCGCTGCAATCATTGTGAGGATGCGCCTTGTACGACGATCTGTCCAACGACCGCGCTGTTCACACGCGATGACGGCATCGTCGACTTCGATGATGATCGCTGCATCGGTTGCAGATCCTGCATGCAAGCTTGTCCCTATGACGCGCTTTACATCGACCCGAACAAGGGAACTGCGGCGAAGTGCAATTATTGTGCGCACCGCATCGAGCATTCTTACGAGCCGGCTTGTGTCATCGTCTGTCCGACCGAGGCCATCATCTCGGGAGATATGGACGATGAGAACTCTTCAATTTCGGGTTACTTGAGGGACCATGTGACCACCGTTCGCAAGCCCGAGTCTGGGGCTAGGCCGAACGTCTTCTATATCGAGACCAGCGAGGAGATGTTGGATCCTCATGCAACCGAGCGTTCTGGAGAATACCTCTGGACGGACCAGGCGGCTGGGGTTGGGCATTTCGCGAAATATGCCGAACAGCGCCGCGGGGCCGCCGATACGAATTCGATGATTGTTCAATTGGCGCTGGAGAAGAAGGCGAAGGCGGCGAATCCGCGCGACCGCGCCTTGGTTCGCGATGTGATGGAGCGCTTGGACGAGCAAGCGGGTAAGCCCAAGCGCTCGTACGACCAACCTTCGAAGGGAATCCTCTGGGGTTGGGAAGTCTCGGCTTACCTCACCACCAAGGCTGTCGCCGCTGGAACATATCTGATGGCGATGCTGATGATGTTCACCGGTTTGTTGCAGATGACCGATGAATTGTGGTGGCAGTTGGTCATCGGCTGCACCATCTTCCTCGGCCTGACTGGATTCCTGCTGGTCAAGGACCTCGATCGGCCCGATCGCTTCCTCTACGTGCTGCTCAGGCCGAACTGGGATTCATGGCTGGTCAAAGGTGCTTACATCCTCGGCGGTTTCGCTGGCATTCTGGCTTGCAGTGGCGCGGTTCTCTACTTCGACCTCGACCGTGCCTATCTCGAATATCTCGCCATCGCAGGAATTCCTCTGGCGACTCTCACGGGTGTTTACACCTCTTGGCTGTTCGGCCAAGCACGTGGGCGCTCTTGGTCGAAAGACCGCTTCCTGACGGCGAAGATGTTCGTCGAGATGTTGGTGGCTGGAATTGCCTCGCTTATTCTCCTGGTCTCTTCGAATCTCTTCTCTCTGGTTCTCGCAGTTGCTTGTCTGGCCGCGGTGAGCATGCATGCTCACCGTATGGTGATCGAACCGCAGATGGAGACTCTGCATTGAGGTGAAGAAGATGGCGAAGACATTCATCGAGGGAATCGCGCAGAAACTGCGCATCATTCCGAACCTCGACCGCGAACATGATTCGGGCAATTATGGACCGCTGCGGAAGTACCCTGCAGCAGAGGAATGGAACGAGCATATCGAGCTCGACGCCAATGCTTGGCCCGAACGCGTCGAGCGAAAGTATTCGTTGGTGCCAACGACCTGCTTCAATTGCGAATCAGCATGCGGATTACTCGCTTACGTTGACAAAGAAACCGGTCAAGTAAGCAAATTCGAAGGAAACCCTCACCACCCAGGAAGTCGCGGGCGCAATTGCGCAAAGGGTCCAGCGACCATCAATCAGATCCAGGACACCGAGCGTATCATGCACCCGATGCGGCGCGTCGGCGCGCGCGGGAACGGTGGTTGGGAACGGATTTCGTGGGACGAGGCGCTCGATGAGATCTCAGCCAAGATCCGCGCCTCGTTGAAGACGGGTGCAGTCGACAGAGTCGTCTATCATGTGGGCAGGCCCGGCCACGAGGGATTCATGAATCGAGTCCTCAGAGCTTGGGGGGTTGACGGCCATAATTCACATACGAACATCTGTTCGGCCGGCGCACGTACCGGATATGCGCTATGGCATAAATTCGACAGACCAAGCCCCGATCACACCAATGCAAAGGTCATTCTCCTGACCTCCTCGCACCTTGAAACCGGGCATTATTTCAATCCTCACGCACAACGAATTCTCGAGGGGATGATGGACGGAGCGAAGCTCATCGTCATCGACCCTCGACTCTCCAATACTGCAGCTATGGCAGACCATTGGCTGCCGACTTGGCCGGGCTCGGAGCCGGCGCTCTTCCTCGCTTGGGCGAAGATGATTCTCGAGCGCGGCCTGTATGATCGAGAGTTCATGGAGACGCAAGTCAATTGGGATGCTTGGATGAAGGCGGTTCATCCTGACGAGGCTTGCGAATTTGAACGATTCATCGAGTTGTTAATCGTGGAATATGCAGAATACACACCGGAATTCGCTGCCGAAGAATGCCGGATTCCAGTCGAACAGGTCATCGAAGCTGGCGAAGTCGTCGCTGGCGCTGGCTCACGATTGTGCACACATGTGTGGCGCAGTGCAGCGATCGGCAACCTCGGTGGCTGGCAGGTCAGCCGCACACTCCACTTCCTCAATGTCTTGACTGGATCAGTAGGGACTGTGGGAGGAACCGCTCCCAATTCATGGTCAAAATTCAAGCCAGAACTCTTCGATGAACCACCCGATCCAGACGGCTGGAACGAACTTCACTTCCCACCCGAATACACGCTCGCTCACTATGAGATGAGCCATATCCTACCCCATATGATCAAGGAGGGTCGTGGCAGCATGGACGTCTATTTCACTCGAGTTTTCAATCCGGTGTGGACCTATCCTGACGGCTTCTCCTGGATGGAGATGCTGCAGAATGAGGAATCGGTCGGCTGCCACATTGCGCTGACGCCGACTTGGAACGAGACCGCGTTCTTCGCCGATTACGTCCTGCCGATGGGGCACGCCAGCGAGCGCCACGATGTCAACTCCTACGCGACGAGTTCTGGCAAATGGGTGGCTTTCCGGCAACCGGTTCTGCGCGAATACGCGAGGCGCGAGGGGCGCGAGGTCGAGTTCACTCACGAGGTCAATCCGGGCGAAGTGTGGGAGGAGGATGAATTCTGGAACGAGTTGTCATGGCGGATCGACGATGGGACGATGGGCATCCGCGAGCACTTCATGAGTCCATACCGCGAAGGTGAGAAAATCACCATCGACGAGTATTACCAATATCTCTTCGAGCGCGTTCCCGGACTAACAGATGCGGCGGCGGCAGAAGGCACGGATGCCTTGGGTTACATGCGCAAACACGGCGCTTTCCTGATCGAGGAATCGACTTACAAGAAATACGAGAAGGACGGCTGGCCAACCCCTTCAGGCAAGCAGGAATTCTACTCAGAGACGATGATCGAATTCGGCTACCCAGAGCATTCAATCCCTCATTATCGACAGAAATCGCACGTTCATCCCGACAACCTCACGGGCGAAGACGAGTACTGCCTACTCCCTAACTTCCGCCTACCTCAACACATCCATTCTCGCTCGGCAAACGCGAAATGGCTGGTTGAAATCGCTCATAGAAATCCTATCTGGATTCACCCGAAGGACGCAAGGAAACTAGGCGTCGCTGAGGGTGACCTGCTCAAGATTGAGACTGAAATCGGCTGGTTCGTCGACAAGGTCTGGGTCACAGAGGGCATCAAACCAGGCGTTGTCGGCTGCTCACACCATATCGGGCGTTGGCGGCGAAGTCAGGATGCTGGCAACCGCTTCCTGACCAATACGGTGAGCATCGAGGATACCGGCAACGGCAAGATGCGAATGAGAACGGTGAGCGGAATCGAACCGTGGAAATCCGATGACCCCGACACCAACAGAATCTGGTGGAGAGACGGCGGGGTTCACCAGAACATCACCCACGCCGTACAACCCGACCCGATATCCGGAGCCCATTGCTGGCTCCAGAAGGTCCGGTTATCCCGACCGAGTGAGGGTGAGGAGTACGGCGATATCGAGGTTGACCGACAGAAGTCCTTCGAGTATTACAAACGCTGGAACAAGTGGGCCAAAGACCGTGAGACTCATCCCCGAGGCGAGCGGCGACCCCTCTGGATGAAGCGGCCGCTGGCGCCGAGAAAAGAGCATTTCATAATCGGAGAAAGAGATTGATGGAACTGTATTTCGCTCTGGCTGTGATTCTCATCACCTCATTCATGTTCGCGCCGCTGGGTCTGGGTGGAGGCGTCCTTTTCGTGCCTACCTTCTACTACATCCTCGGTTGGGATCTTCGTCTCTCCATCGTCTCCTCACTGCTGCTGGTCTGGTTCGTCAGCGTCGGTTCTCGCAGAGCCCACGACCAGGGTGGCTACACGGTCACCCATGTCGGGCGCAAGGGTCGTATTCTGGCTCTTTTCGGAGCGGCGCTGGGAGCGCTGCTGGCTCAGATGCTGTTTGCTGAGTTCGAGGATGATGCTCTCAAACTGGTCGCGATATGTCTTCTGGCTTGGGTGATTTATCGCGGGCTGTCAAAATTAAAAGAGGAGCAGCAGACCGATGTCTCGAGTGAGGATTGTGATCCATTCATTGATGCTGAGACCCTGTTCAAGTACCGAGTCGGTTGTCTGGCTGGCGGCATATCGGTGGGTCTGATTGGTTTTGGTGGTGGTATGATCTTCACCATGCTGAATCGTACGATTCTTCGCTTCGAGCCGCATCGTGCAGCTGGAACATCATATCTGATTGTCATGCGGGTGGTACCGATTGCTGTCATCTGTCACCTGCTGATAGAACCGGCATTGGTCGATCAGTTGCTGGCTCTGGATAGTTTGGCGATATTCCTGCCATTCGTCGTCTTGTTGGCTGCTTGGACGGGGGCGAAGACGGCGATCAAGATGTTACCTCAGCGAGTCTTGACCTATCCTTACCTGTTTGCTGTGGCTGTGAGTCTGGTTCGATATCTGATGGATATCGTCGAGTTAATCGAGATTTAAACTGACCGAAACTGATTTTCAGTCGGTGGCGATGGCGCCCCATTCGATCATTTCCCAGCCTCTCTCGTGCAGGTAATAGAAGACCATCTTGAGCGATATGTCAGCCGCAGCGAAAATCGCACCGTATTCGAATTCACCTGTTATGGCGAGAATTATCGCCACACCGGTAAGGGTTGCTATGGCCCTCCAACTGACCGCCTTCATGAATATCCGCGAACTACTCTGCCCCATGGTTAACGGGCGAACCGGGATTGCTCAATCAATTAACCTGAACGGTCGGAAAATCGCCTGTAACCCGATTTCGAGACCTTCGGAAACAGGCCACAAAAAATCGAACGCGATCCCTGTCGGTTGAATTCCATCGCCTTCGATTCAGAGGTTGGAACATCACTTCAGCTTCCTCAGATTCCGTCTGTCAGCATCAGCTACAGTCGGCTCTCATCGTAGCCCATATAGGCCGCTTGTGACATCTCAATGAACGGCGCGATGTTCTGCCAGGGCAGCCACATCTACATCGACGTCCTCTAGGCCCCAATCCCACTTGCTCCAGCCACGCTCGTGCAGGTAGTACAGTACCATCTTGGTCACTATCTCGATGCTGGCTATGCTGAGACCTACCGTCCAGCTTCCGGTGAGGACTCTGGCGATTATGACGGTGTCCGTCGACGCGATGAATCTCCATGTCAGGGTCTTCACCAGGCTGCGTTTCTTGTTTGAGTGTCCCGCCCCTTCGATGTGCTCGGTGATGGTGTGCTCCGTTTGCAAAATACTAGCGGCTCGAATCGCTGGGCGTATATTCATGTAATCACTAGGTTCTGCTGAGCCGCTTGAGAGATAACACCTCCTACGGCGGATAACGAATGAAATGGTCAGACTGACTCGATGATGATGGCGATTCCCTGGCCACCACCGATGCACGCTGTTGCGATGCCGTAGCGCCCACCACTGCGTTTGAGTTCCAGTGCGAGGGTGAGGGTGAGGCGGGTGCCCGTCGCAGCGAGGGGATGGCCGAGGCCGACAGCTCCGCCGTTGACATTGACGATGTCGGAGCTGATTCCCAATTCCATCATGCAGGCGACCGCTTGACCGGCGAATGCTTCGTTGATCTCCCAGCGGTCGATGTCTTCGATCGCTAGGTTGGCGTTCTCGAGGGCGAGGCGGCTGCTCGGGACTGGTCCTGCTGCCATTATCGCTGGGTCGAGGCCGACGATGCCCCAAGAGACGATTCGGGCGAGAGGTTCGTCGCCGTCGGCAGCTGCTCTGCTCGCCGATTTGATGACGATCGCTGCGGCTCCATCGACCACTCCTGAAGCATTGCCGGCTGTGACCAGAGAGTCTGGTCCGAAGTGGGTTCGCAGGCTGGCGAGGG
>Ga0208329_1000363_pt1 | contig 9920 bp, 9 predicted proteins | sample DeeseametaMP2053_FD_184177 | JGI IMG/M metagenome (GOLD analysis project Ga0208329, IMG submission 184177) | Marine microbial communities from the Deep Pacific Ocean - MP2053 (SPAdes) | ecosystem: Environmental > Aquatic > Marine > Oceanic | place: West of Cabo San Lucas, Mexico, North Pacific...
CGACGAACTCGACCCTTCCCATAGGCACATGCTGGAGGGCGGCTCGCTGAGCCGGATGTTCCTGCGTTACCCCCTGACCACCTCCCACCCGGTGTTCGTCGGTGGTTTCTACGGTCTGCTGATCGGGCTGACCCTTCTGCTTCCATACGGATACCAAGGGAATGCGGAAGGGCATGGGCTGGGAGAGATAATCCGAGAATGGGGGCTGCAGACGCTCATCCTGGTGACGATGACCGCTTTCCTCGGAGGTTTCTCGTCCCTCGTTGCCTCGGCCGTCAAGCGCCCTCCGATTCGCCTTGAGAACCGCCGCAGGTACCTGTTCCCGTTCCCCTTCGTCGGACTGGTCATACTCTCGGTCTCGATGATGAACGAGATGCCCGAGTACGCCACTTGGCTCGGGTGGTTCTTCTTAGTCTTCCCCGGGCCGCTCTACATCCATCTGTCGTACGCTCCCAGATGGAGGATACTGGACAGGCTGGACCGCGGCCTGATGCCCTTCGAAGGCATGCACAAGACGATAGACGAGTCTCCCGCTGACGATGCCGCCGAGGCTGACGACGAGGAGCTCGACGAAGTGGTCGAAGCCTCGAGTTAGCCGCTGCCGCTCGCCTCGAGTTTCAATATCTTGGCTCGCAGGCTGTCGGGCATAGGCGTGCTGCGGTTGGCATTGTAGTCGAAGACGACGCCCGAGACGGTGGCCGTGGCTACCGTCTCGCCGTCCATAGCGGCGCTCGTTATCCTGTAGTCCATCTCAAACGAGGAAGAGCCGATTCTGGTGATCGTTGTGTGCACTGTGACTGTGTCGGGGAATCTGACAGGGGCGAGGTAGTCCACCTTCAGTCGGGCGAGGATGGGGCCGACGCCTTCCTTCTCAAACAGGTCGACGAAGCCGCAGGCGATGAAATAGTACATCCTAGTCGTCTCCATCCACCGTGCGAAGACGGTGTGATTGACGTGTTTCAGAGCGTCCATCTCGCCCCACTGGACCGGCAGTTCGCAGCTGATCGGCCAGCGACCGAGTCCGTCTTGCCCCTCTGCCATGCCCGTACCTCAAATTAGTCCCAACACGCGCCCGCAAGACTCGAACTTGCCCAAGACGTCGTCGATGTCCTCGCGGGTCAGTCCCGCGGACATCTGCGTCCTGACTCGAGCCTTGTCGCGCGCCACCATCGGGAACACGATGGCGCCGACCATGACACCTACCTTTCGCAGTTCTGCCGAGAGGTCCTGCGCCAGCCGGCTCTCGCCGCACATCACGGGGATGATGGGCGTCTCGCTCACTCCGGTGTCGAAGCCCAGAGAGTCGAGTTCGCCGCGGAAGTAATCAGTGTTCTCCCACAGCCTCTGAACGTGCTCGGGCTCTGACATCAGCACTTCGACAGCCGCCTTCTGGGCGGCGGCGACGCCAGGCGGCTGGCTTCCCGAGAGCAGCCAGGAGCGGCTGTGGTTGAGCGCGTGCGTGCGGACATCCTCGCTGCCTGCGACGATGCCGCCCTGCACGCCTAGGGCCTTGGAGTAGGAACCGATCTCGAAGGTCACGCGGCCCTGCAGGCCGAAATGCGCGACGATGCCGCGGCCGTCGCCGAGGACACCCTCGCCGTGGCAGTCGTCGACAAATATCATCGCGTCGTGTTCCTCGGCGAGCTCGGTGATCTCGACGAGCGGTGCGATGTCGCCGTCCATGCTGAACACGCCGTCGCTGATGATCAGTTTCCTCTCGCTGCCATCGTGCTCCTTGAGCACATGCTCGAGCGCAGCCATGTCGTTGTGCTGGTAGACGGCTCGCGAGGCCTTGGTCAGGCGGACGCCGTCGATGATGGAGCCGTGGTTGAGTTCGTCGGAGATGATGACGTCCTCGGCGCCACGCACCAGCGTGGGAATGAGTCCGACGTTCGCCGTGTATCCAGACGAGTAGATCAACGCCGCCTCGACCTCCTTGAACAGGGCGCAGACGCGCTCCGCCTCCAAGTGGATCTCGAGGGTTCCCGCGATGGCCCTGACCGAGCCCGAGCCCGCCCCGTACTTCCTAGTGGCCTCGATCGAGGCCTCGACCACCTTGGGGTGAGTCGCGAGATTAAGGTAGTTGTTAGCCGAGAGCATGATCATCTCCTGACCGTCTATGATGCAACGCGGCTCGCTGGCCGATTGCAGCGTCGGAGGGTTCCAGTCGAGTCCCTGCGAGCGCAGTTGCTCGTAGCGCTCCCGCATCCACGACAGGTCGGCCGCCATGACCCGCAAATACCGGTCCGGTTCATGGCTCCATCGGAACAACACACTCGATTTCGGCACCCGACTGCTTCATTTCCGATGTTGTTCACCGCCAAGCGATGCCCGACGCCGGAGTGTCGCTGGTCCTGCTAGGTACAGCGCAGGACGGGGGCGTGCCCCATGCTGGGTGCTCGTGCCCCAGATGCATGGCCGCGCACGCGGACCATTCGCTCCGCAGGCACCCGGTCGCCTGTGGGGTGCGGGGCAGCGACGGCAGCCTGCACCTGATCGAAGCGAGCCGAGCGCTGTCTGACCAGATGAGACTGTGGGCCGAGGCCCTCGGGGTAGACGGCGTGGCTCGGCCCGACACGGTCAGCCTGACGCACGTCCACTGCGGTCACGTCGACGGACTCGGGCAATTCGGCGACGAGGTTATGGGCTGCTCCGGCTTGCCTCTTTTCGCGAGCCGTTCTGTGATCGAGGAACTGGGTAGCAGGGGTTCGCTATCGCCCTTCAGTCCATCTGAGGTCGCCTCGATGGAGGGCTTCCAGCCGTGCACCGGCTGCGGCTTCGAACTGGAGTTCGTGCCCGTCCCCCACAGGGATGAGCTCGCCGACACCCACGCCATCGTCATCAGGGGGCCGGCGCGCTCCCTGCTGTTCTTGCCGGATCACGACGACTGGGGGCAGACACTGGCCAGACACGGCGCGAACTCGATACGCCAGTGGCTGTCCGATCTCGGCATCGACGTCGCGCTCGTCGACGGCTCGTTCTGGGACTCCGACGAGCTGCCCGGGCGCGACATGTCGAAGATACCCCATCCAACGGTCACCGAGAGCATCGCTAGACTGGGTGAGAGGGTCGGGGAGGACCCCGAGATCCACTTCATCCACCTGAACCACTCCAACCCGCTACTCGAGTCGGGCTCGAACCAGGCCGATGAGGTCTCTGACCTAGGGTGGCAGGTGGGCAAACAGGGGCAACACTTTGCGCTCTGATTCACAATGCCGAACATTATGAGCGTTCGTCGCAGGGCAGTCCCGTGCACTTGCGCGGAGTGGTATCGAGCGGTCTTGGACGTGCTCATGTGTTCATGGCCCAGCCTCACTACCAGAACCAGTTCAAGGCCGTGCTAGGAGCAGGTGCCTGGCCTGGCACGCTCAACATCGAGTTGTACGGAGACAACCTCGCTGACTATAGAAGCCTGAGAGTCTTGTCTGGTCTCGACGAGGGGGAGAGGATAGAGGGCGCGGAGCCGCTCCGCATCCGCGGCTTCGAGCGGGACGGGCGCTCGTTCGGCGGCGCGACCGCGTTCAAGGCCGAGATAACCAGAGGCGGAGACGAGTGGATTGAGTGCGCCGTCCTCATACCGGACCTGACGCGCCACACCGAGACCGCCGAGGTGATTTCTCCAGCGTTCCTGCGCGAGGCGCTGCCCTGCGAGGACGGCGACGAGGCCGTGATTCGCCTCAGTTGAGTCGCTTCAGCCACTCGCGCTCTAGCAGCGTCGCCATTTCGAGTCGCGCGAGAGCGAGCCATCGCGTGTGCTCGCGCGAGTCTCTCGGTGGTAATGAGAACCAACTGGTATCCGGCATCGCGCCATCGGTCATGCCCTCGGACTCCTCGTTCTCTATCGACCACAGCATGAGCCCGTCCGAGGGCGCGCGCCCGAGGTCGAGCGGGACCTCGGGCCTCTCGAGGGCCGAGCGGATGTCATCCAGCGTGATCCTCCCTGAGGCCACCCCGGAGACGGCACTGGCTATCCTGCGGACTTGGTTCCAGAGGAATGCCTGCGACTTGACCGAGATGCCGATCACCCTACCGTCAGAAGACAGCCAGGGCTCGCACTCGTCGATGGTCCTAACCGGGTCCTTCCCCTCCTCCAATCTGCACAGGTTGGTGAAGTCGTGATGGCCCTCCAGTAGAGAGCAGGCTTCGCTTAACAGATTCACATCCACTTCCTGCGGCCAATCCGAAATGACCTCCGTGCGGTACAGGTAGTGCCTAGAGTAAGAGTGTCGGATGCGTGTACCCCGCGGGACCATCCTCGCCTTCCAAACCACTATCCCGATAGGCAGGTTGTTGTTCACCGCCCTGAGCAGATTTCCACCCTCGATCGACTCGGAAACCGAGCTGGGTAGGTCGATGCGGGCGAGGTTCATCCTGACGCTTACACCGGCATCGGTGCGACTGGACATCTCCAGGCAGCCCTCGCTCCACCATCCGAGCCTCTCCAAGGCCCGTCTCAGGGAGCCTTCGACGGTCCTGATTCCGGGCTGGACCTGTGAGCCGTGGAAAGCATCGCCATGGTAACCGAAAGCGACCACCACGCGGACGCTGTCCAAGGACGGCCCCCCGTTCACTCCTCTTTGGCGAGGTATTCAACGGCTTCGTCAGCCGATGGGAATCCAAGGCCGAGCAAGGCGAATTCGATGGCCACCGGGACATACTGCTTGGCGAAGGGGTGACTTCTGTCGAGGTCGGTCTTGAAGTCGACGGCGTCTATCAGCACGCGAGCCGCCTCGTACAGGTGGAAGGAGACGTCGACCTCCTCGGTAGAGGCGCTAAGGTCGCGCAGCTTCTGGAACTCGCGCACAGCCATCGGAATGCGGTCGAACTCGAGCAGTGCGTTGGCGTGCGCGGCCAGGTACTCGGCGTTGTCGGGCGCCAGGCCCGAGGCCTTGCGGAAGTAGGCGGCCACCTGTCCCTCGTTGATCCGGTCGTTCCCGCTGTCGTCGATGTTGCCGTTCTGCTGAATCTCGAACAGCGCCGACTCAGCCCAACCGTGATATCCCGCGGGATCGTCGGGGTTGGCCTCGACATGGGTCTCGAAAAGCGCCATCGCCCCCAGGAAATCCCCCCGTGTGATATTCTGGGCTGCTCTGGTGACTAAGTCCTCCTCGCTCATTCCATTCCCTCGATGACGCGTTCGGTGGCCCCACCGTTAAGAACGGTGTGGAGGGCGGGCTCTCGGGGCTCGCTTCGGACTCAGTGAAGAATGCCCCACGTGTGCTCGGCATTGCCGTGTATCCACCCGTAGTCGTCAGCGGTGCGCAGGCCCTGCTCGTCTAGTATCGCGATGCGCTCGATCTCCAGTGGGTACTCGTTGTACGTCAGATGGCTGACCATGCCCGCGCGCGTGGGCTGATCGAAGGTCCAGCGGGCCCGGCTGCAAGCCCGGGCCTCGAGCGATATCTGCGTGCGGCCGTTCCATACCCTGATTCTGAAGATCGGCAGGGCGTTACCCTGATTGTCCCTCAGCGGCTCCTCGCCGTCAGGCTCGGCCACCTCGACCTCGCAGCGCGCGAATTTCTCCGTCCTGCCGCGCATCGCGTCGTGGAAGATGCCGGTCCCTATCGAAGGGGTGCGGAAGAAGTGGCGACGACGCCAAGGGCTGTCGTCCATCGAGGTCATTCCAGGCGTGCTGTGTGGCATGAACCAGTCGAGGTAGGAGCCGTCGGCGAAGTGCAGCATGCCCCAGTACCATGGGAAGGAGGGGGCCTGCACCTGGACCTTCTGGAAGTATGCGGTGCCCTCGAACTCCTCGTCGTCAACCTTGAGCTTGAGTTTGGTGCCCTGCAGCCTGAGGATGTCGTATCCCATCCCGAAGCCGTAGACGTTGTTCTTGTAGGTCAGGGTGCTGGGTGGACCCCGCCAAGGGGTGAGTTCAGCCTCGAAGGACATGGGAGCGCCCTCGGCGCGAGCCTCGGCATCGCTCGTCAGGCACAGCCAGATGCTCTCGTTGCCCGGGCGCATCCCCAACGAGAAGTCCTCGTCGAGTAACGGGACCAGCGCGCCCGCGCCCGTGCCGGTGCCCTCGCCGGGCCAGAGGGGGTGGTTGTCGTCCACAACGGCCATCCTGCACTCCTTGAGCACAAGGGGCTCGAACATGCGCTTGCCGTCGTACCACCACGCGCAGACCATCCCGGGGACGACGAGCCCACCGTGCTCGTCGGAGGACATGCGCGAGCCGGGCCTCCACCAGTGCCCGCTGACGCGAATCGCTGACGTCTCCTTGGTCGACCACAGGATCATCAGCTGGCGCGAGCGCGCCGGGTTGTCCGGGTCAGGCACGTACATGATAGCCCAGTACCACCACCAAGACAGGCGGGGGATGGCCGGCATTGTGTCGAGCCGCCAGAGCGAAGACAGGTCACCTACGAAGTTCTTCACGGAGCGGCCCTCACATTATCTCCCGATTCTTGAAACTAGACTGACCGATGACCATCATGCCTAAGGTGACTACCACCAGGACTACCACGCTGACGAGGAGGGCCACCACCGGGCTCTGGGTCTCGAGCGTGTGGACCGGAGGCTGCCAGAAGAACGGGAGAGGGGAGTCGAAGCCGAAGGCCTCGGCCATCTGCGAGTACTGCAGGGTGTTGGGCCACGCGATGAGAACGATGGCGTCGATCATCTGCAAGGCCCAGTGGGATATCGAGAGCATCGGCACCGTCGCCGAAGGCAGAGTCATCGTGAACATCCCCATGATGAACTCCCAGACGCCGATCACTATGCACATGTAGACGCCGTACTTGGGGAATACCATGCCCAATGTGTTGTACAGCGCCCCGTAAGCGGCTAAGACGAGCACGGTAGCCAGGCCAATGCCCAGCCAGACGGGGAAGTCGGACAGCCGGATCAGGCTCTCGCCCGGTCCTATGAGCGAGGTTATCAGCGCCATCAGTAGCACCAGTACGAGGATGTAGGTGCCTGTCAGCAGCAAGTAGCCGAGTAACCGGTAGAGGATGAACTCGGCACGGTGGATCGGCTTCGAGAGCAGGTAGTGCAGCGTGCCGTTCTCGGTCTCGTCCCTTACGAGGCCAAGAGCGAGGAACAGTGGGAGGAAGATTCCGAGCAGCATCACGAAAGCCATCTTGCCGGTCCCGATGATGAAGGTCCTGTGCGACGACTCGCCGACCCACTCGCTCTCCGCAGGGTCCTCATTCACATTGTAGTCGGCTCTGATGTCGATAATCTCATCGCCATCCGCGTCTAGCACCCATATGACGTCGCAAGGGATACCGTTGTTGTTCGAGTCGTCCATCACCAGCAGGCAGTCGCCGTCGTCGTCCACCTCGAAGCCTTCACAGACAAACACTGTTCTACCTTCTACGAATGACTGGTCGCATTTGCTTTCATCCATGATTTCAGAGACGTCTTCGCCGTCCCATAGTATGCCGTCCTCGTCGATGTACATCGAGGCCGGGTCCGGTTCGACGTAGTACTCGTCGGTGATGTGCCCCCACTCCATGTAGTAGTTCTCGGGGACGTTTACGGACCCGGAGGCCTTGAATTTACCACTGACGAAATAGGAGCCGTCGTCGTAGGTGCAGGCCTCGCCCCAATTCGGCCACCACTCGTCGAAGATTTGCCCTTCGGGGCAAGGCTCCACGTCCCCCCAGTCGACGATGCCCGACCAGCGGCTGCCGGAGTAGTCGGTGTCTAGCCAATCGGCCTCGAAGTAGCCCTCACCATGCCAAGTGTGGTTGCCAGAGTGGAATCTTGCCTCGTCGTTCCAGTCTATATCGCCGTCTGCCTCGTAGTAGCCGGAGCCCGGGTACTCGGTGCCGTCCCAGTCACTGGTTCCGAACTTATCCTCCTGGCCTCTAGGGTAGCCGTCTTTGTCCCAGTCTTCTGAATCTCCGTCGTTGTCGTACGGCTCAAAGCCACCCCTGATGCTGTCGATGTAGAAAGCCAGCAGCAGTGCCATCACGAGGACGCCGACGGAGAGCACCACCCATGTCGAGATGCGGTGCCTGAGCTGCCTGACGGTGAATTCGGTTATCGCTCCGGCCTTGCGGTCGAGGCGGGTCCACACCGTCTCGCTCAGCGCCCAGCCCTTCTCATCCATCACGAATCACCTCCCACGAGGTAGCCCAGCAGCGACTCGAGGTTGTCGTCGGGGTTCTCAATCGAGGTCACATTGGTCCCAGACTTGACTATGACCCGGGGCAGGATGGAGTGGGCCGCGGAGAGGTTGTTGGTCTGAATCTCCAACTGGCCCTCGTTGGGGAAGCGGACGCCATATACCGGGTCCTCGCCGATGAACTCTGAGGCGAGGCCTCGGGGGTCGTCGCAGGTCAGCAGGATCCTGTGGGGGTGCTTGTCTAGCAGCCCTCTGATGGCATGCAGGTTCCCGAGTGCGAGCAGCCTGCCGTTGTGTAGTATGACGATCTGCTCGGTGATGCGCTCTATCTCCTCGAGGATGTGGCTCGAGATCAGCACGGTCTTGCCCTGCGAGCCGAGCTCGCGGATGACGCTCATGATGCTGGTCCGGGCAATCGGGTCGCAGCCCTTCAGCGGCTCGTCGAGGATGATGAGATCGGGGTCGTGGACTAGTGCGTGGGCTATCTTGACGCGCTGCCTCATGCCCTTGCTGTACTTGCCTAGCTCCTTGTTCTGGACATCGGCGAGGCCGACGAAGTCGAGCACGTGCTCGGCTCTGGCCGTGGCCTCCTCGCGAGTCATGCCGTGGAGCCTTGCCAGAGTGGTGACGAAGTCGAGTCCGGTCATCCAGTCGTACATCCTCTCGGACTCGCTGACGTAGCCGACCCTGCGATATGGGGCGGGGTTGGACCACGGGTCGATGCCGAACAGCCGGACGCTGCCCTGACTCGGCCTCAGCCGGCCCATCAGGAGCTTGAACAGAGTCGATTTGCCGGCTCCGTTGGGGCCGAGCACACCGGTCACGCCGCCATCGATGGCGAGAGAGACGTCGTTGAGACCGATGACCTGTCCGTACCACTTAGAGACCTGGTCGACCAAGACGGCAGGCGTCTTCGCCTCGCTCATTCCCTAGTCACCTCCAGAGAGCTTACGCGGGCTGCGAGCAATCCGATGGAGGCGGCGTTCACCGCCAGTATCGACACTATCGAAAAGGATAGCGGATGTTCGTAGTTCGACTCTATGCCGAGCAGCCACTGACCGATGTGGGCGAGGCAGTCGTAGGGGCTGAGGATGTACAGGATAGAGGAATCAAACTGGGTGTCGACCAGCAGAGCGAGCAGCTTGGTGCCGTAGATCAGGCTGAGGAAGGCGATGGCTGCGAAGAAGCGGCTCTGGCTGATGCTCGACAGGGCGAGTCCGATCGAGGTGTAGGTGATGACCACGAGGATGCCTGCAAACAATCCTCCTAGGAAGATGGGCAGGGTGTCGATTAGGTAGGCCCATCCCTCGGCGTTGAAGATGATGGCCGAGGTGTAGTAGGCGAAGTACGAGAGCACGATGACGAAGCCCAGCACGACAGCGACGCTGAGGTACTTCATCGCGGTGTAGTCGAGTCTCGTCACCGGCCTCGAGAAGTAGATGGCGCTGGTGCCGTTCCTGCGGTCATCGGAAATCATCCCGCCGACCACCAAGGCCGTCAGAAGGGGCCAGCAACACAGGTTCCTAGGAAAGTACCCGAGCACTTGGCCCCACAGGTTGTAGCGGTTTATCCCCCACATCCTGCCGAAGAAGTCGGCCATCTCCCCACCGACGGAGAGCGAGGCGAGGAAGAGCATCAGTATGGGCATCAGCGAGAACAGCAGTATGACGAGGATGATCAGCTTCACCATCGGGTGGTAGTGCCGGTGTCCGGTGCCTCGGAAGAGGCCGTAGACGTGATGCCTGAAGATGGCGTAGTTCCGCACCCACCGCGGACCCAACTCGCCTTCCCAGGGCCGGTAGGACTGCTCGAAGATCGCCCCGAGCGTGGCCTCCCTCTTCGC
>Ga0208329_1000365_pt1 | contig 9896 bp, 8 predicted proteins | sample DeeseametaMP2053_FD_184177 | JGI IMG/M metagenome (GOLD analysis project Ga0208329, IMG submission 184177) | Marine microbial communities from the Deep Pacific Ocean - MP2053 (SPAdes) | ecosystem: Environmental > Aquatic > Marine > Oceanic | place: West of Cabo San Lucas, Mexico, North Pacific...
GATCTTGGTTTTTTTATGCTGCTGAAATCAGACGGAAACACTCTCTATGCCACCAAAGACCTTGCACTTGCACAACACAAATTTGACCAGTTTGGAGTGAAGCGCTCAATTTATGTGGTTGGGGCTGAACAGACGTTGCATTTTAAACAAGTTTTTGCCACCCTCAAAAGAATGGGCTATGAGCAAGTCGACAAGTGTTTCCATTTGCCGTATGCACTTGTGATGCTTCCAGAAGGTAAAATGAGTTCTCGTGCAGGAAATGTGATTCTGTTTTCGCAGTTGCGCAAAGAAATCATTGAAAGTATCCAATCCAATCATCTAGGAGAACATCGGCAGGAATGGAGTAAGAAAGAACTTGAAGAAACGGCTCAAAAAATTGCAGTGGCAGCCATTAAATACGGTATGCTAAATCAAGACTCAAATAAGCAGATTGTGTTTTCAATGGACGACTGGCTGGTTTCTGAAGGAGATACCGGCACCTATCTGGTTTATGCCTACGTGCGAATCAGGAGCATTTGTCGGCAAATTTCTCGTGAAGTGGTCTCTGATGTGGACTTTTCACTATTAGCACATCCCAATGAAAAAAAGCTTTTACGACAGATGCTGGATTTCAATCGCACTGTATTTAAATCCGGTGAGCAATACCGTCCTTCATTACTTGCCCGGATGCTCTATGAGTTTTCCAAAGATTTCAGCCGTGCCTACAACACATGTTCAGTAAAGCATGCTGAAACTGAAATGCTGCAAGCTGCCAGATTACTTTTATTTCACTGTGTTGCTGAAACTCTCCTGCAGGGTCTTCACCTCATTGGAATCTCACCACCAGAACGGATGTGACAAGATTGGAAATATTTTTGGATTAAAGACTTTAGGATTCCAGGACCATTCAAGAAAACTATATTTTGTGTCTTTTATGGTACTGGAACAAGATTCTACAATTAGATCATTTATGCTTAAATGGTTGTTTATTTTAATAATTTCACTCATCCTCTCTACGGAATTATTTGCAGACTATTTTAAATGGGAGATTCTGGTTTCCGAAAATGGTTACGGAACTGAGAGCCACACTATCCCTGTTGATTCAGAAGGAAAAATCAAATCTGCAGCAAATTTGGCTGAGTGCAGGATGGTAAGTTTTTGGACCCGGATAGAATCTGAGTTGCTGCTGGAAGGAAAAACTTTGGTCTGTGTTTTTGAAGACAAAAGGCAATCCGTCAGCGTTGTTTGCAGAGACAATCACCTTAACCGCAAATACAACAGGGTCAAAGAGCTTTATCCAGTTGCAAAAGATGGATTTCGGATCAATCCGGAATTAGGCGCAGGTTCACCCTATTTTGAACTGCGCTGCTATTTTTGAAGATCTGCTGCAATTAGAGCAAAGCATTCAAAATGGACTGCACAGTTTCGAATGAACTCTTTGCGGCTTTTTTCAATGATGTAGAGGAAAGTTTGTGTCCATTTGCTCCAGCTAAATCACTGAGACAACGTACCACGATTGCAGGTATTCCAAATTGTTCTGCAACCTGAGCAATTGCTCCTCCTTCCATTTCAACGGCCTGCGCACCAAATTTTTCATACAACTCTTTCCTGGTTTCTTGACACTGAAGAAAAACATCTCCGGTCAGGATAGTACCCATCCGGACATCTGGAAGTGAGGTATTGATTTTTTCCTTTATCACCGAATCTAGAACAAATTCTGCTTTATTTTTCTGTAGCCCCATGGGTATTTCCCCTGCACGGTAAACTCGGATATTTCCGTCTTTCAGTGCACCGTAATCATACTGAATCAAAAACTCACCAATCAAAACTTCTCCAATTTCCATATCCGGATCAATACCTCCCGCGATTCCGGAAAAAATAAGAATTTCACACTTAAATTCCTGAATTAGAATCGTGGAAACCATCGCTGAATTGACTTTCCCTATCCCACATTCAACTATAATCAGCTCATGGAAAGAATGTTTGCTTTTGAAAAAAGTTCTACCACCAACCTGCTGTCCAGAATTTGGAAGCAATTCAAAAAAATGTATTTCTTTGGGGATGGCGCAAAGGATTCCAATTTTCATCAAAGACACAAATATAATTGACTAAAAATATTTTTTACAAATGGCCGGGAATTCTCTTTTTTTGCACCACTCGTAAAACTTCCCGCTTCCAAGTGCACAGGACGTGGTACCAAAGAATAATAAAAGAATTACGATCCACAAACCTTTACTATGTCGTACTTGCAAAACTAGAGCATTAAAAAATTTGCAACATTTTGATTTTAGAACCATTTTCACCTTTCATCAGTTATCTCAAAAACCAACTGTGCAAAATCATTCGTTCCACCATCCTGCAGAATTTCATGAAGCCTTTTCCCCATTTCTCCCGGAACACGTTTTTCCAAAAAACTATTCCACCACTCTAGGCCAGTGGAAGCTAAATCTACCTGCGAAATTATTTCTGCAGCCTTGTATTTTTTGATAATCAAAGCATTATCTTCCTGATGTGTTCCCGGAAGTGGAATGAGAACAGAATCTTTTTGTAAAACAGCAAGTTCACCGAGAATCCCCATTCCTGCGCGTGTCAACACTATTTCACTCCTGGAAAGCAAGTCACCCATGCCTTCATGGATAGTTTCTATCTGGTGGTAATCCGGATGAGAAAAAGCGGAAGATTCTTGTTCCAAAGAATTATTCCATTTTGTTCCAGTGAGGTGTACAACTTGAAAATCAACCAGCCAATGTTTTATCAAGGGAAAGATGGCTTGATTCAAACCAACTGCTCCCTGACCGCCTCCTGTGACAAGTATAAGCGGGCGTTCCGGATGTAGACCAAAACGTTCATTTGCACGTTTTGCACTGGCAGAGTATATTTCCTGACGTACAACCGGGCCTATTTTTCGTTTCAAAGATATGGAAGGAAACTGACTGGCAGTACTATCAAAATAGAATACAAGCGCACTGCTGACTGGAGCCATCAAGCGGTTAGCCAGTCCGGAGCGCAAATCCATTTGCATAATCACGTGAGGGATCCTTAAAAGCCAGGCGGCATAAGCTACCGGTACACTAACAAAACTTCCTGCAGAAACAATAACCTGTGGGCGGAAACGGAGCAAATAAATCAAACCTGTTATTCCACCTCCGAGGATATACAAAGGATCGATAAAATTTCTCCAGTTCCAATAACGCCTGAGTTTCCCTGAAGGAATGGTGGAAAACGGTATCTCAGCTTGCTCTACCATTTTTCTTTCCGGACCAAATTTACTGCCTAAGAAAAGAAATTCGGAGTTCTTTTTTAGTCCTCGGATTTCCTGTGCCAAAGCCAGCAGGGGTATGGTTGGACCACCAGAACCTCCCCCTGTGAATAAAACTCGAACAGTTTTATCACTCATAGCTTGCGTCTCTTTTCCTGTTAGTTGACACTTCCTTCCACAACGAGTGATTGAGCCTTCTTCAATTCTGCTTGAAGAATGCTGCTCAAACCTACTGCGTCATTGCAGAAAATCCATTCCACTCCACGGTTAATTTCTCGAAAAAGATTATTTTTAGACCTGGGATAACCAACTCCAATATTTTGTCCGCAGTCCAAATGTTGCTTTACTAATTTTCTGTGAAGTAACAGATAATGCCCACCAAGACCGGCATAGTTTTCATTTAACGAGATATTACTTAATATTTTTTCATTAAAAACCGCAACCAAAATTTTTGCTGAATTTTCGGTAAAAGTCACTAATTCCAACATTTCTGGAATCAGGCAGAGCAAATGAAAATCTTTTTGAGGTTTTAACTTAGAAAAAAGTTCTTTCAGTATCCTGTTTTGTTTTTCGGGTTGAGGATAATATTCTTCTTTGGCCTCCACCATTAAATGCAATTTCCCCCCGTAGCGCTGAAGTACTTCTTCCAGTGTTGGAATATGAGGGCAGATTCGATTTAGATCTTCCAGTTTTGTTTCTGAAATCCTGGTATTAGAACCGTACAATCTCATTAAATCCGGATCATGGGAAACAACTGGATACAAGTCTTTTGTCCAGCGAAAATCCAGTTCAATACCCCAAATCCCATCCGTTTCTAGCGCATGATCAAATGCAGTCAAAGTGTTTTCAAAAATTTCTTGGTTGTCATGCTGCCCGCGGTGAGAAATAATTTTACATTCCCCTAATTTTTCCAGAGTAGGAGTCTGTTGGGGTATGACAGCAAAGACCAAATCACAAACCTGCATCAAGCGGGTTTCCAGCCAGGTTGGAAGTTCCATAAAAAATTAGAGTGCTATTCTTTTATTTTTTTGTACACAAACCCCTAAAATTTCCATACCACTAAACACTATCGGGAGATTCTTCCCAGATTTCCTTTACAAATTTTAATGGTCTCAACTTCTCAACTATTTTATGAAAAACTGGCCAGGAAACCGATTCAAGCTTTATACGAATATCTGCCTCTTTATTTTTCTTAGCGGCGGTTTCGGAATTAATTATTGCTACACCTGCATCCTTTATTATTTTCGTTATTTGAAAAAGAATCCCTGTTCCATCAATCACTTGGAAATGAATAATGTGAGAACGAGTTATTTTTTTAGAGATTTTCCAAGCCACATCAATTGGGATTTTGTTTTGCTGCAGACGTTTATTTTTACGAGTTAATTTGGAGCAGTTTGTGACGTGTATTTCAATTTCATGATCATTACAGATAAAACCTGTGATTTTGTCTCCAGGAATTGGGAAACAACAACTAGCCAATCGGATTAAGGGATTTTGAATATCTTCGATCAAAAAAATGTTTTTGTCGCCACCAAATATATTCCCCCAAAATTCTGAACCTATCATCTCTTTTATACGACCAGTATATTGATACTGAAGCAATTTATATTTTCTGAGAAACATTTTCAGAGGACGTTTTTGCAGTCCAATTTCCTGAAAAAATTTATTTGCTGATATTTTTTCTGCTTTAAGTGCCTCTTTTACAGCCTTGGATTTGATCCATTTCTCTGTGCCTTGCTCATCACCATAATCTCGCAATTTCCGCTCCAATAATGTCCGCCCAGAATTTCTGGCACTGATTATTTTTTGTTGTTCCAAAGCACGTTTAATTTGGGCACGGCTCTTTGCAGTTTTGACTTGTTCAAGCCACTCTTCTCTTGGCTGAACTCCACGGTCTGTGAGAATATGCAAAGCTTCCCCTGCAAACAACTGACGCTCACGAGGGACCCTTTTTTTTGTTGTTCCTACTGAAGAAGGATTTACCAGGGCACCAATGCAATGGTTTCCAAGTTCTGAATGAATCCCATAAGCAAAATCTAGCACAGTAGCACTTTTTGGAAAAACAAACATATCACCTTTGGGACTATAGACCTGTACCTGATCAGACTGTACATAGCTCATAACTTCGAGCATGCGAACGTCTTTATCACCAGCCAACTGATCAAGTTGATTGAGGTATATCCTGTAATAGTCAGCTAACTCAGTTGGACTTCCCTGCCAATGAGCCATGATTCCATACTGATTTTTTTTTAGTATTTCTTCTGAAACGATCTCAATACATGTTTGTTCACCCTCAATTCTTAACTCTGTCTGGATTCCTTCATAACCATTCCAGAGAGGGTTGCTGATGTAATCTCTAATTTTCAAAGGAATTACATAAAAACTTGTATGAACTATTCCAAGTGCTTTAAAACAGTCCAAGCTGTTTTTGACAATAATCCTGAAACCTTCCAATACATGGTCAATAGGACCTCTTTCCTGAATTCTGGAAGCAGGATGAACAAATAGCGGCTCGATCGTTTTATATGCTAAATTATTCTTTTCAAGAGTTCTCAGCAAAGAAATCCTCATGCCATTTATTGTTGAAGTACGGGCTTTTTTCAGTTCATCAATTTCTGTGAGTGTTTTATTATATCTCTTTGGGTACAGTAGTTTGAAACAGAGTTCGGTGTGTTCCCGGCAAATCTGTGTTAGTCCCAGTCTTTCGGCTATAGGTACATATACATTTAGAGTTTCAAGGCTGATTCTACGCTGTTTGTGGCGGGGCATGGCTTCCATGTCTCTCATGTTATCGAGTCTGTCAAACAGCTTGATCAGCAAAGCACGAACATCCTGTGTCATGGCTTTCAACATACGCTGATAAGTTGCGTCTAAATAATCTGCTTCTCCTTCTTTTGGACTTTCCGGATTTTTTATTTTAGTTAACCCTCTGACAATATCTGCATACCAGGCACCATATCGATTTTTGATGTCTTTATGTGTAATTTTAGTATCTTCAATGATATCGTGAAGAAGGGCTGCTACAACTGTTGGGGCATCCAGTCCTGCTCGACAGATATAGTTTGCCACACGAAGGGGGTGAATAATGACCGGTTGTCCGGATTTACGTTTTTGATGTTCGTGGTGTTTCCGGATATCAGCAATGGCTTGTTCAAGCAACTCTGAATCTTTAACTGTACCGTATTCCTGAACATAGCTCCGAATTTGCTTGACTAACTTTGCAATCAAGGCTTTATCACTGGCTGAACTGGCTGTCTTTTTGGTGACAGGCATTATTGCTGTTTTGAGCATATTGTTATTGTGGTAGAAATTCTCGTGCTTGACCAACCCCACTGCAGTAACGCAAAGGGGTTTCAATTCGGATTGGCTTCCAACCTACTTCAAAGTTTAGATCCCACAAAGATTTTCTTATTTCACGGAACATTTCAAAACTGTCTGGATCAACCCAGAAAAAAAAGTAGTTTTCTTCCGGAGGATATTTTTTCATTAATTTTTTCATCACCCCATTACGCTGAGAAAACTGATGCCACCACTGTCCTGCTCTCGGAGAAGGAAGAAATTTAAGACAGTGTGCGTGTCCACTTCCGACTGTGAGTTCAATGGAAAATTGATCCAGATTGACGTGTTTTGGTAAAGGTTCACTACCAGAGAGATATTTTTTTAGCCTTTGATAAACTAATGTACGATCTAGGTACAATAAACGGTCACTCCGCAGAAAAATCAAAAGGATGTTTTTTTGTGATACATGAGACCAGGGAATTTTCAGTTTTTCAATATTTTCTGTCGATTGTGTTTTTGAAATTACCTGCTCATTTTTTTCCAATAGTGAAAACATTGCCATGAACACAGCTAATATAACGAGTATTCCTACATTGTTGGAAACAATGTCAACCAATGAATCCAAGTTTAATAAATTATGAAAGTCGCCATTTAATCCCCGTTTTCTGTGCATCAAATTCCATCTTTCTGAGATTCATCACCATTATTTTTGCTTTGCTTCAACTCCTCACGAGCTTGTTTTTTTTCTTTTTCCAGAAGAGAATGCTGATACTTGTTAAACCAATCTGTTATTTTTTCAGTTAAATCAGGACGATTGATGTGGACGCAAAGGTCAATTAATTTCTTTAATGTGCTGTTTTGTGGTTCAATCTTGATTGCCTCTTGAAAGTAACGGATAGCTCCTTTGTAATCAGTCTTTTTTTCAGCTTCCTCTGCTTTATTGATTTTTTCCTGAACTTTACTTTGAATCTCTTTTCTTTTGATATCTTTCAGCATCTCCTCCAACTCCACTACTCTATTTTCATTTTTGAGCAGCAGGTTGATACTGATAGCTTTTTGAATCAGATTAATACCTGCGGCAATTTTTAGAGCTTTTTCAATTTTCACTGCTGCATTTATTTTGTCATTTTTTTTAAGAAAGTTTTCGGATTCAATCAAATATGCTGTATGAATTGATTTAATACCTTCACGGGCCTCTATATTTTGACGGTTTTTACGAAAAATACGTTTATAAATTTCAAGCGCATCATCCAATAATTTCTTATCAAGATAAAGCTTAGCAATTCTGTGCAGCAAAACTTCCGATGTGATTTCAGAAATAAGCGGTTCATAAATTTCGAGAGCTTTTTTCTTTTGATTGTTGTTGAAAAGTTTATCTGCATTTTCCAAACAGGCCTTCATATCGTAGTTCCCCTTAGACTGCTCAAGTAGCCTGAAAGTAGTGAAAAAACGAACTCGGGATTGCTGAATCATTCCTTTTCGTTTTAACAGGATCCCCATGTTTACATTGGTGTAGCGATGATTAGGATTTCGACCAAGTATGCTTTGAAAAGATTCAATTGCTTCATTTATCTTACCATCGATTGAAATTGCAAGAACAAGGAAACAACGTAAATCCACATTTTCTTTATCCCGCATCAGCAATCGTTTCAAAGAATATTGGGCGATCTTTGTTTCATTATTTTTCAAACAATAAATGCCAAGTGTGAAAATAGCTTCCTTTTCTTGTAAGCTTTCTGCCTCCAGATTGGAAGTAATGTATTTGAAAGTTTGAACAGCGTCAATACTGTCTAAATCATCCTTGTCATTAGTATCAGTATCAGTATCAGTATCAGTTTTAATTTTTATATTATTGTCCTCTTTAGCCCCTTTTTCAGGCATTACTTTTGTTTTATTTTTTTCGTCTGGACTTTGTTCTTGATTAACCTCAATCGTATCAACAGCAAAATTAGTTTGCATTTCGACTAATATTCCCATGCCCTCTTCAATGTCAGGAAGGACAAAGTCCTTCATATTTTCAAACTCATCAATGGCTGAGATAGCCATGCCATCTGCAACTTCAACTTTTGCTGTGGTTGCAGCCAGATTATAAACAGCGTTTTTATAATCAGGATGATACTTCAGGCAGTGCAAGTACATATTTTTTGCATGATTCCAGTCTTGTTTTTTGCGGTATGTATTACCAAGTTGATTGGCAAGATCTACGTTTTTAGGGTCCATTTTTAGGGCAATTGTACCCAGACTTATTGTCCCGTCAGGGTTGCCGCTACCTTGCATTTCCTGAAATAGTTTGGTTACAGTTTCTGCGGCAAGTTTTGGGTTCAGTGCAAGAGCTTTGTTAAATTCTACTGTTGCCCATTCATAGAAGTTTTTTTCAAGCAGACTTTTACCACGGGCAAGAATGGCATTGACATCCTTGTGGGAGTCTTCAGGACCAAAAATTTTTTTGAGTATTTCCATTAATATTGTGTTAGCCTGTGAGTCAGATTAACTCAAGTAGTAATACTGAACGGGCACTGCCAAGTTTAAACTTTATCATAACCGAAGGTATCATGATTGTAAATCCCTGTTTAAATCAAAAGTTAATCTTTAACAATGGTATGATTATTATAAAAAAGTAGCAGGTTGATAGAATTTAAAAGCAATTCAAGTTTTTTTTATTAACTGAAAAATTGCTAAAATAATTACCTATTTTAAGAAATGACTTGCCAAAACCAAGCCGTATTAGGCGATTTGCTTGTAATCTTTTGCTATTGCAAGGTTTAAGAAATGGCGGGTAACAAAATAGTAACAAAATCACAAAAAGGAAGGATAATCAAAAACAGAATTTGTTGCTTGTTTTGGAAGGAAGCCTGCAACCTAATGATTAACAGTCATGCACAGTGGGTAAACAGGGAAAGACTGCAACAAACAAGGATAATAATATCAGTAAGATGATAGCTCTTCATTATTGCCACATCTCCCCAAATATGGCCTGTTTTTGTAAGCTAATGGCACAAAATTGGCACAAAAAACTACCAAAAACCATTTCTAATTCTGGCCGTATAAGATTCTTAACTGTTTGCTTTAGTCAATTGCGCAATTTCATCATCATGTGTGCACCTTCAGCTAATTTCAGATAATCATGTAAAAGTGAAAAAGCGCTCCGGCTCGTTCTTCTTGATTATACTTAATGCCTCCGGCTCGTTCTTCTTGATTATACTTAATGCCTCCGGCTCGTTCACTGGTAGTGGCTGTATCCAAAAAACAGGCCAAAGATTTTGCCTTACTCATCAAATCATCAAACATTGAATTAGCTTCATAACTTACTTGAGTTTGATTCAGTGATTCCAGCCGGACTGTTGATAATGATGCTTTCATTTTCTACACCTTTATTTTG
>Ga0208329_1000383_pt1 | contig 9646 bp, 8 predicted proteins | sample DeeseametaMP2053_FD_184177 | JGI IMG/M metagenome (GOLD analysis project Ga0208329, IMG submission 184177) | Marine microbial communities from the Deep Pacific Ocean - MP2053 (SPAdes) | ecosystem: Environmental > Aquatic > Marine > Oceanic | place: West of Cabo San Lucas, Mexico, North Pacific...
AACTTCTACTTTATCATTTTCTAACTAGGTAATAAAATATGTCTGGAAAGCTGTCAAAATTTGGGGGAATTATTATCCTCCTTGCTGTAGGCACCATTTATTTGAGTACATATATTGTAGATAAGACTCAATATGCAATTGAAATTTTATTAGGTGATCCAGTTGACATTATCTTGGAGCCAGGACTCAATTTCAAGTTACCATTTGTCACTCGAATCATTTTCATGGAAAACCGACTGCAGGATTATGATGCAGATCCTGGTGCGGTATTCACCAAAGATAAAAAAGAAATGAAGGTTGATACCTATTCCAAGTGGCGGGTTACTGAACCTCTTAAATTTTATGAAACGGTACGTACAACTAACGGAGCCCATGCTCGGCTGGATGATATTATCTATTCACAAACCCGTGAAGTCCTTGGACAGCATACGCTTGTGGAAATTGTATCCGGAAATCGTAAAGAAATTCGTGAAGCGATAACTTTGCGTGCCCGGAAAAATGCTGAGAATTATGGAATCGAAATTCTGGATGTCCGGATTAAACGTGCCGACCTGCCTGAACAAAATAGTCAAGCAGTTTTTGGAAGAATGAACGCAGAACGAAGACGACAAGCAAAACTATACCGCTCTCAAGGTGAAGAGGAATCCTTGAAAATTCGTTCTGATGCTGACAGAGAGCGTGTTGAAATCATTGCGGAAGCAAAGAAAATAAACGAAGAAACTCGTGGTGTAGCTGATGCTAAGGCCACCAAAATTTATGCTGATGCATATCAGAAAGACACCGATTTCTTTAAATTCCTGCGTTCACATGATGTTTATCGAGACAGTCTGCAAGAAGGTACTACACTTCTGATGGATGCAAATAGTAAATTTTTCAAGTACCTTAAAGATTAGGTTTTTTTCAGTACTGTTTTAGCTAAACCTGAAAAATTAATTTTTCCCGCCATTTCCGGCTAAGACCGGACTTCTGTTCTTTACAGTCGATTTTCTTAAAGAAACTTCGTCTGCATTCCTCCTGAGAAATCATAATGTCTCCGCCTGATAAAAGTTATTTGCAAGTTCTTTCTGAACTGGAGCAATGGGGAAGTTACGAAACAAGTGCTCAACCACGTGACATCAGTAAATTGGAAGGCATCCGGCTTTTACTTAAAGATTTGGGGCATCCGGAAAGAGCATTTAAGATTATCCACATTGCCGGTACCAACGGCAAAGGCCTGACCGCAACAATGATCAGCCGATTATTATGTATTCAGGGATTTGCCACAGGTTGCTACACATCTCCACATTTGATTGATATTAGAGAGAGGATCGCTCTGAATGATCAATATGTTTCAAAAAATATCTTTGTACAAAGTGCATCCCTCGTTTTGAAAATTGCACGCAGTTACAAAGGAACACCATACCTTTCATATTTTGATGTTTTAACAGCAATTGCTTTTCATGTATTCATGGCAGAAAACATGGAGTGGGTTGTCCTGGAAACCGGATTGGGTGGACGAGCAGATTCTACCAATGTGACTGACAAAGAAATATGCGTTTTGACTAGAATTGGTTTGGATCATATGGAGGTTCTTGGCAGAAGTTTGAAGGAAATTGCGGCTGAAAAAACTGGAATCGCCCGCACAGGAATTCCAGTAATAATTGCACCGCAAGCGACTGGATTAAAACCTTGGCTGCAAAAATACTTCAACAGCGAAAACGTTCCTGTTTATTTTGTAGAAGATTTTTTCCCTGAGCAGTTTCTAGAAGCTGACATTACTGCCGATTTTATTCCAATTCCATGGGTGGAATGTTTTCAGACAAGTTTATGTACAATGCAGGTATTGTTTAACGAAGACAGAATAAAGAAACAAATCTGGTTTGAAGCCGTCAAAAAAGTAAAATTAGCTGGTCGTCTCGATTTACGGCAGAATGTTACTTGGAGCAAACATTCTCTCGATTTCAAAACCATGCTGCTGGATGGAGCCCATAATCGCGATGCCCTGATGGCACTTTCAGAATACATCTCAAAGAAAAATCTTATACCATTTACACTGATTTTGGGAATGGCCTCTGACAAATTGGATGATACACTGCGGTCTCCTCTAGTGGAATTGTGCTCGCAAGCTGAGAAATTGATTATTACGCCGATTCCGTCACCAAGAACAGCAAGTCCGGAAATGATGGAAAAATTTTTAGATGAGTTCGGTGCATTGGCGCAATTTCCTGAAATAAAGTATGTCAATTCTGCAGAAGAGGCACTGGAAGTTTCTTTAGATTATCGGGAACAACCGGTTGTCGTTGCAGGCTCGATTTATTTGGTGGGGCTTGTTTTGCTGATCCTTGAAAACCGGTGTGGTTCTTAAAAGGAATATGTCCATGAAATACGTGTGATTCCTCCCGGCATTCCTACCTTTGACGGTAATGCTCCTCCGCGGTCATTATAAGTTGAGTCGTAGACAGTCGAATCGATGATGGTGTTGGTCGCAAATGGGTTGTCTATGATTTCATTTTTTCCAGGGAATAAAAATTCCAGCATAAAACCAAAACTGTCTCCTCCGGACGCAATTCCCATTCGCCTAAACGGCATCGTTCCGCTTGAACCGCTGAGTTCAGTCTTTGTGAATGAAGCATATTCTGCAATTGTGGGATTGTCGCGTATTCCATATCTCAAAGTACTCTCAACTCTTGACAGTCCGAAACCCAAAAAAATATCCATGTCGTCTGGTCTTGGAACTCCAAATGGATGAAGTGAGGCAGAAAACATATAGAAATGAGAAGCCATACGCAACAGAGGTGTTCCATATGCTGGATCGGCACCTGAGGTGGCTGCCCTGACTTTTAGATCATCCAGCCAAATATTTGTGTAGGCAAAGGCCAAGCCGATTCCAACATCATAACCTGTAGGAAGTATGTATTCCAGGGAAAAAGAAGGCAGTCCCTTTAGCAATGGGATATTGCTGAATAATTTGGTTAAAAAACCGTCTTTACTGCCGTGCTCATCGTCATTTTTATTGTAGATATTGGGAATTAAATTGTTTTTTTCAGGATCAAGAGTTGTCAGGCCAAAAAAACCTTTTCCACCTTTGAACCGGTTTGTACCAGTCATTTGATAAAATGGATGTAAATCATCGCTGCTGAATGTCTGATGAAGGATCTCCCAAAAACCAATACGCCATGCAGCGTTACTGCCTCCGGTTTGCACGGCAGCTTCTTCCTGAGCATAAGTACCAGGCACAAGCAATAGCAGTATAATTACTGCAGGTACAAATTTCTTTTGTAAGATTTTTTGGAATAACATGAACACATCAGAATCATCAATAATCAAAAACCGAGTAGTATATCATCAATTCGGAAACATCCAGATAGTCCAGGTAGGTTTGGTTAGCGAGCGGGAATAATATTGGAGTTTTCAAGTACATCGCTCCAATCTTTGGCCCTGCGAATTTCCGGGTGCTCGAAATCATCATTAAAAGGCCGGGACATCAACCAAATTTCTGCATCTGGGAATGATTCACGGACATCGAGACAATTATCTGGATGATCATCCACAAATAGAATTTTTTCTTCTTCTTGCTGTAATTTCAGGATAACATCCGCTTTTGTCTGTACTGGATGGCCGTCATAATTTATAAATCCGGCACAGTGTGCAGAATCAAATTTGAATCCTGCATTTCTTAAATTCGTTTTTCTACGCTCCAGACAATCCGGTGGTATATTTGTGATAAAATGTACTGGATATGCCCCAAATTTAGCATTGAAATGTTCCGGATCAACCATTGGCTGGAGTTGTTCAAATTCTGGACTATGGACAAAATAATCCCATCCTTCCGTAACTTGCTCCTTTGTCAGTAAATCAGAAAACCAAAAACTTTTGGATGAAAAATCATCAGGAATATCTAATTGAAAATAATCTTTGATTGCCTTCATGAAACCACCCTCAAAGTCCAACAAAACACCATCTACATCAAAAAAACTACAATACATTTTATTTCTTCTGCGGGAATACTAAATTAAAGGGCTGAGAACAAGTTGCATAAACACAAAGTCTGCAATGCTAAATTTGTACAAAAAATATTAAAATTAAAAAAGAAGGGATTAACCGGAGGTTATCTTGATTTAAGCTTGTTTCACCCCCGTTAGCTATAATAGTGACCAGACATCTTCCAACCTTAGTCTGCATCGATTTTCCTGGTACATGAAATCTTTCAACATTTTGTAGGGAGGAGTTGAAAACCAAGATTTCCCTGATACACCACAAGGCTTTTGCGGGGGTGTTTTATGGTTCGCCAGTCTGTTTTGTGAGACTACATAATTTTTGGCGAACTTAAAAAGAGTAAATTTATTTTAAAGATTTTTTTAACAAAAGTAAAGCATTATTGTATGAAATTGAACTACTCATCGACAGTAAAATGTAAATCACCTGGAAATGAGTGGTTAGAATTAAACTGAGAAAAGAACTGAGATGAAATATTTGTCTTTTAGTGGCATTTAATTTTCTGATATAATTAACCGTAAAAGTCCAAATTTTCTATCCATGATCACACGTTTCTGCTGCTAGAATCATCTGTGTTGTTTAGCCTGCCACCACAAGTTTTAATCATTCTAGTTTTCTGTTTGATATTTGCTCTCACTTTCCATGAGTTCGGCCATGCTTATGTAGCCCATCTTTGTGGAGACGACACGGCAAAAATGGCTGGTAGAATGACACTGAACCCTATCGTTCATTTAGATCTCTTTGGCAGTTTAATGTTGCTCATGGTAGGTTTTGGCTATGCCCGTCCGGTGCCGGTTAATCCTAGAAATTACCGTATCAGCAATGCAGATTTTTATGTTGCTTCTGCGGGGCCCATTATGAATTTACTGTTAGGATTTGGTGCTGCTTTTTTGTTTCGCTTTCTGGCACTGAATAACTTGACACTACTGGCTGGAGTACCAGTACTGGAAATCCTTTACCTGTTTATTTTAATTAATTTTAATCTTTGCCTTTTCAACTTAATTCCACTTGGTCCACTGGACGGAAATTCAGTGTTTCCTCATTTTTTACCTTCAGACTTAAGAAGACGTTTCCAGAACTGGAATTACCGTTATGGCTCACAGGCCTTGATAGTGCTGGTATTATTAAGTATGTTTTTGCCGGGATTCAGTGCTTTCAGCTGGATTTCGAGCATTAGTAAAAGCATGATTAGCGGACTTCTTTAGATTGCCACTTTTCAACTTCTGAAATCCTCAGACACAACACTAAATGTTTTATAATAATTACAAATGACGCTTGAAGAATTAAAATCACTTTTTCTAGGGTATTGCCGTAAAGAGGACGGTGCTCCAGACAAACAACTTTTTGGCTTGGAGTATGAAAACTTTGTGATGGTTCCTAACAATGATGACGGTGAAGAATGTTTCCACCCGTTACCTGTTGAAGGAGAATCCGGAGTTTTCAGGGTTTTGGAAAATTTAGTAGAACTGACCAAAAACAGTGATGATCCACTGGAAAAAGTATATGAAAAAGACATGCTTTTAGCACTGATTAGTCCTGCAGGATCAAAAATAACGGTTGAGCCTGGAGGACAAATTGAACTTTCTGATGCACCAAGAAAATCTCTTTTAGATGCATATAACTCATTACAGGATTATTTGAAGCTGCTTGAAAAAGCGGTTTCAGATTTTAAAGGAAAGCTTTTGTTTCAGGGCGTGCAGCCGGTCCATTCTTTGGATACATTGCCGTTTTTTCCAAAAACCCGTTATCGGATTATGTTTCAACACATGTTGAAAACCGGTACACTCGGTCAATGGATGATGAAAGGATCTTCTGGAGTACAGGTCAGTATTGATTATGCTTCCTTAGAGGATTTGCAGAGAAAATTTATTTTTCTGAATCGCCTCTCACCTTTTTTGACAGCTATGTTTGCTAATAGTCCTTTGAATGCTGGGAGTCCCTGCGGTTTTCTTTCTTATCGCTCACATATTTGGGAGAAAACGGATAATTCACGTTGCGGTCTTCCTGAAATCTTTTTAAGAGACAATTTCCGTTTGGAGGACTACATCAATTGGTCATTAAAGGCAGCACCATATCATTTGATGCGTGAAGGTGAAGTTGTTGAGACAACTGATTGGAATTTCAAACAACTTTTAGAAGGAAAACATCCGGATCTAATAATTACTCCTGAAGACTGGGAAGATCATTTAGGAATGCTGTTTCCAGACATCAGAATTAAAAATATTCTGGAAGTGCGTGTTGTTGACAGCGTACCGCCTAAATATACAATGGCGATTCCGGCATTGATAGGAACATTGCTCTATAATGAATCAGCTTTTTCTTACGCACAATCTTTACTAATGGACCTGCCGCAGGATGAATTTCAATTGTACAAAAAAGCTGTTGCAAAGGATGCATTGCAGGCAGAAGTTAATCAAACTAACTTTGCAAAGACAGGAAGGAAACTGGCAGAAATCGCTCTGCAGGAACTTGGATCAAAAGATGAAAATTGGTTTCTGCCTTTTTTTGAAGAATTCACCAAAGAGGGTCGATCTCCGGCAAACGAGACTCTGGACCAGTTCCGGGAATGTGGAGAAGACCCGGACAAGTGGCTTGCTAAAGTCTTAAATAACCCGGATTACTGACTGGGCCAGGTTACTTGTTTAAATGCCATCTCCTCCTGAATTGCGGAAGGTTTTTTGTCTTCAATTCCACGAGTCACTTGAACAGAATAGTGACCATCAGATTCTCCAGTATAACCTTGTAACGCAGGAGTCCCGTTAATACGTATTGTCGCCAGATTTTCTTTACCCAGTAACGGCAGTAACTGTCCCACTTCCAACTTTCCTTTTGTTTCACCCAAATCTGCCTTCCCCAATTCTGCAACAACCGAATATTCTTTCTTTTCCAGAATGTCCATGAAATGCCGTTTAACATGCGGAGAATAATTTTCTATGGATTCAGGCGCAATAACTCTTTTGTTTTCAAGATGACTAAGCAGTGGATCAAGCCCCGAAGAAGGTAAACAGAGTAAAATCTCTGATTGAATATCTTGAACACTAAGCCGAACACTACCCACGAAACAATATTCGTAGGGCAACATGACTTTTGCCCTTTGAGGGTAAATGGTTACACGATTGAGATTAAGCTCCACATCTGCAATATTGAGCCAGCTTTTTTCAAAGTCTTCTATCATAGGTTGCACCAAAGCGAGTAAATCTTTCTGGTGTTCCTTCATCAACTTGCCCAGGGAAGAACGTTCGAGTGTTATTCCCGCCTTTGTGTTCAAGATCAACTTTAAAAAAAATGTATTGTCTACAAGGAACAGACCACGGCTCTGGTTCGGCGTTTCAAAAATATAGATTGGCTGTTTAGATACAGAACTCAAAAAATTTTCAAAACGTATTTTTTTCACATTTTCCGTAGAGACCTCAAACATCAGGTTCTTTTTAGCATAAAGCCTGTCCTGTAAGAGAGATGCCCATCTGCGGAATACAACGTCCATTAATTGGTGTCGCCCTGTTGTCAGATGAACTTCTGCCAGTTCAAAAGTCTTTACGGGAATTTCTGTTCGGTGAAGCATAGTTTAAATTATTCCTGAACGATACCAACAATTCGAATACCAAGTTTATCATTGTTGATTTGTATAACTTCCCCAAGAGCAATTGTTTTACCGTCGAGTACCAAATTCACCGGTTCTCCTGCAACTTTATCTAGTTCAATAATGCTCCCATAAGTTATCTGTGTGATTTCTTCGCCTGTAAGTTGAGTACGTGCTATTTCAACCACGGCTTCATGGTGAAATTTTAACAGCATGTCTGCATCTAAGGGGACTGCTGATGTTTCTGATGCCTCAGTTTCAATTGGCATCTCGCTCTCTACTTTTTCAATAACAGGTGTTTTCTCAATTTCAGGCTCTACTTCTACGTAATCAGATGCATCCATTTGCTCACCTGTTACCTCATTCTCTTCCTGGGAATCTGCTGATGTTTCTGATGCAGAATTTTCCTCCGTTTCATTATCAAATTTAAGTTCGTCAATTTCACTTTCCCCGATATCAACCAGATCAGTCTCAGCATTTTCCTGTCCAGTATCAGCCTCTTCAGAATCTTTTATGTCATCCAAAGCATCAATTCCAAGCTCCAGATCTTCTGTATCATTTGCTTCACTTTCTCCACTATCTTCAGAAATCTCGGGATCGTGCAGCATCTCCAAAACCTCAGACGACTCAGTATCGGCCTCCTCAGCAGGAAGACTTTCTCCGGATTCTTCTACTGCATCAGTTTCACCTGATGAATCTGTAATCTCCTCTGGATCAAGATCTTCGGACAAATCCATATTATCCGACAAATCTAATTCTTCCACTTCTTCTGTACTTTCTCCAGAATTTTCTACATCGTCAAATGCCTCTGGCTCACTGGATTCTGATGCTTCTACTTCTTCTTCTGTACTTTCTCCAGAATTTTCTACATCGTCAACTATCTCTGGCTCACCCGCTTCGGATGCTTCCGGCAACTCTGTTGCTTCTTCTTCTGTACTTTCTCCAGAAATTTCTGCATCGTCTGATGCCTCAGACTCACCTACATCTAATGCTTTGTCAATTTCTCCATCAATATCATCTACAAAAGAATCGTCAGAATCAGAGTTTTCTTCGCTTTCGTCACCATCCAGTTCATCCAGCAAGCTTTCTACGGAATCACTACTCTCTTCTTCAGTTTCTTCCTCTTCAAAAACCATATCTTTTTCTCCATTTACTGATTCATCAGTTTCTTCTTGTTGAACATCCATTTTTAAATCCTCAACAAGATTCCCAATTTCATCCATGCCAAGATCTATTGGCTCTTCATCCGGTTCACTGTCTAATTCCTCTGACTCAGTGTACATATCATCCAAATCAGATTCAGCAAGCGATTCTGAAGAATCATCTGTGATTTGATCATCATCTAACAGTTCTGTGTTTCCAGGTTCAACTAAAATATCGGTCGGACTGTCCTCATCAGATAGTTTAATTTCAAAATCATCAGACTTTTCTGCCATTGACCCTCAAATTAGACGTTTCTCTTTTACTGAAAGTTAATAATTTTTTTAAATAGTATGTTGACTTAAGAATATAATCTTCGCTTTTTTTCAATTTAATCATTTTCCACGAATGAACTTCACTAAAAATGCCATATCCGGCTTGAATATTACATTGAAAACTAAAAACAACTAAAGTAATGAAATAACAAGCTATTTTTAAAATCGTTTGTTCTTTATTAGTGTTACTATTTTGTTACTTGTTGCTTTTTTGTTACTCGTTTGTTACTCGTTGTGTTAATATGATAAACAAGAACAGGCTAAAAGCAAACAAGAAAAGTTACAAGGGCAATATGAGCGTAAAGCTGAGAAAGAAAAATCTAGCTGGAGGGAAGAAGTCTTTATATTTGGACACCTTCATTAACGGGCAAAGACACTATGATTTTTTGAAACTGTATTTATTGAAGGGAAACGACGCCAAAACCAAAGCTGCAAACAATGAAAAGCTTATACTTGCCGAAACAATCAGAGCCAACCGAGAAAGTGAAATACAATTTGCAGATCATGACATTATACCTTCATTCAAACGAAATGCCGACTTTGTTGAATACTTCCAAAAGCTTGGCGAATGCAAGGGAAGTTCAGCATTGATTTGGAAAAGTGTACTGAATCACCT
>Ga0208329_1000400_pt1 | contig 9418 bp, 8 predicted proteins | sample DeeseametaMP2053_FD_184177 | JGI IMG/M metagenome (GOLD analysis project Ga0208329, IMG submission 184177) | Marine microbial communities from the Deep Pacific Ocean - MP2053 (SPAdes) | ecosystem: Environmental > Aquatic > Marine > Oceanic | place: West of Cabo San Lucas, Mexico, North Pacific...
CCTTTCTAGGTGCGGTAGATCCATACCCTGCACCGGGAGTCCAAACACACCACCACCCTCATGTCTTTCTCCCTTTAAAAGTGTCCCATTATCGCTGAACGCCTACAGATCCGACAAATGAAATTGCCCTGGATACCAATTGGGATCATGGTAGTTTTGGTCATATGTGCGGTTTTCGCCCCTTTGTTAGCGCCACATGATCCCTTAGAAATCGACTTGCTGAACTCGCGAATGGCCCCTGGTGAGGATTGGTCTTACCCTCTGGGTACCGATATTATGGGAAGGGACATGTTGAGTCGGATGATCTACGGCGCTCAAACAGCTGCTAAAATCAGCATGCTCGCTCTGGTTGTCGGAATGATGGTTGGGACTTTTTTGGGACTGTGGGCCGGTTATAAAGGCGGCTGGTTGGATACGATTATCATGCGGTTCGCTGATGCTGCCTTAGGCTTCCCCACCATCCTGGCCGCACTAATAGTTGTAGTCATCCTTGGATCGGGAATAGAAGCCATTGTACTGGCGATGTTCATCACGGTGTGGGCCCGGTTCGCCAGGATGATCCGGGGCGACGTGCTGGCCGTTAAAAGACCAAGATTTCGTCACCTTGGCTAGGATTACCGGCGTGAGCACACCAGTAATCATATGGAGACATATCTTCCCCAACACCGTCAACACGTTAATGGTCGTTACCAGTATCCTGGTTGGACAAGTTATCCTGCTGGAGGCCGCCCTCAGCTTCTTGGGATTGGGGCTTGAACCTGGCGCCGCAGCCTGGGGTATCATGGTGGCCGAGGGAAGAACCGTTATTCTCCAGATGTGGTGGCTGGCGCTTTTCCCGGGCGTGGCGATTACCATTCTGGTACTGGCTCTCAATTTTTTTGGTGATTGGCTGAGAGATCGCCTTGGCACTGCTTTATCAAAGCATGATTGGTCTTTCACAGACCCGGCAGTGTGATGGGTTGAAACATATTCGCGACTCCCATCTATACAATAGATGGTCGCTTCTTAACCTCTGCGTAATGGCTACTTTCCCGTTCTCACCGTCGAGGTTGAGTGGGTATCGTTAGCCGCGCCTGTTGGTGGTTACACGGGTTAAAGGAGCGGATCTATTACGGTTGGTTCGTAGCCGTAGCCGCGGCTGGCGCGGAGTTTGGGAACGCGGCCTCGGCGATAGCCATTCTGACCGTCTTCGTCAACCCTATGACCGATGAGTTCGGTTGGAGCCGAACTCAGATCTCGGGCGCGACCAGCGTGGGCGCGATCTTTGGAGCCGCATTGGCGCCATTTACCGGCAGATTGGTCGACCGGTTCGGTTCAAGGTTGATTTTAGCCGTGGGTGGCTTGGCGCTCGCAGCCTCTTGTTTCTACTTGGCTGCCGCCCAAACGTTAGTCGGATTCTATATAGCATTTAGCATCGCCCGAACCGCCGACCAAGGCATGATTAAGATTGGCACTCTGCCGGTGGTGGCAAAGTGGTTCCAGGTTTATCGTGGGCGGGCTATGGCTATGGTTTCGTTCATTGGCCTGCTGGGAGTGATCGTCATGGCCCCGGTCGTCCACATGGTGATCGACGCCTGGGGATGGCGGGTTGCCTGGGTGATGTTGGGAAGTATCATGATTTTGATCGGCGTCCTTCCCAGCGTATTGATTGTCCGCCGCCAACCCGAGGACATGGGCCTGACGATTGATGGGATCACAGCTGCGCCATCACCAGACGGGGTCCTAGATCCGAATGAGGACAATCCGACCGGTGGAGGTACCGACCAAACTTGGAGCCTACGTCTGGTAATACGGACTCCCACGTTTTGGTTGATCTTGGTTTCGCTATTCGTGATAAGTATCGCCAATGCCGGCGTGGTATTGCACTTGATACCGCACCTCACTGAGCAAGGATTGAGCGAAGGTTCCGCGGTTGGCGCCATCAGCGTCTTTTCCGCCTCTGCTGCCGCCGCAACCCTGCTTCTAGGAATTCTCACCGAGCGGGTTTCTCCTCGGCTGATGATGCTTTTGGGCTATATGCTGGCTGCATCGGCGATGTTCGTGCTAATTAACGCCGACACCATATTAGAGGCCTATTTGTTCGCAGTCATACAGGGAGCTGCCGCCGGCGGAATCAATGTTTTGGCCCCGATATTGCTAGCCAGTTATTACGGCCGATGGGTGCTCGGTTCAATCTATGGGATTGTCAGGTCTGCCCAGGTGGTCGGTTTCGCCACTGGGACACTTCTTTCCGGTATCGTTTACGATGCTACCGGCAGCTACCGAAACGCGTTCGAATCCTTCTTGGTAATAGCCGTGGTCAGCTCGACGTTGATGTTACTCGCACGTCGGCCCACCCTGATGACCACCCGCCCTGGTTGATCAATCGAGCAGTGGCGAACCGCCGTGGCCCCGGTCACCAGTGGCCCTGGGTAATTAAGTTGACCGGACGGGTTGGGATTTGTAGGCCTCTTCAACAAATCCCGGCTGTTGAGCCCATCTCACGGTTTCTTCATCGTTGACCAAATCCACTTTCGCACTCTGCGATGTCTCCAGACCGAGTGGGTGATATACCAACTCGATCAGATTACCGTCTGGGTCACTGATATACGTGAAATGTTCGTTTGTGTCTTCCCGACGGCCTTGTTTGGCGTCGTCACCACCCAGACTAGTCGGGAATGATCCGCCAGCAGTTCGGGAGTAATCTACTCCGCCGGAATCCAGGTGAGAGAGCATCTCATCCCAGTCTTCCACCTCAATTGCGAAGTGAACGCGAGGTACTTGTATCACCTCAGGTGTGTCGCTGGTGTGTATCTCTCCGGTTCCTATCCGCAGTTGGAGTTGTCTTTCATTGAGCGCAGGACCTCGATCCAAAAATTGTGCGCCGAGCACGCTTTCGTACCAATCCCGTGTGCGTTGCCGGTCGGAAATCTGGATATTGATATGATGAATCATGGTTATTTTAGACATCTGAAACCTCCATTCCTTCCATACCACTCGAACTATTGGCCATTATCAGGGATGGTCTCGTCCCTTGGCAAGCAAGGTTCGGAGTTATGCGCATATGCTGGCTCCCGCCTTCGTGCTGATTTCGGTTCAGATGAGGTATTTGGAGGATATGGCGGTACCAAAGTGCCTGTCTTAGCCTTGGTAACGACCCGTATAATTCAGTGGCGCACAACTGATGCACTGTACCTAATCGAGTCCGATCGGAGGCCATTCAATGGCAGGTCAAAGGGGAATTCGGATCCGGCCGAAACTCAAGATAAAATGCGATCAGTGCGGGACCGACTTTGCTCCGTTTAGGTCATATGACTGTGGACGATGGTCCAAGATTTTGATGTTTCCTCGATTCTTTGTCGTTGAATTGTTCAAGATGCTAAATAATGGGCAAGTCTTTTCGGACCATTATTTTGATTGCCCAAGTTGTTCAGCGGGAATGCAGCACAAGATGGATGATTTTCGGTATTAGCACTCAATGATAATGGCCATTTACGATTGTTTAGCAGCAGAGGAATGGGACTGCAATTTCCGGGCTGGTCCTATCGCCCATTATTGTGATTGTTTCGATTAACATTTCTGATTCCATGCATCAAGAAGTTCGGAAATTGCATCTGGTTTTACTTGGTTCCGTACACGGAGCCCTAGCGGACCAACGGTGTTGTATTGTTGCACCATGCGGCATGGGAAAACCGACTTTTTGGTCAAAAAGTGACCTAACGGTGATCGAAACATTTAGGGGGTTTATAAGTCGCCACCATTCAAAACGTTATTAGACCTCTATTGTAGAGAATCAATCCCGCGCCCATAATCCTCCAAACCCAGGCGAGGAGACGAACCCGTGTCCGAAGTTTCAACCGAAAAGCCACCCATTTTGGAAACTCCAAGCTTTAGACAGAGCGGACCGTTTATATTAGCTAGTTTGACTGGCGGGCACGGGCTGTTCCACTGGTTCTCCCAGAGCCTCAGTTTCATGTTACCCGAGATTCGGGACACCTTCGGAATCAGCACCGGCCAGGTGAGTTATATGGCCGCCACCCGAGAATTAGCCTCCGGAATAGTGGCCATGCCGGGCGGAGTATTCACCGATATGGTACGTCCCCATTGGGGATTGATTTTAGCCTGTTGCATGGCTATTTTCGGATTTGGCTGGGTAGTGATGGGCTTTTCACCCATCTATCCGGTGGTGTTGGTGGGTATGGTGCTGGTCGCATTATCCACAGCACTGTGGCATCTACCAGCCATAGCGGCTATCTCTCGGCGCTTCCCAGAGCGCCGAGGCACAGCGCTATCCACTCATGGAGGCGGCGGAAACATCGGAGACGTGATCGCCATGGCGATCACCGGATTCCTATTGGGGTTTTTAGGTTGGCAGGGACTAATAAAGATTTATGCGATTATCCCGCTATTCTTAGCCTTCGTAGTGTTTTGGTCCTTCCGAGATTTAGGGTGGGACAACGAGACTAATTCAGATTCAGTCAAACCAGATCTGTCTCGACAGTTGGCCCAAACCAGGGATCTGTTCAAAAACCCCGGATTATGGGGCATCAGTCTGGCCTCAGGGGTCCGGAGTATGGCATTCGTCAGCTTCATGACCTTCCTACCCCTGTATCTTAATGATGAGTTAGGCCTTACCGGGCCATCTCGAGGCTTTTACCTGATGCTGCCTTTGATTGTAGGCATCCCTTTTACCCCGCTAATGGGTTACCTATCAGACCGGATTGGGCGAAAATTGGTGCTGATACCTGGGATGATTTTGCTGGGGTCGTTGACGTTTATGTTGGTCCCATACGGGCAGGGTCTATCTATGATCATGCTGCTGATCGGATTGGGCACCTTCCTGAACAGCGACCAACCATTGCTGATGTCCGCAGCTCTGGATACGACTGGGAGAGAGGTGGCGGCCGCTACTCTGGGATTCATGTCTTTTTCCAGGATGATTTTAGCCGCCGTCGCACCCCCCATCGGTAGCATTTTCTACAATATCAACCCTGACCGGGTGTTTATTTACATCGCCGTATTGTTCGCCATAGCCATCGGTATTTTGATTATCACGCCTATTCCCAAACCACAAAAACATATTCAGTAGCCGTTTACCCGGTGTTCGGACGGCAGATGTCTAGCACTAGTGTTCAACAGGCGCAAACCTCGTGGACAGATGCTGACTCAGGTCCGAAGGAAATAGCGGCCCTGAGTGATTGAGCAGAAAAAGTCGGCTAAATGGGTACCGAATTTCTCTCGGCGCGAGATTTGACTTGAATTAAAACTAAGAGGTTTGACTAGACGTATAGAAGAGCTTGTTAAAGTCGGCAACAACGCGGTCCACTATTTCCGCGACTGACATGCGAAGATTGAAGCCGTGACTATATACTCAGGGATCCCATACATCCCTTGACGGTATGCGCAACCGTGCACATCAACCAGAAACGTAGGTGGGTCGCTAAGGCCCAACTTGATCGAGGGGTAGCCCAGTGAGGCGGTAGTTCCTATTTCGTCGAACCACTGCGGGAAGGGTGTTAGTTTCTCACGAACAATCTTTTTGCTTCAACAACTGGGTACTGGTTCGCTATTAGGCGGAAAAAACCACCGAAGCCAAAGAAACTCCGGAACATTCGTAATCGCCCTGTTCGCGCTCCTATCTTTACGCACTCCCAACGTCTATTGAGCGATTCGCATAGCCGAGTTAGGTCCCGATTTGCCGGTATCCTATACTGAAGCCTGTCATACAATACACTGAGCATCACGGCCTCATGTACATTGCGAGGCGTTCCTTCAGTTCAGCTAGAGCCTTTACTCCTATGCCACGGATATTCAGCAGATCTTCTTCGGACATTGAAACCACGGTCTCGATGTTATGTATACCGGCTCGCGATAAACAATTGAACAATCGAGGTGAAAGCCTTAGCTCATCAATGGATGACACAGACACCGGTTCTATGGGCACCGGTGCCTTGTTTGATAATGGTTCATCTGGTTGGGTGTAGGAAGGAAGGATTCGTGCTTTTAGGAACTTCAATGCTCTCTGGACCGGGGTCTTGATAGAGCCCATCGATACACCTCCAATATCCACCGATTATGGCTGCCTTATGGCAAAGTTATTTATAAGGACTTGGAACGGCCCAGACTCTATGTCGATTTGGGCACCAGAATAGATATTCTGTTACGTTGTCGGCATATGCATCAAAATACTAAAGTATTATGACGATTCTGGCAATTTAAGGTCCTTTAAGAGCAATTAAGGCTTTCCAAAGGGTTGAAGTGGTTAGGATTAGGGCTGTTTATCAGGGTGAAATCGACAAGCGTATAGCTGGCCAGGCAATGTTTGTTATATCAGGTATGTAGAATCCATTCCCGGAACATTTCTGTTAATCCACGGAACGTGGAGATAATGAAATTCTTAGCTGACCCGCGGAAGCGGAGGCAGTGGGTCCTAATCCTGATAAAAGAACTATTTTACGTAAGGTCGAGGGCCATCGGCGATACCCTGGCCTTTATTTAACAGCCTCGCTTCCGACTTACCAATAGCCGGACTCATAGCCACATTTGTGGAACATTATACTCTCAAATTCGCCTCCCCTTATTACCTTATACTTCCCCAGTGGCAGAAGACCCAATTGATGAAGAAGAGGAGTTCGATCAAGGCGAGTTTTAAGGAAAGTTATCGACTAAAAAACGTTGTTGACTAATAAGAGGTGAAGAGACATGGCGCGCGAAATTACGATTGCGAAGTTCAAGGATGTGGCCAATGGTTTGCAGCCCGGCCAGTTTTCAATCGGCGAACGCGAAAACGTGAGCGGCCTTGATGGACTAGATCCTATCTACAAGGACCTGCTTGATCGTCCAATCACTATCACTCTTGGTCTAATCGGACCAGATGGGCGTGTAGGCCTGACACCGATGTGGTTTGACTACGAGGGTGATTATGTCCTGGTCAACACAGCTACCCAACGGCGTAAATGCGGTTGGATTCGGAATAACCCTCGACTCACCATCCTCATCGTCAACCCGGACAACCCCTATCACTGGGTGCAAATCAAATGCACAGTGGAACACGAGGAATTGGAAGAGGGCCCCAACGGCGATCGGGTTACGCAGCAGTTAGATAAAATCTGGGAGAAGTACACGGGTAACGAACCACCTTACGGGCTACGGGACCCGAGCATTGACGAGAAGAGGGTGCTCTTCGTATGCCGAGTTGACCGCATAGCGACCTTCGGGAAGCCTTGAACCGCCGCACTGTTGAGAGACTATAACGCCGCTCTAAGAAGCTAAGGTAAGCCGCAGTGTGAAAGGGATGGCCTTGCCAGTGGCCATCCAGAAATTGTTCAAACAGATGGCTTTCAAGGCAGGACAGGTACCCACGAGTCCCTCAAGTAATTGTTACATTCATGAAACCAAACCGCCACCGATATAGCCAGTCCAAGTTCTCGGTATAATTTGACGCTCCCTGATCTCTGCGTCTGTATATCCACTGCGGATAATTTTTGGCAAAGCAGTAAGGTTTGAATACGATATCGCCGAACAAATCGGCCTTAAGAATATTCAAGGGTTGGCGGATGGTAGTTCTTGCCGGAATGGCCCATGGGTTGAACTCCACCGCAGTCAATAAGGGATACATGGTGTTCTTGTTGCCTGTAAGCGATGCATTCGGGATAGGCCGTATTGGGGGATCTATCGTATTTTCCTTGGCCAGAGCAGGAGAGGGCCCCTTCGGGGCCGTGGCCGGTTGGTTAATCGACAGATTCGGTCCAAAGCCGATATTTTTTGTCGGATCGACAATGGTGGGCGTCGGTTTCTTATTACTTGGTCAGAGCGTAAATATATTTACCTTCTCTGTTATATATCTCACTCTGATTACCGTTGGAAGTGTCCTAGCCTTCTCTAATGCAACGTCTGCCCTAGTGAACAATTGGTTTGATGCCAAGCGGGCATTCGCGATGGCTTTTTACCAAGCAATCAGTTCGATCATTCCTGCGATCTTGGTGCCTGGCCTGGCTTTTTTGATCCTTAAGGAGGGTTGGGATACCGCGGCGATGGTTTGTGGGGTTTCGATTTTGTTGTTGGTGACCCCCATGACGCTGTGGATACAAAATACCCCTGAAACCCAAGGGTTGCTGCCGGATGGGAGTGACGTCTCACGGAAATCAATACCTGAAGAGCCGACCATACCTGGTTACATAGTAACCGGTTACGATCTATCTGGGGCGTTCCATACGGTTTCCTATTGGCTTCTGTTTGTTGGAAGTATCTGCCGGCTGACTTCTAAGGGTGGATTCATGGTCCATTTCATTCCCATACTGATCTGGAAAGAAGTAGACCAAGGATTGGCGAGCATATATCTTGGCTTATCGTTATTTTTAGTGGTCCCGTTTTATTTATGTTTTGGATGGCTAGCTGACAAATTCCCGAAGAATATTGTGCTTGCTACGACCACTATGTCCGGTTCAGTAGCAATGCTGGTTTTAGTCATAGCCCCTACGTCAAATCTGACGATATATATCTTTTTAATAATGTTCGCGATCTCTGAGACCGGTGGTTCAAATAATTGGGCCACAATAGGCGATTATTTCGGTCGTAAATCCTACGGACGACTGAGGGGGCTTACCCAATTTGGAGCAACACCCGGTGTGTTGTTCGCACCTATCTTCGCTGGCTGGTGGTTTGACAAGACATCTTCATACGAATTCCCCTTATGGTGCTTCGCTTTGTGTGGTGTCATTGGAGGAATTTCCTATCTCTTAATGCGAAAGCCGTCTCAAATTCCCGACGGCCGCCAACGCAATAGTCGAATATAACCCGAATGCGAAAACGGTCGGACGGAATAAAGAGGCGGGCTAGAAAATACAACTGGGTTAATGAGGGGAATTTAGCCTCAAAACATGGTCGGGGTGGGGAGAATCGAACTCCCGACCTCCTGCTCCCAAAGCGTATTGTACCGTATCTAAACACCCATCTTTAGCCTCAAAACTATTCCATATGCATCCATAGTTGTCCATGGGTGTACAAGCGGAACTTGAAAAAATACTTGAAAAACCTGAGCACGACTCAGGCACGGTACGTACCTTAGATAATCAAACAAGCGGGACATAGAAAAAGTTAATCCCTTCATATGCAGCATAGAATTCTTCTTCCCTACGATATATCCCCAATTAATAAACCCTTCTCCCATATTACTGAGAGAAGGGTTTAGTTTTTTCCCGGACGGAAGAGGGTGTTAAAGCGTGTCTTCCGGACTGGCTGTAGGCCACTACCATCTCGTCACGAGGCATAACGGATTTGAAGTACTAGTATGGACCTGTTCACCAACGTCCACTGATGTCCATCTGGCCTCAATTCCACCATTCACTATTCCACGTAAGTGTTTCACGTCTCATAGATGTACACCCGTGTGGCTGTCAGTTTGGCTGTCAACTCTCCGTTACAATCTAGACTTTTAAAT
>Ga0208329_1000406_pt1 | contig 9355 bp, 7 predicted proteins | sample DeeseametaMP2053_FD_184177 | JGI IMG/M metagenome (GOLD analysis project Ga0208329, IMG submission 184177) | Marine microbial communities from the Deep Pacific Ocean - MP2053 (SPAdes) | ecosystem: Environmental > Aquatic > Marine > Oceanic | place: West of Cabo San Lucas, Mexico, North Pacific...
TGACTATTACACCTCTAATAGAGAATTAGGAGAAGATTTAGCGAAAGCTATCAATTTTGAATTAAAGAGATTAGTTGATGCTGGATGTAAATATATTCAAGTTGATGAACCCTTGTTTGCAAGAAAACCAAAGGAAGCGATTGCGTATGGGGTAGAAAACCTCGAAAAGTGTTTTGATGGAATCTCTAATACTGACGTTGAAAAGATAACTCACATTTGTTGTGGTTACCCTGATAAATTAGATGCGGTTGATTATCCAAAAGCACCTCTTGATTCTTATCATCAAATTGCGGAATTATTGGATAAATCAATTGTAGATTCAATATCTATAGAAGATGCTCACCGTTATAATGATCTGTCGCTACTAGAGAAATTTAAACAATCAAAAATTATTTTTGGTCTTATTAAAATTGCAAGCAGTGAAGAAGAAACAATTAGTGAAATACAAAAAAGAGTTAAAGATGTGTTAGAACATATTGATCGTGAGCGTCTTATTGCGGCTCCTGATTGCGGACTTGGTCATCTGCCACGTAAGTTAGCCATGAAAAAATTAAAAACAATGGTAGAGGCGTTAGATGAGTAAAGACTTTAGATTTTTTGATAGTCGTCAAAAATATTTATTATTTGTTACAACAACAAATGAAAAAAACATAATTGCTGAAAAAATTTCAGCACAAATCAAGAATATCAAACCAAAAAAACCTGCTTTAAAAATTCTTGATGCAGGTCTCGGTGATGGAACATTACTGATGAGTGTTTTGAGAAGTTGCCACCGTGAATTTCCCACTATTCCTTTTCTTGTGTTTGGTAAAGAAATCAGCATGGAAGATGTACGCATGAGTGTTGAAAAATTGCCAGATCGATTTGTGGAGCACCCCAATATGGTTTTTGTCGTATCCAATTTATATTATGCCGAGGCAGCATCTCTAACTTCTAACAATACGGATAAACAAAAGCGTCTCAACTGGGAGACATTTAAGCTCTATGGTAACTCATCTTTTGAATTTAGTCAGCAACTCAGTCAATTAGATGAGATGTTGAATAATAACTGGCAAGTAGAACGGCATCATAAAAGTGGAAACCCAATCTATAAATTACCATCAGTGCTTGTTATTTATCGTCATGATCATGAATTTGGTTTGGATCATATTATCCCCCAACATGATGGACCTAAAAATTATTTTGATTTAATCATTGCATCGCAACCTTATCGTTCGCGTATAAGTGTACAAAAAAAAGTTGATTATGTGGTTAAGCCCATGATTCAGGCTCTTGGGCCCGGCGGTAAATTAATACTTGTTCACGCTTTTGGGAATGATTCGGGCATGGAAATTATTCAAAAAATATGGCCAGATGACAATCCTTTTTCTTCTTTAGCAAATGACATTATTGCTTGTCTAAAAGATACCTTACATGGTGATCTTTTAAATAAATTAAAATTTCAAGCACCAGAAACCTTTCGATATAATTTAAGAGCGTTGCCGAATGAAATAGAAAACGGTATTGCTACGTCTTTAATATTTTCTTCTTGGAATGCTGCAACCTATGTAGGTCAAATCAATAATGAGAATGTAAGGAAAGCAGAACAGAATGGTCGATATGTTCAATATATCCAGGAGATTATAAAAAAATACGGTGGTTTATGGTTTAATAACGAGATGATTGTAATCGAACATCAAGAATAATTTTATAACCTTATCACATACAAGGTTCCGAAGAATCCGGAATTAACAAAGCGTCCGAAAGCAGAGGCAGAATAAAATCCTCAAAGCACTTAAATACCTAAAAAATTTGATTATTCATCTTGTTTAACTATAATCGTCCAGCTATGTTTAGTTTCAAAACAAAATCATTATTTGGACAAACAAAACAACATGAGCGACAAATTGATCAATTTGTCGATATTCTTTCAGAAGTCGGTCTTGTATTTAAGTCCATTGTTCCATTGTATTTAAATAACGGCATCACTGATAAGTTTGATGAAATGGTCAAACAGGTGAGCGAAATGGAGAGTAAAGCTGATAAAATCACAAAAGATGTGGAGCGCGCCTTATTTGAGGAATCTTTAATTCCAGATGCGCGAAGCGATGTATTACGATTATTAGAGCACATGGATGAACTGATAGGTATGTATCAAGGTAACTGCTATCATTTCTCTATTCAAAAACCTGATTTTCCAAAAGAGTTTCATAAAGATTTAATAAGTCTATCTGAAACAGTTGTTAAATGTGTAGAGTCTCTATGTTTAACTGCTAGGTCATTCTTTCGGGATATCAAGTCTGTACGTGATAATGCCCATAAAGTCACTTTTTATGAAAAAGAATCTGATAAACAATTTACATCTTTTGCAAGAAGAATTTTTGATTCCGAGCTACATTTAGATCAAAAAATGCATCTTCGATATTTTGTTGAAAAAATAGATCGCATTTGTGATCAAGCAGAAGATATCGCAGATGAAATTCAGATCTACGCTATTAAAAGATCAATGTAAATAATTTATGGATTTAATAATTATTATTTTTCTCCTAGGAGGATTATTTCTAGGATGGTCTCTTGGCGCGAACGATGCAGCCAATGTTTTTGGTACCGCTGTAGGTACTCGCATGGTCAAATTTAAAACAGCAGCCCTTGTCTGCAGTGTATTTGTAATTTTGGGCGCTATTATTAGTGGAGCTGGTACAACAGAAACGTTGGGAAAATTGGGAGCTATTAATGCGCTCCCTGGTGCTTTTGCTGCCTGTGTTGCAGCCGGACTATCTGTTTATATAATGACAAAATTTGGATTACCAGTTTCTACAACACAAGCTATCGTTGGAGCCATCGTGGGTTGGAATATTTATACAGGATATTCCATCAATATAAAAATTTTATTCACAATTCTTGCTACGTGGGTTTTATGTCCCATTATTGCTGCTCTTATTGCCATGGTATTTTTTATTTTCACCAAACAAATATTAAGAAAAAGTCATTGGCATCTTCTTCGCCTTGACGCTTACACACGTACAGCGCTGTTACTTGTTGGAGCCTTTGGTGCATACAGTTTAGGTGCAAATAATATTGCCAATGTTATGGGTGTTTTTGTTCCAATCTCTCCATTTACGGATATTCACTTTATGAATGTTTTTACTTTTTCTTCTAAAGAACAATTATTTTTACTAGGAGGAATTGCCATTGCAGTTGGTGTTTTTACTTATTCAAAAAAAGTGATGTTTACCGTAGGCAATGATTTGCTTAAACTTTCTCCTCAAGCAGCCTTTGTTGTTGTGCTTGCCCATTCGATTGTGTTGTTCCTATTTGCTTCACAGGGAATAAGTAATTTTTTACATTCTATAAATTTACCTGCAATACCTCTGGTGCCTGTTTCTAGTTCACAAGCCGTAGTGGGTGCCGTCATAGGTATAGGAATTCTTAAAGGAGGAAAAGAAGTTCAATGGGATATTGCTGGTAAAATTTCTATAGGGTGGTTTCTTCTTCCTGTAATGGCTGCTTTGATTTCTTTTATAATCCTTTTTGTATTACAAAATATATTTAATCAGACAGTTCATTTCTAAATTAATTAATAGATCTATAGGATATAATATAATCCTCTTGTGCTTTAGTTGAGAAATACACAAACCGATACTCCTTATTTAGTTTGTGGTTTACTTAATAATATCACACCAATCCCAAGCAATATAATTGCACCTCCAAGAAATACTTGTTTTGTAGGCTCCTCACCAAGTAAGAAAATAGCTGTCGATAATCCGGTAAGAGGCAACAAAAGCATTACAGGCAGAACTTTATGAATTGGGTTACGTCCAATGACATGGTACCAAGTACCATATGCTAAAGGTTGCATAATTAAACTGAGATAAGCAACTATTAACCACCCATGAAAATTTGCAGATAAAAAATAATTAATAGTATTGCCGTCAAAAATAAACGAACCCAATAATAGCATTGGACCAGAAAATAAGCACACCCAAGCTGTAACCGCAAATCCTCCTATTTTTTTAACAATTGGTTTTGCCATAACCATTCCAAGGGACCAAGTGAATGCTCCAGAAAGCAATAACAAAACACCGATCAATTTACCTTGTAGATTGGGAGCACCTAATAAAACAAAAAGTCCTAAAAAAGCAATAACGATACCTACTATATTTTTTATTCCTGGTTTTTCTTTAAATAAAAAATACGCAATAATTACTCCGAAAGGCACTTCTGTTTGGATAAGAAGTGTTGAGGAAGATGCATCAACGCTATTTAAACCCATGTATACTAAACCGTAAGTTAAAGTGCCTCCGATAAATGAAACTATAAATAAATTTTTTAATAATCCTCTTGGTATGGGAAACCACCAAATTAGAATCAGTGCTGCGATAGTAAAACGTAAACCCATTAGTAAAAATGGTGGAAACTGCTGCATCGCTGGTTTAGCAATAACAAAACCAAAGCCCAAAAGTAAGGGTGCACAAAATGCAAGTAGGATATCACGAAAGCTCATCCGTGATTGTCACAGATTTTATTTAAAAACATAAATTATTTTATTGGAATTCGTTTCTTAGGGTCAAAGAAAGGTAGTTCAACTACTTTGGCCTTTAGATTTGTGTAAGGCGAATTAATGTTTATCTCTGTTCCATGATTAGTATATTTGAGTGGTAGAAAAGCATAACCTATGTTTTTCTTTAAACGGGGGGAATAACATTTCGAAGTAACGTAACCTATTTCTTTTTTATTATCTATAACAGGCCAATGATCTGGAACAAAGTATTCCGGTGTATATTCTTTAGGAACCACCATGCTGATTGGATCGCCTAATATTTCAATCCCCACTAATTTTCTTTTTATCCCTTCTTGTTTAATTTTTTTTAAAGCTTCTTTCCCTACAAAATCTGCCTTCATTTCAAGATCAACTAGTCTGCCCATTCCAATTTCAAAAGGGTTATCTGTAACTCGCATATCTTGAAAGTATGAAAAAATTCCAGCTTCAACTCTTCTGATTTGTGATGGTCCAGTTGGTGCAATTTTATACTTTTCTCCGGCAGCCATAATTTTTTCATACAAATCAGCCCCACGTTTACCATCACGAAGATAAACCTCATATCCAATTTCTCCGCTCCAACCGGTTCGTGACACGATTACGGGTATTCCATCTAAGTCTGTTTGTTTACACCAGTAATATTTAAGATCGTTAATCCATGATCCGAATAAATCTGTTATTAAACTTCTTGATTTTGGCCCTTGTACTTGTAATGGAGATACATCCGGTTCTCTAAGTTCGATATCGTACTTATCCTGGCCTGCAACGCCCATAGCCCAAAGCAAAAGGTCACTATCAGAAATAGAATACCAAAAATGATCGTCTGCTAATTTTAGTAAGATAGGATCGCTAAGAATTCCACCTTGATAGTTAGTGTTTAAAACATATTTACATTGATTAACCTGACAATCTGATAAATTTCTCGGCGTTAATAATTGTGTAAATTTTGCTGCATCTGGTCCTTTAATTTCAACTTGTCGCTCAACAGCTACGTCCCAAAGAGTCACATCATTAACCAAACTCCAAAAATCTTCTTCCGGGGTATTATAATAAACCGGAAAGTACATGTGATTATATGTAGTGTATTCTTTACAGCCCCACTTTAAAGTGGACTCAAAGTATGGTGACTTTCTAATTCTAGTTCCAAATCCCAGATAAGGCTTTGGTGGTGCATTAGTTTTTTTTGCCATGAATCTCCAGAAGAATTTCGGAATATGCTTTATTTTATTTTCATTGTCTAGATTAAAACATTTAGGCTTTTAATTTTTGATTGTCTTGATCATAAACAGCCGAATCAAGAATCTTTGCTTTTCTTCTTTGACCTTGAATTGCAATTTCTAATTCGCTGCCTGCATTCGTTAAGTCAGATTTAACATAAGCAAATGCAAGACTTTTTTTAACTCTAAATCCATAGCTTCCGGAAGTAGTCACTCCGACTATTTTATTTTTATAGTAAATCGGTTCATTACCCATGGCATCGGCATTATCAGCATCAACATCTAAATAAACTAACTTAATATCAACTCCTGATTGAACTTTTTCCTGTAAAGCTTTGGCCCCAAAAAAATTATTTTTTTTCTTCAAATTAAAAAAACGATCCATGCCAGCCTCGACTAAACTAATTTCACCCGTTAATTCACTACCCCATCCTCTATATGCCTTTTCCATTCTCATAGAATTCACTGCATAAGTTCCAAAATTGACTATATTTTCTTTTTTGCCAACTTCGCAAATAGCATCATATAAAGACACCATTTGATCCATTGGATGATGCAGCTCCCAACCTAATTCACCCACATAATTTACTCGAAGAGCACGCACGGGAATTTTATTAATTAAAATTTCCTTACCTTTTAACCAAGGGAAATCATTATTGTTTAAATTTTGAGAAGTTAGCTGAGATAAAACCGTTCTCGATTTTGGTCCCACAAGAATAAGTACTCCATAATCTTGTGTAACATTTTTTATATTTACTTTTTCTCTTTCACTAACATGACGATTAAACCAATCAAAATCCCTAATTTCAGATGCAGTAGAAGATAGTACGTAAAAAAGATTGTTGGGTAAACGAGTTATAGTAAGCTCGCTTTGAATACGACCTTTTGCATTTAACATGTGTGTCAACACAATACTTCCATCTTTTTTAGGTATTCGGTTCGCACACAATCGATTTAAAAATGCTTCACTACCTTCACCGGAAATTTCGCATTTTGTAAAAGTGCTTAGATCCAAAACACCTACACTATTATAAACAGCTTCACATTCTTTTTGAACATAAGGAAAAGCGTTCGATCGTTTATAACTATATTTTTCTTGCATTCCAGTTTCAGCAAACCATTTGGGACGCTCCCAACCAAATGCATCGATGTAAATAGCACCTTGATCTTTTAATTTTTTATAAATCGGTGTTTTTTTGATAGGTCTACCAACATCTAAGCCTTCGTTTGGCAAAGGAGTAACATACATTCTTTTATATTCGTCAATTGATTTAGCTATTGCGTAATCTTTATGTGCCCAACTTAAATATCTTCGAGGATCAAACTCCAACATATTAATATCCGCATCTCCATAAGTCATCCATTGTGCCATATATTTTCCCGCACCTCCTCCTTGAGCAATGCCGACGCTTGATGCACAAAACATCCAAAAATTTTTTAATCCGGGAGCAGGTCCAGCAAGAAAGTTTCCATCGGGAGTATGCGTAATAGGTCCACAAATCATTTTTTTAATACCAACATCACGAAATTGGGGTATTCTATCCATGCCCTTTTTTAAATGCTCTTCAAGCCTATCTAGTTCAGGCTCTAATAATTCCATATTGAATTTCCAGTCCATGCCATCTAAGGCCCAGCATTTTGCATCTTTTTCATAAATTCCAATTAATAAACCTTTGCCTTCTTGACGTAAGTAACATGAGGAGTGTGGATCTCTTACAACAGGCAATTCTCTTTTAAGTTTTTTTATTGCAGGATGTTCTTCTGTAACTAAATAATGGTGGATCATATTAATGCTAGGTATATTTTTAAGTCCAACCATATGTCCTACTTCCGGACAATAACTACCTGCCGCATTAACAACGTGTTCGCAAATAATATTACCTTTTTCTGTTATCAACTCCCATTCTCCAGAAGGACGAGACTTAATATCGATCACTCTATTATGTCGGTATATTTTAGCTCCTCCATTTCTCGCTCCTATTGCCATTGCATTGGTGGTACTAGACGGATCAGTGTGTCCATCTTCAGGAGTATGTAGGGCTCCAATAATACCGTCTAATTTTATAAAGGGATGTATATTTGTAATCTCTTGAGTTGAAATAATTTTAGCGGGACTTCCCACATTATCTAAAATTCCCTTAACATAATAAAACCAATCCAGATCTTCTTGCTGATAGGCTAAACGTAAACTGCCACAACCATGCCAACCTGTCGATTGCCCTGTTTCTTGTTCTAATTTTTTATAAAGCTCAGTAGAATGATAATGTACTTTCGCTAGATTATAGCTGCCAACAAAATGGGGACATTGTCCAGCTGCATGCCAGGTAGAACCCGACGTTAGCTCTCCCTTTTCGAGTAAAACTATATCTTTCCACCCTTCTTTTGTTAGATGATATAATAGGCTGACTCCAAAAATTCCACCACCTATTATGGCAACCTTTGCATGTGAAGTGATGTTTGTATCTGAAGTTTTATTTTGTTTCATCTATGTCTTTTCCCTCTAAGAAAAATCTATTTTAATGGTAATAAACATTTTTGATCAAGTAAACCTAATAGATAAAATTCTAATACAATATAGACTGCAAAAAAGAAAATTATAAGCTAAAATAATCTCTAAATAAATTTGGTAAAAATGAAAAAAGTTAAATTTACTCAAATGAAAGATGGCACAAAAGAAGATTATCTTCTTTTGGAAAAACACGAAAAAAAATTTATAGAGGGTACTGCTGATATAATATTAAAATTCATAAATGGGTTAAATACTACCCTAGAAGGTTATCAAGTATCGCGACTAGAACACTCATTACAAACTGCTACGCGAGCTTTGAATGATAAGGCAGACGATGAAATGATCGTAGCCGCTCTGCTACACGATATTGGAGATGAATTTGCACCACTAAACCACTCAGAATATGCTGCAGCAGTACTAAGACCTTATGTAACTGAAAAAATACATTGGATAGTAGAAAAACATGGAATTTTTCAATTGTATTATTATGCCCATCATCTCGGCAGCAATAAAAATGAAAAGGAAAAATATAAAGGTCACAAGTATTATCAAGCGACTATTGATTTCTGTGAAAAGTGGGATCAAAAATCATTCGATCCAAATTACGATACCCTACCCTTAGAAAAATTTAAACCTTACGTAAGAAAAATATTTAGCAGAACACCCTATTCGCAGTAAAATTTTTCATTAACTCTTATTGAGTTGGAATAATTATTCTATCTACCAATTTAGTTAATAAAAACCCTCCTAGCATGGATAATACAAAAAACACTGAATAAGTATTTAATAATGCAAGAGATGATATTGCTGGACCCGGACAAAATCCGACCATCCCCCATCCAATGCCAAACGTACCAGAACCTATAATTAAATTTTTATCAATAGATTTTCGAGTCGGAATAGCGAAATTGTCAGCAAATAAAGGTTTGTTTTTATTTCTAAATAAAAAAAATACTGGAGCACTTACAATAATTGCACCCATCATCACAAAAATTAAGGAAGGGTCCCATTGACCAAATAAATCTAGAAATCCTAGAACCTTTTCTGGATTGATCATGTTAGACACGGACAAACCAACGCCAAAAATTATTCCACTAGTAAGAGATATAA
>Ga0208329_1000408_pt1 | contig 9320 bp, 8 predicted proteins | sample DeeseametaMP2053_FD_184177 | JGI IMG/M metagenome (GOLD analysis project Ga0208329, IMG submission 184177) | Marine microbial communities from the Deep Pacific Ocean - MP2053 (SPAdes) | ecosystem: Environmental > Aquatic > Marine > Oceanic | place: West of Cabo San Lucas, Mexico, North Pacific...
TATTGTAGAATAATAACTTGGAAATCCTGGATCAGGAACAATAACTTCTTTGCCCTGATCAACTAAACATGTAATTGCATAAAAAATTGCAATATTTGCCCCTGGGGTAACTAATATCTGCTCAATATCTGGTTTAAAATGTCTAGATTTCAGCGTTGCGTCACAGATTTTTTCTCTAAACTCAGTTAATCCATACGAACTTGTATAATGCGTAAATCCATTTTCTATTGCATTAATTCCAGCATCAACAATATTTACTGGAGTTCCAAAATCTGGATCACCAATTTCAAAATGAATTATATTTTTACCCTCCTTTTCAAGTTTTTTTACCTTATCAAGAAGTTTAAACATGGGCTGACCATCGATTCTTTTTGATAATTCTGATAATTTTTTCATATTAATTTTTTCCAATTATACCTAAAAATCGTTGTTATTAAAACATCAATTATTTACGAGTGTGTTATACTACAATAAAATTAAATTTTTTCTAATAAATGAAAAAAATAATTTGGTATATTACAATGTTAATTTATTATTAGTATTACATTTATTATTGTAAAATTTTAATTTGTCATGAACAAAATTGCAATTCTAGGTGCTAATGGACATATAGGTAAAAATCTTATCTCGTATTTTTCAACATCAAATCATAATCTTTTTCTTTTTTCTAGAAAAAAGAAATTATTTTCAAAATTCATTAAAAATTTCCATTTTACTAATTCTCCTAAAATCTGTGATTATAAAAAATTTGAAAAATTTCATTACGATCTAATCATTAACTGTGTTGGTTCAAGTGACCCTGCTAAAATCGCTGAAAATGCCCATATACAAAATATTACTGAATATTACGATAATAAAATTATCAATTATCTAATCGAAAACCAAAAATCGATGTATATTTTCTTTAGTAGCGGAATCGTTTATGATAGTGAATTTAAAAACCCAGTCAAGTCTACGACAAAATTATCAATGAATATTAATAAAACTAAAAAATCTGATTTCTATAAAATTTCCAAAATCAATGCTGAAATAAAACATCGTTTATTATCAGATTTGAATATTGTAGACATTCGAATTTTTTCATTTTTTAGTAAATTTCTTGATCTTAATTCTTCATTTCTTATGGCGGATATTGTGAATTCTGTAAAAAATAAAACAGTCTTTGTTACTAATTCACAAAATATTAAGCGTGATTTTGTCCATCCCAAAGATTTATTCCAGTTAATAGTACTTTGTATGAAACAAAAATCGATGAACAGTGCAATTGATCTATACAGTAAAAAACCAATTTCAAAATTTGAAATCATAAAATACTTCCAAGATAAATATGGACTAACATATAAAATTAAAAAAATTCTAAAAAATAAAACCAAAACAAATTATTATACTACAAAAAAATTTAATGAGCTTGGATACAAGCCAAAATTCTCATCTATGGATTCAATTATGGACGAATCTAAATTCTTCTTTGATTACGATTAACTTGCAAATCATTTATTCCTAAACAATATTAATAGTAAAAATACCTGAAAACAAATGAAAAAAGTACTGATTACTGGTGTCACTGGACAAGATGGTGCTTATCTTTCAAAATTATTATTATCAAAGGGCTACAAGGTTTTTGGTACCTTTAGGAGAGTTTCCACCCCAAATTTTTGGAGATTGCAAAACCTTGGAATTTTTAATAAAATCAATCTAATCCCGGCAGATCTACTTGATATGGGCTCGCTATTGGAAGCACTGACGGTATCAGAGCCAGATGAAGTATACAATCTTGCAGCTGCTAGCTATGTTGCAACATCATTTGAAGAGGCTGTTGGCAATGCAGAGATTACTGGTCTTGCAGTAACAAAATTTTTGGAAGCGATTAGACACCAAGATTCGAATATAAAATTTTACCAGGCATCATCAAGTGAAATGTATGGGAATAATGATTTTGAATTACAGGATGAAAAAACTCCATTTTTACCATCAAGCCCATATGCAGCTGCAAAATTGTATGCACACTCGATAACAAACATCTATAGACAATCCTATGATATTTTTGCGTGCTCTGGAATATTATTTAATCATGAATCGCCTTTACGTGGAATGGAATTTGTTTCTAGAAAAATTACTAATGCTGTAGCTGAAATCTCGCTGGGATTAAAGAAGGAATTAGTTCTTGGAAATTTGGAAGCTAAACGAGACTGGGGTTTTGCTGGAGAGTACATGGAAGCAATTCATCTTATGTTACAACAGGACAAACCAGATGATTATGTTATAGCCACAGGAGTTTCACATTCTGTGACTGACTTTGTAAAAGAAGCATTTGATATTGTGGGCCTTAATTGGAAGAAATATGTTAAAACTGATAAAAAATTCTTTAGACCATTTGAGGTTAAACATCTGAAAGGAAATTCTAAAAAAGCTGCTAAACAGCTTAAATGGAAACCAAAGATAACTTTTGAAAAATTAGTAAAGATAATGTTAGACGAAGATATTAAAAGATGGAATGATTTTCTTAATGGCAAAGCATTTCCGTGGGATGCACCATTATATCCTAGTGAATCTATGCTCATTACGCGATTGAGCAAGGGTAAAATTAGATAACAAAATTAGCAGTTTATGATTATCGCTGACGACAAAAAACACATGGTAGTAGCCATGTCCGCAATTACTGAATGTAGATCATGTGGAACATCTGATTTAATTCCCATACTTTCTTTAGGAAACCAATATCCATCAAATTTTGTAGATGAGGATTTCTCACCCAATGAAAAAGACAAAATTCCATTAGAACTTGTATTCTGCGGGAAAAAAGAATGTGGGCTTCTTCAATTAAAACATACGGCGTCAAGGGAATCGCTATACAAACAATATTGGTTTCGCTCAGGTTTGAATGAGACTATGAGAAAAGCATTACAGGACATTACTGAAGGTATAGAAAAAAGGATAAGTCTTTCTGAAAGCGACATTGTGTTAGATATAGGATGCAATGACGGCACGTTATTGCGTTCTTACAAGTCAAAAGTAAAATTGGTAGGATTTGAACCAGCTTCAAACCTGATTCATGAAGCTGAAGAAGGCACTGATCTGATTATTAACAATTTTTTCAGTTTTTTTGAGTTTGCTCAGCATTTCTTGGGTGAGAGAATTAAAGTCATAACTAGTATAGCCATGTTTTATGATTTAGAGGATCCAAATTCTTTTGTTACAGATATTGTAAATTGTTTGGATCAATCAGGAATATGGGTAATACAGATGGCATATCTCATTCCTATGCTTGAACTGAATGCATTTGACAACATAGTCCACGAACATTTGGAGTATTATTCGTTAAAATCATTAAAAAATCTCTTAGAAAGTCATGGTTTAGAGATATTTGATGTTGAACTAAACGATGTTTATGGTGGAAGCTTTCGTGTGTTTGTTAAGAATAAAAATAACAGTCAAATCCAAATCCAAAACTCAGTGGATGAACTATTAGCAAGAGAAGAACGATTTGGATTGTCAGAAAAACAAACCTATCTAGACTTTGCCAAGAGGGTAAACTCAATTAAAGATGAACTATATGATTTTATAAATCAAGAAAATTCTAATGGTAAAATAATTTATGTTTGTGGTGCATCTACAAAAGGCAATGCACTATTACAATTTTGTAACCTAAATGACAAATTGATCAAAAAAGCAGCAGATGTAGATTCTATAAAATTCGGTAAAAGAACAATTGGAAGTGATATACCAATAATTTCCGAAGAGCAAGCAAAACAAGAAAACCCTGATTATTTTCTTATACTGCCTTGGCATCTAGTCGAATTTTTTAAAGAACGGTTGAAGGAATTCCTTAGTAATGGCGGAAAATTTATTGTTCCAATACCAAAATTCAAGATAATATCTAACAACTAATTTCTATTTATGGCTAAATCTATTAAAACTAAGTAAAGGATAAATTCTAATAATTTTTTTGTTGAGTGTGACAATAGAGAGAATTAATCCCACATGTAATTTGGACACTGTAAAAGATGGAAGGGGTGCGATTTTTACTTTTATACCAAAAGATCCGATTATGGAATTTAATCTGAATATAGTAAAAGCAGGAAAGGTACGTGGTAACCATCATCATCCAGAGTTTGATGAATATTATCTTTTAACATCTGGTGAAGGTGTTTTAGTTTGGAAAGAAACTTCTGAATCAAAGGAGAAATTTATCTATCTTACTCGTGGTCAATGTACAAGAACGCCAAAAGGAACCAAACATGTTTTCTTAGCTATAAGTGATTGTACGTTAGTTGTATTACTTACAAAAAAATGGGATGATTGTGAAACACCAATTGTACATGAAAACTTGGGAATGGGAAGTGGCGATCATGGAGATCCTCAATCACCATTCTACAAAGAAAAATAATTTAGCTATTCAGAATGACACTGAAAATTGGAACTATAGGATGTTCTAGAGTTGCCGAAAAGTATTTTTTTCCTCATATTAATTCATCAGAAAATGCAGATATAGAATTTGTTGGAAGTAGATCAATAAAAAAGGCTGAAGAATGGGCAAAAAAATATGGGAGTAATAAATTTGGTGATTATGCTGATGTAATAAACAGTAATGTAGATGTAGTTTACATTTCACTCCCAATTGCTTTGCATGAAGAATGGGCAATTAAAGCGGCTAACGCTGGTAAACATGTGTTGTGTGAAAAATCCTCTTCAATATCATACCAATCTGCCAAAAAAATGTTACAAGCCTGTAAGGATAATAATGTCAGAATTCTAGAAGCGCTTGCGTTTCGATTTCACCCGCAGCATAAACAAATTCAAAATTTAATTAATGAGGAATTGGGGAACATACAAAATTTTTATGGAATATTTGGATTTCCACCACCACCTGAAAACGATATTAGATGGAAAAAAGAATTAGGGGGCGGAGTATTAAACGACGTCACATGTTATCCTATTTGTGCAAGTAGAATTATTTTTCAATCAGAACCAGTCAGTGTCTTGGCTCACTTGGAATTTGATAAAAAATTTCAGGTAGATAAATTAGCTGATGTTTTCTTAAAATACAAAGACGAGAAAACCGCATTTATTTCGTCTGGTTTTAATAATTATTACCAATCTAAATATGATGTTTGGGGCAGTAATGCAAAAATTTCTACCAAAAGAACGTATGCGGTTCCTCAGAATTATAAAACTAGTATTTATCTTCATAAAGATGATAAAATTTTTGAAACGGTTATTCCACCTGCAGATCAATTTGGATTAATGTTTGATACGTTTTGTAGTGTTGTTACAAATAAGACACAAAATCCATATGATTTTGAAAAAGATCTTTTGGATCAAGCAAAATTAATGGAATCTATAAGAATTTCCAACGAGGAAAAAAGACTTGTGTCTTTATCAGATCTCAAAGATTAGACTTGATGAAGGAATTCATTTGAATATATGGGCAATCTATGAAAATTTTCTATTATAAGCTAAAAGGATCCTCAATAATTTAAAATAATTATCAATAACTGAAAAACTAAATTTACTAATTCCTTCTTTTCTATTTTTACAAATGTATGGAATTTCTTTAATTCTTGAACCTTTAGTTTTTACTAAAATTTCTAAAAGAATCTTTTCACCAATGGCTTCAAAGGACAGATTTTTGATCAAATCCTTTCTTATTGCAAAAAAACCAGAATTGGAATCGTTTACATTTAGCCCTAACAAAAATTTTGGAAGTGTACTAGCAAGTCTACTCATAAATTTCCTATGAATTGGCCAGTCATCAAATTTTCCTCCACTAATGTATCTAGAACCAATTACAATTTCAAATTCATTATTTGCTAATTTTTCATACATAGGTTGAATCATTTGTGGTGGATGTGCAAAATCACTGTCCATAACAAGTACAAATTTTCCTTGTGCTAAGGTAATTCCATCAATTATAGCTGATGCTAATCCACGCTTATTTTTTCTTGTATGTATTTGAAAACAAATCTTTCCCTTTGATTTTTGTATATAGGAATTTACAGTGTTACTTGTACCATCTGGTGAATCATCATCAATCACAATAATTTCTGTGCCAATATTTGTTGGAATAGAAGTTTTAATGGCATCTAATATTTTTTCTATAGTTGAAGATTCATTATATGTAGGAAGTAATATGGTAAGATCTATTGCTTGGTTTTTTGTATTTTCACCGATCATTCCATAAATTCACCTTTTCCTGTGGTCATAAAAGCTTGTTATCAATTCTTGATCGCTTTTTTAAAAACATAAAAGATTCACGATTTAATAATTCTAAACAGGCTAAAAATATGTTAGAATATTCCTATTTAGTCACAAAAAACACTCCCACTAATATTAAATGAATGCTATATTTTTTAAGTAGGTTTATACCATTTTTCAATAATATGCCGGATGAAAATCTGAAAATCATTCAAAGTTATTCGGAGGGTGGTGCAAATGCTACTGATGCAGCTATTGCCAAAGATACACAAACCAATAATGTTGAAAAAATCAAATCTACACCACGTCGAAAAGCAGTAGATAGACCCATGCGAGTCATATTAATTTGTAAAGAAATGATTGCGTATGAACGAATTGCTATGATGCAGCTTAGTTCATGTCTTAAAAAAGATGGTCATGAAGTTCGTGCTGCAGTAATGAACTCAACTACTCCACTTCCTGGTCTTAAAACCGTAATGGGAAAAGTTGGTAAACCAGGCCTAATGGGAGAGGAACAGATTAGAAAGTTGATACGTGATTGGAAACCTGATATTATTGCTTACACTGCTATGACTGGTGAGCATTATTCTTTGCTTGATTTTAATCAAAAAATGAAAAAAGAATTTGATTTCTATGCAGTTATGGGAGGACCTCATGCAATCTTTAACACTCAAGTACTTGATGAAGGTGGACTTGATGCAATATGTACAGGTGAAGGTGATCTTAGTTTTCCAGAGTTTGTTCGTCGTATGCAAAAGGGTGAGGAATATTGGCTTACAGAAACTTTCTTCGTAAAACACAATGGTCAGCTTTACACTAATCCTCTCCATGAACTTGTTCAAGACCTAAATGATTTACCATTCCCAGATCGTCAAATCCTTTATGATGCGGATCCTAATATTGCTGTAGTTGGCTCTAAATCGTTCCATACATCACGAGGCTGTCCATATCGTTGTAGTTATTGTTTTAATAAAAAATATAATGACAATTACAAAGGACTGGGAAATATTATTCGTTGTCGTTCACCAGAAAATGTAGTTAAAGAGATAGAATGGGTTAAAGAAAGATATCCTCTTACAATGATATCATTCGTTGATGACATATTCTTTCTAAAACCACCTGGATGGTTAGAAGAATTTGCTCGTCTTTACAAGGAACGCATTAATTTACCATTTAACGGAAATGTACGTGCAAATATACTTAAAGAAAAAGATATTGCTATGCTAAAGGATGCAGGTCTTTCTTATGTTTGGATGGGTGTTGAGACTGGTAACGACGAAGCAGCAAACAAAGTATTCTTACGTGACGGAAGTTCATCTAGTGATGTAATCCTAAAAGCAGCTGCAGTGTTTAAAAAATTTGGAGTTAAGATAATCGCACTAAACATAATGGGACTTCCCATTGAAAATCCATTTGAAATTGATATGGAAACGCTTGATCTCAACTTGAAACTAAAACCTGCATTAGCATCAGTTGGTCTTCTTTATCCATACCCTGGAACTCCGGTAGCAGCATATGCTATTCAAAATGGATATTTCACGGCAGATAAACCATTTTACTACGAATCAAACAAAAATCACTCTATGCTGACATTCAAATCAAAAAAAGAAAAAATGATGTGTGAGAATCTACAGAAACTTGCTGGAGTTACAGTTGAATTCCCATTTTTACGAAAATTTGTGAGATCATTATGCAAATTACCTCTAACAAAACTCTATCACTTCATCTTCTACATGCATCAGAGTTATTGTCATAAAGTTAGATTAAGTCCAATAAAGAATAAACGAAAAGAACTCCCAGTTTATGCTGGAACTCTATTACGTGTAATGTTAAAAAACTAAATTAGTTTTTAGTTCTTAAGAATTCCTTATCTTCTTTTTCAGATTTTGCATTACTCTCATTCCCATCTACTTGTTTGTTAATTTCTACAAGACTCGGTTCATTTTTGAATAATTCAAGAATATCTTTTATTAAAATTGGGCTTTTATGTATTCTTGAGACGATTTCTCTAACTAGTCTAAGATCTTCTATTCTATCTACTGCCCATCTAAAATTAGAAAGATTTTCTGAATTTATCACATTGAAAATTCTGAAATCATCTCTGTGATTATAAATGTAATTTGTGACATGTTCTTTTTCTGATGGTAGTATTGCTTTTTCCCATGACTTTTTTAGAGAATCAAATGAGAGTACTTCCACTTCAGTTCCTCCTGGATAAGTAGATGGAAGAAAATTTGTGACATAGTCATAAGAATTTGAATTGAATACTTCAACTACTTTGTCCACAACTTCTGGATCTAGGAGTGGTTTATCAGAAGGCATTCGAATTATTTTTGAAAGTGAAAATTTTTCTGCACATCTATAATGTCTTTCAAGAACATTTTTTGAATCACCTCTAAAATAACTTACTTTATTATCTATACAGAATTGGACAATCTTATCATCTTCTTGTAATGTAGTAGTTGCAACAATTATCTTTTCAATAGATTTACAATGTTTTAACTGGTTTATGACATAGTATAAGACAGGTTTTCCTTTAGTAACATCCAACAATACTTTGCCAGGAAGTCTAGTGGAACCCATTCTTGCTTGAATTATACATCCTATGGTCATATTTTGCATGATCATGTTTATGTTTAATTAACCTTCAATTCTTTTGAAATATCTGCTATAACATGATCATTATTTTATTATACATCTAGGATAGGATTCTTTTATGAAAACTGCTGTGATTACAACCGCGGGTTTAGGAACACGTCTTTTAACAGCTACAAAAGCTAGTCCAAAAACCTTACTTCCACTCTATGATAGATCATTTGACAGAAATGTAGAACCATTACTTCGACCACTGATTGAAATTATTTTTGAAAATTTGTACGATAACGGTTTTAGGAGATTCTGCTTTATAGTTGGGACAAAAAACAAGAAATCAATTTTAAATCATATGGTACCAGACCAAGAATACATAAAACTGCTAAAAAAACGTAATAATCAATTTGATAAAAGGTTTGTTAAAGCATTGCAAAAATTCTATAAAAAATTTGAAAATTGTGAAATTAAATGGATTTCACAAAATTCACCCATGGGTTTTGGTCATGCACTGCTTGCATCAAAAAAATTTGTAG
>Ga0208329_1000435_pt1 | contig 9057 bp, 10 predicted proteins | sample DeeseametaMP2053_FD_184177 | JGI IMG/M metagenome (GOLD analysis project Ga0208329, IMG submission 184177) | Marine microbial communities from the Deep Pacific Ocean - MP2053 (SPAdes) | ecosystem: Environmental > Aquatic > Marine > Oceanic | place: West of Cabo San Lucas, Mexico, North Pacific...
AAATAGAGTCTATTATTGTTGAAGTACTGGAAACTTTTCCAGACCAATTGCAGGAATATTTAGACGGCAAGGAAAAAATTCTTGGTTTTTTTGTTGGTCAAGTTATGCAACGCACCCAAGGCCGGGCGAATCCATCCATTGTCAATGAGATTTTAAAGGAAAAAATCAAAAATAACTAAACTCAATCTTTTAATATATAAACGATTATCGAATCATATACCTGCATGATCAAAGATAATAGAAGAAGATAAGAACATAACTAGCTTACAAGCTGCACACTTGGCAAGTTTTAGATTTGCGTATTTTGAGGACTTGATTGGTGTTGTTTTTGGCGTCCAGAATCCATAATCTATTATCCAGCATTGATTCCTTCCCAACTAAAATCTTGATTGCTTCAGTTGCCATTATCGTACCTACAGTCCCGGCTACAGGAGCCAGAATGCCACTGCCTTCACAATCTTCGATGTTTTCATCTTCTTGTTGATACAAGCAGTTGTAGCAACTTTTAATTGCAATGTCATTTCTAAAAACTGCTATATGGCCTTCGTATCTAATCGCGGCACCAGAAATTAGTGGTTTCTTATTCTTGATACAAACTTTGTTGATTAAAAGCCGAGACTGAAGGTTATCTGTACAGTCCAACACGGCATCAACAACCAAGGTCATTTCTCCTAGCTTCTCCTCTTTTAGTTTCTCGGTTAATGACCGGACGTTAATATTTGGGTTAAATTTTAGAAGTTTTTTCTTGGCTATTTCAGCTTTATTCTTTCCAAGGTCACCGGAACTGAAAAGAATTTGCCTTGGCAAATTAGTTATATCTACCGAATCATAGTCATTGAGTATTATGTTGCCAATACCACTGTTTGCGAGGTAAAGGCTTGCCACGGTGCCTAGACCACCAATACCGATTATGAAAACAGATGCCGTGGCAAGTTTTTTTTGAGATTGTTGTGTAAAGTCATCCAATCCCAAATGACGACTGTAACGTAGATTTTGTATTTCATGGCTCTCAGTCATGTGACACTAATCATATCTTTGTCCTGCTGTAATTCTCCCTATTCCCGAATAATCCAGTGTGGTTTGTATTGCTCTCAACTGAAAGGATTGCATCAATTGTTGACAAAGACCAGATTGGTTATACCCATGCTCGATTATTAACCAGCCATCTCTTTTTAAAAATCTGATACTTTCTTGGGTGATTTCTTTAATGCATGATCTGCCATGGTCATCAGCAAATAATGCAACTCTAGGTTCGTGGGACAAAGCTACAGAGTCATAATAGTTGGTTTGTTTTGCATCAACATAAGGCGGGTTAGAAATTATCAAATCGAATTTCAAGTCAGAGATACCATTCAACCAATCGGAGCATATAAATTGGATGTTGCTAATTTCAAATTTTTTGGCGTTGTATTTTCCTATCTTTAAAGCTTTTGGGGATACATCTGTGGCAAAAATACTTGCCTTAGGCCTTTCCTGTGCAAGTGCTATTGCCACCGCACCACAGCCAGTACCCAGTTCAAGTACTTGGTAATTTTTTTCCAAATTATCCAATCTAACTAATGACTGCTGGACTAAATGTTCTGTTTCTGGTCTGGGTATTAAAGTGTCTTGATTTACCTTAAGTGGCAATGACCAAAACTCTTTACATCCAGTTAAATAGGCAACGGGCGTACCCTGTATTCGTTTTTTTAATAGTGCATCGTATGCTTGAATTTGTTTTCTTTCTGGGAAAATATCCTTGCAATAAAATTGGTCTCTGCCTATTTTTAGTACCTTTGCCAATAGCAATTCTGAATCTAAGCGTGGAGTTTGGCTGATTTTATCGAGAGCTTTTGCACCTCCTAGAATCAACGAATAACTGGAAATATTGTTCATGGCTATTGCAAGTCAATTTGCTTGGCTTGCCATTTGTTTAGCTGCATTCTCTTGAATTAAGGTCTCAATTAATTCGGTTATTTCACCTTCCATGATCTCTGAGAGATTGTAAAGAGTAAGGCCAATCCTGTGATCCGTTACTCTGCCTTGGGGAAAATTATAGGTTCTAATTCTCTCTGAACGGTCACCACTTCCAATCATAATTTTCCTTTCTTCTGCACGTTGTTTGGTTAGTTTTTCTTGTTCTTGATCATATATTTTGGCTTGCAGAAGGTTTTCGGCCGTGGCTTTATTTTTATGCTGTGATCTACTGTCTTGGCACTCAACCACAATTCCAGTTGGCATGTGAGTCAAACGGACGGCAGAATCCGTTTTGTTAACATGTTGTCCCCCAGCTCCAGATGCCCTGAAAGTATCCAGCCTAATATCGCTGGAATTCAATTCAACTTCTCCAAGATCCTCTACCTCAGCGATTACGGCTACGGTACAGGCTGAGGTATGAATTCTTCCTTGAGACTCTGTTTTAGGCACACGCTGGACCCTATGTGTTCCCGATTCATACTTGAGTTGAGAAAAAGCACCGTCACCGATTATTTTGGCAATAATTTCTTTAAAACCACCTTGGCCACTCTCATTCTGGTTTAGAATTTCAAGTTCCCAATTTTTTTGCTCACAAAATCTTGAATACATTCGGAATATATCACCGGCGAAAATAGCAGCTTCCTGGCCTCCTGTGCCTGCCCTAATTTCTAAAAAAATATTGCTTTGATCTCTTGGGTCTTTTGGTAATAGTAGGGGTACAATTTGCTCTCCTATTTCCAAAAGCTGTTGATCTATTCTTTGCAGTTCTTTTTGGACCAATTGTTTTAATTCTTCGTCTTTTTCATCAGTTATTTCAGCGGTTTTGTTTCTTTCTTCAACGAGCTGTTGTTGTTTTTTAAAAAGCTTCACAACGGGCTCCAAACGTGAAAGCTCTTTGGAAAGTTTAATCATTAATCTATTGTTTTTTTGAGTTTCTTCATCTAACAATTGATTTCTAATAGAATGGTATTGTTCTACTATTTGTTTCAATTTTTTAATGACCGACTCTTTCATAATGTTTCTAAAAATCAAAAAAAACCAAACTGAATGGGATTTGATTATCAACAACCGATTGTCGTTGTTTATCTTAATTGTATTTTCTCACCTATTTATTGCAAGTTGCGTTAAAGATCAATGGATAGGGAAGACAATAGTTTGGGCAGATCGGTTGCAAACTGTTGAGAAACTCTCAGACTTTAGAATACAGGGTTCTTTGTCACTGGTGCTCGAGAGTGGCTCGTTTATTGGTAACTTTGATTGCAAAAACAGTAGTGCATCTTCGGAATTTATTGTGCGAGATTACTTTGGCAATTTAATATTTCATGACGATCCCAAAAATACTAAACTGCGAGATATGTATTCAGTTTTTAATGCACCCGAAACCGATCTCGGCTTTATAGAGGGTAGTAAAATTAATTTCTTGAACTGGTTGTTAGCCATGCCATCGGGTGTCAACCAAGAACAGCTTACTTTTGATGACAAGGGTTGGTTGGTTGAAATCAAATACCCAGATTGGACAATTCGCTACGATTCTTTTCAAGAACTCAATGGCATCGTCCTACCGAGAAAGATTCTTATTTTTGGGCAGTCGTTTCGTTTAACTTTAGTTACCAATCGGTTGGAGATTGTTAAGTAATTCTGGAGTTGTCTGCTTGACAGCCCATAGAACCAACCTCAGAATAACTGAGTTAAATCCTATAAGAGGGTCTTTGGGGTGTAGCCAAGGGGTAAGGCAACGGGTTTTGATCCCGTGATTCGCAGGTTCGAATCCTGCCACCCCAGCCAAACCAAAGTATTATTGGTAACTTAACAATAATTTATGGGTCTTTATGAATCGGGATAATATTGTTTTATTTGCTGGCAATGCCTCCCAAACAGTTGCTGGACGTGTTGCTCAGCAATTGATGCAGCCTCTTGGTTTTATCCTGGTTGAAAAATTTAGTGACGGTGAGACGAGGGTTGAAATTTTAGAAAATATAAGAGGCATGGATGTTTTCTTGATTCAGTCAACCTGCCCCCCTGGCAATGAGCATCTGATGGAATTGCTTTTAATGGCAGATGCCTGCCGCAGAGCATCGGCTAAAACTATTTCTGCGGTGGTTCCTTACTTTGGTTATTCTCGGCAAGATAGAAGACCAAGAAATACCCGAGGACCCATTTCAGCGAAATTGGTGGCAGACCTGATGGAGGCCTCTGGAATTTCAAGGCTAATAACAATAGATCTGCACGCAGATCAGATTGAAGGATTTTTTTCAATACCAGTCGATAATGTTTATTCTTCCCCAGTGCTCTTGGGCGATATATGGAAGCAGAAATATGACAGCCTTGTCTTAGTTTCGCCTGATGTTGGAGGCGTTTTAAGAGCACGTGCGATTGCTAGGCGTTTGGATAATGCGGGTTTGGCAATTATCGATAAACGACGTGAAAAAGCTAATAAATCGGAAGTGGTAAATATTATCGGTGATGTTCAGGATAAAACCGCTGTAATTTTTGACGATATGGTTGATACGGCAGGTACCTTGTGTAATGCAGCTGCTGCCCTAAAAGAAAAAGGGGCTAATAAAATCGTCGCCTACGCTGCGCACCCCGTTTTATCAGGACCTGCCACTGAGAGGATTCGGGAGTCAGAGTTGGATGAATTGGTGGTGACCGACACAATACCTTTGTCCCAAGATGCGTTAGATACAGGAAGAATTAGGCAACTTTCAATTGCCGAATTGGTCGCAGAAACTATCCGAAGAATCATAGCCGACGAGTCAGTCAGTTCACTTTATGCCGATTAGCAACTAATTTAATTCAATAAAATAAATATATAATCTAGTTTCAAAAACCAACATCGGTTATTATTCACCCCCGTTTTATTTGAATTTTGAATACTAACCAAACAGGACAATTGGACCGGCTTAGATATGACTAAAGACTTTGATTTAATTGCTGAACTGAGGGATGGAGCAGGCACTTCAAATTCTAGGCGTTTACGACGATCTGGGATGGTTCCGGCCGTTATTTATGGTGCAGGTCGGGAGAATTTAAGTTTGATTATAGACCACAATCACTTGCTACAAAAACTGGCTTCGGAAAACTTCCTGACGAGTATTTTAAGCATCAAAATTCAGGACAAGGAAGAATCAGTTTTGATTAAAGATGTTCAAATTCATCCATCCAAAAGACAAGTTATGCATTTGGACATGCAACGAGTAGTGGCGGATCAGATTCTACGCGTCAATGTTCCAATTCACTTCCTCAATGGAGATTCAGCACCAGGAGTCAAGCTTGAAGGCGGATCGGTAAGCGCTCTGATGAATGAGGTTGAAGTTAGCTGTCTACCAAAAGACCTTCCCGAAAGACTTGAAGTTGATGTTGCAGCAATGGAGTTGGATGAACTGCTCTACTTATCAGATATACCTCTTGCAGAAGGAATTGAAATACCTCTACTTACTCAAGAAGAACCCAACAACGAACCTATCGTGGCTATTAGATTATTGAGAATTCAGGAAGAAGAGCCAGAAGAAGTGGTTGTAGAAGGTGAAGAAGGCGAAGAAGTTGAAGGAGCAGAGGCCACTGACGAAACCACTGAATCGGAGGGCGATAGTACCGATACTGATTCTGAGGACAACAAACACGACAATTCCTAGAAATAAGGGTTGCTAATGACATCGGCTCAACTTTCTTCTCCCACAATTTTTATCGGCCTGGGCAATCCTGGAGATAAATACAACAGGTCTAGACACAATGTGGGCTATCATTTTCTGGATTTGCTTGCGGAAAAGTATAAGGCTTCTGCTTTTAAACCAGAATCAAAACTCTTTGGAGATCTCTCCACAGCATCATTTGAGGGCAAAAAATTATTGCTCTTTAAATCATCGAAGTATATGAATGAAAGCGGGGAGTCAATCAGACGGTTTATAGACTATTACAAGTTAAGTCTCACACAGATCTGTATCATCCACGACGATCTTGATCTTGATTACGGGATTGCAAAAATTAAATTCGACGGTGGGCATGGGGGTCATAATGGGTTGAGAAATATTATCCATCTTTGTGGCTCTTCATTTTTAAGAATCAGAATAGGAATCGGCCACCCACAAAAAAAAGATGTGATTGATTATGTTTTATCCAAACCCACTGTAGAAGAATTGATTGGTATCAAATTGGCCTTGGGTGCTTCTGTCGAAGCCGTGGAAGATATGATGAATCTGGGTGTTGCTAAAGCCATAGATATTTTGCACAGCAACCCGGTATAGATTGTTTATTTGCTGGCCAATGCAGTTCCTTTACCCAGAGCTTTAATTTTATCTAGGACTATTTTTTCGGGCAAAGGAGCCATGCCACAATTACTGCAAGGAATTAAACGTTCGTAATCGACATATTTTAATGATAAAAGTATATTTTTTTTTACTTCTTCTGGCGTTTCTAGTTTATTAGCAACGACCGTGATGACTCCAACCATCAGTTCCTTGTCTGGCAACAATCGCATTAATTCAGGGGGAACTTTCGATCCTGCAAATTCAAGTGAAACCTGGTTCAGGCTGCTTTTATTGAGCGCAGGGAAAATGTTTTGGTATTGATTCCAATTCTCACCAAGTGATTTTTTCCAATTTATGTTTTCTCGGATGCCATAACCATAGCAAATGTGAACTGCAGTTGTGCACTTAAGCCCTTCAACTGCTTTTTCCAAGGCATCGATGCCCCATTCAAGCGTCTCTTTAGTAAAGGAATTAAACGCAGGTTCGTCGAATTGAATAACATCAACGCCAATTTTTTCTAATTCTTTAGCTTCTTCATTGAGGATTGATGCAAATGCGTATGCCATTTGCGAACGAGTTCTATAACAGTCATTCGCGATTGTATCGCAAATTGTCATAGGGCCAGGTAGGGTAAATTTTATTTTTTTCTTTGTGTTATTTCTTAAAAATTCTGCTTCCCTGGCATGAATCGAACCCGGCCTTTGAACCGATTCAACCACCGTTGGTACTTCAACTGTGTACCGGTTGTTTCTGATACCCATTGGAGTTTTTTTATCCCAATTGATGCCGAGAATGTTTTGTAGAAAACCGTGAACAAAATGAATGCGAAATTGCTCCCCGTCAGAAACAATATCAAGGCCTGCCTGCTCTTGCCTTTTTATCCAAGTCTTGGCTGCTTTTTTTTGTCCTTCCCATAATGCATCTTCATGGAGATTCCATTTAGGCCAAAGTTTTTCAGGTTCTGCCAGCCATTGTGGTTTGGGCAGACTGCCTGCTGTTGTCGCCAAAAGTTTTTGAGTCATAATTTTTAAAAATAATTGTTAAGCTCGCTTTTCAGTGTGCCCCAATTGCACGGGATCACTCCAGTAACCATTATAAAATATCTCATTGTGTATCATAAACTATGGTATGAAAATTAGATGCGGAATTGTAGGCTTACCCAATGTGGGTAAATCAACTTTGTTTAATGCTTTAACAACGGCTGGGGTCGATGCATCAAATTACCCGTTCTGCACCATTGATCCAAACATTCATAGCGTCGCTGTTCCAGATGCAAGGTTGGCTACCTTGGCTGGAATTATGCAGACACAAACTTTTATCCCTTCTTTGATTGAGTTTGTTGATATTGCAGGATTGGTTGAAGGCGCCTCTCAAGGTGAAGGTTTAGGGAACAAGTTTTTGGGGCATATTAGGGAAACGGATGCTATTGTTCACGTTGTTCGATGTTTCGACAACAATGAGATTGCACATGTTACCAACACGATTGATCCCAGCAGTGATATCAAAACAATCAATACGGAATTACTTCTCGCTGATACACAGACTGTTGAAAGAAATTTAAATCGAGCTGAAAAGGGATCAAAAGCTGCGCATAAGGGCGCTTCAGAGCAAAGGGATTTTTTCAAAACCCTTCTTCAACATTTAGATCAAACAAGACCTGCAAGAGAGTTCCGGTCTACTACTGAGGAAGCCAATTTATGGTTTAGAGACTTGCGTTTATTAACTGCTAAGCCAACGCTTTATGTGGCCAATATTGACGAGCCGAGTATTCTCAGTGGTAACTCCTATTCCGATGACGTTGCAGGTTACCTTGGTCACCATCAAGATTTTGATTTGATCCTGATTTGTGGCGCTCTTGAATCAGAACTTTCTCTGATTGAAGGAGACGAAAAAAGCGCATTTTTACAGGATCTAAACCTAAAAGAACCGGCATTAAACAGATTGATTAAATCCTGTTACAAGCTTCTCGGATTGCAAACATTTTTTACCACAGACTCGAAAAAGATCAGGGCTTGGTCTGTAAAAGTGGGAACCAAGGCACCCAATGCGGCGGGGGTGATTCACAGTGATTTTGAACGTGGTTTTATATGTGCTGAGGTTATAAGTTACACAGACTACACTCAATTCATGGGCGAGCAGGGTTGCAAAATTGCCGGTAAACTTCGATTGGAAGGAAAAGATTACATCTTGTCCGAGGGTGATGTGATCCATTTTCGTTTTAATGTTTAGTTAGTTTACCTCGGCTAATGTTTTTACTCAGGCTTGACAGGAGAGGAATTGGGATTGAAAATCCCCTTTCAATGTACACGGTGATGTAGCTCAGTCGGTTAGAGCATCGCACTCATAACGCGAAGGTCGGTGGTTCAAGTCCACCCATCACCACCAGAAAATTTAGAACAAACCAAAAACGGGACTAGCCCATCGGGTTGTTTGCTTCCAAAAAGGCAGGATCAATTGTGTCAACGCCTTGGTCTTTTGCAGCGTTGACCATGTGATTAATGGCCATATCCATTGCAAAATCTGGGACTTCTGTCAATGCTTCACAAGCATCGTCTGTGAATGTAATATTCTCATCTGCGCTGTTTGCTTTTTCTTTTATGCTCTCTGCGTCCATAATATTTCCCTTGTCAAATTTAAAATAAATATTGAAACTAAATTGTGTCAAATTTTTGCAATAACATGAAGCAGAATTTCTGAAAAAAAACAGTTTTAGTCAATTCGATGTGAGAGCAAACCATCCAGTAGTTTGGGTTCAAACCAAGTAGATTTAGGTGGCATAACTTTACCCGCCCTTGCAACCGAGATAAGGTCATCAATAGCAGTGGGGTACAATGAGAAAGCAGCTACCATTTCC
>Ga0208329_1000439_pt1 | contig 9031 bp, 8 predicted proteins | sample DeeseametaMP2053_FD_184177 | JGI IMG/M metagenome (GOLD analysis project Ga0208329, IMG submission 184177) | Marine microbial communities from the Deep Pacific Ocean - MP2053 (SPAdes) | ecosystem: Environmental > Aquatic > Marine > Oceanic | place: West of Cabo San Lucas, Mexico, North Pacific...
GAGATAGGTAGCCATCGCTCTTTTATGAAGGCCTCATGCTTCTGATATAATCCAAAATCCATAGTAGCCTTTCATAGTTCGAGTTGTGGTAAATTGTTCACTGCTTGCCGTTTCTTTTCGTCAATAACTTTTGCGTAAATTTGAGTTGTAGCAAGATTCTTATGTCCTATCAATTTGCTGACTGTGTATATATCTGCTCCACTAGAAAGATTCAAGGTTGCAAAAGTGTGTCTGGACAGGTGCATGTGCACATGTTTCTGGATTCCTGCCTGTTTGCCCCACTTTCCAACAAGTGTTTGTGAGTAGCGCCTTGAAGGTGTGTTGAATATCCTTCCGTTGGGATCACAGTCGAAGGTATCACCTATCAAGCTGAGTGCAGTTTCGTTCAAGGGGACGTGATGCCAAGTTTTGGTTTTGGTTCTAAAAAATTTGACGGTATCGCTTTCAATTTGTTTGTAGGTGAGCGTTTCTAAATTTCCAAGACTCAGTCCTGTAAAACAACCAAACAAAAACATTCTAGCCACTTCTTTTGAATTTTTGGCTTTAGGCAACGTTTCGGAAAGCTGTTTTATTTCGGCAAAGGTGAGAAAATTCCTTTCAGTATCTTGTCTTTTGATGTTCTGAACACGCTTGCAAGGATTGTCCTGAATAATACGGTCCCTTACTGCTTGATTGAGTGCCGCCTTTGTTAGCGCATAATAGCCGACGGCTGTGTTCCGTGAAACTTTCTCAAGTAAAAATCTTTGCCACTTCTCAAGCCAAAGTTCATCAATGTTTTTGAATACCACCCTTGCACCTGTGAACACTTCAAGGTAGTTCAAAACGTTTCGCCAAACTTTTGAAGATCGGCCTTTGCTTTCACCTAACTTTTTGAAGTATTCTACAAAATCAGCATTCCTTTTGAATTTCGGTATCAAACGATATTCAGCATGGTTAATTTCATTTTGCTTTTGAGTTTTGATTGTTTCGGCAAGTTCCAACGTTTCACGGTTGGCAGCTACAATCCTGCTGGAAGTTCCTTTCTCAAGATACAGTTTCAAAAAATCATAGTGCCTTTGACCGTTGTGGTAGATGTCCAAATACAAACCTTTCTTTCCACCTGCTAGATTTTTCATTCTTAGTTTTACACTCATTCCGCCCCTTGTGTTTTCTCTTGTTTACGTTTATTCTGATCTTGCTTATCATAGTAGCATAATGAGTAACAAAATAGTAACAAAATAGTAACAAATAACGGTATAGTAACAAAAAACAAGAGCAAGTGAAACTGAATATATCTTGTTATTACATAGTATTAGTTGTTTTTATTAGGTCAAAGCATAATTAAACTTAAATTATGTTTTTCACATTTTAAATCGAAACTATGAAACGCTTAATTTTAATTGCAGTCGTATTATTGCTTTTGGGCAGTATGGGTTATTTTGCAACACAAAACAGCCACAATGTTTCCCTGAACTTTTTTGGAAACTTCTCAATACAATTATCAGTGTGGATGGTGATTGCCGGTTCCTTTGTCGCAGGATGGGTGGTGACTGAGATTTGGCAGTTTATTTCACATCCTCAGCGTTTTGTACAGAGTTTCCTTGGTAAATTTTCCCAGTATAAAGACAACAAAAAGCAACAGATAACACAAAATTTTGAGAATGCATCTTTGCTGCGGGATCCAAAACAAGTGAGTAAAAGCTATAATAAATTACTCAATCAAGAAACTCCGTTGTCGATCAGAGTGCAGTACATTGAACAACTGCGTTATGAAAAAAGCGCAGAAGAAATGCTAAAAAAATATGCTGAACTGCGTACCAAATTTCAGGGTAATTTGCAGGTATTACTGCCATATTTGAAACTTGCCTGTGAGGTCAGTGAATGGGATCTGGCAGAGAGGTTAAGTCATGAAATTCTCCGGATTACTCCTGATCATCCGGATGCATTGGAAGGACTAAGGCAATTTTATATTGCGAGAGAGGATTGGGTTGGCTGTATTGGCCAGGAGAGGGAATTACTGAAAAAATTCAGCGGCAGCCTGATAACAAAAAATATTTCAATGACACACGAAGATCATTTACAAAAAGCACTCCGTCAAGACCCAAAGTGTTTGAGTAACTGGTCTTTCCGCTACCTTCCTCAAAAGAGGGATAAAAAAAATGATAAGCCTTTGGAAGCTATCGGTGAAGCAGCACAACTCCAAAAATCAGGTATGTTTTTGGAAGCTGCACGAGTCCTTAAAGAAGCTTTTGAGCGGACCGCTTTTCCAGAATTGCTGGAGTTATTAGAGGAGGTTTATCGGGAAAGTGGAACTGATGAACAAATTTTGGAAATGGTCGGCAAACTGCACAATTCCCGTCAGCGTTCAGTTCCATCTTCACTTCTTTTTGCGAAGCTGCTATACCAATGTGATCGGCTGGATGAAGTATCGAAAGTTTTAGACAAAGTGAAACTTCCTGCAGATTCAACAAAGTTCCCTATGGCAATTCTTGGATCAGAAGACAAAGGACAGCAGATGACTGAAGTTTGGAGTGATCTTTACCATGCACTCCGCTATTTAATTGCAGTCCGCCAGGAACGTTCTGAAGATGCACTGCAGGAGGCAAAGCCTTTGCTGAGGGAAGCTAAAATACTGGAATAATTTAAGTATGAAAGTAATTGAGACAGATGGAATTGTTCTCAAAACAATGGATTTTAAGGAAAAGGATTGCATTCTGACTTTCCTGACGGCTAAGGTGGGTAAGAAAGCAGGAATTCTTCACGGTGGAAAAAGTTTGAGGTCGGGAAATGCTGCAAAAGCAGAATTGTTTGTTCTTAACCATTTTGAGTTTTCTGAAAAACCGAACATGGATTTGGTTAGAATCCGGAAATGCGAATTGCAGGAAAGCTTTCCTCTTGTCCGTAAAAATTATTCAAAGTTTCTACACGCCAGTTACTTTTCGGAATTGCTGCTTCAATGTGAAATTCCTGAATTAGATTCTCATGAATATTTTGATTTACTGAAGAATGCAATGTCTCTGCTCTCAGAGTCTCAAACTGACACTGAAATAAAATTAAATTTTGAAATACGGCTTCTGAAATTACTTGGAATCACACCAAATTTGGAAATTTGTTTTCAGTGCGGCGGCGAACTTTGGCAGGAAAGATCCGGACGAAATCCTGCTCCAAAATTTTTAGTTCCGTACCAGTTGGACGCAAGCTTGGGAGGTGTTCGCTGTCCAAGATGCTGTATTCATAGCTCTTACTCGGCTGCCTTGCATCCAGGAAGCTTAGCCTTTTTGCATGTACGGCAAAATGCAAAACAAAGTGATTCTGTTTTTCGCCCAACCCAAAATAATTTAGAGGAACTGGATCATGCACTCTTTGTATACTTCAGGCATTTTTTTGGCCGAAATCTGAAGTCTCACGCACTTTTGAAGGAGAATTCATGGAAAAATTAAAAAACGCAACTCTGGGAGGTGGCTGTTTTTGGTGTTTGGAAGCAGTCTACTCCAAACTGGAAGGAGTCAAATCTGTTGCCCCGGGCTATGCAGGAGGTACAAAACTAAATTCAACTTATGAACAGGTATGTACCGGAAACACAGGACATGCAGAGGTGATTCAAATTGATTTTGATCCACAGAAAACGAGCTACGAAACTTTGCTTGACTGGTTTTGGCGTTGTCACGATCCGACAACTCTTAACCGTCAGGGAGGAGACATTGGGACGCAGTACCGTTCCGTTATTTTCTATGAAAATGAGGCACAAAAAACTACGGCAAACGAGTCAAAAAAAGATGCTGAAAAATCTGGAATGTTTGATGCTCCAATTGTTACTGAAATTGCAACATTGCCGGAATTCTATCCTGCAGAAGATTACCACCAAGATTATTACAGCAATAACTCAAATGCCGGTTATTGTACCTACGTAATTCGTCCTAAACTCGCGAAGTTAAACTTGGAATAGTTTTATTAAAAATAAAATTGAGTTTGACCACCCCGGCTTCCATAAGAATACTCATCACGGGTATGAATTTCGGTGTTGATTGTCTCTTCTGCGAGTTCGTTGATAAAACGGGAGCGCTTACTGATTCCTCCGGAATAACCTGACGAAACCACCGGTGCAGTAATGAGCAGGTGTCGTTTTGCACGTGTCATTGCAACATAAAACAGGCGCCGCTCTTCTTCAATTTGCTCTTCTGTTCCCAAACTTCGTTGGTGAGGAAACAATCCTTCTGTAAGTCCAATTATGAATACCACCTTCCATTCCAGACCTTTGGCCTGATGGATGGTGGTCAGAGTGAGAGTGTCCTGATTATCCTGTTGTTCGGCTTCATGATCAGTGATAATGCTCGAACCAACCAAAGATAACTCATTTAAAAACGCTTCCAATTTATTATAATTGCCAGCAAATTCTTCAAGATAACGAATATCTGTTTCACGCTGAGGGGCATTTTCAAAACTGCTGAAAAGCACCTCGCGGTAATAGCTCTTGTACAGTAATCCTATCATGTGAGAAGGAGTTACGCTTTCCTCCAGCATTTGCTGAAAAATTTCCAGCAGAACATTCCAGCTCTCAAGGGCCTTTTTAGGAATCAGTTTTTGCAATTCAACATTGTCTTTAGTAAGACGGACTGCCTGTTGACTCTGGAATACCCTGAAAATCCGGTGTGCAGTAGTGTTGCCAATCCCGGGAAGGAGCCTAAGCAGACGCATCCACGCGATTTCATCAAGAGGATTAAAAAGTACTTTAAGAAAAGCCGTAACATCTTTGATATGAGCTTGTTCAAAAAATTTAACTCCTGAATGAACAACAAACGGAATACCTGCATGTGTCAGCACTACCTGAAGTGCTGCAGACTGTACATGATTTCGGTAAAGCACACTCATTTCGTTCAAAGAAATATCTTTATCCCGGAAACTGAGTATATTCTCCAGTACCAGTTCAGCTTCATCCTGAGAAGCCCAAACATAATGTACGAGGGGTTTTTCTCCTTCAGCTAAAGAACTAAAAAGGTTCTTTTCAAACTGACGTGTGTTATAATTAATACTTCGGTTGGCAGCATCTAAAATTTCTGGAGAACTGCGATAATTTTCCTCCATGTTGTAGGTGACTGCCTGGTAGCGTTCCGGAAACTCAAGCATGTTGCCAAAATCAGCGCCGCGCCAGCTGTATATTGATTGAGCATCGTCGCCGACAACCATTAAATTTTTGTGCGGCCTTGAGAGCCGGTATAAGATATTGGCTTGAACCTGATTGGTATCCTGATATTCGTCTACCAGGATATATTGAATTTGCCGGCAAAGCGAGAGTCCTTCACCATGCCGCAAGAGTAGTTCCAGCCAGTTTTCCAGCAGATCATCAAAGTCCATCACTTGTCCGCGTTTTTTCTTGTGACGGTAGGCAGCTAGAATGTTTAGTATTGTTTCAGTGTTTTCTTCAAAATTGGGGTAATCTGCAGAAATCAGCTGCTCTAAGTGGAAACTGCGTTCATGGTAAGGCTGGTCCAAAATCATTTTTTGAGTACAAAAACGATTGAAGGCCAATGAAAACATGTTTTGCAGAACAGCAGCTTTTGGAAAATATTTGTCTGGTTTACCTACTGTTTCTGCAAGTGAGGCTTTTATCAGGTCCCTGGAATCTGAGGAATCCAGAATGCTGAAATTATTGTAATAGTTTAGTAATTTAGCATTTCGTCTGAGGAATCGGCTTCCCACACTGTGGAAGGTCCCATGAATAATCTTTTGCTGTTCTGTAGAATTCTTTAAAGCCCGGCCTACTCTTTGGGCCATCTCGTTGGCGGCTTTGTTGGTGAATGTCAGCAAAAGAATGGAAGACGCAGGAATTCCGGAATGAATCAGCTGTGCTACACGGTGAGTAATCACCCTGGTTTTTCCACTGCCCGCTCCGGCAATGACTAAAGCTGGGCCTGTTTTGTGTTCGACGATTTTCCGCTGTACCGGATTTAAAGATGCTATTGACCAGGTGGACATATACTGGACTGGTGATTTTAGATGTCTTTCCGTTGATATTTTCTAACTATAATGCCAAATTTTAGTCTAAAACAAAAACAACTAGCAAAATAATTTCCATGTTTTTTGAAGAAATAATACAAATTGTTTCGACTTTTCGTGAAGCAGTAAACCTGTTTTTGAGTAGAATCTTTAACAAAGGAGTGCCGATAGCAGAGGATATGACGACCTCGATTTTGATAGGGTTTGCAATTTTTATCATTCTTTTGTGTCTTTTTGTATGGTATCGGCAGCATAGCAGATCACTGAAAAGTAAAGCTCCCGAAGAACTTTCCGGGAGGAAAAAAGAGAAGCGCCTGGTGCAGTTGGAAAAAGAACATGCCAAAACACTTGAGTTGCAGATCAAGGAAGAAGAAAAACTGCGGGAAGAAAAAGAGTCCGCAAAACTTGCAAAAGCGGAACAACGGGAAAAAGAACTTCAAGAAAAAATTGCTTCAATTGAAGAGGAACGTCTGAATCAGCAGGTTCTTCAGCGTGAAATTGAAAAAACTACTGAAACCGTGGAAACTCCTGATGAGGTAGATTCTTTCCTTGAGCGTCTACGTAAAGGCGTCATTAAAACAAGAACACAGTTACAAGATAATTTAGCCGAAGCAGTTTTAGGTAGAAAAGAAATAAATGAAGACTTACTGGATGATTTGGAAGAAGTGCTCATCGGTTCAGACATAGGTCCGGAAACTACCCAGCGTATTCTTGATGCAATCACAGAGAAGGTGGAGCGTGAAGAATTAAGCAGTCCACAAGTTTTGCAGTCAGAAATTCAGCTGGAAATTCAAAAAATTATGAGTAAAACATATGCCGTCCCCGGGACTGCGGAACGGAAGCCGTTGATTTTGCTTTTTGTTGGTGTAAACGGTGTTGGAAAAACAACTACTATCGGAAAAATTGCTGCACAGTATCGTCAGCAGGGTAAAAAAGTTTTGATGGGTGCAGGTGATACTTTTCGGGCAGCAGCTATTGAACAGTTGGTGGAGTGGAGCAGGCGGGCTGATTGCGACATCATCCAAAAGGAACCCGGAAGTGATCCGTCTGCGGTGATGTATGAAACGGTGCAAAAAGGAATAGATGAGGATTACGATGTAGTGATCTGTGATACAGCAGGACGTTTGCACACCAAAAAGAATTTGATGGAAGAATTAAAAAAAATGGTGCGGGTGATTCGCAAGTTGATTCCAGATGCACCCCACGAAATCCTGCTGGTACTTGATGCTACCACAGGTCAAAATGCAATATTCCAGACTCGGGAATTCATGGAAGCTACAGATTTAACAGGACTTATAATTACTAAACTGGATGGCACTTCCAAGGGAGGAGTTGTTATCGGCATCGTCAACGAGTTTGATATTCCTGTGCGTTACATCGGTGTAGGTGAACAGGTTGAAGATTTACGACCCTTTGATGCCCAGCAATTCACTGAGTCAATTTTTGCTTAACTTTTTGATTTTGGATATAAATCGGAAATTCAACACCGCAAATAGATTATACACGGTTATAAGACAGCAGCCAGAGGGCTAGAGCGAGAAAAATTATATTTCCGCTCCATGCTGCAAAGAAAGGGAATATCAGGCCTGCACCGCCGACTGCCATGGTTATCTGATTGAGTATCCAGAACAAAATCCCGAGTAAGCAACTGATTGCCAGAGATTCTGCCGCCATCCCCCGTCTGTTGTATGATGCAGACAGCCCAAAACCAATCAGAACCATGATAAAAATTTGAAACGGATAGGCGGTTTTCTGGAAAATCGCAACCCAATGACGAGTTACATCTTGTCCTTCACTTTGAAGTTTAAGAGTATTTTCATACAAGTCAAGGAGGGGTTGATGATGCGGAGAAATGGGAATTTCAAAGGGTACAGTGGGCAACTTTTCTGTTTCGATTCTCCATTGTTCAACGTGTTCAAGCCGCAAATTTTCATCCTGGAAAATGTACTTTTGAATATCATGAAAGATCCATGAATTGTTTTGTTGTTCTCCTCGTTCAATTGCAGTTCTTCCCAGAAGTTGGAAAGGAATTTGCTTCCAGTTAAATGAGGTGATTGAACTTATACGGCCATTATGTTGGCGATTCCCAAAATAGTAAATGCTTTGTTCTTCACCCACTTTCCAGAGTGGGGGCAAGCGTGCAGAATTTTCCTGTTTAACCCAAGTTTGATGCATCCATGTGTACATGTAATTCTGGCTGAAATACGCAAAAGACGCAATCAAAGCAGAAACAGCTAACACAGGTAAAGCAAGTCTCCAACCACCGATTCCCGAACTGCGTATTGCCAGTAATTCAGCATTCTTGTTCAGTGAACTATATGTGGCAATAGTTGCCAGTAAAACCGTAATTGGTATTATTAGTTCCAGCAATAGAGGCAGCAAAAGAGCCGTTTCTTGAAGGAACTTCAAAAAACTCTGCCAGTCAGTAAAAACATCTGCAAGGTTACCAAAAAAATTCCCTACCAGACTCATCAATACAAATGCACCGAGAAACAACATAAAATAACGGTTGAATTCTGATGCAATATATTTTGAGATTATTTTGAACGGCATAGTTTCCGGTCCTCATTGGTGAACAAACAAAATAGTATTCAGAACAGGATAAAGTTTCTTATAAAAAGGTTCAAAGTAAATAACAAATCTAGTTAATATTTGTTCAAAAGTTAGGGCATTATCTTGCATAAAGCTACAGGATTAGTTTTAAGAGAATTTTTTTTAATGACTTTGTTCTGACAATTTAGGAGCTAAAAAGCAATATTCATGTCCCAATTAATTCTTGTACTCGAAGAAAATCCAGAAATTCAAAGTTTAATTGCCGCCTCGCTGAAGGCTAGTGCAATTTCAGTTACTCAAGAATCTAATCCAGATTTATTTGTGCAGCAGGCACTTAATCTGGAGCCGGATTTAATTTTACTCAGTAATTCAGGTGGCGATCAAAACTACAAAAATTGCAGAGAAATACGCAAAGATCCGCAGCTGAAAAATATCCCAATCATTTTACTTGTAAACCCAAAAGACGAGCTTGACGAAAATATTATTTCAGAGCTTGGAATTGATG
>Ga0208329_1000442_pt1 | contig 8973 bp, 8 predicted proteins | sample DeeseametaMP2053_FD_184177 | JGI IMG/M metagenome (GOLD analysis project Ga0208329, IMG submission 184177) | Marine microbial communities from the Deep Pacific Ocean - MP2053 (SPAdes) | ecosystem: Environmental > Aquatic > Marine > Oceanic | place: West of Cabo San Lucas, Mexico, North Pacific...
GAGACCATCCGCGACCTCGCCGGTCGTGGCGTCCGGGTCGAGCAGGCGCTGGAGGTCGGCGACTGGCCGCTGGACCGCGGCGCCCTGGTGCACGCGGTCGCGCGCGGCTACGAGCACCTCCCGGCCAGCCAGAAGCGGCTGCCCCTGCTGTAGCCGCGCACCCCCTCGCGGGGGTGAGGCCAGGCACCGGGCGCCGACCTAGCGTCGGGACATGTCCGAGCACGAGCACGAGCACGAGAACACCGCCGGCATCCCCGACGAGCAGCTGCCGCCGGACCTGGTGGCCGGCGAGGACAACCCGCTGGCCGAGGGTCTCCCGGACGGCGAGGGAGAGGGGCTGCTCGAGGAGGGCAAGCCGGCCGAGGAGCACGTGGACCCCGAGGCCCCCGCACACGCAGGCGACGGCCGCGAGAAGCGGAGCGGCCCCGCGGAGGAGACGGATTGATCGGGTCCAGCTGATCGGGTCCAGCTGATCGGGTCCAGCTGATCGGGGCCAGCTGATCGGGGCCAGGTCGGTCCGCCCGGCGGCGCGCCTGCCACGGGCGGCGGGACCGCGTTCCTAGCCTGGACCGGTGAACGACCGCTACGGAACCGACGTCCTCTCGACCGACTGGCGCGCCCCCAGGCGCGGGCGGGCCACGGAGGCCCCGGCCACCCTCGGCGAGGTCGTCGAGGAGGTCACCGCTGACTTCTGCGGCGAGATCGTCGCCGTCGACCGGGACCTCGACGTCCTCACCCTCGAGGACCGGCGCGGCCGTCGCCGGACGTTCCCGCTCGGCCCGGGCTTCCTGCTCGACGGCAGGCCGGTGATCCTCACCGCCCCCGTCACGCAGAAGGGCCCTGCGAAGCCGACACGGACGGCCTCGGGGTCCGTGGCGGTGGAGACGAGGGCCCGCGTGGCGCGGGCCAGCCGGATCTTCGTCGAGGGTCGCCACGACGCCGAGCTGGTGGAGAAGGTCTGGGGGGACGACCTCCGGGTGGAGGGCGTGGCCGTGGAGTACCTCGGCGGCGTCGACGACCTGGCCGACCACCTGCGCGACTTCCGCCCCGGCCCGGGCCGGCGCGTCGGCGTCCTCGTCGACCACCTGGTCGCGGGGTCGAAGGAGAGCCGGATCGCCCAGGGCATCGCCCGCTCCGCCGTCGGGAAGCACGTCCTGATCGTGGGGCACCCGTTCGTGGACATCTGGCAGGCGGTCAAGCCCGACCGGCTGGGCCTGGAGGCCTGGCCGACCATCCCGCGCAGCATCGAGTGGAAGAAGGGCGTGTGCCAGCACCTCGGCTGGCCGCACCGCGACCAGGCCGACATCGCCCGGGCCTGGAAGCAGGTGCTGGGCCGCGTGGGTTCCTTCGCCGACCTCGAGCCCGCCCTGCTGGGTAGGGTCGAGGAGCTGATCGACTTCGTCACCGCAGACCAGGGGGACCGATGAGCCAGGTGCCGCCGCAGGGGCCCGGACCGATGCCGGGACCGCCCGGGCCCGGTGGGTGGGGCAAGCCGCCGATGTCCCCGTCGGAGGAGCGCACCTGGGGATCGGCCGCGCACTGGTCGGCCTTCGTGGCCGCCTTCGTGGCCCTGGCGTTCCTCGGCCCCCTGCTGGTGCTGCTGCTCAAGGGCAACGAGTCGGCCTACGTCCGGCGCCAGGCCGTGGAGTCGCTCAACTTCCAGATCTCGATGCTGATCTACGCCGTGGTCTCCGGCGTGCTCGTGCTGGTCCTGGTCGGCCTGCTGCTGCTCGTGGTGGTGGGCCTGGCGTGGGTGGTCTTCACCCTCATCGGCACGATCCGCTCGACCAACGGCGAGGAGTACCGCTACCCGCTCACCCTGCGCCTGATCAGCTGACCCGGCTCAGGACAGCAGCTCGCGGACGACCGCGTCGGCGAGCAGCCGCGCCGCGTCGGTCAGGACCAGTCGCTCCCCCACCTGCTGGAGCAGCCCCCGGTCGACCAGCCCCGGCAGCGCGGCCAGGCCGTCGGTGTCGAGCACGTCGACCGGCAGACCGTCGCGCAGTCGCAGCTCGAGCAGGACGCGCTCGACGCGCCGGTCCTCGGCCGACAGCACCTCCCGGGCGAGCGCCGGGCTGCGGCCCGCGGCCAGCCGCTCGGCGTACGCCGCGGGGTGCTTGACGTTCCACCAGCGCACCCCGCCCACGTGGCTGTGCGCCCCCGGGCCGACGCCCCACCAGTCCGCGCCGGTCCAGTAGAGCAGGTTGTGCCGGCACCGGGTGTCGTCGGCAGTGGCCCAGTTGGAGACCTCGTACCACTCCAGCCCGGCGGCGCGGAACCGCTCGTCGGCGAGCTCGTACTTGTCGGCCAGGTCGTCCTCGTCGGGCATCGGCAGCTCGCCGCGACGCACCCGGCGGGCCAGCGCGGTGCCGTCCTCGACGATGAGGGAGTACGCCGAGACGTGGTCGGGCCCGCAGGCCAGCGCCGCCTCCACCGAGGTCTCCCAGTCCGACAACGACTCACCGGGCGTGCCGTAGATGAGGTCGAGGCTGACCTGCTCGAACCCGGCGGCCCTGGCCCACTCCACGGCCTGCGGCACCCGCAGCGGGTCGTGGGTGCGGTCGAGCACCGAGAGCACGTGGGTGACCTGCGACTGCATGCCGAAGGAGATCCGGGTGAACCCGCCCTCCCGCAGCCGGGCCAGCCCCTCCGGGGTCACCGAGTCCGGGTTGGCCTCGGTCGTGACCTCGACGTCGGGACTGAGCCCGAGCTCGTCGCGCACAGCCGCCAGGACGCTAGCGAGGTCCTCCGGAGGCAGGAGCGTCGGTGTGCCGCCGCCGAGGAAGACGGTGTCGACCTGCACGTCCCGGTCGCCGAGCACCCCACGGATCCGGCGGACCTCGGCGACGGCGGCGTCGGCGTACGTCGCCCGCGAGGCGCCGGGGACCGTGGCCGGACCGAGCTCCTCGGCGGTGTAGGTGTTGAAGTCGCAGTAGCCGCAGCGCACCGCGCAGAACGGCACGTGCACGTAGAGGCCGAAGGGTCGCGTCCCCACGCCCTGCAGCGCCTCCGGCGGCAGCGAGCCGTCCTCGGGGGCGGTCTCGCCGTCGGGCAGGGAGGAGGGCATGAGGTCATCCTCTCCCGAGCCCGAGGGACGACGGCGCCCCGGCCCCGTGCACGCTCGGTGCACGGGACCGGGGCGTCCCTGTCAGACCCTCAGCGGGACCCGATCAGCTGTAGAAGCTGTCGATCAGGTCCTTGTTGTTGCCCTCGACGACCGCGCGCTTGACCTTCATCGAGGGGGTCAGCTCGCCGGACTCGATGCTCAGGTCGTGGTCGAGGATCTCCCACTTCTTGATGGTCTCCCAGCGGTTGAGCTTGGCGTTGAGCTGCTCGACGTAGCCGGCCACCATGTCCTTGACCGCCTGCGACTGCACGACCTCGGTGTAGGACTTGCCCGCCATGCCGTTCTCCTCGGCCCAGCCCGCCATGGCGTCGGGGTCCAGGGTGATCAGCGCGACGACGAAGTTGCGCTCGGCGCCGAAGACCATGAACTGGCTGGCGTAGGGGCACAGCGCCTTGAACTTCGACTCGATCGCCGGCGGCGCGACGTACTTGCCCCCGGAGGTCTTGAAGAGCTCCTTGATGCGGCCGGTGATGGTGAGGAAGCCATCGGCGTCGATCTCGCCCTTGTCACCGGTGCGCAGCCAGCCGTCCTCGGTGAGCGTCTCGGCGGTCTTGTCGGGCAGGTTGTGGTAGCCGGCCATGACGTGCGGGCCGCGCAGCTGGACCTCGCCGCCCTCGCCGATGCGCACCTCGGAGCCCGGGAAGGCCTGGCCGACCGTGCCCATCTTGTACTCGTCGGGGTGGTTCACCGTCGCGCCGGCGGAGTTCTCGGTCATGCCGTAGCCCTCGAGGATGAGGATGCCCGCGGCGTGGAACCACTCCGCGATCTCGGCGTTGAGGGCCGCGGAGCCGGAGATGAAGAACTTCACGCGGCCACCGAAGCGCTCGCGGACCTTGCTGAAGACCAGCTTGTCGAACAGGCCGTGCTGCAGCTTGAGCGGCAGCGGGATGCTCTTGCCCTCGCGCTTGCGCTTGTCGACCTCGATGCCGACCTTGAAGGCCTGCTGGAAGATCTTCTCCTTGGCACCACCCTCGGAGGCGGTCATGGTCACGATGCGCGCGTGGGCCTTCTCGAAGATGCGCGGCGCGGCACCCATGAAGGTCGGCTTCACGACGCCCAGGTTGTCCACGATCTTCTCGACGCGGCCGTCGATGGCGGTCGCGAAGCCGCACGCCAACTGCGTGGAGAGGAGCACCTTGCCGAAGGAGTGGGCCATCGGCAGCCACAGGAACTGCAGGTCGTCCTCGTGCAGGATGTTCTGCGACTTGATCGCGGCACCCTCGTAGACCCAGCCCCGGTGCAGCAGCCGCACGCCCTTGGGCTTGCCGGTGGTGCCGGAGGTGTAGATCAAGGTGGCCAGCGCGTCGGGAGCGATCGACTTGGCGGTCTCCTCGATCACGCCCGGGTGCTCGGCGAGGTAGGCCTCGCCCAGCTTCTCGAGGTCGTCGAGGCTGATCAGCCAGTCACCGTCGGTCGCGCCGTCGAAGACGACGACCTTCTTCACGGTGGGGATCTGGGACTTCTGCTCGGTCAGCTTGGCGACCTGCTCGTCGTCCTCGGCGAAGACCACCTGGCACTCGGAGTCACCGACGATGTAGGCGGTGTCCTCGGCGTTGGTCGTCGGGTAGACCGTGGTGGTCGCACCGGCGGCGCACATGACGGCCAGGTCGGCGAGGATCCACTCGTAGCGGGTGCCGGAGGCGATGCCGACGCGCTGCTCGCTGGTCAGGCCGAGCGAGAGCAGGCCCGCGGCGAGACGGCTGACGCGGTCGCCGGCCTGCTTCCAGGTGACCGACTCCCAGGCCTCGCCGACGGGGAAGCGGAAGGCCTCGGCCTGCGGTGAGGTCTCGACGCGGTCGAGGAAGAGGACGGCGACGTTCTGGGCGAGGTCGTCGACGAAGCTGGCGTCTCTGTTGGCGGGCATGTCGCTCCTGTACGAGAGTGCGGCGGGACTCCCGGCGCCCCCTCCGGCGCCGGGTGTGGCTCGTAACCTATGTCACTTTGCCTACTCGCGCGTAGCAACCCACGCACCAAGATGCGCCGATCGCCGGACCGGTCAGCGAGCGGCGAGGTAGGTCTCGGCCTTCTCCCGGGCCTTCGGCAGCAGGTCCGGGACGTCCAGCAGCCGCGGCAGCAGCGAGTGGTCGGTGTTCAGCGCACGGAACATGGTGCTGACCGTGACCCCGTGACCGGGCCGGTGCACGACGGTGAGGTCGTCGCCGGCGCGCAGCACGCCCTCCCCGAGCACCCGGAGGTACGGCCCCGGGCGGGCGACCTGCGCGAAGCGGCGTACCCAGGCGGTGCTGTCGTAGCCGGTGCGGCCCATCCACACCTTGAAGTCGTTGCAGGGGGTGCGGACCGAGCGCACCTCGAGCAGGACCTCGCCGACCTGCCAGCGCTCGCCGATCTCCGCCTCGTTGACGTCGATGCCGACCGTGGTGAGGTTCTCCCCGAACTGCCCGTCGGGGATCGGCTGGCCGAGCTCGCCCTCCCAGTGGTCGAGGTCCTCGCGGGCGAAGGCGTAGACCGCCTGGTCCGGCCCGCCGTGGTGACGGGTGTCGGAGACCTCGTCGCCGTCCAGCCCCAGACGACCCACGCGCACCGCCCCGGTCAGCGCGGTCTTGTCGATCGAGGTGCGTCCGATGCCGGCCCAGTCGGCCTCGCGGGGCCGACCGACGTTGACGGAGAGGAGGTGTGCCACCGGCACATCCTCCCCCACGTCGACCCTCGCGGTCCCCCTGGATCCCGCGTGGCTCCGTTCCCCTGACGGGTCAGGGCAGCTGGACGTAGCCGTGCTTCATCTTCCAGATGAAGTACTTCTCGAAGCCCAGCTTCATCAGGTGCGCCTGCGGGCCGGGGATCAGCGCGCCGTGCTTGCGCGGCGGCAGCATCTTGTCGGCCAGGATCACCACGCCGTTGTTCCCCGCGTCCATCACGCAGATCGCCTTGATGTCGCCGAACGCCTTCTCGTGCGAGGGCACCTCACCGCGGATCTGCGCGGCGATGTTCTTGGCCGCGGTGTGGGCCATCGCCTCGGTCGGGAAGCCCGTCTTCGGGATGCCCACCGGCGTCGGGGTCTGCCACGGCGCGTCGACCGCGGCCGCGATGCCGACGGCGTAGACGTCGTCGTGCTTCTCGGTCTGGTAGGTGTCGCGGACCTTCACGTAGCCCTTCTCGTCGGTCAGCCCGCTGCCGAGCAGGAACTCCTGGCCGAGGAACGGCGGCACCACCATCGAGTACGCCGACGGCAGCTCGGTGCCGTCGCCGAGCACGATCGCGTCCGAGGCGACGTGGTCGATCCCCACGTCGAGGTGGTCGGTGATGCCCTCCTTCTTCAAGAACATCCTCAGCAGCTGCTCGCCGTGCGGCAGGCCGCCGATGCCGAAGTGGCCGAGGAACGGCTCGCTGGTGACGTAGCTGAGCCTCACGTCCTTGTGCAGCCCCGCCCTGCGCAGCTGGTAGGAGGTGTTGAAGAGGAACTCGTAGGCCGCGCCGAAGCAGCCGGCGCCCTGGGTCGCGACGATCACGATGTCTCCGGGGTCGTCGAGGTAGCGCTGCCAGGCACCCCCGGCCCGCTCGGCGTCGTCCAGCGTCGTGATCGTCACCGCGTTGTCGCGGTAGCCGGGGACGACGTCGTCGTCGTTGCGGTAGCCGGTGGCGATGACCAGGTAGTCGTAGTCCAGCGCGCGGCCGTCGGCCAGCGTGACCTGGTGGTGGTCGGCGTCGACCCCGGCGGCGGCGACGTGCTCGAAGGCGACGTCGTGGCTCTCCAACGTGGGCCCGATGGGGAAGGTCAGGTCGCCGCGGTCGCGCTTGCCGAACGGCAGCCAGATGAGGCTGGGGTTGAAGAGGAACTGGTCGTCCTTGGACACGACCGTGACGTCGACGTCCCCGTCGAGCTCGTGCTTGACCGCCAGCGCGGCGGTGAGGCCGCCGAAGTTGCCGCCCAGCACCAGGACCTTCTTGCGCATGACCTGCTCCCTCTCCTGCGTCGATGGCTCCGCGATCGGTCCGCGGGCTCATCTCCACCCTCCGTCCGGGACCCCCGGGAGGGATGGGGCGAAGGTCCCGGGCGGGCAGGACCCAGGGCAGCAGTGCGCCGGTCCTCAGACCCGGCGCGACACCGCCACGGCACCGGCGCCGAGCACCGAGGTGAGGAGCAGGACGGCCACGAACGCCTCCCGGTCCACGGCCGTGCCGACGGTCGTGAAGAGGAGCCCCGCCAGCGCGACGGCGGCCGCCGCACCGACCGCGTCGGCCAGGGTCACCGCCGCCGAGGACGTCCCCCGCTCGCGCTCGTCGCTGCGGGCGAGCACCGCGCGGGTGATGCGGGGGTACATCAGCCCCATGCCGGCCGCGGCCACCAGCCATCCGACCACCACGAGCGCCCCCGGGAGGTCGAGGGCGGCCACGACGAGGATCAGCACCACCCCGGCGGCCAGCCCCTGCGCACCCGTGCGGAGCGCACCCTCGTCGCTGAGCCGCGCACCGAGGCGCGCCTGGACCTGGGACGCGCCCGCCCACCCCAGGGTCGCCGCGGTCAGGACCAGGCCGCTGGTCGCCAGCCCGGCGTCGTACTGCTCCTGGAGGAGGTAGGGCAGGTAGGCCTCGGTGGCGAAGAACGTCGCGCCGACCGCGCCCCGCAGCGCGACGACGGCGGGCAGCCCGCGCGCACCGCGCAGCGTGCCCGCAGGCAGCAGGGGACGCAGCGACGCCAGGGCGATCCCCAGCGCCAGCACGCTCAGCGGCCAGGCCACCACACGGGGCAGGCCGGCCACGGCGTTGAGCGTCAGCAGGCCCGCGGACACGGCCGCGGCCAGGGCGACCCGGCGCAGACCGCCGGGGACCGGTGGGCTCGGGGCCGGTGGCTCGACCTCGGCCAGCGACGGCACGAGCAGCGCCAGGGCGAGGCCGGTGAGGACGAGGACCCCGAGGAACACCCAGCGCCAGCCGACGGTGTCGGCGACCAGTCCGGCGGCGAAGGGCCCGACGATCCCCGGGAGCACCCAGGCGGCCGCGAAGGCACCGAGGATGCGCGGACGGTCGACGTCGTCGTACACCTGCGCGACGAGGACGTAGAGCGCGACCGTGAGGCCGCCGCCGCCCAGGCCCTGCAGCACGCGTCCCGCGACGAGCACCGGCATCGTCGGGGCCAGCCCGGCGGCGAGCAGGCCGAGCCCGAACAGCGCCACCGCCGCCAGCAGGGGTCGCACCGCCCCGCGACGGTCCGCCCAGAGCCCGACCACGACCATGCCGACGAGGCTGGCCGCGAGCGCGGCGGAGAAGGCCGCCGCGAACCACGCCCGGCCGTCGAGCTCGCGACTGACCGTCGGCATCACGGTGGCGACGGCCAGCGCCTCGAAGGCCGCGAGGAAGACGAGCGCGAAGGAGCCGATGGTGGCCCCTCGGTAGCCGCCCGCGAGCAGGCTGCGCGTGGACGTCGCCTGCGTCCGGTCCGTCGTCACGACTGCACCGCCTTGAGCACCGTGAGCATCCGGGTGACGTACGCCGGGTCCGGTCGCTCCGAGCGCACCGACCAGAACGCGTTGAGCACCAGCCGCACCACCGCCCACGCCCGGGCCCGGTCCTCGTCCAGGCCGGCCGCGTCGACGACGGTCTCGAACCGCACCCGCACCGTCCGGCGCACGTCGCCCTCGGCCTCCTCCAGCCTGTTCCACAGCAACGGCGCCGGCTCCCAGTGCGGGTCACCGCTCAGCGCCCGCGGAGCGACCGCGACCCACTCGCCGGTGGTGTCGGCCAGGACGTTCTCGTAGTGGAGGTCCCCGTGCACCAGGGTCCCGGTGCTGGCGGCGTCGGCGCCGAGGTCGCGCAGGTGGGCCAGGCACTGCTCCACCATGCGACGGGGCAGCGGCGCGTCGCGGGGCAGTGCAGCGAGCGGCTCGACG
>Ga0208329_1000444_pt1 | contig 8962 bp, 8 predicted proteins | sample DeeseametaMP2053_FD_184177 | JGI IMG/M metagenome (GOLD analysis project Ga0208329, IMG submission 184177) | Marine microbial communities from the Deep Pacific Ocean - MP2053 (SPAdes) | ecosystem: Environmental > Aquatic > Marine > Oceanic | place: West of Cabo San Lucas, Mexico, North Pacific...
GGCGGCGGTTCGCTGACCGCGCTGCCGATCATCGAAACGCAGGCGGGCGACGTCTCGGCTTACATCCCGACCAACGTGATCTCGATCACCGACGGCCAGATCTTCCTCGAAACCGACTTGTTCTACCAAGGCGTCCGCCCGGCGATTAACGTCGGCCTGTCGGTCAGCCGCGTGGGCGGTGCCGCACAGACCAAGGCGATGAAGAAGGTTTCGGGCTCGATTAAGCTCGAACTCGCGCAGTACCGCGAAATGGCGGCCTTCGCGCAGTTCGGTTCGGACCTCGATGCCTCGACGCAGAAGCTGCTCAACCGCGGTGCGCGCCTGACCGAGCTGCTCAAGCAGCCGCAGTTCTCGCCCATGCCGTTCGAAGAGCAGACCGTGTCGATCTTCGCTGGCACCAACGGCTACATCGATGATGTTCCGGTGGACCGCGTGACTGATTACGAAGCCCAGATGCTGAGCTTCATGCGGTCCGAACACGCTGGCGTGCTCGAAGAAATCCGCACCACCGGCAAGTTCGAAGACGACACCAAGAACAAGGTCGTCGACGCGCTCAAGACCTTCGCCAAGCAGTTCGCCTAAGCCCCACGAGACACGAAGATAGGGAGCCGAAATGGCTAGCCTCAAGGAACTCAAGGGCCGGATCAACTCGGTCAAGTCGACCCAGAAGATCACCAAGGCCAAGCAGATGGTCGCCGCGGCCAAGCTGCGCCGTGCGCAGGCCGCTGCCGAAGCCGCACGCCCCTATGCCGAACGGCTGACGGGCGTGATGGCATCGCTGGCGAGCAAGGTCGCCGGCGACAGTGCGCCCAAGCTGCTCGCAGGGACCGGTGCCGACCAGCGCCACCAGCACCACCGGCCCGAGGCCACGGACCTGCTCGACCTGGGTCTCGGTGAGGGCGTCGGTGACGGGGACCCAGGTGCGACCGGCGTACTGCTCCCGGGCCTGGGCCGGGGTGAGGTACAGGTCGCGGAAGGGGCCGTACTGCGCGTGGGTGAGCGGCTCGACGGTGCCGCCTGGCACCGTCACCCGGGCGAGAGGGAGCCCCTCGGGGTCGACCACTTCGACGCCCCCGGTCACCTCCGCCTGTGCGAGCACGTCGTCAGGGAGAGTAAGGGTGACGGGGCTCCCCTCCTCGTTGAAGGAGGTGAGGGGGGCGAGGGCGCCGGTCGCGAGCAGCTCGAGGTCGTCGAGCTCGCGCGGGGTCGGACAGAACTGCGGGAGGGCACTCACCGGAGTATCTTGACAGAACTAGTCGAGTTTCAGGGGATGCGCGTCCCGGGAGTACGTTCGCGTCCATGACCTCGCTCCCCCGCTCTCCCCAGGCAGTGGTCGTCGAAATCGTGCGCTCCGGGTTCGTCGAGGGGCACCACTACGGCTCCGTGGTCGCGCTCTCGCCCGACGGACGCGTGGAATGGTCGGTCGGCGACGTGGCCTCCCCCGTGCTGCCGCGCTCGTGCAACAAGCCGCTTCAGGCAGTCGCGATGCTCGAGGCAGGGCTCGACCTTCCTCCCGACCTGCTGGCACTGGCCTGCGCGTCGCACTCCGGGGAGCAGATGCACCTCGACGGTGTTCGACGTCTGCTCGAGCGGATCGGGCTGACCGAGGACGACCTCCAGTGCCCGGTCGACTGGCCGATGATCGACTCCGTGCGCGACGAGGCGCTGCGTGCCGGTGCTAAGCCGTCACACCTGTTCATGAACTGCTCGGGCAAGCACGCGGCCATGCTGGCCACGTGTGTCGCCAAAGGGTGGGACACCTCGACGTACCTCGACCCCGCTTATCCCCTGCAACAGCAGATTCTCGAGACGTTCTCGCGACTGACCGGAGAACCGGTCCTCACCGTCGCCGTGGACGGCTGCGGCGCGCCGCTCCTGTCCACGTCGCTTACCGGGCTCGCGCAGGCCTTCCGCACACTGGCGGTCGCCACCGAGGGGCCGGAGCGGGCCGTCGCTGAGGCGATCCGATCACACCCGGAGCTGGTCTCCGGCTCGACGCGGGACGAGCTGGCGCTGCTGCGGGCGATCCCCGGCGCGATCGGCAAAGCCGGTGCTGAGGCGTGCTACGCGGTGGCGCTGGCGGATGGGCGCGCATTCGCGTTGAAGATCGACGACGGGGCCGCCCGGGCACGGCCGGTGGTCATGGCCGCGGCGCTGGAGCGTTCCGGGCTGCTGGACCTGCCGGGCGTGGATGGTGACGCTGTGCGGCGTACCGGGAAGCACGTGCTTCTCGGTGGCGGCGTGCCGGTCGGGGAGATTCGGGCTGCTTTCTAGGTTGCGGGGTTTCGAGGCTCCTCGCTGGCGCTCGTCGCGCCTCAACCGGCAGTGGGGGCTCGTCGCTGGCGCTCCTCGCACCTCAACCGGCGGTGGGGGTCTCGACGACGCTCGCTGGCGCTCGCTGCTCGACCAGCAGTGGCCTCGCTCGCGCCTCAAGCAGCGGGGGCAACGTAGGCTGCGGGTGTGCTGGATGTGCGATCCCTGGACTTGAACTTCTACCTCGTCGTGGCCTTCGTGCTGCTGGTCGTGAAGATCTTCGCGTTCATGAACTCGTTGATGCACTCCAACCAGGAGTACGAGGCGGCCGGCAAGCTGACCAAGACGGCCTGGTCGCTGATCCTCGGTCTCGGGGTCGTGGTGCAGTTGCTGCTGGGCGGACCGCTAGGGCTACTCAACATCGTCTTCACCATCGCGGCGTTCGTCTACCTCGCGGACGTTCGACCGGCGATCGCTGGACTGCGGCGCCGCTAACGTCTCCCCTTTTCGCGAACGGCCCGTTCATCTCCCTGGACTGTCACCAAGCCCATCCCACTATCGTGCCGGATGCTGTCGAGATGGCTCAGGTTTCGGCGGGCCGGATCGACCCCGCTGGCGATTCAGTCACCAGACCTACAATCACCGCGCCCAAGAGTGGCTCCAGCGCAGAAGTGATCAATACTTTGCGCCGCCTACGTGCTGGGACGACAGTTGCGGGCTCTACGCGACAACGTGCATGTCAGCGTCGAGCTCTTTCCTCGGCCAGCTTCAGTCGATCGCTAGCAGCTCGCAGGGCTCGGAGTCGAGACCATGCCCTCGTCAACCGAGCACGAGCAACCGCCAACCGACCTTTGTTATCTCGACGCGCCGACTCGATCTCCGCAGTTGTCGACCGCGAAGTCTTGCTGAGAAGACGCATGCGCCCGCGCCAATTCGCTTCACGCCACCGGTACACAAAGTTGATCGCAGGCGTGTGTGAAACCTCAGCCCGGAGCCGCCACGCAACCAATTCTGACCTATCGATCGGCACAGTTGAGTTGATCCGCCAATCCGGCTCAAGCGCCTCCGCCGCGCCCAAGCGTTGAGCGAGCTCCGCGATACTCGAGCGATCAATGAGCGGCCAGGTGGACCGTAGGAAACGCAGCTGACGGCGTTTCAACTTCGGCTCGCGAAGCGCATGTAGCCATTCGACGAGTTGCGCCGCCTCCGGCGCTGGGCCCCATACGATCATCCCGGCCGAATTAACTGGTACCCGATTTGTCCACAAACTGTCGAACACGAACTGCTTGTCAGCGAAGAAGCCCGGAAAGTAGCGGTGCAGATCCAGTTCGAAGGGCCATGAAGGGTGACGGAACTGCCTTGAGTGCGGCAGGGCGATGTAATTCGCTTCATGGACGGTCGCGTCGGTCCAGCCCAACCTGACCAGATGGTTCGACATCTCCTCGAACTGGTTGGGCGAGACGAGTAGGTCGACGTCTTGACTCTGATGAGGCTCTCGCCAGCCATTCTCAACCGACCGGGGGCCCTTGATGCACAACGCACGGACGCCCGCGTCGGATGCGACGCGGGCGACCAGTGCGTAGCCGAGCGGAACTGCCTCAGCGACATGAAGATGTGACAAGCGGATCAGGCGTAGATGACGCCCGTCCAGATGACCTCACCAGTAGCGGTGTTGGTCACGAAGTAGCGCGAGCGCTTGGGCAGGCCCTTCCTCTTGTTGATCCGCTTGACGTTCGGCGTGAAGTTCGGGACGGGCGCACCGGCGGCCACCGCGGTCGAGAGCACGAAGGCGTACTCGTCACGCGAGCGCCCCGCGGCGGGGTTGCGGTCCCAGTTGGGTCCGCCGCCGGTGATGGCGCCCTTGGACTTGACGACCACGATGAGGTCACCGGGAGCGAGGGGCTCGCTGGCCGTGCCCATGTCCACGTTCGCCTTGGCCTTCTTGCCACCGGCCTTCGGCTCAGCGTCGGTGTTCTGCTCGTCGGCCGGCGGCGGCTCGACCGGGTCCGGCGGCGGCGGGGAGACGGCCATCGCCGGGGCGGCGGTCGCCACGGTCACGGCGGGCACGGCCCACGCGAGGTTTGCTCCGGTCTTCACCACGGAGCGACGAGACATGCCCTCAGCGGGCGTCTCGATCTTGAGATCGTCGGTCATGCTGTTCTCCCCAGTTAATGGGCCCCATGGCGGAGCTGAGACTCTGTGTCGGCGTCGACTCTATGGCAAAGGCCGCCGGAGCGCACCTCCCATCTCAGAGTTCACCGACTCGAAACATGGCGCAGGCATTCGGGTTGCTCCAGCAAGGTCCTCAAGCGTAGGCCCTCATGCATCGAGACCGCGGCTTTACCGCTCGGCCACCCACCGGGCTAGACCGGCTGTCTGAAGCTGCCGCAGGACACCGGCGACCACCGCCTCACCGTCCACGTCCCCGGGAGGATCACCCACCGCGTGGCGCACGATTTCCCAGAGGTCGCCGCTCTCGACGCCGTCCGCACCGTGCGCGGACAGGACTTGCAGCACGATGGTCGACAGTTTCGACAGTGCCAGCACAGCGTTGTCGATCATGACGACAGCGGTGCCGTCGCTGTCGACGTAGAGGTCTTCCAGGCCTGACGCCAGGGTCACCCTCATCCGGGGACCTCCATGAGCTGGTGGACCAAGCTCTCGAGCCCGTCACTGGAGCGGTACCCCAGGATGGGTCCGCCTTCCGGCTCGACCAACCCAGCAAGACGATGGACGGGGCGGTCGAGCTCGCCGAGGTAGGAGGTGTGCGGGGCGACCTGCGCGACGAACTCCGTGCGCCGTTTCCGTTCCACGATCGTCAGCCCCTCAGGGTGTCGGGACAGGATGGCGATGGCGCCCAGGCGGAGCTCCTGTGGCGGCACGACGAGACCGAGATCGTCGGGCGACACCTGCTCCTTCCAGCGCTCTCCGCGGATGAGCGACAGGGGCTTGGGGAAGGGCAGCACGCGCTGGTCCTCGGTGATGGCCACCGTCTCGTCCGAGACGTAGCCCCAGCGTCGCCCGAGGTGGACAGCAGCCGTCGACTTCCCCATGCCGGAGGGGCCCGCCAACACCACCGTCCTGCCGGTGTCTGGGTCGGCCACCCCGCAGGCATGGAGCATCACCAGTCGCCCGGCTCCGTGCTCGATCCCGGCCAGAGCCACGGCTTGGGAGAGCAGCTCCAGCACTGCACCCGCTGTCCCGGCGTCCACGTGCGTGGAGGAACGACTCGACGGACGGCGGGGCCGCCAGCGCACCTCGATGGGTGGACCGTCGGGCGTCGCATCGGTGAGGCAGCGACTCCACGCCTGTCGCGCCCGGTCAGCGAGCGCGGCTGCCCGGCCGCGCATGCGGATCTCGACCACCCGCTCCAACGAGCGTAAGACGAAGCTCTCAGCCATGCTCGGCTCGAATGACGAGGCCGCGGCCGGCAAGGTCGTCGAGGAAGGCGCGCGTGCCCGCCTCGATCTCCTCCGGGCTACCGGCGTACCGCTCCTGCAGGCGGCCGACGAGCTGGGCGACCTCGCAAGGCTCCTCGAGCAGGCGCCAGATCACTGCCGACGGCCCCTCGAGGATGATCGGCGGGTCTGCCGTGTGGAGCAGGTCGAGCATGGCCACCCGCTCGTCACCGTCGTCGACGAACGCCACGTCCTCGGGCCGCCGACGCCACCTCGGCTCCGGCACTCAGGCGTCCGTCCCGACGCCCTCGGTCTCCGCCCGGTGCGAGCGGGACGAGCCCCGCTTGGCGGCGGCCTTCGCCTGCTTCGCGTCCGCCTTGGCCTTCTTGGCGTCGACCTTCGCCTGCTTCGCAGCCTTGCGCTTGCTCTTGCGCCCGCCCTTGGTGTCCTGCGCGTAGTAGGCGTCGCCGTAGTAGCCGTAGTACTGGTAGTAGCCCATGCCGCGCTTGGACGCCTTGTTCATGATGATGCCCAGCGGGCGCCCGCCGACGGCGGTGACGTTGTCGAGGGCCTGCTGCAGCTCGGCGTCCACGGTCTTCCCGGTGGAGATCACGATGAGGGCGCCGTCGACCGAGCGCGTCAGCACGGCGGCGTCGGTCACCGGCAGGAGTGGCGGGGCGTCGACGATGACCAGGTAGTCCTTGGCCAGCTTGGCCAGCATGGTGCGCATGGCCTCGGAGCCGAGCAGCTCGCTGGGGTTGGGGGGGATGCGGCCGGCGGGCAGGACGAAGAGGTCCTTGCTCTTGGCCGACTGCTGCAGCGCGTCGCCGAGGCCGATGCGGCCGACGAGCACGTCGGTGAGGCCGATGCCGGAGTCGACCTGCATGGACTCCGCGACCATGGGGCGCCGGAGGTCGCCGTCGACCAGGACGACCTTCTGACCGCTGTAGGCGATCGCCGCCGCCAGGTTGGCGGCCACCGTGGACTTGCCGTCGCCTGGCTGCGGGCTGGTCACGACGATCTCGCGGGGCGGGTTGTCCACGCTCATGAAGACCAGGTTGGTGCGGAGCTTGCGGAAGGCTTCGGCCGACTCGTACTGACGCGGGTCGTCGAGGTCCTCGAGGACGACCTGACTGCGACCCTCCTTGTTGGCCAGCGCGGATGCGATCGGGATGGCCCCGATGACGGGGACCTCGAAGCGCTTCTGCACGACCTCGGGGCTGCGCAGTCGACGGTCCAGGGTGTGACGGAGGAGCGCGTAGCCGTAGCCGAGAGCCAGGCCCACCAGACCTGCGATCGCGAGGTTGAGCTCCGGCCGGGGGCTCACGGGGGCGCCGGGAAGCGCTGCCTCCTCGTAGACGTCGATGTAGGGGGTGCCCGCACGCTGGCGGTCGTCAGGGTCCTCGGTGGCCGCCACCTCGGCGGCGACCGCGTTGGCCCAGGCGTCAGCGAGCTGCTGCGCCTCCTGCGGGGAGTCGGCGCGTGCGGAGATGCGCAGCAGTGCGGTGTCGACCGGCTGGCTCACGTCGACCCGACCGACGAGCGATGCCGGCGAGTCGTCGAGACCGAGCTCCTCGATGGCCCGCTCCGCTACGCCCCGGCTCTCGGCGATCTCGACGTAGGTCGTGGCGCGCGAGCGGGCGAAGATGTCGGTCACGCTGCCGAGCGCCGGGCTCGCGCCGCCGATGGTCTGCACCAGGCCCGTCGAGTTCGCCTCGTAGACCTTCGGCTGGGTGAAGGTGTAGGCGGCGGCGCCGGCCACCGTGATGAGCAGGATCAGGGCCACGCCGAACCAGTGCATGGCCAGCATGCGGATGTGGTCTCGGAGCTCCATGGGTTCACCTCACGCCGACGCACGACGGACACCGTTGCCCCCGAGCCCGCGCGTCCGAGGCTCCGGCGTCGACGCCGTGGGCACGCCGACCCTAGCCGACCACGACGCCCGCTCCACGGCCGCGGTCGCGCTCTGGGCGGATGCCACTCAACGGCAACCTGTCGGAAACACTCCGGACGCCTGACGCGGCTGCACGCCCGGCGTCACCTCGAGGAGCACCTCGTCGGGCGCGGCGCCCGTCCCGGCTTCCGGCGCGGTCATGGTCCAGGTGAGCTGACGGGCTCCCGCGGGAGGGAGGACCAGCTCCACACGCGCCGCGGGGCTGCCCCGGTAGGTCGCCGTGACCACCTCGACCGGTTGCCCGTCCAGGGCCACCTGGCTCAGCGTGCCACCCTCCGGCGCGAGCAGGAACAGGGTGAGGCCCTCCGCGCCGTTAGGCTCGGACCCCGCAGTCACATAGTCGGGCAGAGCGGCCGGGTCGCCTACCAGGGTTGAGCGCAGGTCGAGGGACCCTGACATGGACACGCCCTCGCTGCCGCAGGTGACATCGACGCTCGCCCGGTGGTCGAGGTAGTAGCTGAGCTTGGAGCCGGTGTCCGCTGTCGTGTCGTTCAGGTAGACCCCCGCCGTGATGACGCCCTCTGCATCGGGCCTCAGCGCACCTGTGGCGCCTGCGTCGACGAGGGCCTCCTGCTCGTCGTCCAGGGCTGAGACGACGGCGACGCGTCCCTCATCGAGCCCGCGGCGCAAGCCGTCGACCAGGGTCGCGGGGTCCGGGTCGGTCAGCAGGCGGTCGAAGATGAGGGTGCCCGCCTGCCGGAAGAACTCGTCCTGATCGGCCGGGTCCTCGAACCGGGAGTAGGTGGTGCTCAACAGCTCCTGGACGACGTTGTCCGACGTCAACGAGACGCCCTGCACCTCAATCGGGTCGCTGCCCTCGAGCAGGTAGGACAATGCCACCGGGTCAGCGGTCACGACTCCGTCCAGGGTGACGTCGAAGCGGCTCTCGTACCTCGTCCGCCACAGCTCAGCCGCTCGCGGGAAGTCGGGGATGAAGTTGGCGTCCACGAAGCGCGTGGCGGCGCGGTCGGTGAAGAGCGCTCGCTCCTCGTCACTCAGGGACAACCCCGGGGACTCGAGGAATTCGAAGGTGTTGCCGGCGACCGGCTCCTCGAGGCTGATGTCGCCGTCGTCCGCCGTCAGCTGGAACGTGCTGCCCGCGAACCCGCCAGTGGACCTGATCTCCGCATTGTTCTGCAGGACCAGCAGGTAGGTGCGTGGGCCGTCGGCGCCGAGCATGGGCGGCAGCAGCGAGACCGCGCGACGAGCGGGGCGGAGCCTGTCGAGTCCGTCCTCGACCGCGTCGACGAGCTGGGCGCGCGCGGACTCCACGCGGCCGACCCGGAGGCCATCGGTGATGCCTCCCAGTGCTTCGTTCGCCCGGTCGAAGGACTGCTGACTCCGCTCGAGGCGAGGC
>Ga0208329_1000461_pt1 | contig 8864 bp, 8 predicted proteins | sample DeeseametaMP2053_FD_184177 | JGI IMG/M metagenome (GOLD analysis project Ga0208329, IMG submission 184177) | Marine microbial communities from the Deep Pacific Ocean - MP2053 (SPAdes) | ecosystem: Environmental > Aquatic > Marine > Oceanic | place: West of Cabo San Lucas, Mexico, North Pacific...
GACTATGGGGAAATTGTTTCCTTTGATCAACACCATCACGATTGCACCACCGGTGTTTACACTGCCGGAGTGGATCCAGGCACAGAGGAGATCAGGAATGGGCAGTATTTGGCAAGAAATATTCCCTCATACACTGATTTGGGTGCTGAGAAAATCAAGACAGGCGACTATGTTTTACCTCAAAATACGGTGGTTGGAATTGGCGCTGCACCACTTGCTAATGTCCCCGAAGGTATCCACGTAGACTGGGTGGTTGTGGTTTGTACTCCACATTGGGCAAATTTTATCGGTGGGGCACGAACCGTCTTAGATGGAACCCCGCCCCGAGGTTCCTGTGGCTCTTCTTTCTGTAGCGATCTCTTTGCCATACCTTGGCACGATGACAATGTCATAATCACCCCTGGGGATATGGGTGGTCGAATGAACAATCGTCTTAAACCCGAAGAGATGTTTGTGGTTGTACCCAACCAATATCTTGAAAGTTTGCTCAACATCATGACTTCCACCCCCGATGCAAGGGCAGTATTGGAGGCAACCAAACCTGAGGATTCTGAGTACTGGGAAAAACGCAAACGATCCAAACGGGCAAAACAAGCTAAGGCATCAAAGCCTTCTCAAGACAGTTTAGATGAAAAGTTAAGCATGCACTGGGATCAAGAAGCGAAAAACCTCATTGCCATGACGCCTCCTGGCATCATAGAAATGGCGATAAACAATGTGGAAGACTTTGCCAGAGACACGGGCGTGGATCGGATTACCAAAACCGTGGTTCTGGATCAGATGAAAAGTATTGGCATGGATCCATCAATGCTCAATTAAACTATTCATGAAAGACAAAATTTGCTTAATCACTGGGACAGCCAGTGGCATGGGAAGAATTGCTGCCAAATCACTGGCTGAAAAAGGTGCCACTCTAATCTTGGTGGATTTTGACACTGAAAATGGTCTCGCCGCTCGAGATGAAATTATCGAAGGCACTGGTAACAACTCAATTGAATACATTGACTGCGATGTGTCTTCCTTTTCGCAACTGCACCGTTTATCCCACCACATTCACGAGCATTATTCACGTTTGGATGTCTTGATCAACAACGCAGGCATCACCGAGTCGATGAGAAGAGAAAACGAAGACGGGTTTGAGATGACATTAGCAACCAATTTCCTAGGACCATTTTTACTGACCCATCTTTTGCTTGATTTGCTGCAAGCGGCAGCACCATCAAGGATTATTAATATCTCTTCGGATGCTCATAGGATGGTTAAGGAATTTGATTTTGATGATATCAACAATAGAAAACGCTGGAATAAAATAAATCATGGAACTGGATTCCAAGCGTATGCACGTTCAAAAGCTTGCCTGAATGCATTCTCTTTTCGACTTGCTAAAAACCTGGAAGAAACCGGGGTATCGGTTTATGCTGTTTCACCGGGATATTTTATTAATACCAATGCTCATCGTCATATGCGAGGAGCTTACGGGCTTTTAGTGAAAATAATTCGTCCTTTTCTTCAATCAGCAGACAGAGGTGCTTTGAATCATATAATGATGGCATCGAAAGAGAAATACCAAAAACAAACAGGATTGTACTGGGAGCATGGGGAAACCAAAGACGCGTCAGCTTTTTCCTACGACCCTGTTTTCATTGACTTTGTTTGGAAGTATGCTTGTGATGCAGCAAAGATTAGTGAATGATCTGGGTTGATTTAATGAATCGAGAAAAAAGAAAATTCTTAGTTAACAAAGCTAAAATCTCGAAACTGTGGCTCTTATTTTTATTGCTAACAGTATTTACCTTAATTGGTTCTTGCGACAATAATCCTCCATCAATGGAGCCTGAGTTGATTGTCTTTAATGCCGATATCCGAACCGTTGATCAAAAGCAGAATCGGGCAGAAGCTTTGGCGATTCGGGGCGGACGCTTTGTTGCTGTGGGCAATAACGAAGACGTGCTTGATCTAAAAGGTGCAGGGACAAAATCCATCAATGCAGATGGGGCTACCATAGTCCCGGGTTTTATTGACGGTCATACTCATTTATCAAGTGGTACCAGTATTGTTACAGGCATTAATCTGACAGGCATAGAAAAAAAATCAATTTGGCTAAAAATGATTGCTGAAAAAGTTCAAGCAATGCAGCCAGGTGAATGGTTGTTAGGGGGACGATGGGATTACACTTTTGAAGACAAAGGGTATCCGACACGTTGGGAGTTGGACCAAGTTACACCCAACAACCCAGTGGCATTATCCGATATTGATGGACACAGCATGTGGGTAAACTCTTTAGCTATAGAAAAAGCTAATATTAAAGCTAATTCAGTGGTACCAGTAGGCGGACAAATAATGCTTGACCAGGAAACAGGAGAACCTAACGGAATTCTCCTTGAAGGTGCAATAGATCTTGTTTGGAGAGATGAGAGCTATGTACGAGATTCCGGTAAAGCAAGAAAAGCAATCGACAAAGTTCTAGAATTTGCCACTTCACTTGGTATAACAAGTGTCCATGATATGTCGAGCAAAATAGAATTAGACAGCTATCTGGATTTGGCAAAACGGGGTCAGCTTAATGTGAGAACATTTTATGGGCAGCATTCTAAGTTTGACGCAGGTGATGACGCCACTTCTGACAAAGCTCAAATTAAAAAACTGACACAGCAATATAAATTCTCTGATCCTAACAAGGGTCCTATGGTTGAATTTGGCTATATAAAATATGTCCTTGATGGGGTACTCTCAACCCATACGGCGGCAATGCTTGAGCCTTATTCTGATCGTCCTGATTTAATCGGTGTACCTTTTTATACTCAAGATGAAATTGATGCTCTAGTTAAGAGAGCTAATGAGTTAGGTTTTCCAGTAGCCATTCATGCGATTGGCGATCGTGCGGTAAGAATGGCTCTAAATTCTTTTGAAAAAGGTGGAGATCGTACTTTAGCAAATCGCATTGAACACATCGAGATAATACATCCAGATGATGTTCCCCGATTCAAAGAACTTAATGTCGCAGCATCCATGCAACCCAATCATGGTACTGGGGTTATTGGGAAATATATTACTCCAAGGGTTGGGGAAGATCGTGAGAGAAATGCCTATGTTTGGGGAGATTTTCTAAGATCAGGGGCACAGTTGGCTTTTAGCAGCGATTTTTCAACGTCTCCATTTTCTCCTCTGGTTCATATTGCAGATGCGGTTTTTCGAGAAAGCCCCACAGGTTTGTATCAAGGAATTTGGTATCCCGAACAAGCTGTAAGTTTTGATGAAGCACTCTATGCATATACCCAGTCCGGAGCAAACCTTTCAGGATGGGGAGATGAAATTGGCAGCATCAGTGTTGGGAAATGGGCTGATTTCGTAGTCCTAGATGGTGCACTCAACGATCCTGTAGGCCGTGAACTCAAACAACGCAGTGTTGCAGCAACATATTTAGCTGGGCGTAAAGTTTTCTCAGCAGACGATTAAATCAAAAGGAACAAAGATATTTCAAATCTAGACACAATTGTTTTAACGACGGCTCCAACAGTGGCCAATAGAGAGATTGATCACGAAATAGAAGTGATTACGGCTGAATGTGTTTTTGGCATGAATATATTCAGGGATCTTTTTGCTGGCATTCGCGACATATTTGGTGGCAGGAGTGAAGCCAGCCAAAAAGTCTTGAGAGATGCCCGACAAACCTGTTTACACGAATTGAAATTAGAAGCCAATGAACTTGGTGCTGATGCAATTATTGGCATTGACCTCGACTACCAAGAATTCTCAGGTAAGGGTAAAGCCATGCTGTTTTTAGTTGCTTCTGGAACAGCCGTTAAATTAAAGCCAGAACGATAACCTAGAGTAAGATCTTTTTAATATCCAAACTCAGTTCCTCTGGGTTTGCTGTGGGCTTGAAGGATGCGACCAATTTGCCATCAGGGTTGGTCAAAAATATGCCAGCGGTGTGATTCATCTCATAAAGATAATTCTCCCCGTCGTTGTCACCGACTTTTTGGAAATAGACGCTTAATTTAGAGGTTATTTTTTTTATTTCATCAAGGCTACCGGTCACACCGATAAACTCAGGGTTAAAAGAAGCCAGATATTTTTTCAATGTTTCTGGTGTGTCTCTCTCCGGGTCAATGGAAATAAAAACAACTTGCGGTGGCTGACTGAGAGCTGTGTCTTGGTCAAGCAGTTTATAAATTTCAGCCAATTTGTAAACCGTGGTTGGACAAATGTCAGGACATGAACTGTAGCCGAAAAATACTAGAGACCATTTTTTCTTGAGATTTTCATATTGAAATGGTTTCCCTCTATGATCCACAAGATCAAACGCAAGCAGCTCCATGGGTTGTGCGAGAACCTTTCCAGTTTCCAAGATAGGACTTTTACTAATAAAAGTGGGTAAGTTTACTGCCAAACCATAGGCAGCAATAACCACAAGGACAAGGAACCCCATTAATAATTGCGTTTTTTTATTCATGGAGATTACATTTGAATTGGCGCATCTTCTGAATCTAGACTCTGGGCCCACAAATTACTGCGACTGGGTTGAATTCAGGAAAGAAGATTGGCGCAAGGTAACCCCAGCCGTTGAAGACAATAAGGATAAGGAATGGAATCATGACGATTGCCGCTATAACGAAAAAATATTTTTTGTCTTCATTCATTTTTTAAAATCAGCTTATTTTACAATTTTTTTACCTCAATAAAAACGTTTGGGACGAAAATCAGTCAGCAAATTTGTTTCTGTTCCGTCAAGTAATTCCATTGCAACCAACTCCCCAATGATAGGGGCAAGAGTAACCCCACTGTGCATGGTTGCAAGATAAGCTCCGGGGATATTTTTGAAGTGGCCCACAACAGGTCTTTCATCGTGTGGTAAAGGTCTCCAACCAATCACAACTTGTTCCAATTCAATCGTTTCCAACTGGGGTATAAATTTTTGTGCAATAGCCAGAATACGTCCGCCATGCTGCATTTCAAATGCTGCACTAGGAAACGATTCAGGTTTCATGGCAAGGCGGTTCAGATGAGATATGGGCGCACCTGCTTGTTCACCAATAACCACTTTGCCGTCGTGTTGTTGATGGATGTGCACGCCCGGCGCTACAATCACCCGATCAATAACTTTTTTCATTGGTTGGGTTCTGAGAATAATTCCCGGTCGGGAAATTTTGAGGACGTTTATCTTGAGCAATTCATCAGTATCAACACCACAAGCAAAAACTACCTGATCGGTCTCAATTTCCCCAACAGATGTCCTAACAGCAACGATTTTATTTCCAACGACCTTTAAACTTTTATAAGTTACAGGGTAGAGAACTTTACTCCCTAAACTGATGGTTTTTCTGAGGAATATGTCGACAACCCCAACTGCGTCAACAGCACCATCTAGTTTTGAGAAAGCAATACTAGCATTTTTGTCAAACTCCACGTTGGGCTCAAGCTCATGTGCTTGTTCCCCACTGATCATTTGAACGGGAACACCATAACCTTGTTGAATCTCTATTTCTTGTACAAGCATTTTTTGATTCTCTTGCGATGTAAACCACTCCAAAGAACCACCCCAACGAACATCAATATCAATTTCAGTCTCCAGTCTGTGATAGGCGAGTAAACTGAGTTGGGATAGATGATGATAGCTGTATGGTTTTTTTGGATAAGAGGCATTGATCCAAGCAAAAGATCTGCCACTCGCATGGGCTGCCGGTCGGTCGCGTTCAATAAGGGTGACTTCAGCTCCCATTTTTGTCAGATGATAAGCAATTGAAGAGCCAACAATTCCAGCACCTACCACCACAATACGATCTCCACTGACCAGTGCTTTTAAACCTGAATTGTAAGCTATGGCAACACTGCCCAATAGTTTTGTAAATGAACGTCGATCCATGCGATGATATTTTCTCATTTTTTGTATTCAAATGTTTGATCTTTAAAAGACCCAAAAAAATGAAAATGATTATTCACAATTACTTCATGATCTAAGTAAAAAAAAACTGTATAAAGGCAAAGGCACAGTCACAGTGATATAACGATTGCATGTTAAGTCCACTAATAGTATTTTGTGTCAGCTTTGATGACTGATCTATATTTTTAAAACTAAGAGGTAACAATGAAAGAAACAATAGTAGGCGCCTTGATTATCGGCGGTTTGATCGGAGGCGCGATTCTTTTAAGCGACCAAGACAAACTGCATAGAATCAACGGAACCCAGGATATGGTCTGGGTGAGTGATGATTTACACATGAATGTCCAAGATGGCAACAAACGCATAATCATTAAAAAAATCAAGAAAGCAAAAGACGGAACCAAGGATATGGCCTTGTTCAGCGATGATGTTCTAATGGATGTCCAAGATGGCAACAAACATGTTGTCATTAAACACCTTGGGAAATCAAACGATCAAGAATCAGAACAAGGAACATCCAAAAAGATATTCATAATCAAAATGGATTCTGGTGAACACGATGTCAAGGTTGATGTAAAAGCAACATTGGAAAAATTAAAAGAGGAAATGGATGCAGTCGATTGGGATGAAGTCGCTGCAGCAGTAGCAGAATCCATCCATGAACTTGATATCGACGTGAATATTCAACTGGATTCCGATGCGCTCAACGATTCCACTGAAGATATAGCCAAGACTATCACCGAAGCGGTGAGCGAAGCTGTTAAGGGCATTGCTGGTAAATCTGGGAAGGTTAAGATAGAGATCAAAGTCAACGAGGAGGTAACTGAAGTTCCTTCTGAGTCCACTGAGTAATTAATGGAAGCAGCCTATCCAGTCAAGGATCGATTGATAAAAGGGCTCTTTGTTCTTTTGTTCATGTTTGCTTTTGGGGTGTGTCGGTTTCTTCTTTGTTTTATTGTATTCCTGCAATTTCTCTTTGATCTGATCTCTGGGGAACCGAACAATCGGTTGTGTCAATTCTCCTCTGAATTCAAAGATTATATCGCTGAAGTCGTTGCTTTTGTGACCTACCAATCAGATACCAAGCCTTTCCCTTTTTCTGATTGGCCCAAAAACTAGAGACTACTTGACTGATTTCAATATTGCGGAGTGCCGGGTTGTGAATAAATACCTTTCAACAGCTAAAACTTTGTTAATAGTTTGCCTATCCAATGCAATATTTTCAGCCTATGTCAGCGCTGAAATCACTGTCGATGGACGTTTGGATGAAAACGAATGGAAACAAGCACAGCGATTTGAAAACTTTGTTGAAACAAACCCTTTCAGTTTGAAGGAAACAACGCATCCGACTGAGGTGTTGGTGCTAACTGATGAAAAAGGAATTTATTTTGGGTTTATCAACGAACAGCCATGGGATACACGATACAGAAGGAAACAAGAGCGTGATTCAATGTGGTCTGATTCCGACCGAAATTTCCTCTCTATTGATTTTGATGGCAAAGCCAACATCGGCTATTTTTTTGGTGTCTCTCTAGGCGGCTCCATGAGCGATGGCTCAATCAGCAATGAGAGCCAGATGGACAGAGATTGGGATGGGGATTGGGAAGTGAAGACATCCGAATCAGAAACCCATTGGTATTCGGAGTTTTTTCTCCCCTGGACTGTGGTTCCAATGATGTCAGTGCAAGAAAGCAAGAGGAACATCGGCGTTTATTTTTCTCGACAAATGATGCAGGAGGGAAAAGTGATAGGGTTTCCTGGAATTAATTACGAACGCAAAAAATTTCTCTCCCTCTTTCATCCGATCAAAGTCGATCAATACGAGTCGACAAAATTTGATGTTTTCCCTTATGCGGTGAGTTCCTACGATAATTTGCAAGATTCTGCTCAATACCAGGCAGGATTGGATCTGTTTTGGGCGCTGGGTAATGGTCGGGAGTTGAATATGACTGTAAACCCTGACTTTGGTCAGGTTGAAAGCGATGAAGTGGTGATAAATTTTTCCCCAGTTGAGACCTTCTTTTCAGATAGAAGGCCATTTTTTGCCGAGAATCAGGGGTTGTTTAACATTTCCCACGGTAATGCTTATCATCTCATCAATACCCGTCGAATCGGAGCCTCTCCTGATTATAATTGCACAGATTTTTCAGCTGCAAATGGTGGTTCTGATGCTTTGCAAGAATCTTGTGAGAATGGACAGGAAGCAAGCAATGGCATTGACACGGCTTTAAAGTACAGCCAATTTGGAGAACACACAGATTTTGGTTTCTTTGCTGCCTTCGAGGGGGATGAAACATTTAGTGCAGGCCGAGAATTTTATGCTGTCAGGGCCTTGAGAAGATTAAATCAACATAAAATAGGTTATCTTGCAACGCACGTCGAACGGGATGCTTTGGATCGTAGAGCCACAGTCCATGCCTTTGATTACGAAAATCAAATAACAGAATTTCTGACATTAAATAGTTTGTTGGTTCACTCTGACACTACCGATGAAAGTGGGAACGGAATGCGTTTTGAAATGAATTATGATCCCAATCAGTATTGGATGCATATGGTTTCATTCTTTCGTTTTGATGATGACTTAGACATCAATGATATGGGTTATCAGTCCCGCAATAATGTACGTGGATTAAAAACTCGCACGATGTACACGCAAACCAATTTCCCGGAAAACTCGAAACTTTTAGAACGTGAGTATAGATTTGATTTCTTGAAAAGAACCGATACTCACGGGCTTCAATTGTCACAAACATCCGAACTCGAAATTGATTGGAAATTTAAGGACACATCTGGCTTCGGATTGGAAGTAGAACACTCATCATCGGGAAACGATGACCTAATGACCCGAGGCAATGCGTTGGCACCCTTCATTAAATTTGGTCAAGGTCTGGAGTGGAGTGTTGGCTACAACGGTAGACAAAATGAGCGTTGGAGTTATTGGGCCATGTTTGAAAAAGAAAGTGTTTCATTCTACTCATTT
>Ga0208329_1000469_pt1 | contig 8810 bp, 6 predicted proteins | sample DeeseametaMP2053_FD_184177 | JGI IMG/M metagenome (GOLD analysis project Ga0208329, IMG submission 184177) | Marine microbial communities from the Deep Pacific Ocean - MP2053 (SPAdes) | ecosystem: Environmental > Aquatic > Marine > Oceanic | place: West of Cabo San Lucas, Mexico, North Pacific...
GTCGTGCGCGGTGGTCGACGCGTCGGAGCTGCCCGGCGCGTAGGTGAACTTCTCCGCCACCCAGTCGCGGATTGCCTGCACCCGCTCGCCCCCGGCCGTTCCCTTGAACTGGTCGCCGACAAAGCTCTGGAACTGGTCGGCCTGGCAATAGCGCGAATCGAACAGGTATTTCACCGGTGCGGCGGGCATCTGGTGCGGTTCGAGCTGCTTGAGCGAGGACAGCTCGATCACCTGCCGCTGGATTTCGACCTGTGCCTCGTGCTGCACCTCGAAGCGACCATTGGCTCGCACCCATACGCGCTCGCCGATATCTTCCTGGGCAGGGATACGCGCGCACCGCGCGGCGTCGGTCAGGCCGGTCCGGCAGGAGAGCAGTTTCTGCTCGGGGATATCCGCCACCGCGAATTGCAGGAGGGCATCGATGGGCGCTTCGGTGGTGAAGGCGAAGCTCGATCGGATAGAAATGGTCATACCCGGTAACGCCTCGCGCGGATTAAGTGCCGCGCGAGACCATGTTTATTCGCTCGGTACGCCGAACAGGTCGTGTTCGTCGGCATCCTCGATCGCGACATCGACGATGTCGCCGGGGGCGAGACTGGCAGACACGTTGCGCAGGAACACGTTGCCATCGATCTCGGGCGCGTCGGCCTGACTGCGCCCGGTCGCGCCGATGTCGCCATCCTCGTCGGGTTCGCCCACTTCGTCGATGATGACCGGCAGCGTGCGGCCGATCTTGGCCTGCAGCTTGGCCGCGCTGATCCGCGCGGTTGCTTCCATGATCCGGGAGTAGCGTTCTTCCTTCACCGCTTCGGGCACAGGATCGGGCAGGGCATTGGCTGCCGCGCCTTCGACCGGTTCGAACCGGAACGCGCCGACGCGGTCGAGCTGGGCTTCCTCCAGCCAGTCGAGCAGGTACTGAAAATCCTCTTCCGTCTCGCCCGGGAAGCCGACCACGAAGCTCGATCGTACCGCGATGTCGGGACAGATCTCGCGCCAGCCCTTCAGCCGTTCGAGCACCTTCGCCTCGTTCGCGGGGCGCTTCATGCGCTTCAATACCGACGGCGCAGCGTGCTGGAACGGAATGTCGAGATAGGGCGTCAGCAGGCCTTCGGCCATCAGCGGGATGACCTGATCGACATGGGGGTAGGGGTACACATAGTGTAGCCGCACCCACGGCGGGGTGCCCTGATCGGTCCGCAACTGGCCGAGTTCGCGCGCCAGATCGGTCATGTGCGCACGGACCTCGCGGCCCTTCCACACGCGCGGCTCGTGCCGGGTATCGACGCCATAGGCCGATGTGTCCTGACTGATGACCAGCAGTTCCTTGGTGCCCGCCGCGACCAGCTTTTCCGCCTCGCGCAGCACCGCGTCGATCCGCCGGCTGGCGAGTTTTCCGCGCAGGTCGGGGATGATGCAGAAGGCGCAGGAGTGGTTGCAGCCCTCCGAAATCTTGAGATAGCTGTAGTGGCGCGGGGTCAGCTTGATCCCGGCATCGTCGGGCACGGCCTGCGGAATCAGGTCGACATATGGTCCCTGGCTCGGCGGCGCATGCGTGTGCACCGCCTCTACCACCTGTTCGTACTGGTGCGCGCCGGTCACCGCGAGCACCTGCGGGTGCGCGGCGCGGATCGCGTCGGCTTCCTCGCCCATGCAGCCGGTCACGATGACGCGCCCGTTCTCGGCAATTGCCTCGCCGATGGCTTGCAGGCTCTCTTCCTTGGCGGAATCGAGGAAGCCGCAGGTGTTTACCAGCACGATGTCGGCACCGGCATAGTCGGCGCTCATCGCGTAGCCATCGGCCCGCAGGCGCGTGAGGATGCGCTCGGAATCGACCAGCGCCTTGGGGCAGCCGAGGCTGACCATGCCGACCTTCTTGGCGTCGGGTATATTTGTGGTGGGGGTGTTCATCTGGCGGCGCGCTCTACACCCATGGCGCGCAATGCGCTAGGCGGCGCGTCGAAGGCAATTTTTGAGGTACAATTGGCGATGGGCAATATCGATCTGCTGAAAGTGGTGCTGGGGGCCGCCGCCTTCTTCCTCGTCGGGATGGTCTGGTACGGCGTAATGTTCGGCAATATCTGGAAGCGAGCCATCGGGCGCGAACCCGATGCAAAGTTCAGCGGGGACCGGCCGCTGTGGCTTGTGTTCGGGCTGACCTTCGCTTTTGCGCTGCTCATATCGCTGACGCTGGCGCACCAGTTTGCGATGTCGACTCCGTCGGTGCGGGCGATGATGATGATCTCGGTCGGGTATGGGCTGATGCTGATGACCCCCGCGATCGGCATTCGCTACCTCTACCTCAATGAACCGTGGCAGGTTTTCGCGATCGACGCGGGCTTCTTCGTCACCGCGATGGCGGCGATGGGGGCGATGTTCGTCTTTATGGCCTGACCATCATTGGGGCATCCCGGCCCCGTTATGCCCGTCGCCACGCTCCTCGCCATCGGTGGTGGGGACGATTTCGACCACGATGTCGCCCGCCTGCAGGTTCTTGCACTCGTCCTCCCAAAAGCCGAGCGCTTCGCCATTGCGATAGACGCGCAGGCCCCTGCCGCCGGTCCTGAGCTGGCTGATGTCGCAGCCGCATTCCTCCGCGGTGACGGGCCGCTCGACCAGTTGGACCCGGCCCGAGATCGAGGCGAGATCGGCGAGGTAATCCGCGATATGCGCGCCCTTTACGCTGCCCGCGAGCAGTAGCCCGGTGAAGTGGACCGGGTTGATGACGTTGTTGGCACCCGCCTGCCGCGCGAGGCTTTCGTTGTCCGAAGCGCGCACCACCACGCTGATCGGCACCGCAGGCGCGAGCGCGCGCACGGTCAGCACGATCAGGATAGACGTATCGTCGCGCCCGGCTGAGACGAGCACGCTCTGCGCGCGGTCGATCTTGACCGCTTTCAGCGTTTCGTCGCGCGTCGCGTCGGCGGCCATGATGTTGCAGCCCAGTGCCTCGGCCTCCGCAAGTCGCTCCTCGCTGGGGTCGATCACGACGATGCAATGCGGTTCGATACCGCGCTCGATCAGTTCGGCGACCGATTCCGAGCCGGAGACGCCGTAGCCGAGCACGATGATATGGTCAGCGAGTTGGTCCTGGATGCGGTTCATGCGGAATTTCTCCCAGCTGCGCTGAATGAGGAAGTTGTAGGCGGTGCCCACGAAAATGAAGAGCACGGCGAAGCGGACCGGCGTGACGATCACCGCCTCCACCAGTCGCGCGCGGTCGGTGATCGGCGCGATGTCGCCGAAGCCGGTCGTGGTGATCGAGATCATCGTGAAATAGACGACGTCGAGAAAGCTGACCTCGCCATCCAGATTGTCGACCAGCCCGTCGCGATCCCACCAGTGGATCATCACCACCAGCATGATCAGGCCGAGCGCGAGGCCCAACCGGATCGACAGGTCTCCCCACACGGGCACCTTCAGCGCGCGGCGCAGCGGCTGGAAGCGCGGGCCCCGAACGTCGCGCGCGCCGGGGCCGCTGCCGACCCGTTCGACCTGCTGGCGTGGCCCCTTGGAGTGGGCGCGGCTCAAGACTGCTGCTCGATCATCGAAAGGAAGGGGTTAGCCGCCTGTGGCGCGCGCGGCAACATGAGGCCCGTCAGCCGAACCGTTCGCCCAGCTCGCCGAGCGAGGCGTGGTGCGTCAAATCGAGTTGCAGCGGTGTGACCGACACGTACCCTTCGTCGATGGCCTCAAGGTCGGTGCCGTGGTCGAGCGAGTGCTCGATCGCCTGCAGGCCGAACCAGTAATACTGGAAGCCGCGCGGGTCGCGCCCTTCGACCACCGTGCCGCGCGAATAGTCGTGAAACCCCTGCCGCACCGCGCGAATGCCTTTGACCGCATCGCCGGGCAGCGCGGGGAAATTGACGTTGACCAGCGTGCGCTTGGGCAGCGGCGTATCGAGCATCGGGCCGAGCACTTTCGGCCCCCAGTGGCGCGCCGCATCGAACGTATCCTCGGTCGCTGCGCCGTCCTTGCTCGTCACCTGGCTGAGCGCGATCGAGCGAATGCCCGCGAGCGCGCCTTCGATCGCGGCGGACACCGTTCCAGAATAGGTGATATCGTCGGCGAGGTTGGCCCCGCGGTTGACGCCTGAGAGGATCACGTCGGGTTCGCCGCCCATGACCTTTCGCAGGCCCATCGTCACCGCATCGGTCGGCGTGCCCGTAACGGAGAAGCGCCGCTCGCCATGCTTGCGCAGACGCACGGGCCGGGTGAGCGTGAGCGCGTGGCCCATGCCCGACTGTTCCTCGTCCGGGGCGCAGATCCAGATGTCGTCCGAGAAATGCCGCGCGATCTCTTCCAGCACGTCGAGGCCCGGGGCGTGCACGCCGTCGTCGTTGGTGAGGAGGATTTTCATTTGGGTCCGCTTTCTACCCTCCCTGGGGGGTAAGGTGGTCACTCGGGGCTCAGCTTGGTCAGCCCGCCCATATACGGATGCAGCACCTCGGGCACGTCGACGCTGCCGTCTTCGTTCTGGTAATTCTCCAGCACCGCCACCAGCGTGCGGCCCACGGCGAGGCCCGATCCGTTGAGCGTGTGGACGAAGGCCGTCTTCGTCTCTCCGCTTTCGGGGCGGTAGCGCGCGTTCATCCGCCGGGCCTGGAAATCGCCGGTGTTCGAGCAGCTGGAAATCTCGCGATAAGCACCCTGGCCGGGCAGCCAGACTTCCAGATCGTAGGTCTTGCGCGCGCCGAAGCCCATGTCGCCGGTGCACAGCAGCATCTTGCGGTAGGGCAGGCCGAGCGCCTGCAGGATGCCCTCGGCGCACTGCGTCATCCGCTCGTGCTCGGCCTCGCTATCCTCGGGGCGCACGATGCTGACCAGTTCGACCTTTTCGAACTGGTGCTGGCGGATGAAGCCGCGCGTGTCCTTGCCCGCCGCACCCGCTTCGGAGCGGAAGCACTGGGTCAGCGCGGTCATGCGAAGGGGCAGGTCGCCTTCCTCGACGATCTTGCCGCGCACCGCATTGGTCAGGCTGACTTCGGCGGTGGGGATCAGCCAGCGGCCGTCGGTGGTGTGGAACAGATCCTCGGCAAACTTGGGCAATTGCCCGGTGCCGAACAGCGCCTCGTCGCGCACCAGCAGCGGCGGGTTGCATTCGAGGTACTCGTTCTGGGTCGTCTGCCGGTCGAGCATGAACTGGCCGAGCGCGCGGTGCAGGCGGGCAATCTGTCCGCGCAGGAAGGTGAAGCGCGCGCCGGCAATGTCAGCACCGATCTCGAAATCGAGGCCCAGATAGGGGCCGATATCGGCGTGCTCGCGCGGCTGGAAGTCGAACGCGCGCTTTTCGCCCCAGCTGCTCAGCTCGACATTCTCGTTCTCGCCCGCACCATCGGGCACATCGTCGGCGGGCAGGTTGGGAATGCCAGCAAGCAGTTCGTCGAGCTCGCCGCCGATGGTCCGCGCCTGCTCTTCCAGCTGGGGCAGGGTGGTCGCCTTCAGCTCGGTCACTTCCGCCTTTAGCCGATCGGCTTCTTCGGTGTCGCCCTTGCCCATCGCCTGACCGATCGCCTTCGAGGCGGCGTTGCGGCGGTTTTGCGCCTCCTGCAATTCGGTCAGCACCGCGCGGCGGCGGCTATCGAGGTCGAGCAGTTTTGCGGCAACGGGGTCGGCCCCGCGGCGTGCGAGACCGGCGTCGAAGGCTTCGGGTTCCTGGCGGATCATGGCGATGTCGTGCATGGCGCCGCCTATGCCGAGCAGGCACCGGCTTGGCCAGTGGCAAGTTGCGCCAGAGCGCACGCGGAGACGCGCCGATCCGATCCCTGACACAGCTGACACAGTGTCCAAGGGCGAAAAAACCCTCCACCCGGATCGCGGCGAATTCGGCGCGCGTGGAAAGGGTCGAGAAGGTGCGATCGCTCATGAGCAGACCATGCCACGAACGCAGGGCTGTAGGACAGCGGCACATCGCGACGGGCAAGCCCTGCCACGTCAGGTCGGGCACAAACCCGCCTGCCGACCGTTGGGGGCTCTTACGGGTGCATGTTCCACGTTTAGGAAAGACGCGATGACGAACCTTGCCGCGCCCAAGCGCACCCCTTTTATCGATATCCTGCAAGGTGCCGTCGGGATCGGGCAGAAGCTCGGCGTGGTTCCTCCGTCTATTTTGGAGAAAGACGCGCTGATGTCCGCCGCGGTCGAGGAGACCGGGCTCAGCGATTTTGGCGATCCGTGGTTTGAAGCGCCTTTTGCCACCCTGCTCGATTCGATCCGCGAGGAAGCGAGCCTGAACCGGGCGGGCGAATTTGCCGCTCGGCTGCAATTCAACAAGGTCCTGTGCGACCGGCTAACAGCGATCGAGTGGTTCAAGCAGCATCCCGAAATCCTCGAACGGTCGATCAAACGCCCGGTGGTGATCGTCGGACCGATGCGGTCGGGCACCACGCGGCTGCACCGCCTGCTCGCGAGCGACCATCGCTTCAGCCACATGCGCAGCTTCGAGACGATCTCGCCCGTGCCGCGCCCCGGCTTCGAAGACGTGCTGGCGGGCAGGAAACGCGATTTCCGCCCGACGCTGGCCAAGCGGATCATGCGCGTGGCGCGCCTTGCCAATCCGCGCACGCTGTCGATCCATCCGACCGGCCCGTTCGAGCCTGAGGAAGAGCTCGGCCTGCTGGTCAACTCGATGTACGGGATGAAGCACGAGGCGCAGTGGCGCGTGCCGACCTATGGCCGCTGGTGCGAGCGGATCGATGCGACGCCCGCCTATCGCCACATGGCGGACCTGCTGCGGCTGATCGGCTGGTCGCAGCAGGTCAGCGAAATTCGCCCGTGGATCCTCAAGACCCCGCAGCACATGCTCGACCTGCCCGCGCTGCTCGAAGTGTTTCCCGATGCGCGGATCATCTTCACCCACCGCGACCCCAAGAAGATCGTCGGCAGCGCCGCCTCGCTCGCGTGGAACCAGACCGCGATCTATTCGGACGATGTGACGCCCTACGAGGTGGGCAGGGAGTGGCAGCGCAAGAGCGTGCTGCAGGTCGAACGGATGCTCGCCGCGCGTTCCCTGGTGCCGGCGGAGCGGCGGATCGATGTCGGCTACGACGCGATGGATCGCGACTGGCGCGGTACGATGGAGCGGATTTACGCTTTTCTCGATCTCGACATGGGCCCCGCCGTTCCCGCGATGGAACGCTACCTGGACCGGGCGAGGGGACTGAAGCGCCAACCGCATACCTACAGTCTCGACCAGTTCGGTATTTCCGAAGACGAAGTGCGCGAACGTTTCGCCCCCTATGTTGCCCGCTTCGATATCCCGGTGGAAGGCGCGATCGCGGCAGAGCCACCCAGACGACGCTTCAGCCCGGCGCTGAAAATGGCAGCGACTCGGTAAAGAAGCCGAGTAAACCAGCGCCGAACATCCCTGCTATCGAAGAAGGGGAGCCTCTTCGATGAGGCCGGACTGAAACAATTTCACCGTGTAACCGGCGGAGTCCGGTGGGTGAAATCGAACGGTCACAAATGCTCCCCGAAACTGTCACGGACCCTCTCTAGCGCCCCGTCTCGCGATCAACATTCGCGTTCGTCAGTTTCGATTCTTCGGTTTTTTGAGGGGACCGCTCGCTGTGAAAAATCTTCATCGCTCGCTCGTTATCGGTTGTAGCGCACTGGCACTGGCCGGTTGCGGCGCCGACGATATTGCTTCGCCCGGCGGCACCGGCGTCGTCATCAACCAGCCGGCAACCCCGGCACCCACGCCGACGCCTGGCCCGACCCCGACCCCGACGGTCAGCGCGCCCGATATCTGCCCGAACCTGACCAATGACGGCAGCGTCCAGCTGACCAACGCAGGCACCATTTCGGGCCCGACAGGCAGCTACCGCATCTGCCAGCTGCCCTCGCTCATCACCAAGAGCGTGGAACTGCCCCGCATCGCCGGCGTGCTGTACGGCATGAACGGCCGCGTCGACGTCGGCTGCGACGGCGGCTTCTCCGCGCCGAGCGCTGGCTCGCCCTACAACTCGACCACCATCGGTTGCGGAACGCTGACTGCGGATACCGGCGTCACCCTGTCGATCGCGCCGGGCGTGATCCTGATCGGCCAGACCGGCCAGTCGTGGCTCGCGGTCAACCGTGGCAACAAGATCAATGCGGTCGGTACCGCCGACAAGCCGATCATCTTCACCAGCCAGGATAACGTCGCCGGGTTCAACACCGAATCGACCCAGGGCGGCCAGTGGGGCGGCGTCGTGCTGCTCGGCCGTGGCAAGGTCACCGATTGTAACGTCGGCACCGTGGCGTCCAACACCTGCGAACGCGACACCGAAGGCGCGGTCAACCTCGCGCGCTTCGGCGGCAACGACGACACCTACAACGCGGGCCGGATGAGCTACGTCCAGATCCGCTATTCGGGCTTCGTCCTGTCGAACAACAAGGAACTGCAGGCGCTGACCGCAGAGGCGGTTGGTTCGGGCACCACGCTCGACCACATCCAGTCGCACCGCAGCTCGGACGACGGCGCGGAATTCTTCGGCGGTAACTTCAACCTGAAGTACTACATCGCCACCGCAGCCGACGACGACAGCCTCGACGTCGACACCGGCGCGCGCGTCAACATCCAGTACGCTCTGCTGCTGCAGAAGCCGGGTGAGGGCGATGCGCTGTTTGAAATCGACTCGAACGGCAACGAAGGCGACACGCCGCGCACCAACCTGAAGGTGGTGAACTTCACCGCCTACCAGCCGGATGTCAGCTCGAACAACGAAGGCAACGACAAGGCTTCGGCGCTGTTCCGCGGCAATGCCGACGTCACGCTGTACAACGGCCTGATCGTGACGCCGAACAACGAGTGCGTTCGCATGACGTCGAAC
>Ga0208329_1000475_pt1 | contig 8775 bp, 7 predicted proteins | sample DeeseametaMP2053_FD_184177 | JGI IMG/M metagenome (GOLD analysis project Ga0208329, IMG submission 184177) | Marine microbial communities from the Deep Pacific Ocean - MP2053 (SPAdes) | ecosystem: Environmental > Aquatic > Marine > Oceanic | place: West of Cabo San Lucas, Mexico, North Pacific...
GGGTCTGGCATAGGTGGAGATTTTACCACCTGGAAGGCTGATAACAAAAAACCGGGAGGCTCAGCCTCCCGGTTTTTGATGTCCTATCTTGATTGGAAACGTTAGAACAGGTGGCAACTCAGTGAGTGCCCGGGTGAGATCTCTTTGGTCTCGGGCTTGTCCACGGAGCAACGGTCCATCACTGCCGGGCAGCGGGGGTGGAAGTAGCAACCCGACGGTGGGTTGAGCGGCGATGGGACCTCGCCTGTGAGGATTATCTCCTCTTGTTCCATGTCGGGATGGGAAGGCAACGCCGCCGACATCAGTGCCTTGGTGTAAGGATGCGACGGGTTGGCATACAGGTCCTTCACCGGAGAGAGCTCAACCACCTCGCCCAGGTACATGACGGCAACCCAGGTGCACATATAGCGCACAGTGGCCAGGTCATGGGCGATGAGCATGTAGGCTACGTTGTACTCCGCCTGCAGGTCTTTCAGCAGGTTCATGATTTGAGCCCGGATGGAAACGTCCAAGGCCGATACTGGCTCGTCCAGCACGATCACCCTGGGGTTCAGGGCGAGGGCGCGGGCGATGGCTAGCCTCTGGCGCTGTCCACCGGAGAACTCATGGGGGAACAGGTTTGAGTGATACTCGTTCAACCCAACGTCGTTCAGCAGTTTCATCACCCGTTCTTGCTGTTCTGCCCGGGAAATGTTCCAGTTGATGACCATTGGCTCGGCAATGATGTCCTTGACCCTCATGCGTGGGTTCAAAGAACTCCACGGGTCTTGGAACACCGCTTGCACCGAACTTCGGTAGGACTTTCTGACTTCGGCCGAGGAATTGTGAACGTCCTGTCCCTCGAAGAGGATGTGGCCTTCCGTGGGTTCCTCAAGCATCAGCATCATCTTTGCGGTGGTGCTTTTGCCACAGCCTGACTCACCCACGATACCCAGGGTTTCGCCGGCCCGGAGTTGGAAGGAGATCCCGTCCACCGCCTTGATGTAGCCGGTGATTTTTGAGATCAACAATCCCTTGGTTACCGGGAAGTATTTCTTGAGGTTTACCGCCTCAAGCATCACCTGTCCGGTTTGCGAGATAGGAACTGACGACTCTGCTGTTGTCATTCAACCCGCCAACACGATGCCACGTGGCCATCGGATACTTGCATAGAATCTGGATATTGTTCCCGGCACTTGTCCATCACCACCGGGCAGCGGTCCGCGAAGGAGCAACCTAATGGTAGATCATGCAGCTGCGGAGGTTGGCCTTCGATCGAGAACAACCGGTCAACGTCGCGGTCCATCTTGGGCACTGAGGCTAAGAGGGCCTCGGTGTAGGGATGGGATGGGTTGTTGAAGATGTCCCTGACGCTGCCGTGCTCCACGATACGCCCGGCGTACATCACCGCGACTCGGTCGCACATCTTGGCGACGATTCCGAAGTCGTGAGTGATAAAGATGATCGCAAGGTCCGATTCCTTCTGAATGTCTTTCAGAAGCTTTAGGTACTGGGCCTGAATCGTCACGTCAAGAGACGTGGTCGGCTCGTCGGCGATGAGCACCTGGGGCTGACATGAGATACTGATGGCCCCCACAACCCTCTGGCGCATGCCCCCGCTCATCTGATGGGGATAGTCCTTGGCCCTGATCTCCGCGGCGGGGATATTTACCTTCCGCAGAACGTCCAGAGCCCGCTCCTTCACGGTGCGTTTCGGGATGTCCTGGTGAATCCTGATGGCCTCTTCAACCTGGTTCCCGATGGAGAAAACCGGGTTTAGGGAGGTCATGGGGTCCTGGATGATGAGAGCGATCTTGCTTCCCCGAATCTGGGCCATTTCCTGCTCAGAGATAGGGATGATGTCCTCGCCGTCCAGGACGATGGACCCTGAGACGATGCGTCCAGGGGGAATCGGAATCAACCGCATGAGGGATAGCATGGTTACGGACTTGCCGCAACCTGATTCGCCGACGATGCCCAGGGTCTCGCCCCGGCGCAGGTCGAATGATATCCCGTCAACGGCTTTAACCGTTCCCCAGCGGGTCGTGAAATACGTCCGCAAATCCTCGACCGTTAGCACGGTCTCGGTGTTTATCCTGGTGTCCGTGGTGACCATTTTGTCCTCGGGTTTATTAGATTGCTGCGCTATTTGATGACAGGCTGGCAGGTCACTCCAATTGGCGCAAGCGCGGGTCCAGAGTGTCGCGGAGCCAGTCTCCGAACCAGTTCAATGACATAACTGTCAGCATGATCGCGACGCCGGGGAAGGTGGATATCCACCAAACGCCACCGGCTAGCTTGTCGCGGCCGTCTGCGACCATGGAACCCCAAGCGGGCGTGGGCGGCGGTACTCCGGCGCCCAAGAAGCTGAGGGTCGACTCCAGCAGAATCACGATACCTACCTGGAGGGTCGCCACTACGATCAAGGTGTTAATGGTGCCGGGGAATATGTGTATGAACAGTATCCGGGCAGTTGAGGCGCCTGAGACCTTGGCCAGAGACACATAGTCCATGTTCTTCAGTTGCAAGACTTCGCCCCGCACTTGGCGGGCGAATCTTGGCCATATAAACAAGCAAAGCACGGTAACGATGATCCAAAGTGATTGGCCTAATGTGATTACCAACACGAGGGCTATCAAGATCAACGGAATGGCTAATTTGATGTCGACAAGACGCATCAAGAACTCATCGACAATGCCACCGTACCAGCCCGCCATCAGGCCCATGGTCACGCCTATAGAGCCGCCCACCACCAACGTGACGACGGACACTAGTATCGAGATTCTAGCCCCGTAGATCACACGGGAAAGAACGTCCCGCCCCAAGTGGTCTGTACCCAACAGGAACTTCGTGCTCCCGGCCGGCCTGACGAAGACCTCAATATTATTGCCCAACTGAATGTTGGGGTCAACCTCTCGCGCGTCGCTCAAAGTGACGCTCGTCGTTCTTTCAGAGATCGTCATTCTCTCGACGACGACTTTCACTTTCGTCTCACCGTTGGACCAGGCGGGAGGGATATTTCGTTCCCGAAGGTCGCCGCTCTCCGGGTCGTGGGGTGCGATCCACGGAGCGAAAACCCCGCAAACCACCACCAACCCCAGAACGAAGAGGGGTAATATCGGCAAGCGCTTTATTTTTCGATAGACTCCAGCCGCTTTTGCCCTACGTGTAGGGGGTGTAATGACAATTCCGCTAAGATCTGCTGCCACTTCTGACTCCTACTTCCTAAGCGTACCGGATTCGTGGGTCTATATAAGCGTAGAGCACGTCCACGATGAATGCTGCAGTTACGTATAGCAGCGTGAAGGTAATCACCACACCTTGAAGCAGCGGGTAATCGAAGGCGAATAATGCTTCGATTGCCAGTCTGCCTAGGCCGGGCCAGGCGAACACCGTCTCAACAACCAATGAACCGGTCACCAAGGCGCCGATCGTTACCCCGGCGAAAGTAAGCGGTGGAATCAGTGCGTTCCTGAATGCGTGCTTCATTATGATGGTCCTAGAGTTCACACCCTTGGCCCGCGCCAGTTTGATGTACTCCGAGTCCAACACGTCGAGCATGGCGGACCGTACCAGCCGCATGTTGGCGGCGGCGTAATACCATCCCAAGGTCACGGCGGGCAGGATGATGCTGTTCCAGTCTTGTTTTCCATAAGGCGGCACCATCCCCAGCTTCACAGCGAAGAAGAACATCAACATGATGCCCAACCAGAATGGTGGCGCCGATTGCCCGATAAGGGCGACAATTTTTCCAAACCCGTCCACGAGAGAGCCGCGTTTTACGGCCGACAGAATCCCCAATGGCACTCCGATCAAGATCGAGAATGAGAAGGACACCGCACCCAACAACAACGTCGCCGGCGCGCGCTCAATCACAACTTCAGTTACAGGCCGGCCCTCCCGCACAGATTCGCCGAAGTCGCCACGTAAGGCGCCTTTCAAGAAGATGCCGTATTGCTGGTAATAGGGCTTGTCTAAGCCCAAAACCACGCCCATGCGGTCCCAGTCTTCCTGGGTCGAGTAGTCGTCCAGGTAGATGTGTCTGGGATCCCCTGAGACTCTGCTCAAAATGAAGATGATCAGAGACACCGCGGCCAGGGTTACGAGGGCGAGTAAGAACCGGCGTACCAAGTATTTCTGCATTTTATCTAACCGTCAGTGCACTGCGTTGTGGAATTGGGTCTGCCTTTTTTTGGTTATAAACGCTCGGGCCGTCGCGAAGACGATGCCCGCCGCATTTGCCACCACCGCTGATCCTAGAGCCGTGTAATAGACCGGAGATACCGTTGGCATGGCGCAACATTCAACCTCTTGATTAGATCCGTACTGATAACCGCCCCAGGCGCCGGCGATACCAACTCCTACAACGAATACTGCCGTTAAGATCAACACCCAGCCGTTTTCACGATCAAGGTGTAGCCATGCGACGAATGCGCCTGTTCCAGCGCCGAACCCTGCCCCGAAGAACAGGGAAGCCAGCCATGTTTGAATCGATTGACCCCCGAAAAATATATACAGGGACCAGGCGAGAGCGATGCCGATCATGCTCAGCACCACGCCGAAGGTCACCCCTATGATTGTTCGACCGACAGGTACCAGATATGGGCCCACTCTTTCTCGTAAGTCCCTGTCGTACGGCGATTGCACCTAGTTTGGAACCCCTTGGATATTCATACGCCCGAAAGCGCTGGCTGAATCACTCCAGTGAATCAAGCTGCCGAATATGATAACAGGTTTACTGAGGCTCCATATACTCGTACCCGTTGATCTGCCGCAGGTTGCCTTGTTTTATGAATCCGTCCCAAGTTGCGAGCTTTGGACCGATCGGCCACACGTTGTCAAAGACGTACAGACCGACCTCGCCGAAGACGTTGTCCCACTGGAAATCAGCAACCTCAAGTTCCAGGGACTCGCGAGCGACGCGGTCCGTGGTTGTCTGGATTATCGGGATCTTCTCCTCTAGGAACGGGTGCTCGGTACCGTAGCTGAACACCGAGTCGTTCAGGTAATTAGCGTAGCCTTGAACCGGCGCCAAACGAATCGAAACCGAGTGGCAGGAGAAACCTTCGTAGGTGCGGGCCACGAAACTGGGCCGCAGTGTCCCGTAAGGGACATTCTGGAAGGTTACATCGATGCCTATGTCGTCCCAGTATTGGGCGATGGCCTCGCAGGCCTCTACCTCTGAAGGCGCCCCGCGAAGGGCGGGCGACAAGGTGAGTCCAAAGCCATCGGGAAATCCGGCCTCGGCCAACAAGGCTCGGGCACGGTCAGGATCAAAGTCCCAGACCATTCTGGCCGGCAGGCGGCTCTCGTCGGGTCCGCCCCAGTCTCTCAATGCGAGGGGGTGGCCGAATCCCAAAAGCAGCTCATCGACGATCGTCTGACGGTCTATGGCGATGGAGAGAGCTTCCCGTACCTTTCTAGCAGTCTCCCACTCCGGGGAATTCACGTCACTCGTTGGCGACACCCACGGAAGGTCGGGGTTGTAGTTGGGCCAGGGTGCTCCGCCACCGTCGCGGGCGGATAGGTACGTCTGGCCGTAGATGTTGAGTCCGGCTTGGCCCGCGTTGGGTACCTGGAGCAGTTGTGCGCCGTCGACCTTCTCAATCTCGGAGATGGAGTCCAGAGCCATCACGAAGGTGTCCAGGTTCCCGGTCTTGAAACCAGCTACTCGGGCGGATTCTTCAGGAATCTCCCATTCCACCAATTCGGCGAAGGCCGGCGCCTTCCGCCAATGGTCCTCAACGGCCTTCATTCGCCAGAACTCGCCGGTGCGCCATTCGTCGATCTCCCAAGGACCGGTGGCGGAGGTATTCCGGTTGGCTTCTTTCTCTCCATCCTGGTCGAACTGTTTCTTGCTGACGATCCAGGCAATGGTCGCCCGTGGCGTCGCCAGAAGCTCTAGGATCGGCACATCGGAGAAAGCCACGCCTGAGTTGACTACCCAGGTGTAGTCATCCGGGGTCGATTGGCTGCCATCATCAGGGAAGAAGATCTTCCTGGCGTTGGAGGCCCTAGCGTGCTTTTCGCTGTCACGTATCTGCCCGAAGGAGAACACGACGTCCTCGACGGTCATCTCGCCGAAGCCCTTATGGCACTGGACTCCCTTACGGATGTGATAGGTCCACGTGGTGCCGTCCGCGGAGATGTCCCAACTTTCGGCCAACATGGGTACGACTTTGTTGCTGGTGAAGTCATACATGCCGAGGGTTTCAGTGATCGGCGCGGAGTTGTTCAAGAAAATCTGTGGGTTACCTGACAGTTTTGGGCTGCCGAAATAGTTCTGCCCCACGTTGATGGTGCCCGAGGGCTTAACCATCACTTCGGGCATCGCGGTGGGCGCTGTAGTAGGAGCAGGGACCGACGTGGCCGAGCCACCGCTCGAAGACGGCACCGATGTCGGCGCCATGGCTGTCGGCGAAGGGGCTCCTGGGACTGCCGTAGCCGCCGCCGGGGCGGGCGTGGCGGTGGCGGATGATCCACACGCCAATATGGCGGCTAGCATAAGGGCCAGGGGCCCTAGAATAATTATCTTTGGGTTCTTGAACCACTGGTTAAAGACCGAGTGACCTCCAAAAATCCTGTAGAAACCTGCAGTGCCATCTCACTCCCAATCGCCTTCAGAATCAGGAGGGTATTCGACACTCCAAAGATATTACCCGCGTGACAATAGTTAGGGAGGCGAACCTTGCCTCCCCAAAAGGATAATTAGATATATACTATCGGCTTTCTCAAATCAATAGTCTTGACCCACGAACTAAAAGTTATCAATCAGAGCGTGATTGAGGCTGTGGCGATTGGGTACAGACCCCTCTGGCGCAGCCTGTTTTCTGCGGACCAGCCTATATGAGGCTGTAGCAGGCGTGTTGCCCGCGCTGAAGCTAGTCAGACGCCTTAAACCAAAGTTCCGCCCGGTGTGGACCAAGAATGACTCGTCACTTCTCTTGGCCCATACCGGGCGGTGGATGTAACTCATTCGGAAGCTCATGTCTTCGACACAAGCCCTGGATCAGTTGCCTGGACTACTCCAAGCTCTTTGATTGCCTCGGAGGCTCGTGAAGATTACCGAGGCGTCATGTACTCGAAACCATTGATCTGCCGGAGGTCGCCTTGCTTGATGAAATCATCCCAGGGGTTGATATTCGGGCCAACCGGCCAGACGTTGTCGACCACATACAGACCGGTCTCGCCGAAGACCTCGTTGATATAGAACGCGGCGATCTCGTCCTCAAGGGCTATGCGGTCGGCTGTGACCACTGATTTTTGTGCCCTGGGGATCAGATCTTCAGTGATGGGGTGCTCGGAGCCCCAACTGAAGTTCCCGCTATTCAGGAAGCTGGCCATCCCCTGGATCGGGGCCAGCCGCGCGCCCACGTTATGACAGGAAACCCCTTCATAGGTGCGCGCAACCGCCGTTGGCCGGTAGGTCCCATAGGGAACGTTCTGGAAGTCGACATTGATCCCGATGGCATCCCAGAATTGGGCGACTGCCTCACAGGCCTCCACCTCGGAGGGCGCTCCGCGGATGGCGGGCGTGAGGGTTATATTGAATCCGTTGGGGAAACCGGCCTCGGCCAAGAGCCTCTTTGCCCGCTCAGGGTCGTAGGGCCAAGTCTCCTGAGGGGAAGGCAGGCGGTCTTCGAAGCCCATCCAGTCTTTGAGGGTGAGTTGGTGTCCGAATCCCAACAGCAGGTTGTCGATGATCGACTGACGGTCGATGGCGATCGACAAAGCTAGCCGGACATTACGGGCGTCGGCCCATTCCGGTGAGGTGATGTCACTGTTTGATGACACCCACGGGTTGTCAGGGTTGTAAGCCGGCCAAGACTCTCCTCCGCCATCGCGGGCAGGCACATAGAGTTGGCCGTAGAAGTTGATGCCGGCCTGTACGGCGTTGGGTACTTGCATCAATTGGGCGCCCTTAACCGATTCTACCTCTGTGATGGTATCCAGAGCCATGACAAAGGTGTCCAGGATACCGGTCTTGAAACCGGCTAGCCTGGCAGACTCTTCGGGAATCTCCTGGAACAACAACTCGGCGAATGCGGGAGTCTTGCGCCAGTGGCCCTCAACGGCCTTCATGCGCCAGAACGAACCGGTTTCTGCCTCGTCGATCTCCCAGGGACCGGTGGCGGCGGTGTTGAAGTTGGCTTCGTCCTCGCCTTCTTGGTCCCATTGCTTCTTGCTGACGACCCAGGCGGCGACTGCCCGTGGAGTCCCCAGCAATTCTAAGATCGGTATCGAAGAGAAGGGCACGCCGGTATCGACCACCCAGGTGAAGTCATCGGGGGTCGTCCGGCTGCCGTTTTCCGCGAAAAACATCTCTTTTGCGTTGGCAGACCTGGCGTGTTTGGTGCTGTTGGCGACTTGGTCAAATGAGAAGACCACGTCTTCAACCGTCATCCTGCCGAAGCCTTTGTGGAATTCAACATCGTCGCGGATGTGGAAAGTCCACGTCTGCCCGTCGGCGGAAATGTCCCAACTTTTAGCCAGCATGGGACCGACTTGGCCGTTGTCGAAGTTATACATACCCAGTGTCTCGGTGATGGGTATGGCGCTGTTCAAGAAGATCTGAGGGTTGCCGATCAGCATTGGGTTGCCTACGTAGGGCCCCAACTCTTTCTGGCCCACCCGTAGTGTGCCGGAAGGTTTGGGCACCGATGGGGGTGGCGGTGGCGCCGCGGTGGGCTGTGCGGTCGGAGCAGGCACCGTCGTGGCTGCCGAACCGCCACCGGTCGACGGCACCGAAGTCGGCGCCATTGCAGTCGGTGAGGCCGGTGAGGTCGCCGCAGGCAT
>Ga0208329_1000501_pt1 | contig 8593 bp, 9 predicted proteins | sample DeeseametaMP2053_FD_184177 | JGI IMG/M metagenome (GOLD analysis project Ga0208329, IMG submission 184177) | Marine microbial communities from the Deep Pacific Ocean - MP2053 (SPAdes) | ecosystem: Environmental > Aquatic > Marine > Oceanic | place: West of Cabo San Lucas, Mexico, North Pacific...
GGGGCCTTGGTTGCCGAGCCGGCGTATCAATACGCCGGCTCGGCGGTGATCAGGCTCAGTAGAACCAGGGGAGGCGCTCAGGACCGGACGCGGTCGCGCCAGTACCCGGGACGGCGCTTCGCGTGGGCAACCGCCACGACCGTCAACAGGTCGTCGTGGACGAAGTAGACGACGTGGCACGGAACTCGGCCTGAGCCTGCGGATGCCACCTGACCTGCAACGTCACGCTTGCTGACGTGCCGCGTGGCGGGCAGCGCGATCCGCCGCCAGTCGAGCCATGACCTCAGCGTGCGGAATCGTCTCCACCTCGCCAGTCAGGATGTCGTCGACGCGAGAGCCGATCTCGGCCGACCAGGCTTCCTCGACCGAGTCGTCATCGAAGACCTCGAGTGATTCGAGGAGCCGAAGAGCCACGTCCTTGCGCACCGAAGGAGGCAGGTTCATCCCCGCCTCGTAGAACTCCGATGCACTCAGGCTCATGCCCTCAGTGTACGCCGGACAGCCGACATCAACCCCGGCTCGACGTTGCTTCGAAGGTTGCTCGGAAGCCCCCTGCCGGCGGACTGGATGGGTCACCGCAATAGAGGTGGGTGCAGCGTGGTCGCTTGTCCAGCTCGGTACAGACGCGCCGGGCGACCTCCATCCCTTGTCGTGGTGTCGGAGGTTTCCTGGACGAACCCGTCGGCCTTGGTCACCTTGCGGTGGAAGTTGCGCGGGTCCAGCGCAGTCCCCCACACGACCTCGTACACGCGACGGAGCTCGCTGATCGTGAACTCCGACCGACAGAACGCGGCCGCCAGCGGCGTGTACTCGAGCTTCGCGCGAGCACGCTCGACTCCGTCGCGCAGGATCTGCGCGTGGTCGAAGGCGAGATCCCCTTCGCCCAGAGCGTCGTCCACCGACCACCACCGCGCATCGGCCGCATCCGTCCCGGCACTCGGTATCGGCAGGTCAGGTGCCAGTGCGATGTAGGCAACGGTGACCGTCCGCATCCGCGGATCACGTCCTGGCGCCGCGTACGTCGCGAGCTGCTCCAGGTGAACCCGGTCCGCCGGCAGGGACGTCTCCTCCTGGAGCTCTCGCCCTGCCGCCTCCGCCAAGTCCTCCTCCGGCCGGAGGAATCCACCTGGCAGGGCCCACCGACCCACGAACGGCTCTTCACCACGACGAATCAGGAGCACCTGGAACCTCTCCTCCCGAACGGTGAGCACGACCAGGTCGACGGTGACCGCGACCGGCGGATGCGCATCGGGAACAGCAGGCATGTCCCCACCCTACCCATTTCGCGTCAGGTTGACGATTAGTGCTCATCCGACTTATCGTCAGTTCGACATTAACTGCGACAGAGGAGGCACCATGGCTGACATCGCCCGCTACCCCCTGATCCGCCACCTGCGCGGATCAGGCACCAGTCACGTCGAGCAGATCCGGAACGGCAGGACGGTCCGCGCCGGCGTCGGCGCCTCGTTCTGGTTCCGTCCGCTCAGCGCGGTCCTCAACGAGATCCCGGTCGACGACCGAGAGCTCCCGTTGATGTTCCACGCCCGCACGAGCGACTTCCAGGACGTCACCGTGCAGGCGACGATCACCTACCGGGTGACCGACCCCGCGGCGGCAGCGGGTCGGATCGACTTCTCGATCGACCCCGACACCGGTCTGTGGCGCAGCACTCCTCTGGACCAGGTCGCGAGCCTGCTGACCGAGTCGGCGCAGCAGTACGCGATCGACCTGCTGGCCACCGTTGACCTGAACACGGCGATGGCCGGTGGCGTTGGGCCGGTGCGCATCTCGATCGCAGACGGACTGGCCGGCGATGCTCGGCTGACCGAGACCGGCATCGCGGTGGTCGGCGTCCGGGTCGTCGCCGTACGGCCCGAGCCCGAGGTCGAGAAGGCACTGCGGACGCCCACCCGCGAGCAGGTGCAGCAGGAGGCGGACAGGGCGACCTTCGAGCGGCGAGCGGTCGCCGTCGAGCGCGAGAGGGCCATCGGGGAGAACGAGCTGCAGACCCAGATCGAGCTGGCCCGCCGCGAGGAGCAGCTCGTCGCTCAACGCGGAGCGAACGCGCGTCGGGAGGCCGAGGAGAACGCCGTCGCCGGCGGCGTCGCCACGGAGGCCGAAGCTCGCCGGACCGTCACCCTGGCCGAGGCTCGCGCCGAGGGGACCCGCCTCACCGGGGCGGCACAGGGTGATGCCGAGGCCGCCCGCGTCGGCGCTTACCGGGACGTGTCGGAGACCGTACTGTTGGCGCTGGCCGTCAAGGAGCTGGCCGCGAACCTGCCCAACATCGAGACCCTCGTGCTGAGCCCCGACCTGGTGAGCAAGGCCCTGGCAAAGCTGGGGGCAGGCAAGGTGACTGCATGAGCCTGACGCCAAGGGTGGTCGTGGTGACCCGTCGCACGGAGTACGACGAGTTGCTGGCGACTCACGGCACGCGGGGTCAGGCGGCGTTCTTCCTCAGCACACGTGGCCGAGACATCGCGGAGCTCGAGGAACGACACCAGCTGACCTATCGGGCGATCGAGGCGGCCGTCGCCGCCATTCCGGTGGACTGGCGCCGGGGGGTCGTCGAACGCACGGACGTCGCACGGTTCCTCTTCTCGCCCGACGACGTGGTCATGGTCGTGGGGCAGGACGGCTTGGTAGCGAACGTAGCCAAGTACCTCGACGGACAGCCTGTCATCGGGATCGACCCAGAGCCTGGTCGGAACGCGGGTGTGCTCGTCACCCACTCCCCCGGCGACGCCGCGGAACTGCTGCGGGCAAGCGATCAGGTCACCGAGCGCACGATGGTCGAAGCCAGGCTCGACGACGGCCAGCACCTGCTCGCACTGAACGAGATCTTCATCGGCCACCCGAGCCACCAGACCGCCCGCTACGACCTGCACACGTCTGATGGCAGTGGTGAAGCGCAGGCTTCCTCCGGCGTCATCGTCGCGACTGGAACCGGCGCGACGGGTTGGTGCCGATCGGTGGCGCTCGAACGCCACAGCGGGCTCAGCTTGCCGTCACCGGACGAACCGCGTCTGGCGTGGTTCGTCCGCGAAGCCTGGCCATCACCCGCCACCGGGACGACGCTGACCGAAGGTGAACTGATGGGGACCGAGCTGGCGCTGACCGTCAAGTCTGACCGCCTCGTGGCCTTCGGTGACGGGATCGAGGCTGACGCTCTCACGCTGACGTGGGGACAGACTGTCCGCATCGGCCAGTCGACGAAGGCGCTCCGGCTCGTCTCTTGAGTCCGAGGCACATCTCGCTGTGCGGGTCGTGGCTCCTAGCCACCGGCGTCGATGAGGTCGCCGAATCCACGGTCCAAGAGGTACGTGCGCACCACATCCGCATGACCAACTACGTGCTCCTTCCCCACGTAGTCGCGAAGAACAGCCTCGGCATCTGACTTTCTGCCAAGGTGGAGCAGGACGTCGGCAATGTCGAGCGGTGCGGCTGGGTAGTTGAGTCCAACCGCAGCACCACCGCCGGAACCCCACAGGTCCAACAACCCGACGTAGTTCTCGAACCGCGCGAGCCACGGCAGGCCGTGGTCGCGAATGGTCGCAGCGACGTCGGCTTCGGTGTCGGGGTGGTCGAGCCGCCACCACACGTCTGCCTGTTCTTCCAGTAGCTCGCCGATCCGCTTGCGCACCTGGCAGTGGTAGTCGCTGTACCAGTCACGCTCCGCTAGGCCGCCTCGCTGGATCGCCGGCACGAAGACGCCGAGGTTCACGGTGAACCGGCCGTAGAGGTTCGGGCGCAAGCCCGGGATCTCGACCGTGCCGGGTGGGTCAAAGGCGCCCATCTGGAAGTTCAGCATCTGCACGAACCCGTCGTCCCCGACGCGACGATTGAATGTGTGGCGGCGCTTGCGAAAACCCGCAGCCTTCATCGAGGGTGCGATCGAAGCGACGATCGCTGCCATGGCGTCCGCCGGCCGCACTTCGCTCTCCTTGAGCCGGGCTGCCCCGCTGACCTCGTCTGCGGGCCTCACCTCAGCGTCTCTGCGTTGCCTCCGGCCAAACCTCACGACACGAGCCTCCCAGAGATCATGCCCTCTAGCGCAGAGATACGAAGCCGCTGGCAGCCTCGGCCACTTCGACCCGTCCCTCACCTCAGGCGCGGTTCTTGCCACACGCGGGACCGCACTAGGCCTCTGAACTGGGCTCAACCCCCACCTCAGTAGTACCAGGGGTACGGGCTCCAGTCGGGGTCCCGCTTCTCGAGGAACTGGTCGCGACCCTCCTGGGCCTCGTCGGTCATGTAGGCCAGGCGCGTGGTCTCGCCGGCGAAGAGCTGCTGGCCGACCAGGCCGTCGTCGATGGCGTTGAAGGAGTACTTCAGCATCCGCTGGGCCGTCGGGCTCTTGCCGTTGATGAGCCGACCCCACTCCAGGGCGACCTGCTCGAGCTCGGCGTGCGGGACGGCCTTGTTGACCGTGCCCATTCGGACGCCGTCCTCGGCGGAGTACTCCTGGGCGAGGAAGAAGATCTCGCGGGCGAACTTCTGGCCGACCTGACGGGCGAGGTACGCCGAGCCGAACCCGCCGTCGAAGGAGCCGACGTCGGCGTCGGTCTGCTTGAAGCGGGCGTGCTCGAGGCTGGCCAGGGTCAGGTCGGAGACGACGTGCAGCGAGTGACCGCCGCCGGCGGCCCAGCCCGGGACCACGCAGATGACGACCTTGGGCATGAACCGGATCAGCCGCTGGACCTCCAGGATGTGCAGCCGGGCGAGCTTCGCCTTGTCGATCGGGTTCGGCGGGGCGCCCGCGTCATCGTGACCGTCGGTCTCGTACTGGTAGCCGGCCTTGCCGCGGATGCGCTGGTCGCCGCCGGTGCAGAACGAGTGCTTGCCGTTCTTCTCGCTCGGCCCGTTTCCGGTGAGCAGCACGCAGCCGACGTCGGCGGAGGTCCGCGCGTGCTCCATCACGGTCAGCAGCTCGTCGACGGTGTGCGGCCGGAAGGCGTTGAGCACGTCGGGGCGGTCGAAGGCGACGCGCACCGTGCCGTGCGCCTTGGCGCGGTGGTAGGTCAGGTCGGTGAGTCCCTCGAAGCCGGGGACCTCGTCCCACTGCTCGGGGTCGAAGATGTCGGACACGCCGTCGATCGCGCTCATGGCAGGCAACCTAGCGGGGGTGGAAGAGCCGAGGGGCACCCGGTGTTGTGGTGGGCATGACGCTGACAGGTGAGTACGTCCCCAGCCCCTCCGAGTGGGTCCGCAACCAGGTGGCCGAGTACGAGGCCTCCGACGGGCAGCGGGCCAACACCCTGCCCGACCACCCCGAGTGGCCGATCGTGGTCATCACCTCGGTGGGCGTGAAGTCCGGTGCCCTGCGCAAGAACCCGGTCATGCGGGTCGAGCACGACGGCGTCTACGCCGCGGTCGCCTCCAAGGGCGGGCACCCCGAGCACCCGGAGTGGTACCACAACTTCCTCGCCCACCCCGAGGTCGAGCTGCAGGACGGCGCCGAGAAGCACACCTACCGCGCCCGGGTCGCCGAGGGTGAGGAGCGCGCGCAGTGGTGGGAGCGCGCGGTCGCGGTCTACGCGCCGTACGAGGAGTACCAGGCGAACACCGACCGCGAGATCCCGGTGTTCATCCTCGAGCGGGTCTGACCTCTCGAGCGTGCGTCATCGACGTCTCGGCCGTGCGCGAGTGACGTCTCGGCCGTGCGCGAGTGACGTCTCGGCGGGTCAGTCGCGCTGGATGGACATGGCGAGGCCGGCGAGGTGGCCGACGCGGGCGAGCTCGGAGTCCAGGAAGTCCGGGCCACCGCGGCGGCCGAGCACGACGATCTCGTTGCCGCCGAGGCGTGCGGCGACCATGACGTTGACGTCGTCGCCCTCGATCTCGACACGCTCTGTGCGCACCAGCTCCAGGAACGGCAGGTCGGAGGGTGCGGCCTCGGTGGAGTAGCGCTGGCCGTCGGCGCGGTGCACCCGCGCGGCCCAGTCGGCGCGGAAGGTCACCGGCAGCAGGTCGACGAGACGGTCCAGCGCCTCGGTCGGGTTGGCGGTGAGGTCCTCGACGGCCTCGAGGTCGAGGAAGAGGTTGCCGCCCGCGCCGTACCGGCTGATCCACACCACGTGCACGCCGGGCAGCTGGTTGCAGGCCGAGACGATGGTGTCGGGCATGGCCGTGGGCGGCAGCTCGAGCAGCACGTCGTCGACGGCGGTGCCGTCGTGGCGCTTCTCGACGATCTCGATCGCCTCGATGTCGCCACCGGCCTCACCGATGGCTCCCGCCAGGCGACCCAGGGATCCGGGGACGTCGGGGAGCTCGACACGCAGCAGGAACGGCACCCGGGCACCCTAACCGCCACGTGTGACACCCACGTCACGGTCCCGGGTCCGGGTCAGCCGCCGACCGCCAGGCGCGGGCGCAGCCCGCTGGCGCGCTGGACCCGGCGCTCCACCGCGGCCCGCACCGCCTCCGGCGTGCCCACCACGGTCACGCTCTCCCGGGCCCGGGTCACCGCGGTGTAGAGCAGCTCACGGGTCAGCAGCGGCGAGTCCTCCGGCGGCAGCAGCACGGTCACGTGCCGCGCCTGGCTGCCCTGGCTCTTGTGGACGGTCATCGCGTGCAGGGTCTCGACGTCGGAGAGCCGTGAGGTCGCGTACGTCGAGGCGCCGGCCACCACGACGCGCAGCTGCTCGCCGTCGCGGACGGTGACCCCCGTGTCGCCGTTGAAGAGGCCGAGGCCGTAGTCGTTGCTGGTGACCAGCACCGGGCGACCGGGGTACCACTCCTGGCCGTGCGGGCCGAGGAACAGCCCGACCTCCTCCCCCAACAGCCGCTCGACCAGGGCGTTCCAGTGCCGGGCACCGTGCGGACCGTCCCGGTGGGCGCACAGCAGCCGGTGCTCCTCGGTGAGCGCCAGCGCCTCGTCCGCGCGACCGGCCTCGGCCAGCGCGTGCAGGGAGCGGGCCTGCTCGAGCAACCGGGACCGCAGGGCCGCGACGGCGGACGGGTCCTCGGGGTCGAGGCGGCGTACGCCGGTCACTCCCGCCGCTGAGCCGTGGCCGGCGTCGAGGAGGCGCAGCACCTCGTCGGCGTCACCGTCACGCAGCGCCTGGGCGAGCGCCCCGATCTCCGCGCCGTAGCGCCGCGTCGTGGTGAGGCCCGTGACGGCCGTGGGCGCCCGGGACGCGAGCCCGCCGACCAGGTCGGCCAGCACCGCACCGGCCTCGACCGAGGCCAGCTGGTCGGGGTCGCCGACCAGCACCAGGCGGGCGTCGGAGCGCACCGCCTCGAGCAGCCGGGCCATCATCGTCAGCGAGACCATCGAGGTCTCGTCGACCACGATCACGTCCTGCGGGAGCGTGTTGCCGCGGTGGTGGCGGAAGCGGGTGGTGGAGTCCGGGCGCCACCCCAGCAGTCGGTGCATGGTGGTGGCCGTCAGGCCCTCGAGGCGGCGCCGGTCGTCGGCGTCGAACCCCGCACCCGGCCGCTCCTGCGCCTCGCGCACCGACTCCAGCAGTCGCGCGGCCGCCTTGCCGGTCGGCGCCGTCAGCGCGATCCGGAGTTCGCGGGACTCGGGACCGCCGGCGGCCTCCGCGGCCAGCACCGCGAGCAGCCCTGCCACGGTGGTGGTCTTGCCGGTGCCGGGGCCGCCGGTCAGGACGGTGGTCCACTGCCGGGCCGCGGCCAGCGCGACGGCCCTTTGGTCGGCCGAGCCGGCGTCGGGGAACAGCCGGTCGGCGTGGGCCTCCAGTGCGGCGTCGTCGACGACGGGCGGTGTGGCCTCCGCACGACGCACCAGGTCGTCGCGGACCTGACCCTCCTCGCGCCAGTAGCGGTCGAGGTAGACCAGGCCGTGCTCGACCCGCACCACCGACGAGGCGGCGAAGGACGAGGCCGCCAGGTCGTCGGCCCAGCCTTCGCTGTCGGGCCAGGGCAGGTCGTCGCCGTCGGCGATGCCCGTCAGGTCCACGCAGACCGAGCCGTGCCGGGCGGCGCGCACGGCCAGCGCGACCCCGAGCCGCAGCCGCTCGTCGTCCTCGCCGACGAGCTCGCCGAGGCGCAGCGCGGTGTGCACGTCGGCGGCGGTCAACACACCCGCGGCGTTGAAGGCGCCCAGCAGACCGTCCAGGCCCGGCACCAACCGCCGGTCGTGGGCGTCGGTGGGCTCGAAGCGCTCGATCATCGGGCCTCCCCGGCGGTCACGGCGGCGTCGGCGGCGGGCGCGTCGAGCAGGTCGGACAGCGCGGTCACCAGCGCGGCGGGCGGACGCCAGGAGAAGACGCCGGCCGGGACGCCGTCGGTGGTCGGGGTGTCCGGCCCGCACATGCCGCGCAGGTAGAGGTAGAGCACACCGCCGAGGTGCGTCTCCGGGTCGTAGCCGGGCAGCCGCCAGCGCAGGTAGCGGTGCGCCACGACGCTGTAGAGCAGCGCCTGGAGCGGGTAGTGGCTGTGCAGCATCGCCTCGGCCAGCACCGGCGGGGCGTAGTCGGCGGCCGTCAGAGGCCGACCCTGCTCGCCGAGCAGGTTGGTCTTGTAGTCGACGACGAGGAAGCGCTGGTCGCTCCCCGAGCCCACGCGCAGCACCGCGTCGACCGAGCCGCCGAGGTAGCCGGTCAACGGCTGGTCGGCCAACGGCGGG